>ENA-ORNG01001369-ORNG01001369.1-human-gut-metagenome-genome-assembly--contig:-NODE-1369-length-17764-cov-12.345869_pt1 | contig 17764 bp, 13 predicted proteins | sample MGYA00242113_ERZ509018 | MGnify/ENA primary metagenome ERZ509018 (study PRJEB26280, sample SAMEA2338711) | human gut metagenome | biome: human gut; feature: human-associated habitat; material: faeces... | reverse complement strand
ATCGTAGTCTGCTGATAATTGGGATGGATTCCTTCCTTCATTGCTCTCGTTCACCTCTTTCTGATCCAGACTACCTCGCCGGAGCTTTCACCCCATAAAGGCGTTTATTAGTGTATCACACGGACGTCAAGATTGCAAGACCTTTTTTCATTTTTCCGGAGATTTTTTCAGGAGGGGCGAAACTGCTCCACCCACTCCGGCGTGCAGTCCGCAAACCAGTCCTGATGGTCCGGGTCCTCCGGGTCGTAAAGCCGTTCCGTCAGGGCCTGGAAGGCGCTCCACTGCTCCTCGGTCAAAACATGGACGGAGATGCCGTCCTCTTCCTGCCACCGCTCCAGGATCTCCGCCTCCTGCTCCCGGTTCCGGAGCCGCTGGTCCGCCATGGCCTCCCGGCCGCAGCGGTCCACCGCCTCCCGCAGGTCCGGGGAGAGGGAGTCGTACAGATCACTGTTCATGGTGAGGATGGCGGGCTCATAAAATGCCGGGAAGATGGTCACGTCCGTCTGGACCGTCTGGTAGCCCGCCGCGTCCGCCTCCGCCAGGGTGCTCTCCTGGCCGTCATAGTATCCCGCAGACAAAGGCGTCATCACATCTAAAAAACTGGAGGGGTAGAGTTCCGCTCCCCAGCAATCCACATACGCCACGGACACTTCCAGCATTCCCGCCGTGCGGATCTTGAGCCCTTCCAGATCTTCCGGGGCAGTCACCGCACGGCCTTCAGAAGTCGTCGGATACCGGAAGCCCAGCTCCCCGTATGCCAAGCCCCGGAGCCCCAGCTCCGCCAGGACGCCGTTCAGTGCCTCTCCGCCGGTGCTGTCCAGGACCTCCGCCGCCGTTTCGGCGTCCGGGAACAGAAAGGGCATGGTCACGGAGAAAAACGGTCTGCCCAACTCTTCTTCGTCGCCGTAGGAGCCATATACGAAACTGCTGTCCAGATAGAGGTCCACGATCCCGGCCGCAGCCTGCTCCAGGGAGGTAACCCTATCGAGGGGCATCGGCTGAACCCCCACCGCCACGGCGCCTTCCGTGGCGTCGGACAGTGCCTCGGCAAAAGATTCCGCCGCGTCCCAGCAGGTGGAGCCCTCCGGCTGGCCCACCACCAGGGTCCAGGTTGTCTCAACATTCTTCGGAACCGGCGGCTCCTCTGAAACCTCCTCCGGCACTCCGCCGGTGCAGCCGGTGAGGGCCAGGACCGCCAGACCGGCAGCGGTCAGCTTGGTAAGACGGCGCTTCATTTCAGGTCCCTCCTTCTTGTTCCAGCGCCCGCCCCAGGTCCGCCAGATACCGAGCCTGCTGGCGGCGGAGGTAGCCCTTGGCAAAGAAGCGCATCCAGGGCTTTTTTACGGTGATGGTCTCGGTGAAGGTGACCTGGGTGCCGCCGCCCTCCGGCCGGAATTCCCCGGCCCACCGGCCCGCCAGATTGGCATTGTCCAGGTCAAAGGCCCAGCGGGACAGGGGGCGGCGTTCCGTGACGGTGAAGCGGGTGGGAAAGCCGCTTCTGTCGTACTCCGTAAAGGCGTCCTCACCGACGTGGTCCAGACGGCTCAGATCGCTGCGCCACTGCCAGCAGTCCAGATCCGTCACCACCGCCCACACCCGCTCCGGCGGATACGGCACCAGGGCCGTGGCTATACTGACGATTTCCCTTCCCATTGGCCTTCCTCCTCAAATCTCCATGGTCTCGCCTGCAGCCAGGAAATACAGGGCCCGGCGGACCACCTTCTTTTCCAGCACCCGCTCCAGGGCCCGGCTGTATGCCTCCAGCTGGGGGCGGTAGTGCTCCGCCCGCTGCCGGACCTCCAATGCCGAGAACACACGGTCCGTTTTGAAGTCCACCACGGTCAGGCCGTCTGCCGTCTCGAAGCAGCAGTCCACCACGCCCTGGAGGAGGATGGTCTCCCCCTCCGCCGCGGCGCCGTCGTAGTCCCGGGCGTCCATCAGCAGAGTGAAGCGGTACTCCCGCAGGACGTGTTTGCTCCGGCGGATCTCCTCCGCCAGAGAAGAGCGGAGGAACCGCTCCAGGGGCGCCGTCTCCACGGCCGCGGCCTGCTGGTCCGTCAGCAGGCTCCGCTGCCGCAGGGCCTCGATCTGGCCCGCCACGTCAAAGTTTGAGAAGTCCAGGTACTGCAGCACCAGGTGGGCGGCGGTGCCCCGCTCCGCCGGCGTCAGGCCCTGCCGCTCCCGCCGGAAGCTGGGCTGGCTCAGGGGCCGGAGGTACGGCGTGTGGGCGGCGTGCTCGGCGATCTCCTGGTCCAACTGGCGGCCCTTCAGCTGGGTGGCCGTCACCTTGGCGGGCAGGGCCGTCTCCCGCAGGTAGGGGTAGACAAAGGACAGCAGCGCCGGATCAAAGGGGGTGGTCTCCCCTGCCGCCTCTTGGGCCACGCGGGGCCGGACGGGCCGGTCCCGGTAGTCCTCGCTGTCATGAAGAAACACTTGCCAGGGACTGTCATTCCCGATATACAGCTGATCGATCTCCGTCTCTGCCAGGGCCCGCAGGGGCGCGGCCTCCGGCCGGCACAGCAGGGGCAGCAGGACCCAGTCTCCCAGGGTACGGCCCTCTGCCACCGTCTCCGGCAGCACCGGGCAGGCAGCCACCGCCGCCAGCTTCTGGAGCCGCCCGGGGGCGTTGTACAGGGCGTCCACCAGGATCAGCTTCTCCTTGGGCCGGGTCATGGCCACGTAGAGGATGCGCTGCTCCTCCGCCAGGTTCTCCCGCCGGAGCTTCTCCTGGATGGCCAGCCGGGCCAGGGTGGGATACTGGATCTTCCGCTCCAGGTCGATGCGCTTGGGCCCCAGGCCCATGGAGGGGTGCACCAGCACTGGCGTGTCAAAGTCCTGCCGGGAGAAGGCATGGTCCAGGTCTGCCAGGATGACGATGGGGAACTCCAGGCCCTTGGACTTGTGGATGCTCATGAGCCGCACGCCGGCGGCCTCCGCCGGGCCCCGGGTGGCGGGAGCCTGATCCTGTTCCAGCAGCCGCCGCAGCTGGGTGACGAAGGCGAAGAGTCCCCGGTAGCCGTTGCTCTCGAACTTCTCCGCGTGCTGGCTCAGGGCAATGAGATTCTCCCGCCGGGCCGCGCCGTCGTCCATGGCGCCGAAGACCCCCAGCACGTTCAGCCGGTTGTAGATGTGCCAGATCAGGCGGTGGACGCTCATGTCCCGGCCCGCCTGCCGCAGGTCCGAGAGGGTTGCCAGGAAGTCTTTGCAGTCCTCTCCCCCATCGGCAGTCACAGCGTCGTAGTAGTCCCCGGTGGGGGCGGCGGAGCGAACCTCCGCCAGCCGGTCCGCCGTGAAGCCGAACAGGGGCGAACGGAGGACGGAGATCAGGGGCACATCCTGCCGGGGGTTGTCCACGATCTCCAGCAGGGACAGCATGACGGAGATCTCCATGGTGTGGAAGAAGTCCCCGCTCTCCTGGAAGGAGCAGGGGATGTCCCGCTCCGCCAGGGCGGCGGCAAAGGCGGCAGACCGGCTGCCGGGAGAGCGCATCAGGATCACGATGTCCTCCGGCCGGCAGGGCCGCAGGGTGCCGTCGCTCTCCGTGACGGGATAGCCCTCGTCCAGCAGCTGCCGGATGCGCGCCGCCACGAACCGGGCCTCGGCGGTGACCTTCTTCACCGGCTTGTCGTTCTCCCCCGCCTTCTGGTGGGCGGAGATGAGATGGAACTCCGTCCGGCAGTCGTCCCGCTCGGGGTAGTATTCCGCCCCGAAGTGGAGGGCCTCTTCCTCGCCGTACTCCATCTCCCCCATCTCCACCGACAAAATGTTGAAAAAGATGAAGTTGGTGCTCTCTAAGATCTCCCGCCGGGAGCGGAAGTTTTTGGACAGCAGGATCTTCCGCTCCTCCCCGTCGGCGGCCTCCTGCCAGGGCTTGAAGCGGTTGTATTTTCCCAGGAAAATGGTGGGGTCCGCCAGACGGAACCGGTAGATGCTCTGCTTCACGTCCCCCACGGTGAAGATGTTCTGCCCGTTCCGGGACACCGCCTGGAAGATGGCGTTCTGGATCTCGTTGGTGTCCTGGTACTCGTCCACCAGGATCTCCCGGTACCGGGCCGCCACCTGCTCCCCCAGTTCCGTGGGGGCGCCGCCGGGGCCCACCAGCAGGCCCAGGGCCAGATGCTCCTGGTCGGAGAAGTCGGCGGCGTTCAGCCGCAGCTTCTCCTGCCGGTACCGCTCCGCAAAGTCCTCCGTCAGGCAGAGCAGGGCCACCATGGCCGGAGCCACGGCGGTCAGATCCTCCATGGCCTCCTCCCCGGAGACGGCCAGCAGGCCCGCCAGCTTCTTCTCTTCCGCCTTGCACCGTTCCCACACCTGCTTCAGCGCGGCGATGCCCGGCTCGTCCTTCCGCCCCCTGGGGGTGGAGAGCCGGGGAAAGGCGATGGCTGCCTCCGCCTGCCGGGCCGCCTCCCAGGTCTGAACTTCCGCCAGGGCGTCAAAGGCCACGGACACCTGGAGGAACTTCTCCCCGTACCCCCGGTACAGCGCCTCGTCCCCCTCGGTCCGGGCAGAGGCGAACCGGAGCAGGGCCCCCCAGTGGGCCCCCTTCCGGCGGATGGAGGTCAGCAGTTCGGCAGCGTAGGGGGTGTTGTCAAAGCCGCCGGTCCAGCTGCCCCAGACGGTCCGGTTCTCCGCCAGCCAGCCCGCCGGATCCGCGTGGCTCTGGACCTTGTCGTACAGCTCCAGCACCAGGGCGGCCAGGCGGCTGTCGTCCCGGCCGGCCCCCAGGGTGTCCGCCAGCAGAGCGCCGCCCTGGTCCATCTGGTCGTAAAAATCCTCCAAAGTCCGGGCCAGCACCCGCTGGCGGATCAGCTGGGCCTCGTTGTCGTCCAGCACCCGGAAGTCCGGCGTCAGGGCCCGGCTGTCCCCCTCCCGGGCCAGAAGGTGGGTGTTCTCCCGCAGCAGCGACGTGCAGAAGGCGTCCACGGTCTTGATGTCCGCCTGGTACACCCGCAGCAGCTGCCGCCGGAGCTGCTGGTCCCCCGGCGTCTGGCCCAGCCGCTTGGAGAGCTCGGAGGCGATCTTGCTCCGCAGCTCCGCGGCGGCGGCCTTGGTGTAGGTGATGATGAGGAAGTCGTCGATGTTGCAACGCTCCTCCGTCACATAGCGGAAGAGCCGGTCCACCAGCACCTTGGTCTTGCCGGAGCCGGCGGCGGCGGACACCAGCAGGCTGCCGCCCCGGTTCTCCACCACCGCCTGCTGCTGGGGGGTCAGAGTCAATGCTGCCATATCAGTTGCCGCCTCCTCTCTCGGTCTCCTCCTCCACCTGGCGCCAGAAGTCCTCCGGCTTCACCGGCAGGATGTAGTGCAGATGGTCGCCGTCCCGCCCGTCCTGGAAGTGGCAGGCGTCGGCCCAGTCGCAGTATTTGCAGAAGCTGTCGTCCTCGCTGCGGCAGCAGGGGTCCGCATCGATGTTGCCGTCCCGGACCTCCCGGGCGATCTGGTGGAGCAGTTTTTCCACATACTGCCCCAGCCGTCCCAGCTGGTCGGCAGAGGCCAGGGCGCCGGAGAGGTCCCCCTCCCGGTTCACCCGCACCGGCAGGAACCGGGGGCTCTGCAGGGCCTCGTGCTCCATGGCCTGGAGCACCTCCGGGTCGGAGAGCAGCAGCCCCGTCCGGCGCAGTTCCTTCTCTCGCATGGACTGGAGCTGGTCCGGCGTGATGTTCCGCTCGGCGGAGAGGATCTCGTCCCGGGCCGGGAGATACAGCACCCCGGCGGGCTCGATGTCTCTGCCGAACCGCTGCCTGCCCTCCTTTTCCAGAGCGAACAGGTACAGCAGCATCTGGATGTCCAGGCCCATCCGGACGGCCGCCAGATCAAAGGCCTTTTTGCCGGACTTGTAGTCCACCACCCGGAGATACAGTTTGTTGTCCTTCACCCAGCCGTCCACCCGGTCCACCTTGCCGCCGATCCGCAGCTCCGCGTCCGGCTCGCTGACCGTCACCGCCGGCAGCTCCCCGCTGTCGCCGAAGGACAGCTCGAAGGCCAGGGGCACGAAGTCGGAGCAGCGCATCTCCTCGGCGATCTGGTCCACCACCGCGTAGGCGGTGCTGCGCAGCCGGGCGAAGAGATACCGGAACCGAGCGTTCCGGCCCTCCAGATCCCCCAGCTCTTCCACCGCGTACTGGTCGATGTACCGCCGCACCAGGGCGTGGAGATCCTCCTCCCCCACGGCGGCAAAGCCGCCTCGGTCCAGCACGTCCTTCGTGACGTGCTCCAGCAGGTAGTGGAGGAACGTGCCGATCTGGGGGGCGTCAAAGGCCGCCGGGCGGCGGGCCTTGGCCTTCAAACCGTACTCCATGAAGTAGGCGAAGTGGCAGCTCCGCAGCCGCTCCATCCGGGAGGCGGACATGGAGATCCTCTCCCCGTACAGCGCCTGTACAGCGCTGCGGGACAGGCGGCCCCGCTTCAATGCCGCCGCCCGCTCCATGGCCGCCAGCGGGGCGGCGTAGTCGGAGGATCCCGCAAAATACCGCCACAGGGGCCCATCCGGGACAGTTCCGGCGGCCTCCAGCGCCGGGATCGATGCTGTCAAGCGATAATCCTTGTCATTTTTTTCGCGTTCTATCCGCACGGCCGGGAACAGCGTCCGCAGCCGGTCCACCACGAAGGCAGGCCGCAGCTCCGCCCCGGACACGTCCGCTGATGCGTAGCTGACCACCAGCCCCTCGGTGGGCTGGGCCAGGGCGGCGTAGAGATTCTGGAGCTCGATGCTCATCTGCTCCATGCCGCTGGGGGCCAGGCGAATGCCACGCAGGGCCAGCTCCTCCCGGTCGTCGTCATTCAGGATGCCGCCGCTCTGGCCCACGGCGGGCAGCACGTGGTCGTTGGCTCCCAGCAGGAACAGATACCGGTCCGTGTGCCGGTCATTCCGGGTGATCTCCGTCACAGACACCTGGTCCAGAGACACCGGGATGGTGCCCACGCTGTACTGGGAGGCCACCTGCCGCAGCAGGCGGCTGAATTCGTCGGTCCTCATGGGCTCATCTCCCAGGATCTCCACGAACTGGTCCAGAATGGCGCAGAGGATCTCCCACAGCTGGGCAGTCTCCTCCGCCTCCTGGAGCCGGCCTGCCTCTGCCTGGGCGCGCATCTGCTCCTCCAGGGTGCCCTGTAGGTCGAGACGCTCCAAAAAGCTGTAAAGGGCATCCACTTTCTCACCGGCAGTTTTTCCGGCTTTCAGGCCCTCATTCAGAGCTGCCAGGGGCTCCCGCACCCGGCGGCGCAGGCCGTTCACCTGCTCCAGCCGGGCCTGCCGCCGGTCGTTCCAGGGGGCGCCGTAGCCGTCGGGGTTGTCGGTCCAGTCCACGTCCCGCAGCCACATCTTTCCGTGGATCTCCCAGGTGAGGACATAGTTTTCCAGCAGGTCGCACTCCTCCGGCGTCAGCCCCGCCAGGCCGGTCTTCAGCCAACGGAACATGTCCTCGTACTCAAAGCCGTTCTCCAGGGCGGAAAGGACGCCGGTGATGAGGCTCCACACGGGCTTTTCCAGCATGTCGCTGCGGCGGCTCAGGTAGGCGGGGATCTCATACCGCTCGAACACCGTCTCGATGATGCCCTCGTAGTCCGCCATGTTCCGGGCGGCCACGGTGATGTCCCGGTAGCGGCACTTTCCCGCCGCCACCAGGTGCCGGATGTCCGCCGCCGTCTGCTCCACCTCGGAGAAGGCGGTGTCCGCCTCCCGGACGCGGATGGCGCCGCTGTCCCCTTCGTAGGGCTCCCCCTCTCCGAAGAAGTACCGCTCCAGATGGCCCAGGGCGGTACCGTCGGTACGGGTCAGCGTCCGGACCTCCCAGGGACAGCCCGCCTTCTCCGCCAGCCGCGTCAGCTGGTCCCGGGTGCGGAGGGAGACCTGGAACATCTCCTCGGCGCTGTCCGGCTCCCCCAGCAGCGTGACGGTGACGGACCGGGCCTGCCGCGCTATGGTCTCCAGCACCTGCCGCTCCTGGGCGTTGAAGTAGGTGAAGCCGTCCAGAAACACGTCCTTGCCGAAGACGTAGCGGGAGGGTCCCAGCGCCTCGCAGAGCCTGGTCATCCGGTCCCGGGCGTCAAAGCCGGGACGGTACAGCCGGGACTCATAAGCCCCGTACAGCAGGCTCAGATCCAGCAGCTTGTCCCGGCTGGCCCCTTGGATCTCCCGGGCCTGGCTCTCCAGCAGCGCCGGGGACACGTCGTAGCAGCGCAGCTCGTCAAAGAGGTCCAGCAGCTGCTGCAAAAACGACGCCTTTTGGGAGGGGCGGCGGTAGACCTTCAGCAGAGGAGCCACCTCCCCCAGGGCCTTCTGCAGCGTCAGCAGCTTGCCGCCGGCGTCCAGCGTCACCTGGGCGGCGCCGCCGGTCAGGGTCAGCACCCGGTCACACAGACGGCGGAAGCTGAGGACCTCCGCATGGCGGCTGGCGGTATCCCCGCAGAAGCGGCACAGGTCCACCTCCGCCTGGTGGGAGGCATGCTCCGGCACCAGCAGGATCTGCTGGCCGGAATCCCCCAGTTCCCGGATTTGGCGGAGCACCTGTTCCGATTTTCCCGTTTTGGCCCGGCCCATCAGGATCGTCAGCATGGCGGGACCTCCTTTGCGCGATTTCAAAAGTCATTGTAGCATATCCCGTCGATTCGTGCTATCCTGTTCTTGAAGATTTTCCAAGGAGGTCTCCCCATGCACATTCCCCAAGGGCCCACCAACGCCCTGGATCTAGAGCTTTTCGACGAAGCCCTGGCCGCCGCCCTCCGGCCCTCGGCCGACTATGACGTGACGCGGTGGCTGTACGTCCCCAACCACTACTCCGAATACCGGTACATCCTGGGCACACGGGGCCGAAAGCCCCTGATCTGCATGGGCATCAACCCCTCCACCGCAGCCCCGGACGCCCTGGACCCCACCCTCCAGTCCGCCCAGCGGATCGCCCTTTCCAACGGGTACGACAGCTTTCTGATGTTCAACGTCTACGCCCAGCGGGCCACCCGTCCCGATGACATGGAGCGGTCCTGCAACCCGGTGCTCCACGGCGAAAACCGGAAGGCGTTCCAGTATCTCCTCTCCCTGTCCCCGGCCCCCGCCCTGTGGGCCGCCTGGGGCAACATCATCGAGAAGCGGGGGTATCTGATGGACTGCCTGCGGGACTTCGCCGCCGACGCGCAGGCGGCAGGGGCAGCGTGGTTCACCGCCGGACCCCTGCTGAAGTCCGGCCACCCCCACCACCCCCTGTATCTGAAGGGCACCACGCCGCTTCAGGGCTTCGATATCAGCGCCTATCTGACCCGCTGACAGAGCGCCCGGACTCCCTTCAAACGCACAAGGCGGCAGACCCCTTGAGGGTCTGCCGTCTCAGTCTGTCGACAACCCCGGAAATCCGGGGAAATGGGAAGGAAGATAGCTACGAAAGAAACCCAGGAAGGGTGTCTTTCGTTTTCAATCAACCGTTTTCCAGAACTTTTCAAAGTTCTGGAAAACGCAAGCAGCTTGTCGAAAAGACTTTTTCGACAAGCTGAAGACGGCAGACCCATTGAGGGTCTGCCGTCTCTTTTCCTCTTTCCGCCTGACCGGGAAGTTCAGTCCTCCAGCCACTCCCGCAGCTGCTCCCACCACTCCACGGCCTTGAACTTCAGCACGTAGCCGCTGTCCTCCTCTGCCATCAGGCTCACCTGATCCTCCGTCAGACCGGCGGCCAGGGCCGTCTCCGGCACATCGGCGGAGGCGGCGGTGCACAGGGGCGGGAACACCACGCACCACCAGTTCTGTCCGGCTCCCTCGCCGATGAGGATCCGCAGGGCCAGGTACTCCCCGGCGGGCAGGGCAAAGCCATCGTACTCCTTGGTGGGAAAGGATGTGTCCTTCAGCTCCGCCGTCACGGCGTAGTCATAGCCATTGGCCCGCACCGTCTCCCCGGCGAGGGCCTCCAGCTCCGGTAGGCTCTCCCGCAGGAGCGCCTCCGCCGATTCCCGGTCCTCCGACTGTTCCAAGATCTCCGTGGTTCGCTCCAGCACCGCGTCCCGGACCAGCAGCTTCAGCGCCTGGTCCTCCTCCGTGTCGGAGTTGGCCAGCACGTGGAGCCGCACCACCCGGTCCGCCAGGTCCCGCTGGGTGTTCAGCGCCCAGATGCCGGACAGCAGGAACACCGCCGCCCCCAGCAGCAGGGCCAGCTCCACCATCCGCAGGGTCTTTCGTTCACGCTTCGCAGCTGTTTTCATGTTCGTTTTCCGTCCTTTGCTATGTAGTCCTCTCGGACCCGTTTCTCCCATGATGGACGGAAAATTTGATTTTTATTCCAGTTCTCCGAATTTTTTGACCGGTGCGGCCAGATACGTCTGCCGGTACATCTGTCTCAGGACCTCCGCCGCCCGGTCCGCCTTCACCGGATCGCCGAAGAGGCCGAACACCGTGGGGCCGGAGCCGCTCATGGCCGCCCCCAGGGCGCCGCAGTCCAGCAGGGCAGCCTGGATGGCGCGGATGTCCGCCCCCTCTTCCCCTGTCAGCACCCGCTCGAACACGTTGCCCAGGCACCCGGTCACGGCGGCCAGCTCTCCCCGGGCCAGGGCCTCCGCCATGGCGGAGGCGTCCGGCCGCTCCCCCAGGTCTGCCCCGTCCACCCGCGTGAACAGCTCCGGCGTGGGCAGGCCAAAGTCCGGCTTGCACAGCACGATGGCGCACGCCGGCAGAGGCGGCAGATCCGTCAGGACCTCTCCCCGCCCCTCCGCAAGGCATGTGCCGCCGTGGACGCAGAAGGGCACGTCGCTGCCCACCGCCAGGCCGATCTCCTCCAGCGCGGAACGGGGCAGCTCCGGGGCGTACAGGGTCCGCAGGCACCGCAGCACCGCCGCCACGTCGGCGCTGCCGCCGCCCAGCCCCGCATAAGCCGGGACCCGCTTGACGAGCCGCACCTCCAGCCCCGGCATGGGGCGGCCCAGATACCGGAAAAACGACTCCGCCGCCTGCTGCTCCAGCGTGGGTCTTCCCGCCGGCAGGGCGATGTCCTCCGCCAACAGGGAGAAGCCCTCCGCCGTCTCCGTCACCGTCACGGTGTCCCCCAGGGACACGGACTGCATCACCATCCGCATGTCGTGGTAGCCGTCGGCCCTTCGGCCCAGAATGTCCAGTGTCAGGTTGATCTTGGCCGGTGCCTCCAGCGTCAGAGTCTTCAATCATGCCACCTCCCACGGGCCCAGGCCCGCTGTCTGGGTCCAGTATAGCACAGCCGGACCGGCTGGGAAAGTCCCGGGGTACAAATGTGGCCGATCCGGAAAAAACTCTTCCATTCTTAGCCTGTGCGTGGTATAATTTATACACAGAACAGAGGAGGTGGAAGGAAATGTTTGGGCAGGACGCCCAAACAGCGTCAGAAAGGAGCATCGTATGCTGGACATCCTGTTTTTGAGCGGAAGCACCCTGCTGTATGCAGTCCTGTTCCTGCCGGTCGTCACGGTCCTGTCCGTCGCTGTGCTCTATGTCGCGTTTGAAACCATCCAGAAGTTCCGGAGGCGGGGCGGCACCTTCTAGCAAGCGCCCCGTCGGAAAAGCCGCGGTCAGCCGCGGCTTTTGCTGTGTCGGGGCTCCGTGCCCCGGACCGCCGCCTTTCCGCCGCAGGGCTCGCAAACCGCTCTGCCGTGTGATATATTGGAAAAACAGTATCTTCCGCCTGGCCGCAAAAAACGGACTTCCGGATCAGGGAGGGATCCACATGTTTCAGATGCTTCTGGTGCTGGCGCTCGTTGCGGCCGTCTGCGCGGGCGTCCCGTCTCTGCTGATCGCCTGTGCCAACGGCAAGATCACCCTGCCCCGCTGGCTGCCGGGTCTGCTGGCCTTCTGCTGCGTCCTCCTGGCCGCCATGGCCGGGTTTCCTCTCTCCATAGACGGCGCGGGCGCTTTTGTCCTCTACGGCTTTGTGGGATACTGCCTGCGGCGGGCCTACACAAAGACAAACGTTCTCCCCTGCATGGCGTTCGTGCTGGCCTCCAGCTGCGTGGGACTCGGGGCAAAATGGCTGATCTGCCGGCTGGGGGTGATCCGGGAGGTCCCCGCCTTCTCCCCTGCGGAGATCCTCGCCTTCCTGCTCCTCGCCCAGATCGCTGCCCTGCTGGCGTTTTGGATCACAGCGGATCCTCCGCCGAAGAAGAAAACCCCATATGAGAAGCCGGTCCGGCGCCGCAGAATTTGAACGGCCGCACCGGCTGAAAAAACGCGCCGCAGGCTTTTGCCTGCGGCGCTGTTTGCATCTGTGCGGAAACTGATTACTTGATCTTCCGGGCCTCCACATAGTACCGCTTGTCCTGGGCATGGCCCATGGAGAAGGTCTTGCGGGGCAGCACGCCGTCGGCCATGACGGTCTTGAACAGCTGCTCCTTCCCCATGGCCGGCAGCTTGAAGCCGATGTTGCCGGGCTTGCTGCCCAGCTCATCGGTGACGTCGTCGCCGTGGATGTAGTCCACCTCGCCGCCGTGCTCCTTCAGATACGCGTCCAGGAACGTCTGGAGGGTGCCCACCGCCAGCTGCATCTTGGGATCGGGCACGGTGACGGTGCCGCTGCGGCCGGCGCAGGTGTAGGCGATGGTGTGGCCCTCGCCGGTCCCCTCGTGAGCGCCGGGATAGTAGGCCTGGAACGCCTTCAGGACCTTTTCGGGCTCCACGCCGAAGAGCACCCGGTGGATGGGCTCGAACTGGAGGGCGTCGTCGTGGTTGTTCACCACCTCCACCAGGGCATACCGGGCGGGCAGCGTGGCCCACTGGTCCTCCGGTGTCACCTTTTTCAGGTTCTCATAGCACTGCTTGGCGGTGGCCAGGGAGTGGTTGCCGTCGCCCACGGCGAACAGCAGCGGCGCCGCATTCTTCAGGCCGTATTTTTTCTCCATGGCCTTCGGCGTGCACATGGCCGTCAGGGCGTCCGCCACGGCGTCCATCTGGGTGTCCGTCAGCTTCCAGCCCTTCAGATGGCCGCCGCCCTGCTGCAGGTCGAAGTCGTACAGCTTCTCCATGGTGTCGGTCCCGGCAGTCAGGGGCTCGATGACGGTCCGGTCCGGGTCGTCGATCAGCAGCATCACGTGGGGCAGCTCGATGGGGGCGTCCTGCCGGACCCGCACCCGGGGCGGGATCCGGGAGAGCACCGTCCCCTCCGTGGCCCGGATCAGGGCGCCGGAGCCGGGGGTGAAATCGTACTGGTCCAGGTCCACCATGCCGATGAGGCCATGGCGGATCTTGCCGTCGGACTGGGTCCGCTCGATATAGAACAGGGACTCCGGCAGGGTCTGGAACACGCCCGCGGCCAGATACCGGTTCATGGCGCCGTTGATGGCCGCGATGTGATCGTCCACGTCCGGGTCGTTCAGCCTGGCCTCCGGCAGGATCAGCCGGAGGGCGGAGGGTGCGTCCCCCACCGTGTCCTCCACCGCCTGCCAGTACTCCGGCTGGGAGGTGAACTGGTCGCAGGCCACCACGGCCCACTTCGTCATGTCCGCGTCCTTGGGCAGCAGGATGTCCGCGGGATAAAAGCCCAGTTTCCGGAATTTCTCGTTCATGTTGCGTCCCCTTTCTTGTCGAAAGACTTTTACAGCGCCGCCTTGATGGCGGCCAGCAGATCGTCGAACTCCTCATAGGCCGGGATCTGGGGGTAGTCCCGCTTGATCTGCTCCGTGCTCTTGAACAAAAAGCCCGCCTTGCTGGCCTGGATCATACCCAGGTCATTGAAGCTGTCGCCGCTGGCGATGGTGTCGTACCCGATGGACTGCAGGGCCTTCACCGTGGTGAGCTTGGACTTCTCGCACCGCATCTTGTAGCCGGTGATCTCACCGTTTTCCGCCACCTCCAGGGAATTGCAGAAGATGGTGGGCCAGCCCAGCTTTTCCATCAGGGGCTTAGCGAATTCCTCAAAGGTATCACTCAGAATGATCACCTGGGTCATGGAACGCAGCTCGTCCAGAAACGCCTTGGCGCCGGGCAGCGGGTCGATCCTGGCGATGGTGGCCTGGATCTCCCTGAGCCCTAAGCCGTGCTCCTTCAGGATGCCCAGCCGCCATGTCATCAGCTTGTCGTAGTCCGGCTCGTCCCGGGTGGTGCGCCGCAGCTCCGGAATGCCGCTGGCCTCGGAAAAGGCGATCCAGATCTCCGGGACCAGGACGCCCTCCATGTCCAAACATACAATGTTCATATCGTCTCTCCCTTTTGTCAGGTCTGCGCGGCGGACCGCGCGGGGATCCTGTTCTGGCTGTCTTTGATTATACAATACCCAGCCCTGCTCTTTCAATGTGATTTACAAATTTTGTCCGCTCGGCCGCCATTCGCCTTCCGCATAGATCCTGCGCCGCCGGACACACTAACGCCAAATCCCTGCTGGAAGGCATAAAGGAGGTTTTTCGCATGGTGATTGACAAGATCGCACTGGTACTGGCCATCATCGGCGCGCTGAACTGGGGCGCCATCGGCCTGTTTGGTTTTGATGCGGTGGCGTTTTTCTGCGGCGGCCAGATGGCCATCCTCTCCCGCATCATCTACGCCCTGGTGGGTTTGGCGGGACTGTGGTGCATCACGCTGCTGTTCCGCTCCTCCGACGAGGAGACAGGCCACGCGCGCCACACCGCCTGACGGCGCAGCGCCATTTACAAGGACAGGGAGCCGGCCTTTTGGCCGGCTCCCTGTTTCGATCCCGCGGCGCAGTCAGGAAGGATCGTCCTCCGCCTTCCGTTCGCCCTCTTTCAGATATTTCTCATCCTTGGACAGCAGGCTCTCCGAGACGATATCCAGCTGCTCCATCTTGTCGTAGTGGTCCACCAGATTGCTCTCCGGCGTGCTGACCACCTGGTCGTCGTGCCGGAACACCAGCTTCAGCATGATGGGGGTCAGGATCGTTCCGCCCACCACCGTGATGATGACGGGAGCCATCATGGCGCTGGACAGCACCCCCAGCTCCAGGCCCCGGTTGGCCACGATCAGCGCCACCTCGCCCCGGCACACCATGCCCACGCCTACCTGCAGGCTCTCTTTTCCGGTGAAATGGCAGAGCTTTGCACCCAGACCGCAGCCGATGATCTTGGTGATGATGGAGATCAGCAGCAGAAGGATGGAAAAGATCACCAGACTGCTCGTCATGCCGCTGACATTGGCCTTGATGCCCACGCTGGCGAAGAACACCGGCGTCAGCAGCAAAAAGCTCAGGGGTTCAAATTTGGACTGGATATAGGTGGACTTGGGGGTGCAGGAGATCACCAGGCCCGCCACATAGGCGCCGGTGATGTCCGCCACGCCGAAGAACTCCTCGGCGCAGTAAGCCATGGCCAGGCACAGCACAAAGGCCAGCACCGGATAGCGCCGCCGCTCCCGGCCCCGGTCCAGGGCCATCAGCCAGCGGAAGAACTTCAGTGCGAAGAAGGAAGCCACGCCGGAGAAGAGGAAGAACAGAACGATCTTCACCAGCACCAGGACGATGCTGTCCTGTCCGCCGGCCACGCTGCTGACGATGGTCAGGGCGATCAGGCCCAGCACGTCGTCGATCAGGGCAGCCGCCAGAATGGTGTTGCCCACCTTGGTATCCAGCTTTCCGATCTCCTTCAGCGTCTCCACCGTGATGCTGACAGAGGTCGCCGTAAGGATGGTGCCGATGAACACATCCTCCAGAAAGCCGGTGGTCGCGATCATGCCGGCCCGGCCGGCGGCCATGGCCAGCCCCGTGCCCAGGATCAGGGGCACGATCACGCCCAGCAGAGCCACCAGGAAGCCCGCCTTGCCGCTGTGCTTCAGCTCCTGGATGTCGGTACCCATGCCGGCGGAGAACATCAGGACGATGACGCCCAGCTCACTGAGCTGGGTGAGGAACTCCGTCTCCGTCAGCACATCCAGCACGGCCGGGCCCAGGATCAGTCCTGCCACCAGTGCCCCCACCACCTGGGGCATCTGGATCCGCTTGGTCAAAATGCCCAGCACCTTGGTGCTGAACAGGATCAGCGCCAGATCCAAAAGAAAATGATAAGACATCTTCTGCCTTCCTTTCTGTCATCCATTTCTGCAAACGCTTGCCTTCAGGAGCTCTCATTGTAGACCTTTCTGCCGGATTTGCAAGTGCCGTTCTGTACAAAAATGTTTCCATTTTTTAGTGATTTTATCAAAAAAGCAGGCTGTCTTCACCAAAGACAGCCTGCTTTTTCACGAATTCTTTACGACATCCGCAGCTTTTTTACCAGGGATTCCTCCGGCGTTACGTTCACGGTGCGGCAGGTGGAGTAAATCACCATACCGGGTCGGGCGCCGGCAGGCTTTTTTACATTCTTCACCGGCGTGTAGTCCACCGGGACGTTGGCCCCCTCCCGGGCCTGGGAGAACCAGGCCGCCAGCTTGGCCGCCTCCACAATGGTGTCGTCGTCCGCCTCCCGCCCCTCGGTGCAGAGGATCACATGGGAGCCGTGGATCTTCTGGGTGTGGAGCCAGATGTCCCGGGGACCGGCGGACTTTGTCAGCTTGTCGTTCTGGCGGTTGTTCCGGCCCACCAGCACCCGGAAGCCGGAGGTGGTGCGGAACTCCAGGGGCTTGGCGGGACGGCTGACCTCCTTCTTCCCCTGCCTGCGGAGGAAGCCCGCGTCCCGCAGCTCTCCCCGGATGTCCAGGAAGTCCTGCTCTGTCTCCGCCCGGTCCAGCTCCTCCAGCACGCTCTCGATATAGTCCAGGTCCCGGCGGGCAATGGCCATCTGCTCCGTCAGGTACTTCTCCGCCGTCTTGGCCTTGGTGTAGCGCTTGTAGTATTTGGCGGCGTTCTGCTGGGGCGTCAGCAGCGGGTCCAGGGGGATGGCGATGGTGCCGCCCTCCGGGTCATAGAAGTTCTCCGTCTCCAGCCTGCCCTGTCCCCGCTCCATCCGGTAGAGATTGGCGGTGATCAGGTCGCCATAGATCCGCAGCTGGTCCCGGTCCTGGGTGGCGGCATAATCCTTCTCCTGCTGGGCCAGCTTCCGCCGCAGGCGGTCCCGGGCGGTGGTGGCGGTCCGCAGCAGGTCCGCCCCCCGCTGGCGCACCCGCTCCTGCTGCTCCCGGAGAGCGTAGAAGTCGTCCATCAGGGCGGAGAAGGTGTCATACCGGACAGGCTCCATGGCATCGCCGTACTGGGCGATGGGACAATAGGTGAAGTCCGCCATCTTGCCGTCCTTTTGCAAGCAGTTTGGTGTAAAGCGATTTCCCTGTATGGCTCTGATGAGAGAAGATAGTTCTCCCCACAGCCGGTCCTCCCCCTCCCGGCCCAGGCCGAAGAGGCGGGCGTCCGTCTCCCCGGCGGCGCGGAAGGCCAGCTCCCGGGCGATCAGGGGTGAGATGCCGAAGTAGCTGTCCAGCAGGAAGGCGTCCACCCCCCGCTCCGGGTTTGCGGCAGAGAGCTTCTCCCGGAAGCCCTCCTCCGTCTCCTCCGTCACCGGCAGACGGCCCACAGAGGCCGGGGGCTCGTAGTACAGCCCCGGCAGCACCTGCCGGCTGGCGGACATGTCCGCATCCACCCGGCGGAGGCAGTCGATGATCCGGCCCTCCCCGTCCAGCAGGATCAGGTTGGACCGGCGGCCCATGGCCTCCAGCACCAGCGTCCGGCGGCCGGGGCGGCCAAACTCGTCGGCGGTGTCCAGCTCCAGCCCCACCTGCCGGGCGCACCGGGACAGGGCGCCGGGGTCCGCCTCCTGAAAGGCGGGGCTGGACTGGCAGAACTCCCACACCGGAGCCGACAGCTCTTCCGGCCTCAGCTCCTGAGCCAGATAACCTTTTCGAAGTCCATTGTCCATGACTTCCCCCGTCCACTCCACATAGGGCTCCCCCAGGGAT
>ENA-ORNG01001367-ORNG01001367.1-human-gut-metagenome-genome-assembly--contig:-NODE-1367-length-17777-cov-7.691006_pt1 | contig 17777 bp, 15 predicted proteins | sample MGYA00242113_ERZ509018 | MGnify/ENA primary metagenome ERZ509018 (study PRJEB26280, sample SAMEA2338711) | human gut metagenome | biome: human gut; feature: human-associated habitat; material: faeces... | reverse complement strand
TGACGACGGCCGCGCCCGCGGCCTTGGCTTCGTCGGGGAAGATCTCCGGCGTGGGGTTGGCGCAGGCAAAGACGATGGCATCGCGGTGCATGGTGCGCACCATGTCGCCGGTCAGCAAGCCGGGCTGCGACACGCCGATGAACACGTCCGCATCGCGGACGACGTCGGCCAGCGTGCCGGCCTGACGGCGGAGGTTCGTGACCTCGGCCATCTCGGTTTTGATCCAGTTCATGTTCTCCGGCCGGCCGGCATAGATCGCGCCCACGCGGTCGCAGAGCGTCACGTCGCGCGCGCCGGCGCGCAGCAGGAGCTTGCTGATGGAGATGGCGGCCGCACCGGCACCGGACATGACGATCTTCACGTCCTCGAGGCGCTTGCCGACCACGCGCAGGGCGTTCGTGAGGCCCGCGAGCGTGATGATGGCCGTGCCGTGCTGGTCGTCGTGAAAGACCGGAATGTCGCACAGCTCTTTCAGCTTGCGCTCGATCTCAAAGCAGCGCGGCGCGGAAATGTCCTCCAGATTGATGCCGCCGAAGCTGCCGGAGAGCAGGTACACCGTGTGCACGAACTCGCCCACATCCTTCGTGCGGATGCACAGCGGAAAAGCGTCCACGTCCGCAAATGCCTTGAACAGCACGCACTTGCCCTCCATGACGGGCATGCCCGCCTCGGGCCCGATGTCACCGAGGCCGAGCACGGCCGAGCCGTCCGTGATGACGGCGCAGAGATTGTGCCGGCGCGTGAGCGTGTAGCTCTTATCGGGGTCGCGCTGGATCTCCAGACACGGCTGGGCCACGCCGGGCGTATACGCGAGCGACAGGTCGTCCTTTGTCGAGACCGGCACGCGGGTGTTGACTTCGATCTTACCGCCCCACTGCTCGTGCAGCCGGAGCGATTCCTTTGCGTAATCCATGGTCAAGCCTCCTCCTGTTTCGGGTGCACCATATTCTCCGGCCGCACCCAGGCGTCAAACTCCTCGGCCGTGAGCAAGCCGAGCTCCACCGCCGCGGCCTTGAGCGTCTGGCCGGTGGCATGGGCGTGCTTGGCGATCTTTGCCGCGTTTTCATAGCCGATGTGCGGGTTGAGTGCCGTGACGAGCATGAGCGATGCGTCCAGATGCGCCTGAATGACGTCGTAATTCGGCCGGATGCCGCGCACGCAGTTGGCCTCGAACGAATCCATGGCATCGGCAAGCAGACGCGCCGACTGCAGAAAGTTATAGATCGTCACCGGCAGGAACACATTGAGCTGGAAGTTGCCCTGCGACGCCGCGATGCCGATGGCCGTGTCGTTGCCCATGACCTGCACGGCCACCATCGTGACAGCCTCGCACTGCGTGGGGTTGACCTTGCCGGGCATGATGGAAGAGCCGGGCTCGTTGGCCGGGATGATAAGCTCGCCGATGCCGCAGCGCGGGCCGGAAGCGAGCCAGCGCACGTCGTTTGCGATCTTCATGAGGTCGGCCGCCAGCGCCTTGAGCGCGCCGTGCGCGAACACCATCTGGTCCTTGCTTGTGAGCGCGTGGAACTTGTTCGGTGCCGACAGGAAGGCGTAGCCCAGCAGCTCGGAGATCTCCTCCGCCGCCAGGTCGCCGAACGCCGCCGGAGCGTTGAGCCCGGTGCCGACGGCCGTGCCGCCGAGGGCCAGCTCGCTCAGCGCGCGGCAGGCCTGCACGATCATATCGCGGTCGTGGCCGAGCATGGCGCTCCAGCCGCTGATCTCCTGCCCGAGCGTGAGCGGCACGGCGTCCTGCAGATGCGTGCGGCCGATCTTGACCACATCGCGATACTCCGCGCTCAGGCGGTCAAGTGTTGCCGTCAGGCGGCCGATGGCCGGCAGGACCTGCTCCTCGAGCGCGACACGCGCGGCCACGTGCATGGCCGTCGGGAACGTGTCGTTCGAGCTCTGCGAGCAGTTGACGTGGTCGTTCGGGTGCACGAGCGTCTCGCCCAGCAGCTCATTGGCGCGGTGGGCAATGACCTCGTTGACATTCATATTCGTCTGCGTGCCGCTGCCGGTCTGCCAGACGGCAAGCGGGAAGTTGCCGTCGAGCGAGCCGTCAAGGATCTCGTGGCAGGCGGTCTCGATGGCACCGGCGCGGCGGGCGTCGAGCACGCCGAGCTGCGCATTGGCGCGCGCCGCCGCGAGCTTCACGACCGCGAACGCGCGGATGACCTCCGGCGGGATCTTCTCGGTGCCGATGCGGAAATTTTCAAAGCTGCGCTGCGTCTGCGCGCCCCAGTAACGGTCGGCGGGCACACGCACCTCGCCCATCGTATCATGCTCCAGACGGTATTCCATCCTGTAACCTCTTTTCGCAAAAATCTCAGATGCCGCTATTATACGCCCATCTGCCCGCGCACCGCAACCCCGGAAACGCGCAAAAACAGCGCCGTCCGATTGGATGGCGCTGTTTTTTATCAGCCCGCGCGGCGCAGCACCCAGAGACTCTGGATCTGCCCGGCAAGGGTGTCATAGTCCCAGCTCTTGCCTGAATTTGTGGTACTGTTTGGATCGTTGAGCGTGATCCTGTCGCCGTCGTGCCCGGTCAGGACGAGAAAGTGCCCGTCAGTCGTGAAGTCGCCGGGGCCGACGACCACGATGATCGGATTGCCGACGTCGAAATTGCGGTAGATGCGGTCCTTGTCCAGCGGAATCTGCGTCACGTCGAGGCCGAGCATCTGCCCGCCCTCGGAGATGAGCGCCCACTTGCTGCCGCTGCCGGGCACGTTGAACTGGTGCTGCTCGGCAAACCGGCACATCCAAAGCGGGTCTTTCGTCGTGTCACCGGTGAGGTAGATCGTGACCATGGACAGGCACGTCGGTCCGCAGCCGGCAAGACCGATGATGCTCTCGTTATATTCCCGGTAGCCCCAGCGCTCGTCCCACTGCAGCAGCAGCGGCACGGTCTCCGAACCCGCAAGACCACTGAGGTCGATCGTCGGGGTGAGGTCTTTCTTCTTCGGGTAGTCGCGCACGAAATCGCGTGCGTCCGGGTTGCGGGCGTAGAGCTGAACGAGCGCCTCCGGATAAGCGTCAAGCGAGACGTCGTTTTTCTCGGCATAGGTATCCAGCTCGCGCTGCGCGCGCTCGGCCGTGGTCCTGCCGCTCGTGAGCAGGCCGCGCGCGAACACGCCGAACACGATCAGCGCCAGCAGCACCACGATGACGAGCAGACGCCGGCGGCCGCGTTTTCTTGTCTTTCTGGACATGGCGGGTCTCCTTTCCCGTAGGGGATGCTCCTGATTATACACGGTTTGCGGGCCGGAAATCCTGAAAAATTTCTGAATTCTTGCAAAAAAGCAAAACAGCCGGACGCGTTCAGCGTCCGGCCGGGGTGATGGCAAGGATTCAGTTGGCCTGCGTCTGGCGGAACACATCGGTAAATGCCTGATATGCACCGTTGTTGCTCATGGGCGTGAGGTACATGAGCCCGTTTTCGAGCGTGCAGCGGAACATCTGCACCGTGCCGTTGTCGAGCGCCAGCGTCAGATTGTCGCCGTTGAGCGCGAACTCAAAGGCCTGCGCCGCACCGTCGGCGCTCGCATAGCTGCCCGTGCCGTCAACGCGGAACATCAGCTCGCGGATCGTGCCGGGTTCCTTGATCTCGGTGGCCGTTTTCTCGCCGGTATCCGTATCGGGCAGAATCTGGCCGAGGCTGCTGTCGTCCGCCTTCTTATCGGCATCCGTGCGCTCAAACGCCCACGTGCCGGCCAGGATCTTGTTGACCTCGCTGTCACCGGTCTGGATACCGGACCGGATGTCCGTCGTGGCCGTCGGCGTTGCCTCCGGGGCGGGCGTGGCCTGTGCCTCGACGCCGCGGCCGGTGCAGCCGGCGATCAGCAGCGTGCAGAACAGAAAAATCGCAGTGGTGAGAAGCTGAAAACGTTTCATCAGAACAGTCTCCTTTCCGGGGTGCACACGGAGCCGGCCTTGACCGGCACCGCAGCAGTATCGGGCTGCCGCTCGACGACCACAAACATGGCCACCATGAGCAGCGCGTTCGGCATCGGGCAGAACATGCCCGGGTTCGTCATGGAAATGAGCAGCATGGCAAAGTAGGATAGCGCGAAGGCCATCGTCGTGCGGCTGCGCTTGCGCCAGAGCAGGCGCACGCGGTCATAAAACAGCCAGCCGTAGCCGGCCACGCCGACAAGGCCCATACTGCCGAGGATCTGCGCAATGAGGTTGTGGTACCAGACGATGCTGCCCTCCACGCCGAGGAAGATCGGCGCATTGTGCATCGAACCGAGACCGCAGCCAAAGAGCGGATTCTTCACGAAATCCAGCAGACCCTGAATGAAAAACGTGTACCGGCTGTCATCCGGGGAGATAAGCGCGCCGTCGACCATGCGCGAGGCGAACAGCCGCGGCACGAGCGCCATCAGCAGCGCGACCGCCGGAATCAGGCTGATGAGCCCGACGCGGCGATAGAACGCGCGGCGCTCGGGATTGCAGTAATACACATAGGCCAGGCACAGCAGCAGCATCGCCGTGCCGAAGATCAGGCCGCTGCGCGAGCCGGTCATAAGCAGCATGAAGTACAAAAACGCGACCGACAGGAAGTGCCGCCGGTCATGCGCGGCAAAGTACGCCGCGGCAGGCAGCGCGATGAGCAGCATCGTGGCGCTGAAGTTGCGATACTTGAAATAGATCGTGGCAAAGTTCTGCAGGAACTCCTGAAGGTTGCGCACATAAAACAGCGCCACCACAAAGCCCGTGAACAGACCACCGGCGTAGAGGATCTGCAGCATGCGCTCGGCGACGTCATAGTCGCGTGTGCGGTCCGCCTCGCTGCGGCACAGCACATAGACCAGCAGCATCACCACACCGAGACCGAGGGAATAGTACAGTGCCGTGGGCGAGAAGTACTCCTCGCGGGAGATAAAACCGAGGCCGCCGAGCAGCGTCGCGACCGACACGGCCACCATGCCGTGCAGGCAGCCGCCGTTGCGCGGTGCACGGGCGTAGGCCCCGATGTGCACGAGCAGCGCCGCCGCGGCCAGCAGGCCGATCCACCAGAAGCGCAGCAGGCTGTAGAGCTCGTCATAAAACTCCGTGCCCACCATGGCCAGCAGCACGACCGGGAACAGGATGCTCAGCAGATCGTCGCAAAACAGCAGCAGGAAGATCAGCGTGGACATGACGAGAACGCCGCCCACGACCGGCAGTCCGGCCGCCATGAACACCGCGAGCATCAGAAAACAGGCCGGGAAGTACAGCTTGCTGTGCCAGAAGCGGTCTGCCACGCTCTGACAGGCGGAAACGAGTGCCGACGCGCCGCCGACGCGCTCATCGAGAAACGCGCACACACGGTCGAACATCCGCGCGAAGCCATGGCCGCGCCCCGTCTGCTCCGTATTCGATTGGACAAGTTTATCAAAAGCATTCATAAGCATCAAAAATCGTCCGGAAAGCTCCGCCGGGTCCGCCCGGCGCGGGAAGAAAATGATCGTGTAACCGGCTGATACCAGCCTAAATCTTCCCATCTTTCAATCTCGGATGCATTATAGCGCGCCGTCTCCAGGAAGTCAATACTTAAAATAGATTTAACATTTCTGAAATTCTTTCGCATGCATTTTTGATGTATATTACTATATATTCTCTGCGCATTTTGTCGTATTTGCACAACAAAGCCGCAGCTTTCCAAAAACTGCGGCTTCTAACATATCGAATATTTTAAAAATACAGGCCATTAAAATGTTACGAAAAAATGACAAGGCTGGCTCATATCTGCGGAAAATGTCCGGTTTTGCGCAGTGCGCGCACGAGATACATGGCAGCCGCGCCGGTGAACGCCCCGGTGATGACGCTCGCCGCGACGAGCGCGGGCGCATACACCAGAATGGACGGCGTGCCCGTGACCCAGACGGCGACCAGCAGCTGCCCGGCATTGTGCCCGAAGGCTGCCAGCACGCTCACGACCCAGAGCAGCCGCTCCGGAAAGCGGCGGATGGTCAGGCACATGATAAGATAGGCAAACACGCCGCCCGCGATGCTGAAGAGCATCGCCGACACGCCGCCGGTAAACATGCTGCCGAGCACGATACGCACGAGCAGGATCTCCCCCGCCTGCCGCCGGCCGAGCAGGGCCATGGCGATGAGCGTGACGATATTGGCAAGGCCGAGCTTCACGCCCGGGATCGGCACAATGGGCGGGATCTGCGCCTCGGCAACGAAGATCGTCAGCGCGATGGCGGTGAACATGGCCAGGACGGCCAGACGCTTCGTCCCCTTCATGGCGTCCCCTCGATCTGCACCGTCAGGTGGTGCGGCACGCAGACGATCGGGATGGCGGATGTGGTGATCTTCCCCTGCTGGACGCACAGGAGATCCGGGCAGTCGGCATATGTGACGGACACGCCGTCTGGCTCGACGTGCACGGTGTTCATGCCCCAGTCGGTCTGCACCTCTATATCATATGGTATGGTCACGGCGCGCAGGTCGATGCGCTGATACACTTCGCCGTCGACCCGGATGACGGCCGTCTGCCCCGTCTGGCCATGGCCGCGCAGCAGCAAAAAGGCGCCGCCGCCCAAAATCGCGAGCGCGGCGAACAAAAGGACCCAAAATTTCGTCTGTTTCATCATACGTTCATTTTAGGATGCCCGGCAGTGGTTGTCAATGGATTTTTGCCGTGGTATAATGGCTTGATTTTTTATCGCTTTATTATAAATGTACCGCTCCCCGCGCGGGAGCCTTGGAAAGGAGGCGGACGCCGTGTCTGCCGTAACTGCCTATGCCGCGCAGGCCGCGCACTTCATTCTGCCGGTCATCGCGCTCATCGTGCTCATCCGCTGCATCGCATCCATGTTCTACGGCCGTGCCGAGCCGGAGACGTGGGGCCATCTCGTCACGCCGGACGGCAAGGTCTATCCCCTGCTGCACTGGGAGTGCCTGATCGGCCGCGCCCGCAGCGCGGACATCACGCTGCCCTATGCCGACGTGGCCAACGTCCATGCCGTGCTCATGCGCAACGACGCCGGCGAATGGACCGTCAGCGATCTGAGCCGCAGCGGCGGCGTGTACCTCAACGGCGAACAGATCACGGAGCCGACGCAGGTGTTCAGCGGCGACATTCTCCGCTGCTCGACGCATATGCTCAAGTTCGCCGACATGAGCGAGGAGCGCCGCGCCGTGCAGGAGCAGCGCCGCACGATCGCGGGGCGGAAGGTCTCCGCCGGCGGCACGCTGTTTTTCCTGACGGTGTTTCAGCTGCTGCTGGCGCTGGAGTTCGTGTCCTCGGCCGACAGTGCGCATCTGCTGGGCATTCTGATGTCGTTTGCCGCGCTCTCGCTCACGCAGTGGTTCTGCTACGTGCTCATGCGCACGATGGACCGCTCGGGCTTCGAGGTCGAGACGATCGCGTTTTTCCTCTGCACGCTCGGGGTCGAGATCTGCGCGACGAGCACGCCGGACGATCTGACCAAGGAGATCATCCTCATCATCGTGGGCATCGCGCTGTTTTTCCTGCTCGGCTGGTGGCTGCGCGACCTGAGCCATGTCAAGGCGCTGCGCTGGCCGGCGGCCATCATCTCGCTGGCGCTGCTGGCGCTGAATCTGTTCGCCGCGCGCGAGGTGTTCGGCGCGAAAAACTGGCTGACGATCGCGGGCTTCTCCCTGCAGCCGTCGGAGCTCATCAAGGTCGCGTTCATCTACGTCGGCGCGACGTCGCTCAACCGCATGTTCCGCAGCAAGAGCATCCTGCTCTTCATCGCTTTTTCCGCCATCTGCGTGGGCGGGCTCGCCCTGATGGGCGACTTCGGCTCCGCGCTCATCTTCTTTGCGACCTTCCTCGTCATCGCCTTCATGCGCTCGGGCAGCATCGCGACCGTGCTGCTGGCCGTGACGTCCGCCGCCATGGCGGGCACACTGGTGCTGAGCATCAAGCCGCACGTGGCACAGCGCTTTGCTACCTGGGGCCACGTGTGGGAGGACGTCTCCGGCGCGGGCTTCCAGCAGACGCGCGCGCTGAGCGCGGCCGCCTCCGGCGGCCTGTTCGGCCAGGGCGCGGGTTGCGGCTGGCTGAAAAACATTTTTGCCGCCAACACCGACATGGTGTTCGGCATGCTGTGCGAGGAGCTCGGCCTGATCGTGGCGCTGTGCGCGATGCTGGCCATCATCGCGCTGGCCATCTTCACCGTCAAAAACGCGGCTCAGGGCCGCTCGTCGTACTACGTCATCGCCGGCTGCGCCACCGTGACGCTCATGCTCGTGCAGATGTCGCTCAACGTGTTCGGTGTGCTCGACATCCTGCCGTTCACGGGCGTGACGTTCCCGTTCGTGTCCAAGGGCGGGTCGAGCATGCTCTCGTGCTGGATGCTGCTGGCCTACATCAAGGCGGCCGACACCCGGCGCGGCGCGAGCTTCGTGGTGCGGCTACCATCGCGTAAAAACAAGGAGGCGCAGGCATGAACAAAGTCAAACGCCGCGCCATGAGCGCGCTGCTCGTCGCCGTGCTGGTGCTCGGCGGCATCGGCGTGTACATCGTGCGCTACATCGAACACGGTGCCGAGTGGGCGACCTTCGCCGCCAACAGCAGTGTCTACACCAGCGGCGTGCTCAGCACCGGCACGCTCACCGACCGCAGCGGCGTCGTGCTCGCGACGGCAAACGGCGGCTCGCGCAGCTATGCCGACGACGCCGCCGTGCGCACGGCCTGCTATCAGGCCGTCGGCGACTACACCGGCAACGTCGGCACCGGCGCGCTCAAGGCATTTTCCAAGCAGCTCTCGGGCTATAACCCCATCACCGGCACTTACGCGACCGATGGGCACACCGTCGCGCTCACGCTCGATTCAAGCCTGTGCGTGACCGCCTATGAGGCGCTCGCCGGGCGCAAGGGCGCCGTGCTCGTGAGCAATTACAAGACGGGCGAGGTGCTGTGCATGGCCTCCGGACCGAGCATCGACCCCAACAGTGACGGCGACGTGCCGGACGGCGCGTACATCAACCGCTGCATCAACGGCTCGTTCACGCCGGGCTCCATCTTCAAGCTCATCACCTCCGCCGCCGCGATCGAGAACATCAAGGACATCGACAGCCGCCGCTTCTCCTGCGCGGGCAGTCTGGACGTCAACGGCGTGAGCGTCAAGTGCACGGGCGTGCACGGCAGCCAGACGTTTGAGGACGCGCTGGCCAACTCCTGCAACTGCGCGTTCGCGCAGATCTCGCTCGAGCTCGGGGCCGACACCATCGAGAGCTACGCCAAGAAGCTCGGCTTCCTCGATTCGCAGTCGCTGAGCGGCATCCCGACGCTCGCCGGCAGCTTCACGAAGGGCGCGTCCGGCAGCGCGAACCTCGCCTGGTCGGGCATCGGCCAGTACGAGGACCTCATCTGCCCGTACTCCATGCTGCGCTACGTCTCGGCCATCGCCAACGGCGGCAGCGTTGTGGAGCCGTCGCTGCTGCTCGATACGCCCAGCGGCTCGGCCACGAACCTGCTGAGCGGCACGACCGCCAACAAGCTGCGCGACATGATGAACTACAACGTCTCGGCCCACTACGGCACGAACCGCTTCCCGGGCCTGAATCTCTGCGCCAAGACCGGCACCGCCGAGGTGGGCGACGGCACGTCGCACGCCTGGTTCACGGGCTTCCTGCTCGACGATGCGCACCCGTACGCCTTCGTCGTGCTGGTGGAAAACGCCGGCGGCGGTCTGACGAATGCGGGCGCCGTGGCCAACACCGTGCTGCAGGCGGCCGTGAACAAGTAATTTAGGAGTCACACATGATCGATCTATCCGTCCGCGGGCTCGTCAAGGGCTTTGAGCAGGGCAACGACATATTAAAAGGTATCACATTCGACGTCAACGCCGGTGAGCGCGTGGGCATCCTCGGGCGCAACGGCTGCGGCAAGACGACGTTTTTCCGCATCCTCTCGGGCGAACTGCAGCCGGATGCCGGCACCGTGTCCATCGCCTCCGGGCGGCGGCTGGGGCTGATCTCGCAGATCCCGGTCTATCCCGACGGCTGGACAACGGAGGACGTGCTGCGCGAGGCGCACCGGCGGCTCTACGACATGGAAGCGCGCATGAACGAGCTCACCGCGCGCATGGCGACGGACGACTCCCCCGCCCTGCTCGCGGAGTACGACCGGTTGTCGGAAAACTTCCGCCGCCTCGGCGGGTACGACATGGAGCACGAGCGCAACCGCGTGGCCAACGGTCTGGACATCCCGGCCGCGATGCGCGCGCAGCCGTTTGACAGTCTCTCCGGCGGGGAGAAAACGCGCGTGAACCTCGCGCGGCTCATCCTCGAGGACACGGACATTCTCCTGCTCGACGAACCGACCAACCACCTCGACCTGCGCGCGACCGAGTGGCTGGAGGCATATCTGCTGCATTTTCGCGGCACGGTGCTCGTCATCAGCCACGACCGGTATTTCCTCGACCGCGTCGTGCAGCGCTCGATCGACTTCACGTCCGGGCAGGCGGAGTTTTACAGCGGAAACTACAGCTTTTACGTCGTTGAGCGGCAGCGCCGCTTTGACGAGCAGCTCAAAAAATACGAAAAGGATCAGGCCAAGCTCCAGCAGCTCACGGAGGCGGCGGCAAAGCTGCACCTCTGGGCCTTCATGGGCAACGACAAGCTGCACAAGCGGGCCTTCTCCATGGAAAAGCGCATAGAGAAGCTCAGCCAGACCGAAAAGCCTAAGACGGAGCGCAAGCTCCACGCCGCCTTCAAGGAGCGGGAGTTCCGGGGCGACGAGGTCCTGGCCATGGACGGGCTCGCCAAGGGCTTTGACGGGCGGGAGCTCTTTTCGGGCCTCTCGCTGGAGGTCGCGGGCGGGGAGCGCGTGGCCGTCATAGGCGAAAACGGCAGCGGCAAGACGACGCTCGTGAAGCTCATCGTGGGCGAGGAGGAGCCGGACTCGGGCTGGGTGCGCCGTGGCCCGGCGGTGAAGCTCGCCTACCTGCCCCAGCACGTGAAGTTCGCCGAGCCAGAGCGTTCGGCGCTCGACACGCTCATCTACGACTGCCGCTGCTCGCCCCAGGAGGCGCGGGACTCGCTCGGCGCCTTCGGCTTTTCGGGCGAGGACGCGCTCAAGGCCGTCGGCACGCTCTCGGGCGGCGAGCAGAGCCGCCTGCGCCTGTGCATGCTCATGCGCGGGGACCTCAACCTCCTCATCCTGGACGAGCCGACGAACCACCTCGACCTCGCCTCCCGCGAGTGGATGGAGGACGCGCTCTCGGATTACTCCGAGGCCCTGCTCTTCGTCTCGCACGACAGGTATTTCATAGAGAAGTTCGCGACGCGCATCTGGAGCATTGAAAACGGAGAGGTCACGGACTTCCGCGGCACTTTTGCCGAATTCCGCGAATACCGCGCGCGCCAGGAGGCCATAGCCCAGGCGGCGAAGGCCGCCGCGCCGAAGCCTGAGAAGAAGCCCCAGCGCAAAAAAGGCACGCCCGAGCGCGAGAAGGAGGCCCGCCGCTGCGAGCGTGAGATCGAAAAAATCGAGTCCCGTCTGAAGGAAATTGAGCGTGAGGAGGGGGAACACGCCTCGGACTATCAGCGTCTAATGGAGTTGGAGGACGAAAAGGCGCGCCTTGACCCCGAGCTGGACGCGCTCTATACCAGATGGGAGGAACTTCAGGATGAGGCATAAGCTCTGGCTCGTCATCGTCATACTGCTGCTCGCCGCCGCGGGGCTCTTCGCCTTCGCCGCGACGGGGCACACCTATTTTGCGGCGCTGCTCGCGCTCATCGCGGCGCTCATAGTGTTTTACCGCTTTGCCGGGCGGGTGCTCAAAATCGTCGTCACGGCGCTGCTCGCCATAGGCGTCGTCGTCTTCGTCATAATCGAGATACCCATAGTGAAGGCCGCGCGCACGGACGCGCCGGACGACTGCGACTACATCGTCGTCCTGGGCGCGGGCCTGCACGGGGACGTGCCCTCCCTCTCCCTGCGCAACCGTCTGGACGCCGCGCTGGCCTGGCTGGAGGCGCACCCGGACTGCGTCGCCGTGGTCTCAGGCGGCCAGGGCCCGGGCGAGACGATGACGGAGGGCGAGGCCATGCAGATCTGGCTCGAAGCAAAGGGCGTGGACCCCTCGCGCATCATAGTCGAGGACAGGGCCACCTCCACGATGGAGAATCTTGAGTATTCCTTCGAGCTCATCCGCGCCGCGGGCGGAGAGCCGGACGGCAACGTCGCCATCGTCACGAGCGAATACCACCTCTGCCGCGCCAAGCTCATGGCCGCGGACCTCGGCGTCGAGGCCTGGGGCGTCGCGGGACACACCAGCTGGCCGACGCTGATGCTCAACTACTTCATCCGCGAGGCCTTCGCCGTCACCTACTACCGGATATTCGGAGCCTGATATGGAAAAAGTAAACGTCTACGATTTCGACAAGACCATCCTGCCCTACGACAGCACGGAGGCCTTCTTCCGCCACTGCCTGAGGCGCTGTCCCCGGGGGCTCTTCCCTGACCTGGGCGCCCTGCCCTGGGCGGCGGGCATGCCGCTCGGCCTCACGAGCAAGACCCGTGCGAAGGAGGTCTTTTACCGCTTTCTGGCCCTCATCCCGGACATAGACGCCGAGCTCACGCGCTTCTGGGAGCTGCACCTGGGGGACATAAACGCCTGGTACCTCGCGCGCCGCAGGGAGGACGACATCGTCTCCTCCGCCTCGCCGGAGTTCCTGCTGCGCCCCGTCGCGGAGCGCCTGGGCTTCCGGCTGCTCGCCTCGCGCGTGGACAGGCACAGCGGCTGGACCCTGGGCGAGAACAACCACGGCGAGGAAAAGGTGCGCCGCCTGGAGAAGGAGTACCCCGGGCTCGGCATAGCCGAGTTCTACTCCGACTCCCTGTCCGACGCGCCGCTCGCCCGGCTCGCGGAGCGGGCCTTTCTCGTGAAGGGCCAGTGCCTCTCTCCCTGGCCGGAGCGGAGCCTCAGGCCGTGAAGCGAGGCATAAGGGCCGCGGCCCTGGCGTTTTTCGCACTCTACTGTCTTGTGATGCTCTGGCTGCTCTTCATCCGGGGCCGCTTTGTGCAGCAGCTGAGCCTGGCGTCCTTCAGCGGCGAATACTGGAAGTGGGTCGGCTGGAGCGTGAACCTGACGCCTTTCCACACCATCTCGGAATTTCTCGCGACGCTCGCCTCCCGGGACGGCTATCTCGCGCGCCACGCCTTTGTGAACCTCGCGGGCAACGTGGTCATGTTCCTGCCGCTGGGCGTCTTTCTGCCGCTGCTTTTCGGGAAGCTGCGGCGCTATTGGCGCTTTCTTCTCGTCTGCGCCCTTGCGATAGTCCTGATAGAGGCGGCGCAGGCGCTGCTGCTGGTAGGCTCCGCGGACGTGGACGACCTCATTTTGAACCTCTGCGGCGCGTCGCTGGGCTTCCCCCTCGGCGCGCTCGCCGTCAAACTGCTTGAAAAAGGGGATAGAGAGACTTGAAAAAGGTGGATTACGAGCATTTTTCCCGCTTCCTCATGCCGCACAGCCCCGCCGCGCGCGGGGAGGAGCTCTATTTCTGCGTGAAGCGCGCGGACATGGAGGAGAACCGCTATTTCTCCGACCTCTGGCTCTGGAAGGGCGGCGCGGCCAAGCGCCTGACCTCCTCCGGGGACGTGAACGGCTTCTGGCTGACCGAGTCGGGCGTCGTCTTTTCCGCACTGCGCGGGAAGCGCGACAAGGAGCGCGCCGAGGCCGGGGAGCCCCTCACCGTCCTCCAGCTCCTGCCCTACGACGGGGGCGAGGCTCGGGAGCTCTGCCGCCTGGACTGCGCCGTCACCGCCCTGCGCTTTGCGGGCGAGGGCCGCTTTTTCTTCACCGCCGACTGCTCCCGCGACTGGGACGCCGCCCTTGCGCAGGCGCTGCCTCCCGACCAGCAGCAGGCCGGCTACGGTTGGCAATACCGTTCGGCGCCGTGGCCCGTCACCGTCGTGACGACGGCCAACGGGGTGATAGAGCAGTCCGGCGGCATGCGCATGATGATCACGTATTTGGCGCTTTACATCGGCTTCCGCAGCCGCCTCGGCGTATATGAAAACGGCGCTCACCGCTTCCTCACGGGCGAAAATACGGACGTTTCGCTCGGCGGCCTCTCGCCGGACGGGAAAAAGCTCAGCTTCACCGCCTCGGACTGGACGGGCAGCGCCCCCATCGGGGACAGGCTCTGCCTGCTTGACACGGACACGCTTGAGATCGAGGACGTCACGGTGCGCGAGGGCGCGCAGCACTACTGGTCCCTGCCCCTCGGAGGCGGCCGCCTCGCCGCCCTCGTGAACACCATGGACAAGTACGGCATCAACGAGAACCCGAAGCTCTTCCTGCGCGAGGGCGGGGCCTGGCGCCTTGTCCTGGGCGACGGCGCGCACTGCTTCGGCAGCAGCGTCGGCAGCGACGTGAAGGCCGACTCCGGCTTCTGCGGCGACGCGAGGGAGCGCGGAGGCGAGCTCTTCTTCCTCGACACCCTGGGCAGCGAGAGCCAGCTGCTGGCCGTGGACGAAAAAAGCGGCGCGGCCCGGGCCCTCGCGGGCCGCGGGCTCAACATAAGCTCCGCCTGCCTCTGGCGGGAGGGCTTCGCCGCCTGCGCCATGCGCGGGGCTTCGGGCGTCGAGCTCATGTACATAGGCCCCGACGGGAGCGAGAACGTCCTCACGGAGTTTAACTCCGGCATCTGCGAAGAGTACGAATACTCCGCGCCCGAGGCGCTGAACTTCGTAAACTCCGAGGGCCGCGAGATAGCCGGCTGGGTCATAAGGCCCGCGGGCTTCGAGCCTGGCAAAAAGTACCCCGCCATCCTGGACATCCACGGCGGGCCGAAGACGGTCTACGGCAGCTGCTATTTCCACGAGATGCAGCTGTGGGCCTCGCGCGGCTTTGCGGTGCTGTTCTGCAACCCCACGGGCGGCGACGGCGGCGGGGACGAGTTTGCGGACATCCGCGGGCAGTACGGCCGGCAGGACTTCGCGGACCTCATGCAGTTTGTGGACACCGCGCTTAAGCGCTGCGATTTCATAGACGCGGAGCGCCTCGGCGTCACGGGCGGCAGCTACGGCGGCTTCATGACGAACTGGGTCATAGGCCACACGGACAGGTTCAGGTGCGCCGCCAGCCAGCGCAGCATCTCTAACTGGGTAAGCTTCCGCAACAGCGCCGACATAGGCTGGTATTTCGCCGAGGACCAGGTGGGCGGCGAGCCCTGGACGGGCCTGGAGAAGATCTGGGGCCAGTCCCCCCTCGCCTTTGCGGACCGGGTCACGACGCCGACGCTGTTCATCCACTCGGAGGAGGACTACCGCTGCCCGCTCTCGGAGGGCATCCAGATGTTCTACGCCCTGAGGCAGCGCGGGGTGGAGTCGCGCATGTGCATATTCAAGGGCGAAAACCACGAGCTCTCCCGCTCCGGCAGGCCTCAAAACCGTGTCCGCCGCCTGCGCGAGATAACCGAGTGGATGGAGCGCCGCCTGAAATAAAAAAACACCGCCCGGGGAAAACACTTCCCCGGGCGGGCTTTTTGTGTTATATTCTGCTTACTTCGCGAGGAGCTCCTTGATCGTGTCGCCAAGGATCTTGATGCCCTTTTCGATGGCCTCGTCGGAGCTGTTGGAGTAGTTTATGCGCATGGTGCGCACGTCGCGGTCCTCCTCATAGAAGGGGTCGCCGGGGCAGACGGCCACGCCCTTCTGGGCGGCGGCGGTCATGACGTCCACGGCCTTGAGCCCCTCGGGCATGGTGGCCCAGATGAACATGCCGCCCTCGGGCTTCGTGTAGCTGACCTCGGCGGGGAAATCCTCCGCCATGCAGGCCATCATCTTCTCGGCCTTCTCGCGGTACATATCCTTTATCTTCTCGATCTGGGCGTCGAGGTCGTTGTCCAGCAGGTACTGGGCGAGGACCATCTGGCCGAAGATATTGGTGTGCAGGTCCATGGTGGACTTGAAGGCCAGCAGCTTGGCGTAGAGCTCGGGCTGCTTGCAGGCTATCCAGCCGATGCGCATGCCGGGGGCGACTATCTTGGAGAAGGTGCCCATGGCGGCGCACTGCTCGCCCAGGAGCGCGGCGAAGCTGCTGCCGCCTTCGCCGTGGAAGCGCAGCTCGCCGTAGGGGTTATCCTCTATGACGGGGGTGCCGGCGGCCTTGAGTATGGCGGCCGCGCGCTCGCGGACGGCCTGGGTGTAGGTGAGGCCGGTGGGATTCTGGAAGTTCGGGATGACGTAGATGAACTTCGGGTCGTACTCGGCGAGGACCTTCTCCAGCTCGTCGCAGTCGATGCCGTCCTCATTCAGGCTGACGGAGACTATCTTCGGGCCGTAGAGGTGGAAGGTCTGGAGCGCGGCGAGGTAGCTGGGCTTCTCGACGGCCACGGCGTCGCCGGGGTTAATGAGCGTCGCGGCGACCATGTCCAGCGCCTGCTGGGAGCCGTTCGTGATGATGATGTTTTCGGGCGCGAAATCCACGCCCTGCTTCTTATAGCGGTCGGAGATAAACTTGCGCAGCGGCATGTAGCCCTCGGTGTTGCTGTACTGCAGGGCGCGTACGCCGTCCCGCTCAAGGACCTTCGTGACCGCGGCCTCCATCTCCTTTACAGGAAAGGAGTCGGGGTTCGGAAGCCCGCCGGCAAAGGATATGACATCCGGAGACGCGGCGGCCTTAAGTATGGCCGAGGTGAATTCGCCCTGAAAGTCGGGCTTGGACATGCGGTCAGAGATCCTGAGCTTCATTTCTTGTTCCTCCTCTTGGCATCTTTATTCTCTCGCGAGTGGATATTATTCGCGATAATAGAAAAGATGATAGCACCATGTCCCTGAAATTACAAGCTTTTTTCCATTGCATCGCTAAATTTTCGGGCGAATAGATGAAATATTGATTTCCCGCCATTATGTTTATTGCGGGAGATGAACAAAATTAGCTGTACCTGCGCCTTTGATATTTTTTCAGCAAAGGAGAAGCCCATGTCCCGTCACGAGCGGCCCGAACTCTCGGAAAAGGCCAAAAAATATATAGCCGCGGCCTCCATAGCCGTGTTCGTCCTGCTGACCCTGGCCATAGCCTGGTTCATCGGCCGGCCCATGCTGCGCTTTGTCTCCGAGCCGGAGCGTTTCCGCGCCTGGGTGGACTCGGGCGGGGCGATGAGCCGGGTGTATTTTCTCGGCATGCAGATCTTGCAGGTCTTTTTCGCAGTCATCCCGGGCGAGCCGATGGAGCTCGGCGCGGGCTATGCCTTCGGCGCCGTGGAGGGCACGCTGCTCTGCCTTATCGGCACCACGGCAGGCAGCATGATCATCTACTTCTTTGTCCGCCGCTTCGGCGTGCGTGCCGTGGAGATATTTTTCTCGCGCGAAAAAATAGAATCCCTCCACTTCCTGCGCAGCGAGCACAAACGGAACACCCTCATGTTCCTGCTGATGCTCATACCCGGCACCCCGAAGGACCTGCTGAGCTATTTCGCCCCGCTGACGGGCACGGGCCCCTGGACCTGGCTGTGGATAACCACCGTGGCGCGCATCCCCTCCATCGTGACCTCGACCATAGGCGGCAGCGCCCTGGGCGTACAGAACTACGTCTTCGCCGCCATAGCCCTGGGCGTCACCCTGCTCATAAGCGGCGCCGGCCTGCTGATCTACCGCCGTATCTGCCGCGCGCACGAAAAGCGCTCCGGCGAGGACTAAGCCCCGCCCGGCGGGGGATGATCTCGCTGCATATCACGCAGCACACGGGCCGTCTCCCACCCGCCGTAGGGGTCGGCGTCCTCGACGACCCGCTGTCACGGTCTCCACCGACCCCGCCACGTTCCTCCAACCCCCTGTAGGGGCGGGGGTCCACCCC
>ENA-ORNG01001365-ORNG01001365.1-human-gut-metagenome-genome-assembly--contig:-NODE-1365-length-17810-cov-3.503295_pt1 | contig 17810 bp, 20 predicted proteins | sample MGYA00242113_ERZ509018 | MGnify/ENA primary metagenome ERZ509018 (study PRJEB26280, sample SAMEA2338711) | human gut metagenome | biome: human gut; feature: human-associated habitat; material: faeces... | reverse complement strand
TTTTACTTTTCAAGATCATCCACAATATCTTCTAATGTCTCATTCTTCCCCGTAAACTTATCGATCACATCTGGTACCATATCCAGTAATTTCACGATTGTTTCCTGATTCTTAATATTCACAAGTTTTGTCTGTCCATCTTTAATGACAAGAACTGCACTTGGAGTCATCTTTCCTCCGATTCCACCACCGCTCTTGTCCTTCTTATCACCAGAGAAAGCTCCTGCTCCCATTCCGAAGGAGACGTCAACTAATGGTAAGATGATCGTATCTTTGATGTAGATTGGTTCTCCTACGACCGTTTTTGATGTTAAGAATCCTTCCATACCGTCAAATAGTGAACCCATGGTATCTTTTAAATTTTCTTTGCTCATTTTAACTGCCTCCTATCATTCTTATTGCTCGGTCTTTTTGTTTGATCAATTCATCTTTATCTTTATATACTTTCCATAACAAATATAAGATCTTGTATCTTCGGATCCTTCCTTTGATCTTTAGCTCTCCTTTCAATATTCTCTTCTCAAAATCTGGTGTGATATTGATATGATCACCGTAGATTGGAATCAATGCAGCGGTCCAGCCTAAGACTTTTCCCGTGTAATATGGGTCTTCGAATCCAAATATGATCTTTGCATTTAATTTCTGTGGAAGTAACAGCTTTACCCCATTCACTCCATATCTCTTGATCCGCTTCACTGCATCAATGATATCCTCATCTTCCAATAGATCTCCGATCATTTCCATCTTATTTGTGATCTTACGGATCTTTGTTATGAAATTCTTGCATCTATTATAACATTTTTTGAGAAAATTCACGATTCTTTTGCCAAAAAACTCTTTCTCTTTATCTGTTGTTTTGTCTATCTTAGATTCTGATATCTTATCTTCTGATCTTTCGTACATTTTTCTTGTTGTTGATGTCTTTGTTCTTTCTTCTTTTTCATCCCATGTGAGATTAAATACATCTTCATCTTCAGAAGGATATGTACTTTTTTTCTTTTCTACTCGTTTCTTATTGTTTTTTTTATTTTTTTGTTTCTTTTTAGAGTCTGATCTTTTCTTATGTTTTTTCTTATCTTTCTCTTTATGCTCTCCAAATACAGACCAGTGTTCTTTCCTTGAATCATAAATCGGTATTCCAAAAATCCTGATCCCAAAATTCAGCTCTTCTTCATAGAATGCTTTTGCACGTAAAAATATAACTGCCCATGATACCTTTACCTGTGCTTTGGGACTCTTCCCATCAAAATCTCCTTCGATCTGATAACAAATCGGGAAGATCAAAAGGATCAACAATAACACGATCGGTATCAGGATCAGGATTCCTATGGTCTTTAATATTAAAAATAGTATACTCATTTATCTTCCCCACAAAAATATGTTGTTACATCCTCAAGTTCTCCTTTATGATACAGATCATCGATCATGCGTCTTAACATAACAACTGCATCATCTCGTCCTGCTGCCATTCCTACGATCGTGATATCTTTTCCTTCATGGATATCAGATAATAGTTCATTATATGGATATATTTCCAGAAATGCACTGTTCCAGAGCGGCAGTGTAATACAGTACAATCTTGAAATTGATTTCTTTTCTTGTATTTTACAAAATAGACGTTTCTTTTGTAATTTTAATATCTCTGATATGTATACACGTTCTGAAACTTTCACTCATTTTTCCTCCTGAAAATTCTCCCCATTCATTCCTGATAAAATTCCTGATAAAACAAAAAGGGATGTATTACTACATCCCCATTTTAACATATATTGTTGTCGATTACTCGCCAAATTCGCCGATTTTTACAACTTTCAGCATGTTTGTAACACCTTTTCCACGATGGTTAGCTGGTCCACCACCTGTTAAGACTAAGATGTCATCTTTCTCAGCAAGTCCTGCATCTAATACGATATCTGTTGCTTCATCTAACAGATCTTTTGTTGTCTCAGCTTTGTGAGATTTGAAAGGACGTACTCCCCAATAGATCTGCATCTGACGTACGATCGCATCATCTGGTGACAGACCGATAATCTGTGCATCTGGTTTGAATTTAGATACGATTCTTGTTGTGAATCCTGACATACTTGATGCTAAGATACATTTTGCATTTACATTGTGTGCTGTCTGTACTGCAGAATAAGCAACTGCTGCTGAAATTCCACGATTGATATATTTAGATCTGTAATCTTTGATCTTTGTGCTTAAGTGAACTTCTGTTGAGATTGCGATCTGATTCATCATCTTAACAGCTTCTACTGGATATTTACCTTTTGCTGTTTCTCCAGATAACATGATTGCATCTGTTCCATCATAGATCGCATTTGCCACGTCTGTAGCCTCAGCTCTTGTTGGACGTGGGTTACGGATCATAGAATCTAACATCTGTGTAGCTGTAACAACTGGTTTGAATGCATCGTTACATTTTCTAATGATCTCTTTCTGTAAGAAAGGTACTTCTTCAGCAGGTACTTCAACACCAAGGTCACCACGAGCAACCATGATACCAGCAGATGCATCGATGATCGCATCAATGTTTTCAACACCTTCCATGTTCTCGATCTTAGAGATTACACCAACATGCATGTTATGTGCACCGATGATATCTTTGATCTCTTCTACAGCTTCTGCATTACGGATGAATGATGCTGCGATGAAGTCGATTCCATTCTCAAGACCGAATTCGATATCTGCTTTATCTTTTTCTGTGATAGATGGTAAGTTAACTCTTACGTTAGGTACGTTAACACCCTTACGGCTTCCTAAAAGTCCTCCGTTGATAACGTCACATACGATATCTGTTCCATCTTTGATTTCTTTAACTTTTAACTCAATTAATCCGTCATCGATCAGGATTGTGTTTCCAGCTTCTACATCCTGTGGAAGTTCCGCATATGTAATGCTGGTAATTTCATTATTTCCTTTGATGTCTCTTGTTGTCAGTGTATATTCCTGACCTGTTACTAATTCAACATCATCATCTGTTTCTAATAATCCTGTACGGATCTCTGGTCCTTTTGTATCAAGTAAAATAGCGATTGGTAAATTCAGTTCTTCTCTGAACTTCTTAATTCTCTTGATACGTCCTAACTGCTCTTCATGATCTCCATGAGAGAAGTTTAAACGGGCAATGTCCATTCCTGAACGCATCAGGTCTTTTAATACCTCATCGTCGTCTGTTGCAGGTCCCATTGTACAAATGATTTTTGTCTTCTTGGTTAGCATAATTTTTCTCCTTTGGTTTCAAAAATATATTTAAATAATAAACAACTCACCTTTTCACATGCTTATGGGTAAATAAATGATCTTGACAATATTCATAATTCCCATCGCATTTTGAACAATAACGAAATTCCAATTCTGGATCGTCAAGTTCTGTTCTGTGGCACACTGCACATTCGTGCATCGCACCATTCTTCTTCTTTGGCGTGATCGTCTTAGCTTTGTACGCTCTCGCCTTCTTCTTATGTATTGTTTTAGCCTTGAAGTTTGCTCCCATTCTTCGAATCTTCTTCATAGAGAAGAAAAATAGTAGAAAATTTAACAAAGCTGCAACTATAGATACTTTAACCGAAATTCCGGCAACTGTAAAGCCTGAACTTAAAAAAATGTAGATTAAATATAATCCATCTAAGTATCCAAGCCATTTTACCTTGATTGGAAGGATCATATACAAATATACTTCCATCTCTGGGAACATAGACGCATATGCTAAAAATAACGTCATGTTCAGATAAAAAGTATCCATGTTAACAAACGCTCCATAGCCTTCTCCATATGCGAATGTAAGGATCGCATAAGTTAAAAATGCCCCAACGATCGTTCCTAAAACTCCGATCAGATAATACATATTGAATCGGAATGTTCCCCATACCTGCTCTAATGAGCTTCCGATCGAGTAATAAAATAACAATACAAATATTACAAAGATCAAATTCGTCTCTGGTCCGATCAGCAGGAATGTCACAATTCTCCAGACTTGTCCATGCAAGATCAGATACGGATTCAATTCCAGTAAACTATATAATCGTGGTGATATATTGGCGATCACAAAACCGACTGCATACAATAAAACAATGATCTTAGGGAGATTCGGTATCGCATATCTGCCAAACTTCTCTTCCAGTTTATTAAGCCACATAAAAAACCTTTCTTATCATCAAAAATTAAAACATATTTTTCTTTCCAAGGATATATCCTCCAAAGATCGTAAGGATCAAGGATACGATCACAAGGATCAAAAATCCATGTGCTGAATGTGCCAGTGGTACTGGAACATTCATTCCCCAGAAACTCGCGATCATCGTCGGAATCGACATAACGATCGTTATGATCGCAAGAACCTTCATTACAATATTCAGGTTGTTTGAGATAACGGATGCGTATGCATCCATCGTACCACTTAAGATATTGCTGTAGATGTCTGCCATCTCAATCGCCTGTTTATTCTCTATGATAACATCGTCCAGTAATTCCTCATCTTCTGGATACTGTTTGATCTTATCAATCTTTAACATCTTCTCAAGCACCAGTTCGTTTGATCTCAGGGATGTAGAGAAGTAAACCAAACTCTTCTCTAATTCCAGAAGCTCGATCAGTTCCTGATTCTTTGTTGAAATATGAAGCTGCTTCTCAACAGAATCACTCTTCTTATCAATGATTCGCAGATACTGCAGATACAAGGATGCATTCCGATAAAGGATCTGCAAGATAAATCTTGTCCTTTTAAATGTCCAGAAATTTCGAACCCTTCCATTCTTAAAGTCTGCTAAAACTGCTGTATCTTCCAGACAGACCGTAATGATCACTTTCTCTGTCAGGATGATACCACATGGAATCGTCAGGAAGTATTCTTTTTCCTTTCTCTCTTCTGTTGTCGGAACGTCTACGATAAATAAAGTATAACCTTCTTCCACTTCGATATGAGAACGTTCTTCTTCATCCAGTGGTGCTCTTAAGTCATCTATATCAATCTTATAGTCTGTTGCAATCTTCGCAAGTTCTGCAGCTGTGGGATGAATTAACGATATCCAGGTTCCTTCCATAGGTTCACTGATTTCATGAATCTGGTGATCCATCGTGCGATAATACTTGATCATTGTCCGCTCCTTTCTATGGAAGTACCTTGTCCATAAGTTCCCCACAAACAGGACTCTATGAATCCTGTTTTATCATCTGAAATATCTAAAATTCCAAACTTTTACCTATTCCATTATAAATAACTCATTTTGCTTTGTCAATTAACAGTACTGTACCAACTGGAAGTGTTAACTCCCTAATTTTTTTGTTACTTTTTGCTAAATTTTCCACTGTTGTTTTGTGCATCTTGGCTATATCAAGGATTGTTTCTCCTTTTTTTACAACATATGGAATGAAAGCTCCTTCGATCACGTTCGTAAATCCAGGCACACATAATTCATCTCCAATCTGTAAATTATATACATTTACAAAAGGATTTTGTCTCATGATATCTTTTACCCTGACACCATGTGCTTTCGCGATCTTATATAAACTATCCTTTTCCTTTACAACATACACTGTCCCTTTACACGAATTTGTCTGCATCATTCTTGGCATTCCTTCGCTTTTTTATAGAATATGCAGCAGCATTCCCTTGTTTCCATTATTTTCTCCGATTTTTTTAGATAATATTCCTATTTGCAATTATTTTGAAAATGATTATAATAGATATAATGTCCATGTATATTGGACAGATATGTTTTTTTAACATTATTTTAACGCTTGAAATTATAGTACTTTTATAGAAAGCAGGTATACGAGAAGATGAAACGATTAGGAATTGATATTGGCTCAACGACAGTCAAGGTCGCTGTCATCGACGAACAACATAATATACTTTTCTCTGATTATCAGAGACATTTTGCCAAGATTCAGGAAACTTTATCTTCCTTATTAAAAAAGGCAAAAGACCAGATTGGGGAAATGACATTTGCTCCAACCGTTACCGGTTCCGGAGGACTTTCCATTTCTTCTTACTTAGATATTCCATTCTGTCAGGAAGTTGTCTGTGTATCAAGTGCACTTCAGGATTATGCACCTCAGACAGATGTTGCCATTGAGCTTGGTGGTGAAGATGCTAAGATCATTTATTTCACAAATGGGATCGATCAACGTATGAATGGTGTCTGTGCCGGTGGTACCGGATCATTTATCGATCAGATGGCCTCTTTATTACAAACAGATGCTGGCGGATTAAATGAATATGCGAAAGATTATGATACGATCTATCCGATCGCGGCCCGCTGCGGTGTATTCGCCAAAACAGATATCCAGCCCCTGATCAACGAAGGTGCTACAAAACCAAACCTTGCTGCCTCTATTTTCCAGGCAGTCGTAAACCAGACGATCAGTGGTCTTGCATGTGGTAAACCGATCCGTGGAAATGTTGCTTTCCTCGGAGGACCTCTTCATTTCCTTACAGAATTAAAAGAAGCATTTATCCGTACATTAAACCTAAAAGATGATGAGATCATCGCTCCTACACACTCTCATTTATTTGCAGCTGTCGGTGCTGCTCTGAATGCTAAAGAGGAAGTTACAACTGATTTTGAACATCTTTTAAAACAGTTTGAGAAGAAGATCGAACTTCAGCAGGAAGTTGACCGTTTAGAGCCTTTATTTAAGAGTGAACAAGAATATAAAAATTTCGTAAAAGATCATAACCGTCATGTTGTGAAACGTGGAGATCTTGCTACATATAAAGGAAATTGTTACTTAGGGATCGATGCCGGTTCCACTACAACAAAAGTTGCTTTAGCTGGTGAGGATGGAGAACTTCTTTACAGCTACTACAATAACAATAACGGAAGTCCTCTTCACGCCGTTGTTGAAGCGCTTCATGAGATTGACGCACAGATGCCAAAGACAGCTAAGATCGTATCTTCCTGTTCCACAGGATACGGAGAACATCTTGTAAAAGCTGCCTTAAATCTTGACTTTGGAGAAGTTGAGACGATCGCACATTACTATGCAGCTGCATTCTTTGATCCTGATGTGGACTGTATCCTTGATATCGGTGGTCAGGATATGAAATGTATCCGTATCAAAAATGGAGTTGTTGATGATGTACAGTTAAACGAAGCATGTTCTTCTGGATGCGGTTCATTTATTGAAACTTTCGCGAAATCCTTAAATCATTCTGTACAGGAATTTGCCAAAGTTGCTTTAACAGCACAGAATCCAATCGATCTTGGTTCACGTTGTACGGTATTTATGAATTCTAAAGTAAAACAGGCACAGAAGGAAGGGGCAACTGTCGGAGATATCTCTGCTGGTCTTGCTTATTCTGTGATCAAGAATGCTTTATATAAAGTTATTAAGTTAACAGACCCATCTGACCTTGGAAAACATATCGTTGTACAGGGTGGTACATTTTATAATGATGCGGTTCTTCGAAGCTTTGAACGTATCTCCGGATGTCATGCTGTAAGACCTGATATTGCAGGTATCATGGGTGCCTTTGGTTCCGCACTGATTGCGAGAGAACGTTACGAAGATGGTATGGAAACTTCTATGCTTCCATTAGAAGAAATCTTTGCAATGAGTGTTGATACTTCCATGACACGATGCAAAGGCTGCACAAATCACTGCCTGTTAACGATCAATAAGTTCTCTAACGGACGCCGTTATATCACTGGTAACCGTTGTGAACGTGGTATTGGGAAAGAACCGAATGCTGAAAATATTCCAAACCTTTACGATTACAAACTTCATCGTACCTTTGACTACGAACCTTTATCTGATGAGAAAGCCACTCGTGGAGTCATTGGTATCCCTAGAGTTTTAAATATTTATGAGAACTATCCATTCTGGTATACATTCTTTACGGATCTTGGATTTAAAGTTGTGGTATCTCCTGAATCTTCTCGTAAGATTTATGAGTTAGGTATCGAATCTATTCCAAGTGAATCTGAATGTTACCCTGCAAAATTAGCCCATGGTCATGTGATGTGGCTGATCAAACAGGGAATCAAGGATATCTTCTACCCTTGTATTCCTTATGAACGTGACGAGATGGAAGGTACAAACAACCATTATAACTGCCCTATCGTTACTTCTTATGCAGAAAATATCAAAAATAACATGGAAGAACTTGCAACAGAGCGTATCAACTTTATGAATCCATTCTTAGCACTGGATAATGAAGAGGCTTTAAAATCCCGTTTATTTGAGGAATTAGAAGCTCAGTATCATTTGACTGCTGACGAAATAAATCACGCTGTTGATAAAGCTTATGCAGAACTTTCACAGGTTCGTACAGATATCCAGAATAAGGGTGAAGAAGTCCTTGCTTACCTTGCTGAAACTGGAAGAACTGGTATCGTTCTATGTGGTCGTCCATATCATATCGATCCTGAGATCAACCATGGTATTCCAGAATTGATCAACTCTTATGGAATTGCTGTTTTAACTGAGGATTCTATTTCTCATTTATCAAAGGTTGAACGTCCATTAAACGTACAGGATCAGTGGATGTATCATTCCAGACTCTATGCTGCAGCAAACTATGCAAAAGCAAATAAACAGTTAGAAGTCATTCAGTTAAACTCTTTCGGTTGCGGACTGGATGCTGTTACAACTGATACAGTGAAAGATATCTTAACAAAATCCGGACGTATCTACACAGTATTAAAGATTGATGAGGTTAATAACCTTGGAGCGGCAAGAATCCGTATCCGCTCACTGATCAGTGCTGTCCGTGTCCGTAAAAAACATAAGATCGAACCAAAACCTGTATCTCCAGCGATCAAACGTGTGGAATTTACAAAAGAGATGCGTAAGAACTATACACTGTTAGTTCCTCAGATGTCTCCGATCCATTTTGAATTCTTAGAGCCTGCTCTGCAGTCTTGTGGATATAACGTTGAAGTTTTAAATCAGGGTGGTATGGAAGATGTTAACACAGGTCTTAAGTATGTAAATAATGATGCCTGCTATCCATCTCTGATCGTTATCGGACAGTTAATGAATGCATTGCTTTCTGGTAAATATGATCCTCATAAGATCGCACTTGTCATCTCCCAGACAGGTGGTGGATGCCGTGCAACAAACTATATCAGTTTTATCCGCCGTGCACTTGAAAAAGCTGGTTACGGTTATGTTCCTGTTGTTGGTTTAAGTGCCCAGGGAATCGAGAAAAACAGTGGATTTAGCTTTACACCTGGTTTATTAAACAAAGCAGTTCAGGCGATCGTTTATGGTGATGTCTTTATGAGAACGGTTTATCATACACGTCCTTATGAAGTAAAACCTGGTTCTGTCAACAAATTACACAGACAATGGGCTGCTAAATGTAAACGTGATATTGCCAAAGGTAACTTCTATACATTCCAGAAGAATATCCGTGGAATCATTCGTGACTTCGACCGCATTCCATTAAAGGATATCAAGAAACCTCGTGTCGGAATCGTTGGAGAGATCCTTGTAAAATTCCTTCCAGATGCAAACAATCACTTAGTAGAACTTCTGGAACGTGAAGGTGCGGAAGCTGTTGTACCTGATCTGTTAGACTTCTTCATGTACAGCTTCTACAACAGTAACTTCAAATACCGTTATCTTGGTAAATCCAAGAAATCTGCGATCGTCAGCAACTCCGCAATCTGGGTTGTAGAGCGTTACCGTCAGACTCTTCGTAAAGAGCTAGCCAAGAGTAACCGTTTTGAGCCGCCTGCATATATCAAAGACCTTGCAGAATATGCCAAACCATTCGTATCAATCGGTAACCAGACTGGTGAGGGTTGGTTCTTAACAGGTGAGATGGTTGAACTGATTCACAGCGGTGCTCCAAATATCGTATGTACACAGCCATTTGCATGCTTACCGAACCATGTCGTTGGTAAGGGTGTTATCAAAGAAATCCGTCAGGCATTCCCTGATGCGAACATCGTGGCGATCGACTATGATCCGGGAGCTAGTGAGGTTAACCAGATCAACCGTATTAAGCTGATGCTTTCTGCGGCTGAGAAGAATATGAATAAATAGTTATTTTTCTATTGTTTAGAATCAAATGCTAATAAAAAGAAGCCATGTTCCGGCATAGATAAATCTTGTCTATGCTTGTAACATGGCTTCTTGTTTGTTTCTTTCTATTTCAATTAGATCATTCTGCTAAAATTTCTTCCAGAATGGCTGTTGCATCTTCAATGCAGCCTGGACAGGATCTTAAGACTTCTCCCGTTTCAATCCCTTTTAGGTCCTTACATTTTGTTGCTTGATTCTTCTCCTGAAAGCGTTTTACAAGCTCTCCTGATAGTTTATAGGTTGCTGCCTTGGAAACTGGTTTCTCGATGTCTCCACAGCTTTTTATGGCACCGATGACTGCAACGGCTCCGGTGATTGCTCCACATGTTCCTTCCATGCAGCCCATACCTAGTCCATGGCCTTCCATCATCTTGAAAATGATGGATTCGTCGATTTCCATTTCTTCAGCAAATGCACAGGCAACTGCCTGGGCACAGTTGTAGCCTTTCTGATGGTTTTGTGCTGCTTTGTCTGTTTTGATACTCATTTGTAATGTCCTCCGATTTTTATTCATTATTAATTAGATTGTAGATTTCTTCTTGTATCCTTTCCATATATCTATTACCTGCTGATTCTTGTGCAACCTCTTCCCATGTCGTTGCGGCGATCAATCTTGCCCAACAGTATAGAGGGTGCTTTCTTGCTTTGCCTTTGGTTGTTTTGGTTTTCTATAATTCTACTTCTTTCCTTAATTATTCATACTATTTTGAATACATCACATCATTTTTCGAAAGTAAATAAACACAGTATTGATTCATACTAATTCCTTCTCTCTGTGAATGTTCTGCTAATGATCTGTGTAGACTTCGTGGTATTCTTAATTTGAATTGTCCAGAATAATTTTCCAAGCTATCTGGTTCATAAATTTCTATTCCCTCTTCCAATGCTGCTCTGATCCACTCTCTTTTTGCATCTTTTGCATTCTGCATTGCACTCTCTATCGTTTCTCCACATGTAATACAACCTGGTAAATCAGGATAAGATATTACAAACCCACCTTCATCTTGATCTTCTATGATTTCCATCTTATATGACATACTCATATACTCATTCAGCGTTTTCATTTTCTCTTTCCTCGCTTTCTACAACCTTTCTTACCATTTCTACATATACTTTTTTAATTGGTTCATGCTTTGGTATTGTAATTGGACTTTTCCCTTGTTTTCTAAATGTATAATGACTACTTCCACTTCTTGGGGCATCCATCCTATACCCATAAGTTTCTAATACCTTTTGTAATTGTGTAAATCGAAGATCCTTCGACAAATTGCAAATACGTGCGATTAGTTTATCCCATTTTGACATTTGTATCTTCCTTTCTTTTATTATATTTGGTGTCGTATTTGGTGTCAATATTTTGTTTATGTAAATATTTGTATTTTATGTAATTAAAACACATTCACTTATTCCTGTCAATATTTTACAATAACATTGTATTAAAAAAGAAGACTCCTCACAAAAAAGAGTCTTCTTTCCTTATCATCAAATGATATAATTCTATCTTCTGACACTGATCCCTCTCTGATCCAGATATTCCTTCAGATCAGATATCTTCAATTCATTGAAATGGAACAATGAAGCAGCAAGTGCTGCATCTGCTTTTCCTTCTGTCAATGTATCATAAAAATGTTCTTTATTCCCCGCACCACCAGATGCGATCACTGGAATATCAACATTCTCTGCAATGATTCTTGTCAGTTCATTGTCATATCCTGCTTTCGTTCCGTCACAGTCCATGCTTGTTAACAGGATTTCTCCTGCTCCACGGCGGTTTGCTTCCATGGCCCATTCTACAGCATCTAAGCCTACATCGATTCTTCCACCGTTCTTGTATACATTCCATCCGCTTCCGTCGGCTCTGCGTTTGGCATCAATCGCTACAACAACGCACTGGCTTCCGAATTTGTCTGCAGCATCATTGATCAGATCTGGTGTATTGATCGCTGAGGAGTTAATGGAAATCTTATCTGCTCCTTCTCGTAAGATTGCCTTAAAATCATCAACGGTACGGATTCCTCCACCGACTGTAAATGGGATAAATACCTTTTCTGCGACTTTTCTTACCATATCGATCATGATATTTCTTGCATCGGATGATGCTGTGATATCTAAGAATACAAGTTCATCTGCACCTGCTTTGTCATATGCTGCTGCGATCTCTACCGGGTCTCCGGCATCAATCAGATTGACAAAATTGACACCTTTTACGACGCGTCCTGCTTTCACATCTAAGCATGGGATAATTCTCTTTGTATGCATAGCCAATTCCTCCTATAGTGAAACGAAGTTCTTTAAAATCTGTAATCCTACGGTGCTGCTCTTTTCTGGATGGAACTGGCAGGCAAAGATGTTGTCTTTCTCTACTGCTGCGTGAATCTTCACACCATATTCGGTTGTTGCTGCTACAATATCTTCATCGTCTGCCTGAAGATAGTAAGAATGTACAAAATATACATAAGGATTCTCTGGCAGCCCTTTGAATAATCTTGAATCTTCTTTGACTTTGATATTATTCCATCCCATATGTGGAATCTTTAAATCTCCACTCTTTGGAATTCTTAAAATCTTTCCTGGTAATAATCCAAGTCCTTTGACTCCCGGTCCTTCATCGCTGGATTCAAACATCAGCTGTAACCCAAGACAGATTCCTAAAAATGGAATATTCTTCTCTACAACTTCATGGATCGTTTCTTCTAATCCATAATGACGGATCTTCTCCATCGCATCTGCAAATGCTCCAACTCCCGGAAGAATCACTTTATCGCTGTTTACGATCTCATCGTGATCTCTTGTGATGATTGCTTCTTCTCCAAGATAATTGAGTGCTTTTTCAACACTTTTGATATTTCCTGCATCATAATCAATAATCGCTATCATAGGTGCCTCCTATTCGTGTGCTATGTTTAAAAAGTCACGGCTGTCCATCTTGATCCCGATTCCTTTTTCTTTGATCTCTTTTCCAATCTGGTATAGTGAATGATGAACTCTTACAAACGTTGCTTTCTCATTGTAGAATGCCATCTTCTCAAAAGGCCAGCGGAACAAACTTGGAACTTCAAAACCTTCTCCTAATTCTAATATAAAAAGCTTTTTATTTAAAGTGTTTTGCAGCCATTTTGTGTAACTTGCCCATGAATTTAAGTAAGCTCCTTCGATATAGATAGATTTTGTCTCTTCTGTGCGGACATTAAAAATCAATTGTTTTCCACATTTTGGGCATTCCAGATGTTCGATCTTTCCTGTTTTTTCATAATAGTCGATCAAATCTCTAAGTCCTAAGTTCGCAGGATAGAGCTGCTCATCACATGGTGCACTGCACTGGAAGAAATCTCCGTTTCCACATGGTGCTGTCACGTGATCTTTCTTTAAATGGGTATGATACAATAATCCATCATCATTACTCGTCACTACGAAATATTCTTTTCCTTCCAAAACTTCTTCTAATTCTTTAAACAGATCTGTCTCTTTCATTGATAATAAATACTCTCTCTCGTAAACAGTTCTCATCCATTTGGAATCTTCATCTTCTTTATCGATGAGATTCTGGTAATGTTCATTTGTGATCGCTTTCTTGAAATCGATCACACGGTCTGCACGCAATTCTCGTCCGATTCCCACTAATACAAGGTCTGCATCCTGAATCTGTTCTTTGTAATCTTTTAACATATTTCTTTTCATCCTTTTTATCCTATTATCCAAAAGAAACCAGTTTACACTGATTTCTTTTTGCTTACACTATTTATCTATCATACCACAAAACTCATTTCTTTGTCTGTAGCATTTTTACTTCCATACACAACACAATGAAAATGCTTTTTTAACATTGTACAGATTCAGAATCCGCAGATTCCACATCAAAGTAAAATTCTACACCACCTTCTACATTGGCAACTCCATAATCTTTGCCATGTGCTTTCATCGTTGCTTCTACGATAGACAATCCGATTCCGCTTCCACCGTATTCTCTTGTTCTTGCTTTATCGACTTTATAGAATTTTACCCACAATTTATCAATATCTTCCTGTGGAATATGGTCTCCCGTATTAAATACTTTGATCCTTACGTCATTTCCATGACGACAATAGCTGACTTTGATGATCCCACCGTCTGCCACGTGATTTCTGGCATTGCTCAGATAGTTGTTCACAACTTCTTCGATCATAAATTCATCTGCCCACACATGAGTCTCTGGCTCATCAAATATGATCTTGACTTCTTGCTTTTCCACAAGGATCTTGCTTGATTCTACCATATTGCGGATCATTTCTGTGATATCAAATCGTTCCATATTGACCTGATTATTTCCGAATTCAATCTGATTCAGTGTCAGAAGTTTCTGTACCATACGGTTCATCTTCTTTGCTTCATCTGCAATAACGTCACAATAGAACTCTTTGCTTTCTTCATCATCTAAGATATTGTCTTTCAATCCTTCCGAATATCCCTGGATCAGTGCGATCGGTGTCTTTAATTCATGGGATACATGGGATAAGAATTCCTTTCGCATCTCATCAATCTGAACTTTCTGCTCGATATCTTTTTGCAGTTCATTGTTCGCTGTTTTCAGTTCTGAAATGGTGAATTCCAATTTAGATGATAACTCATTGATACTGGCTCCAAGTCGTCCTAATTCATCATCAGATCCTGTTGGCACTTTCACATCAAAATCTAAATGTGACATCTGATTCGCGGCCTTGGCCATATCTTCAATTGGTCTTGTAAACTGGCGGCTGTATAAATACATCGTAACTGCGCCGCAAATGATCAAGATCAGTCCAACATACATCGTAAACTGTCCGGATAATCTGGCACTTGTCTGGATACTTTCCATCGGTGTACTTATGATCACTGTATAATCGCCATCCAGATAGCCCATTAGATTGATGCTTGTTCCCATACTCTTATTGGTATTGGTCATAACTGCATAACCTTGCTTCTTGATCTGGTTACTGATCTTATCAAGATTTTCATTTAAAATGTTCCAAAGGCTTTTATACATCAAGCTCTTCTCTCCTTCAGAACTATAAACGATCGTTCCTGATCCATCACTGATCAAAACCCTGTAATTATAAGTCTTCGCGATCTCATCCACATCATTCTTCCGTACCGTATCTTTTTGAAAAACTTTCTGTATCTGGTAATAGGATTCTTTGATCGTCTTCTTTTCCTTCACAGTATAATATGTCTTTAACATAGTAAGATTGATCAGTACTGATAATAAGATCACCGACGTCATGATGATGATCAGCATCAATGTCATCTTGACTCTGACTGAACGGTTCTTTAATAATTTCTTTCTCAATTCTCTTCAACCTCAAATTTGTATCCCATTCCCCAGATCGTATGAATATAAGAACCTTTTTCACCAAGTTTATTTCTTAATTTCTTTACGTGGGTGTCGATCGTTCTTGCATCTCCAAAGTAATCATAGTTCCATACCTGATTTAAGATACTTTCCCTTGTAAGGGCTCTTCCTTGATTGGACATAAAATACTGTAATAATTCAAATTCTTTGTAACTCAGATTGATGCTTTTGCCGTCAATAGAGACATGATGTCCCCCAACATCCATGACAATTCCGCCAGCTTCTATCTGTTCACCTTCTGTCTGAACCGTTCTTCTTAAAATGGCTTCCACTCTGGCAACCAAGATCTTTGGGCTGAATGGTTTGGAAATATATTCATCTACACCAAGATCAAAACCAAGAAGTTCATCACGTTCATCTCCTCTGGCAGTGAGCATGATGATCGGTACTTTTGAGTTTTTGCGGATCTCACGACATACTTCCCAGCCATCCATCTTAGGCATCATGACATCCAGGATCAACAGTGCTATATCTTTTTCTTCATAAAAAATATCCATTGCCTCCTCACCATCTCCGGCTTCCAGTACATGGAAATTTTTCTTTTCAAGGAAATCCTTCACAAGCTTACGCATACGACTTTCATCATCTACTACAAGAATCTTTGGGGCTTCCATTTTTCATTCCTCCATCAAACATTTACTTTCTATTTTGTTTTATCTTAGCAGAGATTTATGTAAGTTTTGTGAACGGATGGCAGAAATTTGGACAGAATTAGAAGTAATTTTCATAAAACAAAAACCGGAAGCCATAGAAACAGGCTCCGGTTCTCCATTGTCATATTTTTTGCTGTCTTTATGAATGATCTGGAATTATGCAAGTGCTTTACCAAGCGCCTTGCAGTTTTCTACTGCATCATCATCCGGTTCTTCCTGGCAGATCACACCGTCAGCGACAAGAACAGCCCCGTCTTCTTTGCATTTATCTTCCCAGTTATGCATCCATTCTCCATCGCCCCATCCATAAGATCCGAAAAGTCCAACCTTTTTGCCGGAAAGTTTTGTCTCACAGGAGTTGAACATCGGTTCGAATTCATCTTCTTCCAGAACTTCATCTCCCATTGCCGGGCAGCCAAACGCGATCGCATCGAATTCATCTACTTTATCTGCTGAAAAATCAGCTGATTCAAAAGAAATAACTTCTGCACCTGCTGCTTTTGCTCCTTCCGCTACTGCATTTGCCATAGCTTCTGTGTTTCCTGTTGAACTCCAATATACTACTGCTACTTTACTCATCTTGATTTACCTTATCCTTTCTGTTTATGCTGCAACAGTCAGCTGAAGAATTGATCTTCCATCCGCAAAAAGTCGTCTGTAGATTTCTGAACATTTCTTCAGTTTCCGGAAAAGCATCTGAGTCTGCTTTTCATTTCCATATACTTTCCAGATTCCGCAACATTTATAATTTTTACCTTTCTGTTCAATAAATCCAGTCACGTCATCAAGAGGATACCCAAGAAAAAGCCCAACTTCATGTGGAAAACCATCTTTTTCAAAAAAGCGCTCCTGAAGCTGTCGAATACAGCAATCTGTCTCCTGACATTCATAACCGCAGTCTTTCAAAAGAGCACATGCACCTTCACACTGCAGATCCTGTTCCAGTTTCTTTTTGCGGTATACATAGACCAGTGCCTTATATTCACTTGTTCTGAGCACTTCCACAAAAACACCTCTGCAATTCAGTTTTCTGTTTTCCTCTTCAATTTCCATGGACAGTTTATTTCTGTTCATTGGTGTATAAGTAAACATATTTGCAGTTTTGATTCCTGCTAGCGTAGGTGCACAGTGTGCTATGATCTCAGCTTCTAACATCCTTAAGTCTCCCGTTGATTAGTTGTGTCTAACCTATTGTTTTAAATTTACGGATATGTTTCCATATCCGTAAGTTTTTATTTGTTAGCTGCTTCTAACTAACATGATAGTACAATACTTTTCACTCGCTGTCAAGAGTTTTCTTTAATTAACTTTTCATATCCTGCACTGACTTTAGAGTACAGATTTCATAGAGTCCATACCAATCAGTAAAGTTGAAGTATTATGAAGCAATGCAGACATAGTCGGCTGAATCACTCCTGTTACACCAAGAGCGATCAGACTTCCATTAATACCAACGATACGTCTGTAATTCTTATGGATCTTATCCATCAGACCATTGCTGATTTCCTTAAGTGTAACCATGACACTCAGATCATCTGCCCCGATCGTGATATCCGCAATTTCTCTTGCAAGTTCTGCTCCATCACTGATCGCAATACCAACATCTGCTGCAGAAAGCGCCGGAGAGTCATTAATTCCATCACCTACCATCAGGACTTTACGTCCCTGTGCTTTAGCTTCTTCTACGAATTTTGCTTTGTCCTCCGGAAGTACTTCAGAATAATATTTATCGACTCCAACTCTGGTTGCGATTG
>ENA-ORNG01001359-ORNG01001359.1-human-gut-metagenome-genome-assembly--contig:-NODE-1359-length-17875-cov-4.734961_pt1 | contig 17875 bp, 22 predicted proteins | sample MGYA00242113_ERZ509018 | MGnify/ENA primary metagenome ERZ509018 (study PRJEB26280, sample SAMEA2338711) | human gut metagenome | biome: human gut; feature: human-associated habitat; material: faeces... | reverse complement strand
ACCAAGGGTTTCTCGGTGATCACAAGGCGCATGGGTTTCACTTCCTTTTTCAAATTTCTGTTTGCGCTTTTTTCATTCTTGTGTATAATGGAATTGCAAGGAGGTGCTGAAATGGTTCATTCAATCTCAGATGTGCAGTCCATTCTGACCCCCATCTTTGACCGCTATGGCATTTCACGCGCCGTCCTGTTCGGCTCCGTTGCCAAAGGCACAGCGACGGCGAAAAGCGATCTGGACCTGCTGGTGGACAGCAAGCTGCGCGGCCTGAAATTTGTGGGTTTTATGGAAGATGTCCGGCAGGCCGCCGGGATGCCGGTGGATGTGTTCGACATATCCCATATTGAACAAGGCTCACTGATTGACCGCGAAATCCGGTCTACTGGGGTGACGATCTATGAGAAATGAGATCGTCGTCCAGAAGATGGCCGGATATGTGGCAAAGGTCCTGGACTATTGCCGGGGCTATAGCTATGACAGCTTTGCGGCGGACATCAAATTGGTGGAGGCTTGCGTGTTCAACCTCAGCCAGCTTGGGGAGCTGTGCCGCGTGGCTGACGACGCTTTTATCAAAGCCCACCCGGAAATCCCCTGGCGGGAGATGTATGGCCTGCGCAATCGCATTGTCCACGACTATGAAGGGGTCAATCTGATGCTGGTATGGGAAATCATCAGTGAGGACCTGCCGGAACTGCAAAACACATTGAAACAACTGCTGTAACAGCACCAAACGCCTGCCGGCTGGCAGGCGTTTTTGCTATGCCGTGGCCGAAGGTGCCCGGGTGATCCCCCGGTAGCAGGGCAGGACACAGCCCTCCCCATACCGCTTGCAGCCGTGGCAGGGGTGGCCCGTGGGGGCCGGGGCCGGATAATCTGGCCTGGATTTGCGGGGGACCTGTATCATCATCTGCTCATAGGGGCTGTCAGTAAAGGTTCTCATGTGCCCTTGCCCTCCCCATCCTCGTCAACATCGCCGGCCAGTTCTTCCTCGTATTCCTCGTCGTCCTCGCCGTAGTCGTAGTCGTCCAGGTCGTCGGGGCCCCTGGTGCTGGCCTTCTTGCCCTTCACCAGCTTGAAGTAGGCAAACGCGCCGCCTCCGCCCAGCACCAGCAGGATCACCAGCAGCACGGCGGGGTTGAGGCCAACCGATTCCTCCGCCGGTTCCTCTACCGGCTCCGGCGTGGGTTCCGGTTCCGGTTCAGGCTCCGGCCCCACACACTCGGTCATGTTCACGGCGCACACCGGGCAGGCGGTGTCCACCGCCCCGGCAGCGCATTTGGTGGTGCAGTCACAGGTGGCGGGCTCCCCGTCCTCCATGAGGGCCATCAGGTCGGCCTCGTCCACGGCATTGAGGAAGTAGACGGTGTCCTCACCGTCTGCCGCCCGGTCAATGATGATGTAAAAGGTATTCCCAGCCTTGGTCTGGACGGTGATGAACTGCTTATCCCCGGCGGCCTCCCCCTGGATGTCGTCCACGATAGTCAGATTGCCCTCCGGGGTGAGAGGCTCCGCGCCTCCGGTCACAGGCTCCTCAGTCTCCTGGACCGTCTCGGCGGTCTCCGCCGTCTCCGGGTCGTCGGCATAGGCGAAGGCGGCGGGGGTCAGGGCGGCGCAGCACAACACCACCGCCAGCAGGCCGGTGAGCAGGCGCAATTTCCGCTTAGCCGTCCTCCTGGCCCGCAAAGGCCGTGGGCATCAGGGAGAACAGCATCGCCACGGCCAGGAGTGATGCCAGCAGGGAGCGCAGCCGGGTGTGTTTGGGTTTCATGGGTAAGTTCCCTCCTTTTCGTGAAATGTCGGTTGATACAGAGCGGTGGGGCGGGTCCGGGAGGCCCCCGGACCCAGGGCCAGCGATGGGTCACTGGCTCCGCCCCTGGCCCTTGACGGTGAGGATGCCGTCCAGGGTAGTGGCGGTGATCCGCAGGCGCTCGGCGGTGGCGATGTCGTTTTTCACCGTCTCGTCCACCTTGCCGCCGCAGACCACCAGCACACGGGAGCGCCGCAGGTAGTCCCGCGCCATGTCGATGCCGTCCTTGTGCTCCTGGGGGATGCTGTCTTTTAGGAACAGCGGCAGGAACAGCAGGGGGCACACCGGGGAGAAGCCCGCGTCGTACACCAGGCGGCACCAGCGGGCGGCGTTCTCCGTGTTCTCGAACTCATTCTCGCCCCAGGGGGCGGTGATGTAGGCCAGAGGCCGTTTCATAGGCAAGTCCTTTCTCCCGGCAAATCCGGGCATAAATTTAGGCGGCCTTTTCAGCCGCCGTAGTCGTAGTGGAAATCGTGGTTGACCCGCATGGTGTAGTGGTTGTCCGTGGAGCTGGGCGCATTGAATAAGGCGGCCAGCAGATAAGCCTTCGTGTTCCAGACGCGGGTGGTGTTCTCGCTGATGCCGTCCAGCACCTTCTCGATGTGGCTGGAGGTGATCTGCTCAAACCGCTGCTGGACGAAGGCGGTGGGATATGCCGCCTCAAACTGCTCGTTGCAGGCGATATGATCGAAGTCCACATGGGTATTGACCAGTTGAATGGGCAGGGTAGTCAGTTCCCTGACGATCTGGTACATATTGTCCAGGGTTTTGCCGCTATCCACCAGTAGGGCCCGCTCCGCTCCCTCGAAGAGAAAGACCCTCACCGTGTCATCCTCAATCCGCCACTCATGCTCCCTGATCTGGATCACTTTGCAGTCTGGCATTTGACATTCCTCCATTTCTGTCAGTCTGTTGGATGGGAACCGCTGGTCAAGTGGTGCAACTCCCGTGCCATATTCCCGAAAATTGGCACACGGCTTGCACAGTGATCCGGCAGATGCTGAATTTCATACACTGTTAGAGGAGGATTTTGTTATAGAATCGTTAAAGCTGGGCTTTTTGGGCCTGGGCGCCATCGGCTTCCCCATGTGCTATGGTCTCTCCAAGAGCTATCCCATGAACCTGCCCACCTACAGAAGAGAGCGGGATCAGCGCGCGGGCTTTTCTCCCGTGGCCAAGGACTCCGCAGAAAAGGCGGTCCGAATCGACGAGATGCTGGCCAATGGCGCTACTGCTTGTACCTCACAGAAGGAATTGATTGAGAACAGCAATGTCATTCTGATCAGCATGCCCAAATCCCTGCAGGTAGAGATGCTGATGAACGGCCCCGACGGGATCATTGAGAATTCCAAGCCCGGCACCTTGGTTATCGACCTGACCAGTGCGGACGCCTCCAGTACCCGAAAGCTGAGCCAGCGGCTGGAGGAAAAAGGAGTGGATATGCTGGATGCCTGCGTCAGCGGCGGTGTGGCTGGCGCGGCTAAGCAGACCTTGACCCTCATGGTGGGCGGCAAGGAGGAGACCTTTCAGAGGGCACTCCCGATCTTGAACACCATCGGCGATCCTAAGCACGTGATCTATGTGGGCCCCAGCGGTGCAGGTGACGTGATCAAGTGCGCCAACAACTTCATCTCCTTCCTAGACACCATTGCCACAGCAGAGGCTCTAGTGGTCTGTGAAAAGGCCGGCATCTCGCCCCAGCGAGCCTGCGAAATCTTCGCCGCAAGTGGCGGAAAGAATGACGCCAATATGCGTAAGTTCCCGGAGAAGTATTTCAAGGGCAAGCCCAACAACTTTGCCATCTCCCTAGTCTGCAAAGATATCAACCTTTTCAACAATGCCGCCCGTGACTTTGGTACTCCCAGTTTCACTGGCAATTTGGCCTACGAACTCTGGAACGCCGTCATGCTCCAGGCAGGCCCCCAGGCCGATATGTCCGAGCTGGTCAAGCGTATGGAGGCAATGACCGGAGTGAGACTCTTTGGAATTGAGGGCGAGGAGTAATGCTGGCCGCATGACCCTTCTGCGAATTTGCCCCACAACTGCGGAAAGACTCATACCGGATTGTCGTTTTGATAGACCAAGGGCGCGGGATGCCACACTGGTATCCCGCGCCCTCGGTCTGTCTGGCAACTCGGTTCATGTATGTTACACTGCTCTGGGTAAATCATTAGGAACGCGTGACGTAGTCTCCCTTCTTGATAACCGGATCATATGATTCCAGGTTGATCCTTTTTTAGCGCGTCACGCAACGTCCTCATGGTTTCCAGAATGATTTGAGCCTCGCGTTTGTCGCAGCCTGCGAGGATTTTGGAAATTTCCTCGATAATGTATACTTCTCCGCCATTGATCTGCTCCATCAGGAGCAAATCGGTAGATACGTCCAAAGCGTTTGCAATCATGACAAAGGTTTCAAGACTCATACCCTTCACCCCATTTTCGATGTAACTAATATAGGAAGGCGATAAATCTACAAGCTCAGACAGTGTGGCTTGAGAGAGACGGCTTCTTTTGCGGGCATCCCGAATACGCATTCCAATTGCTGTATAGTCCAAATCCATCGTATGACCTCCCAATTTTGGTGGCCCTATTATAGTGCAGGCAGAGCAGCAGTTGTTTTTTTGAATCAATACTGCTTTCCCGCCGAGCGAATGTGCTTCGCTCAATTCACTCCTTTTCCCATTTATCGACGATCAGTCAACACCTTGACTCTCGGTTTATTTCGTTTCCGGCCATTCATCCCTATAATGGTCTAAAAGATAAAACGGAAAGTCGAGGATGTCCTATGTCTGATTTGGTCAAGAAAAGTGCCGGGCTGGAGCAGGAGGTCATGCCATCTTTTGATTTTTTACTGGATGAAGGTACACAAAGTCAATCCCGCTTGGCAGAGCATCGGATCTGGCTCAAAAACATCAAGCACGAACGTCCCCTTCCCAAGGACTATTTTAAGGTAGCCGTGTATATCCGCTACTTCAATCAGACCCGATATGAAAACTACCTGTCTGCCCATAAAAAGCAATTCCTGGACACGCTCTCTCTGTGTCCGAATTGGGAATTTGTTGGCTTTTATATAGACGAAGGGAGTACCGCGCCACACATGGAAAATGCGCCTGGATGGTCGCGCCTTCTGCAGGATTGCTTCGACGGGAAAGTCAATCTGGTCATCACGCAGAAGGCCAGCAACATTTCCAAAAAGCCTCATGAGCTCGCTTTCTGTGCGCGGCTTTTGGCCGCGCTCTCCAATCCCGTTGGTATTTATTTTATTTCGGAGGATATTTACACGCTCGCGTCCTATTATCAGGAGGATTTAAGAGATCCCTTCTTTCTGCCTGCCCCAGATGGGCACAGCATGCCGGAAGGCAATTCTACAATGCGAGGTGCGCTCCATGATTGACCACTCTGCCCGCAGGCAAGTCAATGACCAAAAGGAGCGTATACGGCGCCGTATCAATACTAAAATCAATCCGGAGAATTACGAGTTTATTCCGGCCAAAAAGCAGATCGATTACTATGATAATGACATACTCCAGCGTGTTGCCGTCTACGCCCGTGTATCCACAGGGAATCTTCAGCAGACAACTTCCTATGAGCTGCAGAAAAAGTACTATGAAGATTTTGTCGTCCGTCACCCCAATTGGATCCTGGTTAGGATCTATGCGGATGAAGGAATCAGCGGCACCTCTCTTGCTCACCGTGACGAGTTTCATCAGATGATCACGGACTGCAGGGCTGGAAAAATCGATATGATCATCACGAAGAGCGTATCCAGGTTTGCGCGAAATGTGGTGGACTGTATCAGTATGGTTCGGATGCTCTCTGAGCTTCCCCATCCTGTTGGCGTGTTTTTTGAAAGCGAGTGTATTTTTTCCCTGAAGGACGACTCTCAGATGGCGCTTTCGTTCCAGGCGACCATGGCTCAGGAGGAGTCTCATATTCGGAGCAGGAGCATGGAAACCTCTCTCCGCATGCGCCTGGATGGTGGACTGCCGCTGACTCCTAAGCTCTTGGGATATACACACGATGCGGATGGCAATCTGGTGATCAACCCCGAAGAGGCGCCGACGGTCAAGCTCATCTTTTATATGTATCTCTACGGGTACTCAACGGCGGAAATTGCATCCACATTGACGGAGCTGGGCCGCAAAACCTATTTGGGCAACTTGAATTGGACCTCTAACTCTGTTGTACAGGTGCTCCGGAATGAGCGCCATTGTGGGGATGTCCTTACCCGCAAGACGTTTACCCCCAACTATCTGACCCACAAAGCCAGGAAAAATAGAGGGGACCGGCCACAGAGCATCTATCGTAACCACCATCAGGGGATTGTCTCCAGAGACGACTTTATTGCCGTCCAGCATCTTCTGAATAACTCCAGGTATGGAAATAAGTCTATTTTACCGGAACTCCGTGTCATAGACTGCGGCCTGCTGAGAGGCTTCGTCACCATCAATCCGCGCTGGGCCGGTTTCAAGCCGGCGGACTACTATCAGGCGTCGGCAAGTATTCTTGAACCGTCGGCTGATGCTTCCGAAGCAATATCCCACGCAGAGCCTCTCCGTATGGAGGAAGGGGCCTTTGACATGAGAGGATTTGAGATTGCGCGGACAGAGTTTTTTGACAATCAGCACCGGCCTTACGTGACCTTCCAGGAGAAGCATCTAAAATTCAGTACTGCCTGTGTCCGGGCCTTTGGCAAGGATAATTATGTGGAGTTGCTGGTAAACCCGGTGGAAATGAAGTTTGCCGTCCGGACGGCCGGGAAAGGAAGCCGCAATACCGTACTCTTTTCCAGGCTCTCCGGGGGAACCTATCAGCCGAAGGAGATCTCAGGTTCTGCCTTTCTGAATACGCTGTTTCAGCTGTTTGGCTGGAATACAGAATTGAAATACCGCGTCTCCGGGGTGCTCTTTCAGAGAGGTGCCGAGTCCGTCTGCATATTTGACGCAAATGAGGCGGAAGCCTTCCTTAAGCCGCATATGCTCCCTGGAGGCGCTGATCCGAAGCCTTTGCAGCCGCTCTCTCTTTCGGGGAAACGGATACGTGCAGTTCCCAAAGAGTGGGTTAGCTCCTTTGGGAAGCGATATTATTTGCATCAGCGCGACTTCCCTGCGGTCGAAAGCCAAGGCGAGGAGGATTGGAAAATCCGGATAGAGGGGCAGCTTTATGAAACTGGAGAAAACCTGAACGTAACCGGGTTTCATGAGCTGCGAGACTATATCCGCCGAGAGTTAAATTGCGAGGGGGAGGAACTTTAGGTGGACGGAACACATCTCAGCGGAATGTCGGGCATTGCGGGAACCTCCATGCAGCCCCTACAACCCCAATTGTCTGATACGGTGCCAGAATCTGCAGATAGAGTATGTATACAAGAACATACGCCAACGCCAGGGGAAGGCGAAGATTTTCTGGAGCTCCCCGGTAGGTTCAATTATGACGGCTATCAGGTGGTACGCAGGGAATTTTTCGCCCACATCAATGAACCCTCTGTGACATTTAACAATTATAAGTTTTATGTCAATGCGGCTTGCCTGAACCGGTTCCCCGATGTGGACTTTGTCCAGGTACTGGTCAACCAGGAGCGCAAAATACTCGCAATCCGCCCGTGCCGGGCAGACGAGCGGGATGCCTGCGCCTGGCATACAGCCGGTTCCGGGCGGCGGAAGCCCAAGCAGATCACTTGTAAACTGTTCTTCGCAAAAGTATTTTCTCTCATGGACTGGAATCTGGATTACCGCTATAAGCTGCTCGGCCGGATTATCCACGCAAAAGATGAATGGCTGATTGCCTTTGACCTCACTGCTACAGAGATCTATCAGAGGGCTCGGAAGAGCGGAGAAAAGCCACACGCTTCCCGGCTTCCCGTGTTTCCCGAGGAGTGGCAGACACAGTTTGGCCTCCCGTTCAAGGAGCATCAAAAATCCATGCAGATCGATATATTTGATGGATACGCGATATATGGCCTGCGCGACAATTTGGACGGGGGAACATCAACTGAGGCTGCGGTTTTGAAGCCTAACTGCACACCAGCTCCACATATCGCTGCACAGGAGGTCTTTGCACATGAGCCGTGACAGACGCCCGCCGGTATCTCTGACGCTCGATCCAGCCCACAACCGGATCCGCATTCATAAGCAAACTCTGCAAAGCTTGGGGAATCCCATATATGTACAGTTTTTGGTCAACCCCGAGGAAGGGTACATTGCGATTCTTGGCTCTGACCGTCCGATCTCCGGGGGAACGGCCAACAGGGTACGGTTGTCAGGTACGAAGGGATCTCCCCAGCAATCAGCGGAGTTCTACAGCTCCACATTGATTTCTAGGTTGTCAAACATGATAGGAGGGGCGGATCTTCGCTATAATTACCGTATGACTGGAACTGTAGACCACGCAAACCGTGTGGCGTATTTCTCATTCGAGGCACTGGAGTACACGGAACGCAGGAGGAAACACTGTGGAGAAGGGATTTAGGACGCTTAAGGTTGACCCGGAATTCAAGAGACTGTCGCCGCCTCTTGGCAGAGAGGAATACCGTCAGTTGGAGCGGAGTATCGTCTCTGACGGCTGCCGGGATCCCATTCTCGCATGGAACGGCACTATCGTGGATGGGCACAATCGATATGAGATCTGTAATCAAAAGCGCGTTCCATACGCGACCAGAGAGGTTGTATTTGATGGCCGGGCTGCCGCAATCGCTTGGATTTGCCGCAGTCAGCTGGACAAGAGAGAGCTATCGGAGGAGGCGAAAAAATACCTGATTGGCAAGCAATTTGAAGCTGAGAGGCATATCAAGCGGAATGCAGCAGCTTTCCAGCCACACAAAACAGGGCCAAAGCATATGGGGCAGTTCAAGGAGGGTGGAGAGCGTGAATACGAGACCAGGCGCGAAACCGCCGTCCGCCTTGGAAAAGAGCATCATATATCAGGCACCATGATTCAGAGATACTGGAAATACAGCCAGGCACTCGATGCCATTGCTAAAAGCGCGCCAGAGATTACCCGCCAAATTCTGTCCGGAAACTATAAAATGACCATTGCAAGCATCCACGCACTTGCGCGAATGAACCCGAACCAATTGCGTGAATTGAGCCAGGATTTTGGGATAAATCCGCCGGCGTTTATTCGGTATGGCAACTCGCGGAAAAGTCTTACCAGAAGAGTGCCTTCAAAATATGAGGGACAGGCAGTTAGGCCGCCTGCGATCAAAACCATGCCAGCCTTTGACCCGGACGCCGAGGTCACGGCCCTCACTTTAACGATCCCGTCATGGATCAGTTCCGTCGATCGCATCAAGGCGTCCACAGATTTGCGCGCCGTTTCCCGGTCTGCAAGAAGTGATCTGAAGGCTGTGCTGACCGCGCTCAGAATCAAGGCGCAGGAATTGCTGGATGAAATCGGAGGGGACGTGTAATGCCGGATTACAGCATGTTTGTCCCCAACGTTCACTTTGAACAGATTCCAATTAAGAATCTGGTATCTAATCAGGAGTATCAGCGGAATATTTCTCAGCAGCATGTGCTTAATGCAACTGAACATTTCGACTTATACCAGATCAATCCGGTCAAAGTGAGCCGCAGAAACGGAGTCAATTACGTATTTAACGGACAGCACACTGTGGAGATCGTAGCCCTTGCCTCCGGCTCACGGGATACTCCTGTCTGGTGTATGATCTATGATGACCTGAATTATGAACATGAAGCAGATATCTTTGCCAACCAGATGAAGTTTGTAAAACCCCTCCGTCCCTATGAAGTGTTTATGGCCAATATTGAGGCCGGCAATCAGGAACAGATGCTCATCAGGGATTTGGTGGAATCCTACTCCCTGTCCATTGGACAGGTCAGGAACTACGGCGTGATCTGTGCCGTTTCCACCTTGGAAAACATTTATGAAAAATTTGGCTATCATGTCCTGGACCGGACGCTGAGACTCTGTGTTGGCGCCTGGGAAGGCGATATAAACTCCCTCTCCTCCAATATGTTGAATGGGATTGCCAGACTGGTGATTGCCTTTGGCGATTCCATCAAAGACGATTTTTTCAAGGAGCGGGTAGGGGATATGCCGGTCAAATTGCTTGCCAGGACAGCCAAGGAACGCCGTCCTGGCTCTCTGGGGTTTGCAGAGGCTATGCTGATGGCATACAACCGGAAATGCCGGAACCCCCTCAGATGGTCAAAACTCTACGAGAAGAATCCTGGCATTAACGGGGATCTTGATTCCGGTATCGAGGAACAGCCTGATGGAAACGAAGGCGAAATAGACGGAGCTATCTGAAATATGCCTCCCTACATCTGAGCCTTGGATTTCACTCTGCCCAGCCGTAGAGCACCTCCCGTATGGCCGTATGATTCACGGGCTTGAATCTCTTCCGCTGAGGAAATGGCAACTGCTTTGTCATCTGCTGAGAGTGGTTGCACCAGGGTGGCGCCTGTGCCTAGTTTAACATGTTATCAGCTACGGCATTTATCAATTTGCCAGTTCGTCCATTTTAGTCTGTCCTCTGTGTTTAGATCTTCTTAGAGTGTGACCTTCTTGGTGGTCCAAAATGAACTGGGCCCCGGTCCAGGATGAGGGCGCACCATCCCCTTGGCGGCATACTGTTTAATCGATCCTGAACCTGTGGCCAGAAAATCAAAATACAGAATACTAGTAGGCTTTCGATGCCGCCGGTATACATCAACACCACAACCGCACACCAAAAGTCTATCGTTGCTCACCATGCTCCGTATATGGTGAACAAGTGGTCAGGGTTCCTGTCCAGGTTTGCGTTTAATTGGCTGCAACGCGGCAAACTTGGCTGACCAACTCAGCCCTATTCAGCGCAGGCTCTGGACAAAGATGTTCAAACCACACCTGGCTCATCCGTCAGGGTAGACCTGACGCTGGAAATCCAGGGCGTCATCGAAGCTGATCTTCCCGTTGGTGCGCAGCACCTCGTCCACCGCATAGGCCCGCAGCTCCCGGCGGTTCACGGGGTCTGCACGGAAGTGAGCGGCCACGGTGTGGCCCATCATGTTGACCTCCACGCACAGCTTGAACAGCAGAGTGCGCAGCCGGTTCTCATTGTCTGCCAACGTGCCCCGCAGGGTGTCCACCAGGGCGCGGGAGAGATACTCCGAGGTGTCCTCCGTGGCCAGATAGCCCATGTAGAACCGCAGGGCTTTCTCGATGAACTCACGTCGGTTGCTGCAGTTATCCTCTTCCAGCCAGCCGTCCATACGGCGCAGTAAGTCCGGTTTTAGCCAGAGGGTAATCTTTTCTCTATTTTGGTCGTTCATAACGTTCTCCTTTCGCATCACGGCGGAGCGAAAAGGCGGAACCCCTTGGAATTCCGCCCTTTTAGGGAATTACCACCGCTCTCCTGCGTCGTTTCCCGCAACAGAACGGCGGTGCCTGAACCCCAAAAAAGCCCCGCACTGCGGGGCTTTGTGGCTGGAGCGCCGGGGTTCACCACGGCGCTCCTTTATCCTAGTACTAAAATCGAACGCCCCATAAGGGCCCGAAACGGGGCTCCCCGGAGGCGTTCTTCTTTTGGAATTGAATGTTCTGGATGGCCAGGATCGCCGCGTCATGACTGCCCTAGACAGCCCACGCCCCACACACGGCTCAACGCTGTAGAAATCCCCGTTTCAGGGGTACATTCCCACTCAGCCCTGAAATCGGCACACAGGGGCGCCACGGCCGCGACAGGGGCCCTTTTGTGCTGTCCGCACAGGATGGAGCGGATCAAAAACGCACGAGCTCTGATTTTTGGCGGTCGGGACTAAAATCGATATGGAAACCTGCTGCGTCCCAATGTTTTCTGCATCGCGCATAGTTTACTGCCAATAACTGGCCCACAATCCAGGCAGAAACCGCTTATCTGGTTATGATTGTTTTATCATATCTCGTATCAAAGTATTGGCATTAGACGGGCTCACGCAAAAGTAGTACACTTGAAGCATCAGAGACGCGGCCGTTTCCTGCTACACCTAGGCAATAGACTTACCACAAGACGAGTATCCACACACAAGCACGGTGCGCTCCGGGCGAAGCCCTGGTCACCGTGCCAATAATGGTCAAAAGGGGGGTCCCACTTGAAAGACGCACGTATCGTCTGGCCCAATGGTGCAAAATGCGCGGTATTGCTCACCATCCACGTGGACGGCGAATCGCTCTACAACCGCGATCCCGCCCATCCCTCTCCCCGTCGGGTGTCCTACGGCCGGTACGGTCCCACCCGGGCGGTGGACCGGCTCCTGGACCTGGCGGAGCGCAAGGGCATCCCGTGCTCCTACTTTGTCCCCGGCCAGATCGCGGAGCGCTATCCCGACCTGGTGCGGCGGATCGACGCCCACGGGCACGAGATCGGCTTCCACGGCTTCGACCACGAGGAGCATATGTACACCGACCGCTCCACTCAGGAGTGGATCGATGTGATCCACCGGGCCCAGGACACATTTGAGAAGATCATCGGCAAGCGGGCCGTGGGCTACGTGGCCACGTCCAGCGATTTCCAGATGGACGCGCCCCAGATCTGGCACGAGCAACTGGGGTTTCGCTATTCCAGCTCCATGCGGGGGGATGACCGCCCCTACAGGACGCGCTTCCAGGGGAAGGAGTCGGATTTCATCGAGATCCCGGCCAGATGGGAGCTGGATGACTATCCAGCCTTCGTCTACAGCTTTGCCCCACCGCAGCCCAAGGGCCAGGACCGGATCTCCAGCTACCGGGGGGTCCTCTCCAACTGGCGGCATGAATTTGAGGGCTATTACAGCGAGGGCTGCTGCATGACCTTCATGCTACACCCCCAGATCATCGGCATACCCGGGCGGATCCAGATGCTGGAGGAGCTGCTGGACGAGATGCTGAGCAAGGGCGACGTCTGGTTCGCCACCGGCGCGGAGATCGCGGACTGGTGGCGGAGCCGGTATTGAGGAGTGGAGATATGAAAAAAGAGATCGTTTGGCCCCGCGGCTGCCAGTCCGCCGCAATGATCTGCGTCATGCTGGACGCAGAATTCATCTGGCTGAGCATGGACGCCCAGCGGTATGATACACCCAAGCACCGCTCCATGGGAGAATACGGCCCCCTCAGGGGCGTGGACAGGATCCTGGACGCGCTGAACCGGTTCCACGCAAAGGCCACCTTCTTCACGCCCGGCATATTTGCGGAGGCCTACCCGGATACGGTAAAGAAGATCGTCCAGGCCGGGCATGAGATTGCTCTACACGGCCACCACCACGAGGATTTCGCCACCCTCAGCCCGGAGGAGCAGCGCGCCGTGATCCGGCAAGGTTGCCAGTCGGTGACCAATGTTGCCGGGAAAAAGCCGGTGGGCTTCCGCCTCCCCGAGGGTGGCTGCACGGAGGAGACCCTGCAGATCATCCATGAGGCAGGCTTCCTGTATGACAACTCCTTCTTTGACCACGATATTCCCTACCGGGTACACCACGCCCAGCTGGCCGACGACATGATCGAGATCCCCACCCGCTGGGAGCTCATCGACTTCCCCTATCTGGCCTGGGGAGACAGCTTCCCCGCCGGGAACGCCCGCATCGCCATCTATGACGACGTCCTTGACAACTGGCTGCGGGAGCTGGATGCCGACTACGATATGGGCTATTGCTACGTGCTCTCCGTCACCCCGCAGACCATCGGCTCCCCCGGCAGGATGTTCATGCTGAACACCGTGCTGGAGCAGATCACCCGGAAAAACATCTGGCTGGCCACGGGGGAAGAGATCGCGGGCTACGTAAAATCGCTATGATATGAGGATAGATATGGATACCTTTCAGCTTATCACAATCAAGTCCCCTGAACCGTTCATCCGGGGCCTGCAGTACGGACAGCAGGCGGAGGCCCTCATCCACCTCGGGATCGAAGGCTACCAGCGCCATTTTTCCAAGGCGCTGGATCTGACCTGGAAGGATATCACGGAAAAGAGCCGCCTCTATCTGGACCTTCTGGAGCGGGAGTTCCCGGAGGAGCTGGAGGAGGCCCGGGGAATCGCAGAGGGCAGCTCCGTACCTCTGGAGGACATCCTGGCTCTGAACTGCAGGTATGAGATCCTGAAATACCGTCCCCACGAGTGCACCACCGGGGCGATCCTGCCCGTGGTGTCTGCGGACAGATGCTCTACCTTCTTGATCCAAAACTGGGACTATCGCCCTTGGGTGGAGCGCCACGCCGTGGTGGTGTCCATTGACGACGAGAAGGGGACCCACATCGTTGGCGTGACGGAGGCCGGCCAGCTGGTCCGCAATGGGATGAACAGCTGGGGCGTGGGCCTGTGTGCCAACAACCTGACCTCCGTGTTCGATACCGGAGACGTGGGGGCCCCGGTTACCTTCGTCCGGCGCAAGGCACTCAACAGCCGCTCCTTCTCCCAGCTGTGCAGCACCGTCCGCAGCAGCAGGCGGGGCGTGTCCTGTAATTTCATGCTGGCCTCCTCCGACGGAAAGGCCGTCGATCTGGAGGCCACCCCGGGCGGCGTGTTTGAGGTCACCCCCTCCAGGGGGCTGGTGACCCACGCCAACCACATGGTGGCCGGCGCGCCCTACTGCACCAACCAGGGAACCAAGTTTCGGGACCAGATCCTGCGGCGGGTCTTGGAGAAGATGGAAGGCCAGATCGACCTTCCGGCTATCCAGGCCGCCCTGAGGGACCACGAGACCTTCCCGGGCGCGCCGGACACCTATCCGGAGGCCTCCTGCATCGAGGCCGTGTGCAGCCACGTGCCCCACGGCAGCTATGACGAGGACAAGGTCTGGAAGACCATCTCTTCCTCGATCTACCATCTGAACGCGGGGAAGGCCTACATCTGCAAGGGCTGCCCCTGCGAGGGAACCTATGTCCCATACGAGGTTTGAACCACAGGAACACGCCGGGGGTGCCTGTCCGGCTCCCCCGGTGCTCTTATCCCCATCTCAGGGGCGGAGCGCAGATCCGACTCCGCCCCGCTGCACAGGAGGTCGATACATATGACGGGACATGCCGGCTTTGAAAAGCCGCAGGACTGCTCCGTGACCGTCACCTTGCTGGACGCCGGCGGCGTGGAAATCCGCCTGCAGAGCAGGCAGGAGGCCATGTTTGGCAGCACGATCCGCAGCTGCGCAGAGAGCTGCCTGGAGGAGCTGGGCGTGGAGAACGCCTTGGTGGAGATCCAGGACTATGGGTGCTTGGACTTTGCCATCCGGGCTAGGCTGAAAACGGCTGTGCGTCGTGCAAGGAGGTATGAACATGGATAGGATGCGTACCATGCTGTTCTGTCCAGCCAGCCAGCCGAAGATGTTTTTGAATGCGCCGGTGTTCCACCCCGACGCCATCCTCTTCGATCTGGAGGACGCGGTGGCGTATGCTGAGAAAGACAGCGCCCGGGATCTGCTCTGCGAGGCTATGGCACAGCTGGATTTCGGTACCTGCCGGGTGTTCGTTCGCATCAACTCCCTCCACACGCCCTTTGGAGAGGAGGATGTGCGGGCGGTAGTCCCGGCGGGCATCCGGTATCTGCGCCTCGCCATGTGTGAGACAGCGGCAGACGTCCAAGAGCTGGACGGGCTGCTGGATGCAGTAGAGGCGGAGTATCAAATCCCCAGCCACAGCGTCAAGGTCCAGTGCTCCATCGAAACGGCCCGGGGGGTGCTGAACGCCCGGGAGATTGTGTCCGCCAGTTCCCGGGTTATCTCCCTCTCCTTTGGTGCGGAGGATTACACACGCTCTATGGGAACCAGCCGCAGCAAATCGGCCCAGGAACTGCAGTTTGCCCGAACCTATCTCCCGGTGGTGGCGGCAGAGGCCGGCATCAGCGCCATCGACACCGTGTGGAGCGCGCTGGACGACCAGGAGGGGTTTGAGGCGGAGGTCCGCAATGCCAAGGCGCTGGGCTTCAGCGGCAAGTCGTGCATTCATCCCAGCCAGATCCCCGTCGTCTACAGGCTCTACACCCCGGATGAGGAAGAGGTCGCCCACGCCAGGCGTGTAATGGAGGCCATGCGGGCGGCAGAGCGGGCAGGAACCGGTGTATTCACAGTGGACGGGAAAATGGTGGACGCCCCGGTGATTGAAAAGGCACGCCGGGTTCTGCTTCAGCTGGGCGAGGAGGTATAACGGATATGGAATTCGTACCCAACCATATCAAGCGCCGCATCCCTACGGAAGTAGAGGGGATCGGCAAGCTCCGCCCCTACCTGGAGCCGGGCAAGCGGCGCAGCAAGTACATCACCGGCCAGACGTCCTCTGCCGGCAAGCTGATGCCCAGCCTGCGGGCCGCCATTGAACAGGTGGGGCTGAAGGATGGGATGACCATCTCCTTTCACCACCACCTGCGCAACGGCGACCTGGTGCTCCCTCAGGTCATGGCAGAGATTGCGGCCATGGGCATCCGGGACCTGACCCTGTGTTCCTCCTCCCTGAGCAAGAACCACACCTGCCTGATCGATTATATCCGCTCGGGTGTCATCACCGGCATTGAGACCAGCGGTATGCGGGGCGAGCTGGCGGAGGCCATCTCCAGGGAGTGCATCCTGCCCAAGCCAGTGGTTTTCAAGACCCACGGCGGCCGGGCCCGCTCCATCGAGCGGGGAGAGCGGAGAATCGACGTGGCCTTCATCGGGGCCTCCTGCTGTGACAATATGGGCAACATGAACGGCTGCCTGGGCCCATCGGCCTTTGGCTCCATGGGCTACGCGAAGGTGGACGCCCGGTTTGCCAAAAAGGTGGTGGCCATCACCGACCACCTGGTGCCCTATCCGGCCAACCCCATCAGCATTCCCCAGACGGCGGTGGACTGCGTGGTGCAGGTGGAGCGGATCGGCGACCCCCAGCTCATCAGCCAGGGGGCCACCCGCAAGACCAAGAACCCGGTGGAGCTGGCCATCGCCGACTACGCCAGCCAGGTGATCATCGCCACCGGCCTGGTGAAAAACGGCTTCTCCTACCAGGCGGGCAGCGGTGGAATCTCCCTGGCGGTGGCCCGGTATCTGAAGGAGTATATGAAGGAAAACAACATCAAGGGCTCCTTCGCCTCCGGCGGCATCACCTCCACCATGACGGAGATGCTGCAGGAGGGCTACTTTGAGGCCCTTCTGGATGTACAGACCTTCGACGCGGACGCCGTGGCCTCTATCCGGGACAACCCCAGGCACATCGAGATGGATGCGGAGATGTACGCCGACCCCCAGGCCAAGGGAAATGTGGCCAACGAGCTGGACGTGATGATCCTCTCGGCCACGGAGGTGGACATCAACTTCAATGTGAATGTCCTCACCGCGTCGGACGGCGTGATCATGGGGGCGCTGGGCGGACACCCAGACACGGCGGCGGGGGCCAACCTGGCCGTGGTGGTGGCCCCCCTGATCCGCAAGCGGGTGCCCATCGTGGTGGACCGGGTAGTGACCATCTCCACCCCGGGCGAGTGCGTGGACGTGGTGGTGACGGAACGGGGGATCGCCGTCAATCCCCAGAATCCCATACTGAAGGCCAGACTGATCGAGCGGGGCCTGCCGGTTTACGAGATCGAGGAGCTGCGGGACATGGCCTACAAGCTGACCGGGAAACCGGAACCCCCTCAATACGGGGACAAGGTGGTGGGCCTGGTGGAATACCGGGATGGGACCATCCTGGATGTCATTCGGAACGTACTGTAAGCAAAAAGGCGGCTGTTACTGTGTTTGTCCCGTAACTGCCGCCTTTTTCATTATTTTCCATATCAGGAGGGGATCGTTTTGGCACTGACAAAGAACAAGGCCGTGCTGGAGTGGATCGACCATATGGCGGCCATGACCCAGCCCGACCAGATCGTTTGGATTGACGGCTCCGAGGCACAGCTGGAGGAGCTGCGGGCGCAGGCCTGCGCCACCGGGGAGATGGAGAAGCTCAACGAGGAGAAGCTGCCCGGCTGCTACCTCCACCGCACGGCGGAGAACGACGTGGCCCGGGTGGAAGACCGCACCTTCATCTGCTGCAAAAAGCAGGAGGACGCCGGCCCCACCAACAACTGGATGGATCCCCAGGAGATGTACGCCAAGCTGAAAAAGCTGTACACCGGCGCCATGAAGGGCCGCACCATGTACGTCATCCCCTACTCCATGGGCG
>ENA-ORNG01001353-ORNG01001353.1-human-gut-metagenome-genome-assembly--contig:-NODE-1353-length-17921-cov-2.517351_pt1 | contig 17921 bp, 12 predicted proteins | sample MGYA00242113_ERZ509018 | MGnify/ENA primary metagenome ERZ509018 (study PRJEB26280, sample SAMEA2338711) | human gut metagenome | biome: human gut; feature: human-associated habitat; material: faeces... | reverse complement strand
GATGGAACGGCTATCCCGCGCGTACTGTTTCCAATCCATGCCGGTATGCGGGCGCTCCAGCGGGACACTCAGGGCAAGCAGCCCCACCGGCAGCGCGGCCAGGGAAATCCAGAACGGCCACCTCCAGTCCATCTCACCGAGGAAACCGCCGATGGCCGGGGACAACGCGGTGCCGAAGCTGATCGTGGCACCGACCATGCCCATGACTTTGGGGCGATCCGCTTCCTTATAGAAATCACCTACCAGCGTCCCGTACAAGATCCCCAAAGGTGCGGCCCCCAGCCCTTGTATGGCTCGCCATGCCAGCAGGTTCTCGAACGAATCGGAAAAAGCGCACCCCATTCCCCCACAGGCGAACAGCAGCAGCCCCGGCAGCAACACGGCCTTGCGTCCGAAACGGTCGGCAAGCACGCCCGCCACCGGCGTCATAAACGCACTCGGCAGCGTAAAGCAGGTGATCAGAAGCGCCACCCCTGCGGCGTCCTGATGAAAAACGGCTCCCAGCTTAGGCAGAATAGGCAACGTGATCGAGACGCCCATAACCCCCATGAGGGCCACGCACAGCACAAGAACCAGCCCCGCAAGACTGACGGGGCGGGATTGCCCCTCTTGAGATGCCTCGCCGGGCAGCCCGTCCTTTGTCACGTGTCCTCCTCATCGTTACGGGTGGATTCTCCGAATTCGCCGCTACGGATTTGGAGAGCCGATATGGTCGCAGTGTGCTTCAATCCCGCCAGCCAGACAACCTTTTTCCAAGGTTGATCTTCTGGCGGTTCCAAAGATAGCGAATAGAACGCATTACAGGGTGCAACGTCTCCCGCCGATTCCGCTCACGCGCTTCCTCAAGCAATGAGATCCACTTTTGCGTCAGCATGTTCACGTCAAAGGCTTGCGCTCGCTTCGCGCCGTGTTCCGTCATCCTCCGGTATAAACCAGATTCCTGTTGCAGGCGATCAATGGAGTCCAGCACGGCCTCGGCCGAGGCTGCTTCCAGAAAATCCAGCGGGGAGGTACGCAATTCCCTGTAGGCCGGTTCCGGGCCAAGTAGAGCGGGTACGCCCGCTTTCCATGCGTTGATCAGCTTGGATGCCGGTTTGGTTGCCAGCACAACAGGAGGGCAATCACGGATTGCCAGCACGGCATCCACATGCTGGTAATCGTGCCATTCCCCCTGGAAACGGTTGACGAAGCGGACCCCCCGCTGCCGCAGGGCATCCTGAAAGGCACCGGTCTTCACGAACTGCGGTTCATATTGATCGCTGCCGAAGTAAGCAATCGTTTCAAGGCGATCTCCCCGTGCGGGATCTCGTGGAATCAAACCCGGCTGGGGCCAATGCGGCATCGTCCGCCGCAGCCCCGTCTCCCCCATCAACCCGTTCTGCATAACGGTCATATCGGATAACGCGGGGCGGGGCCGGTCCGCTTGCGCGACAACGGCAAAACACCGGTGAACTCCCTGTGCAGGGGTCGCATCATCCCAATGGAAAACGCACACGGCATTGTCGACAGATCTGCAGCTTAATACGGGGTCAAAGGGGCAATCAACAGCGCATAGCCGCGCCCATGTCAGTATTATCCAGCAGTCCCGTCCGGAAATGATCCGTTCCGGGCATTCGTCCGGAGCAAAGGGGCGAGGCTCGGAAACAAGCTCAGGCCACTTCTTGAAAAGATGTTTCTCATTGACGACAAAGTATATTTTCTCTCGCGGACAAGCACGGGACGACATGGGCGGCTCACTCCACCGCGTGATATTCACAGCGGATTGTTTGAGATATGAAGAACGTATTTTTCATTATACCATAGAATAAAGTAAGATATATCTTTATATTGTTTACTTGACCAAACAGCGGCTTGCCAAAACAAAAACGTTCCTGCCTGACGGCATCCAATCAATATTTTTTCTACATAATCGTCCATAATAACTTGCGCAATTCTTTTTTTGATATGGCACACAATTTGTGACTCTTCGATCAAACAGTCGACAATGCTTGCACTAATGGGAAAAACACCACATACTATAGGGTAACTTTTGGGGAAGGTTTCTTTTCTTCTTTCACAATTCTGTCCAAGGTAAAGGAGTCATTATGTCCGTTGAACTGCTTGCTATGGTAGCGGTTCTGCCCATTTTGGTGGCGCTCATCCTTATGGTCGGCATGAGATGGCCCGCAACGAAAGCGATGCCGCTCGCGTGGCTTGTCTGCGCCGTCAGCGGCATCCTTGTCTGGGGGTTGAGCCCCGGATATGTTGCCGCTCTGACGTTGCAGGGCATCGTCACCGCCATCGGCGTTCTCATCATCGTTTTCGGCGCCATCCTGATTCTCTTCACGTTGGAGAAGAGCGGCGGCATGGAAACCATCCAGTACGGGATGCAGAACATCAGCCGCGACAAGCGCGTTCAGGCGATCATCATAGGATACATGTTTGCCGCCTTCATCGAAGGCGCGGCCGGTTTCGGCACCCCCGCGGCGCTCGCCGCCCCACTCCTGCTGGCCCTCGGTTTTCCCGCCATGGCCGCGGCCATCATCTGCCTTGTGTTCAACAGCTTCCCCGTAAGCTTCGGTGCGGTGGGCACTCCCATCGTCATGGGCCTCTCCCCGCTCAAACCCATCCTTGACGCGGGCGTCGCCGACGGCGGCATGACCTATGCGGCGTTCTGCAAAATCGTGGGCGAATACTGCACGATGATGCACATCCCCATGGCTTTCATCCTGCCTGTTTTCATGCTTGGCTTCATGACCCGTTTCTACGGCCCCAACCGTACGTGGTCCGAAGGCTTCTCCGCGTGGAAATACTGCATCTTCGCCGGCGTCTGCTTCTCCGTCCCCTACTTCATCGTTGCGTGGACCCTTGGACCCGAACTGCCTTCCCTCATCGGCGGCCTCATCGGCCTCGGCATCCTCATTTACGGCACCAAGCGGGGCTTCTGCGTTCCCGAAACCACCTGGGACTTCGGCCCGCATGAAAAGTGGGACGCCTCCTGGACCGGCCGCATCGCCGCCAGCGGCAAGACCGAATTCCATCCCCACATGACCCAGTTCCGCGCGTGGCTGCCCTACGCCATCATCGGCCTCATCCTCGTGCTGACCCGTATCCCGGAACTCGGCCTCAAGGCGTGGCTCGCCTCCTTCAAGCTCAGCTTCGTCGATATCCTCGGCTATCAGGGCGTGAGCGCCTCCATCGACTACCTGTTCCTGCCCGGCACGATTCCCTTCACGCTGGTCGCCATCCTGACCATCGGCCTCCACAGCATGAAGGCCAACGACGTGAAGGACGCATGGACCACCACCTTCGCCAAGATGAAGGCCCCGACCATCGCGCTGTTCGCCGCCGTGGCGCTGGTGTCCATCTTCCGTGGCTCCGGCGTGAACGACGCGGGCATGGACTCCATGCCGCTCGCCCTCGCCAAGACCCTCGCCGCCCTCACCGGTGAAGCCTGGCCCGCCCTCGCTTCCTACGTCGGCGGCCTCGGCGCCTTCATTACCGGCTCCAACACCGTGTCCGACCTGCTCTTCGCCCAGTTCCAGTGGGATATGGCCACGCAGCTGAAGCTCTCCAAGGAAATCATCGTTGCCGCTCAGGCCGTCGGCGGCGGCATGGGCAACATGATCTGCATCCACAACGTCGTGGCCGTCTGCGCCGTTGTGGGCCTCTCCGGCAGCGAGGGCATGATCATCAAGAAGACCTTCTGGCCCTTCCTGCTCTACGGCATCATTGTCGGCATCATCGCCTGCGGGCTCGTTTTCTAGAGTGGTATAGAACCATTGAGGAAGGGAGGGAAAAGCTTTTCTCCGGAAACGTTTTCCCTCCCTTCCCCAAACCTGCGGCGCGGAGCCCATCCCTCCTTTACCAAAGGCTTTCGCGCTCATCGAACTCTGATTGCAACATTCTCCGTATGAAAAGGCCGCCCGAAATGTTTCGAGCGGCCTTTTCCGAAATGGATGGGGACCCTCAAGCGGTACGCTCTTCGGACTTAAGGCGGTCTGGCCGTTCCGCCAACAGCCCAAAGCCATAACCGAGCGCCGCATCGGCGGAATTCAAAACCAAAAGGGGAACCTTCCTTCCGAAAGATTCCCCCAATGGCATCGATCCTTTTCCCCTACGAAATCTTGCTTCCCGGCGCGACATCCCCACCGGGGGCGAGGAGGGTCAGCTTGCCGTCCGGGGCTTCCGCGGTCAGGATCATGCCCGCGGACACGAGCCCGCGGATCTTGCGCGGCGCGAGGTTGGCGACCACGCACACCTGACGGCCCACGAGGGTTTCCGGCTCAAAGTGTTCGGCAATGCCCGACAGGATCTGACGCGGTTCGGCTTCGCCAAGATCGATCTTGAAGCACAGCAGCTTGTCGGCTTTGGGCACCCGGCCTGCTTCGAGGATCGTGCCCACGCGCAGCTCAAGCTTCTGGAAGTCGGCGTATTCGGCCACTCCGGGAACAGAGATTTCGGCGGGCGCCGAAGCAGGCGCGGCTTTGGCTTCCTTCTCTTTGGCGGGCTTCTTCTGCTTCGCCTTCTTGTCTTCCTTCATCTCTTCCGGGATTTCCAAGCGCGGGAACAGGTTGGACGCGGACGCGATCACGCTGCCCGTCGCAAGGCATTCCCAAACGCCCTCTTCATCGTTGACGTTCCCGGCGGGCGCGACGCCGAAACGCTCGGACGCGGGCAAGGGCTGGCCGAGCTGCTCAAGCAGAGCCGCCGCCGTGCCCGGCATGACCGGCCACAGGCAAAGCGCCACCTTGCGCATACATTCGAGCAGCAACCGGATGACCGTACCGAGGCGGGCCGTATCGCCCTGCTTGAAAAGCGTCCACGGGGCCTGAGAATCCACATACTTGTTGAGGGCGCGCACGAGATCCCACAGCGCGTCGAGGCCCTGCGAGAAACGGATGTTGCCGAACAGCTGCACGTAGTTGCGGCGGGAGTTCTCCGCAAGTTCGATGAGCGCCTTGTCGTCCTCGGCCAGTTCGCCCATCGGCGGAACCTTGCTCTCGAAATACTTGGCGTTCATGGACAGCACGCGGCTGAACAGGTTGCCGAGGTCATTGGCGAGATCGGCATTGAAGCGGGTGATCAGCGCCTCTTCGGAGAAGCTGGCGTCCGAACCGAACTGCATGTCGCGCAACAGGAAATACCGGAACGCATCCAGCCCGTAATGTTCCGCCATTTTGATGGGCTCGACCACGTTGCCGAGCGACTTGGACATCTTGGTATCCTTGATGAGCCAATAGCCGTGCACGTTGAGGTGCTTGTACAGCGGCACCCCGGCGGATTTCAGCATGGTGGGCCAGAACACACCGTGTGGCTTCAATATATCCTTGGCGACGAGGTGCTCGCCGGGCCAGTACGCGGCATACTTGTCGCCGTCGGGCCAGCCGAGGGCGGAAATATAGTTGAGCAGCGCGTCAAACCACACGTAACAGACGTAATCCTTGTCGAACGGCAACTCGATGCCCCATTCGAGGCGGGTTTTCGGACGCGAAATGCACAGGTCTTCCAGCGCGCCGCTTTCGATCATCGACAGCACTTCATTGCGGTAGCGCTCGGGACGGATGAAGTCGGGATTTTCGCGGATATGCCCGGCAAGCCACGGCAGGTACTTGGACATGCGGAAGAAGTAGTTCTTCTCCTGAATGAAGTCCGGCTTGGTCAGGTGCTGCGGGCACAGGCCGTTTTCCAGTTCCTTTTCGGTGTAGAAACGCTCGCAGCCCGTGCAGTAATGCCCGCCGTGCTCGCCGAAATAGATGTCGCCGTTGTCGTACACCTTCTGGAGAAACGCCTGCACGCGGGCCTTGTGATCGGCATCCGTCGTACGGATGAACTGATCGTGCTTGATGCCGAGCTTGGGCCACAGGGCCTGGAACTGGCCGCTGATGCCGTCCACGAATTCCTGCGGGGTCTGCCCGGCCGCTTCGGCGGCCTTGACGATCTTGTCGCCGTGCTCGTCCGTGCCGGTCAGGAACCACGTATCCTCGCCGAGCAGCGTATGGAAACGGCGCAGGCTGTCCGCAACGATGGTCGTATAGGCGTGCCCAAGGTGCGGGCGGGCGTTCACGTAATAAATCGGTGTCGTAATGTAAAACGTGGAGGACACGGGAAAGCTCCTTTCATGGTGTTCCGTATATGCCGACCGTAAACCGTCCCGTCTACAGCCGTTTCTGGCTCATCGCACCCTTCCCCGCCGGAACGGGCTCCGCCGCACGGCCTCCCCTCCGGCCAAACGCCTTTGGGGGATGATGGAAGGGGGCGGGAGAAGGAGAAGGGTTCTTTCTCCAGAAAGGCCCCTTCTCGCTCCCTCGTCTCTATCTCTTCCGCTTGCGCTTGCGCTTGGGGCGGAGCCCCTCTTCAAGCGTTTCCATCTCGCCGTCATTGAGCCCGCCGAGATCGTCAACAAGCTCGTCGGATTCGTCGCCAAACGCCTCGTCGATGGTGTCCGGGTCGGCCATGACCACCATCAGCTCGTCATGCGGACGGGGCGACGAGGGCTTGTTCTCCGGCTTCGCATCGGGCTTCCCTTCCGGGCGCGGCGGCGCGTCGGGACGCCGGGGATCGAGCGCCTGCCACTCGTCGAGCGTCAGCTCAAGCTCCTCGTTCGTATCCGTCAGCAAGGCCACGCTGTTGCGGAACATGTTGGCGCGCAACACTTTCATGGGGCCTTTGTTGGTCTGATACCGCTTCCCGAGGCGCGGGCAGCTGCTGTGGAAAATATCGTAGTTCTCCTGCTCATAGCTGAGGCAGCACAGGAGGCGCCCGCAGATGCCCGAAATCTTGGACGGGTTCAGGAACAGGTTCTGTTCCTTCGCCATTTTGATGGTCACTGGCACGAACTTGCGCAGGAACCGGCGGCAGCAGCACACCATGCCGCAGCTCCCCACAGCGCCGAGCATCTGCGTCTCGTGCCGGACGCCGATCTGGCGCAGTTCGATGCGGGTGTGGTACTCGCGCACCAGATCCTTTACCAGTTCACGAAAGTCGATCCGGGTCGGGGCGGTAAAGTAAAACACCAGCTTGCTGCGATCGAACAGGACCTCCACATCGACAAGCTTCATGTCGAGCTGGCGTTCCCGGATGCGCGATTCACAGAACTTGTGCGCGGAGTACGTCAGGGTATCGTTCTCTTCGGCGACGATCTGATCCTCGTCGGTCACCTTGCGCAGGACATCGCGCACACCATCCGGAGGAAGATCCTCAGGAAGGCGATCCACAATGTTCATGACCGTGGCGATGCCGAGGCCCTGACCGGTTTCCGCAAGTACGCGATCCCCTCTGTCTACAAAGGGGTCCTCACAGTAGAAAAAATATATTTGTCCGTAATGACTGAATTTTATACCGATTATGCGCTTCATGTAGGTGCGTTGTCCGCCGCGGGGCGAACCGGGTAAGAAGGATGGAAATAGATCCCTTTCTTTTCCGTCATTCCAGAGGCTGTGTCAATCACCCGACAGCGCTGGATTTTGAAGCCGCGCTACGGTATGCAACAGGTTCCTTGTTCCCTCACCAACCCACGGAGGCGTCATGCTCGACCGCGAACAGGCTTTGGCCCTTTTGAACGAACTCGGCCCCGAAAAACATCTCATCCAGCACGCGCTGGCCTCGGAAGCGGTCATGCGCGCCCTTGCCCGGCATTTGGGCGAGGACGAGGAAGTCTGGGGCCTGACCGGGCTGCTGCACGATCTCGACTATCCCCTCACCCATGAGGACCCCGCCAAGCACGGCCTCGTCGGAGCCGAACGCATCGGCGACCGCCTGCCCGAAGAAGCCCTGCACGCCATCCGCGCCCACAACGGCGAGATGACCGGCGTGGCTCCCTCCTCCGCCTTCGACTACGCCCTGCGCTGCGGGGAAACCGTGACCGGGCTTGTGGTCACGGCGGCGCTCGTGCCCCCCACGGGCATGGAAGGTATGCAGGCCTCCAGCCTCAAGAAAAAAATGAAGGATAAAGCGTTTGCCGCCAGCGTCAACCGTGACTGTATCCGGCAGTGCTCGGAGCTGGGGCTTGAACTCGGCGACTTCCTCACCCTCGCCATCGGGGCGATGGCGGAAATCGACGAGGAGCTCGGGCTGAGGAAATAGGCGGCCCGGCCTTCCCCGACGGCGGGGCGTGCGCACGCCCCCTGCCATCGGGGCTCCGCGCAGGCACGGCACATTCCGGCACGCGGATACCCTGCGGCGCAGTCATCCACGGGGCACCGCGCAGAAACCGCACATATTCTCCAACGGACGAACCATGAAAATCCGTACGGTCTGCACCTGTCCTCTGGAAATCGTCCACGACATCATGAGAGGCAAGTGGAAAACGATCATCGTGTTCCAGCTGCGGAACGGCGGCATGGGGCTGGCGGAACTGGAACGCGGCATTGAAGGCATCACGCAGAAAATGCTGTTGCAACATCTGGGGGAACTCAGGGCGTTCGGGCTGATCGGCAAGATCGAACCGGACGGATACCCGTTGCGCGTGACCTACTTCCTCACAGAGCGAGGGGAAAAGCTGTTGCGGGCCGTGCGGATCATGCAGGATATCGGCGTGGAATACATGCTGGAGAACGGGCAGGCCGGCATTTTGGAGCGCAAGGGCATCATCCCTGCCGCCGAGGGCATACCCACAAAAAAGTAACTACTGTACTTTCCGCCACATGCCGCTATCGTGGGCACAACACCCGGAGGTACGGCATGAATACGGCACTTCTCTTGATCGATATCCAGAACGACTATTTCCCCGGCGGCGCTTGGGAACTGTCCCACGCGGACGAGGCCGCCGCACAGGCCCGGCTGGCGCTGGGGCGTTTCCGCGAACAACACAGGCCCGTTTTCCACGTCCGGCATATCAACACCCGTCCCGGCGCGGCCTTCTTCCTGCCGGATACGCCCGGTTCCGAGATACACGGCGCGGTCAAGCCGCTGGACGGCGAGCCCGTCATCATCAAACACGCGCCGGACGCTTTTTTCCAAACGGATCTCCACGACGCCCTCAGCCGGGCGGGCATACGGAAACTCGTCGTCTGCGGAATGATGAGCCACATGTGCATCGACACGAGCGTACGGGCCGCCCGAAACCACGGCTACGACATCACGCTCCTGCATGACGCCTGCGCCACGCGGGATCTGTCATGGAACGGGAAAACCATCCCCGCCGCAACAGTACACGAAGCATTCATGGCGGCCCTGCACGGGGCTTTCGCCGACGTACGGACGACCGGGGATTTCCTCCCGTCCCTTCCCGCATAACCGGAGCCTCTTCCGCATAATCGCCACCGCAATACGGCAATGACGCCACATAAGGCTATTTTGGGGGAAATAGCATACCCACCGCGAGACGGCGAGGGCCTCGGACAACCGCCACCCCGCCGCCTGAACAGCGAATACTCTGATGCGGTGAAGCCGCCCCATGCCCGCACAAAAAAGAGGGCCTTCCGTGGAAGCCCCTCTTTTTTGTGCCGTAATCAAAACAATCAGCAGTTCCTGTTGCAGTGGAACTCGTCATCCATCCAGTATTCTAGAGGCATGGCTTTCTTCATGTTTTCGATGAGGGCCTTTTCCTTTTCGGAGTCCATCGCATGGAGACGGATATAGACGTGGCTGGTCCCTTCCTGCGTCTTGCCGCGCGAGGTGAGCACGGAAAGGCCGTTGCCGCCGTTCTGGCTGATGGCCTCGAAAATCGGGGTCAGCACACCGGGCTTGTCGGGAAGCATGAAGGCAAGCTGAAGGCCGCCCTTGCTCGCCCCGCAGAAGTCCACCAGCACTCTGAAGATATCATGATCGGTGATGATCCCTACGAGTTCCCCGGAACCATCGACCACGGGCAGGCCGCCGATGCCCTTGTTTTCCATGAGCAGGGCGGCGGCGTCCACGGCGTCGGTGTCATAGACCGTGACCGGATCGCTGGTCATGATGTCTTTCACCTTCACTTCGGAAAGGAGATAATACAGCTCGTGCATATCGAGCGTCGTCGCCTTGGAAGGAGAGGCGGCCCGGATGTCCCTGTCGGAAACGATGCCTACCACATGCTTCCCGTCAAGGACGGGAAGACGCCGGATATTATGATCCTTCATCAACTTCGACGCTTTCAGCATGGATGTGTCAGGGGTCACGGTGATGACGTCCTTGGTCATCCACTCACGAATCAGCATGGGAACCTCCTTGCGAGACAATCCGAGAGTTACAAGGGTTAAGGGGGCGCTCTTCGAGCAAGCCTTAATCTACACGAATTCCCGCCTTCACACAATGCCGGGAGACGGAAGAATACACACTGGCCTCGCCCCGGAAAGCATGGTATCCGACCCTCATGATACCTTCCGATCTGATGCCGTTCTGGCTGACGCTGGGCCGCCCGCTCACCCGGCTTTTGTTCGCCATGTGCATTGGCCTGCTCATCGCCAATATCGTTGAAGCGCTGCGCTGGACACAGCCTCTCGCCCGCCTTTCCGCGCCGCTGGTGCGGCTCGCCCGGCTGCGCGAAGCCGCCGGGGCGTCCTTTTCCATGGCCTTCTTCTCCCCAGCCGCCGCCAACGCCCTGCTGTCCGACAGCCACGCCAAGGGCGAAATCAGCCTGCGCGAGCTCGTGCTCGCCAATCTGTTCAACAGCCTGCCCGCCTACATGGTCCATCTGCCGACCATGCTGTTCATGCTCTGGCCCGTGCTCGGCGCTCCCGCCCTTATCTATACGGGGCTGACCCTCGCGGCGGCCGCGCTGCGGACCCTGTTCACGGTGGGCCTCGGGCATTTCCTCCTGCCGCCCCTTCATGGCGAGAACTGTATCGAGTGCCGGCTGCCTCAGGAAAAAGTCACCCTCAAGAGCGCCGCGCTCAAGGCATGGAAACGGTTCCGCCGCCGCCTGCCCAAGCTCGTCATGTTCACCATCCCCGTGTACGTCGCCATGTACCTGATGCAGCACTACGGTCTGTTCCGCACCGCCGAGGCGTGGCTTTCCGACCATACCCCGTGGCTCGGGTTCATCCGGCCCGAGGCGCTCGGCATCGTGCTCCTGAGCCTCGCCGCCGAAATCGGCGCCTCCCTGTCCGCCGCGGGTTCCGCCCTGCATATGGGCGGGCTCACCCCCCCGGAAGTCATCATCGCCCTGCTCGTCGGCAACATCCTCTCCACCCCCATGCGGACCGTCCGTCACCAGTTCCCGGCCTATGCCGGGTATTACAGCCCCGGCCTGGCCTTCAAGCTCATCTTCTACAATCAGCTCCTGAGGACCATCACCATGATCGGCGTGACATGGGCCTATTGGCTATGCGCCATCGCCTGAGGGACCCGCTTCCCCGCCTTCTTCAAGGGCTACGGAAGCATAAATGCAGCCCGTATCCGGGTGCGCCACCCCAAGCGGCTCCTTTGCCCAAAATTTGAAAGAAAGAAATCCATAGGTTACCGCTTTCGAAATTTTCTTGCAAAAAAAGCTTGCCAAGTTTCTCAATCTCGCTTATTAAATGTCCTCGCTGCTGCGGTAGCACTTATGGCAAGGTAGCTCAGTTGGTCAGAGCATACGGTTCATACCCGTAGTGTCGAGAGTTCAAATCTCCCCCTTGCTACCAGATGACAATGGCGGTTCCGGATAAACATCCGGGACCGCTTCGTCGTTTCAGGGTATTCGATGTTTCTGAACATTGGCGCATACCGTTTCTTTTCAGGAACGGCGTGCGCTTTGTTTATGGAAGTTCCGGGCCGGCTGCGGGCGGCGTCCCCATGTCGTCCAGAAGGCGCGGCGACGGCGGAACCCCCGTCGGCGGGTCACACCATGCGGGAAGACGCGAGAACAGGCCGAGCATACGGTAACGGTCCTCATCCGGAAACACGCCCGCGCCGCACCGCTCAAAGACGATCCGGGACCATGCCCTGCCCGCCTCCACAAACGAACGCGGATCGGCTTCGTACCGTTTCCGGCCCCGCACATGAATGTCGTAGGTCGCCAAATGGTCGTATGTCGGAGCCGCCGCCATGACGGTCTGCCAGAACAGCGCATACCCGTCCTCGCGCTCCCGGGCCGTGCCCGCCTCGCCTTCCCCGTAGTGCTCCATATAGGCTTCGCTCAGGCATTGCCGGAACGCGGCGATCCGTTCCGGAGGCGTGTCCTCCGGCAGCAAGCGCTGCCCGAGGCTCCCGAAGGTTCGGGCGTTGGCTTGTGTCTGTTCCGTAATAGGAACATGGAAATGCATCAGGCAGCATCCCGCCAGCAGCCCGGCACCCAACAAGGCTAAAACGTTTCGCATGGCGTTCTCCTCGGGACTCCGGACGACTCCGCAGGAATTCCCTTGCTATTTGCGGTTTCGCCGCGCGGCGCTTCCCCAGCGGGACAGGCTGAACACAAGCTCCCGCACATCAATGGGCTTGGTGAGATGCGCGTTCATCCCGGCGGCGAAACTCCGCTCCTCGTCGCCGCGCATGGCGTGGGCGGTCATGGCAAGGATGGGGACGCTCCGGCAGCGGGGCAAGCCGCTCTCACGGATGCGCCGCGTGGCGTCATAGCCGTTCATGACCGGCATCTGCACATCCATCAAAATCACGTCGAAATCCTGATCTTCCGCATAGCGGTCCACGGCGTCCCGCCCATTCTCCGCCACGCACGTCTCCACGCCAAACCGGGCGAGCATGTTGAGGATCACATACTGATTGAGCTCGTTGTCCTCCACCACAAGGACCCGCTGCCCAACCAAATCCCCAAGGGGCAGGCTCTCGTCCGGAACATTGCCCCCGGAGCAGAACGAACCGGCATCACCCGGCGGAACGTCTTCAGCCAACGGGAAGGCCAGCTCAACCCGGAACGTACTGCCCTTGTTGACGCGGCTCCCCACGGTCAGCGTGCCGCCCATGAGTTCCACAAGCCGCTTGCTGATGGCAAGCCCGAGCCCCGTGCCGCCGAAACGGCGGGTGGCGGATTCGTCCACCTGCATGAACGGGCTGAAAATGCGCCCTATTTCCGATTCGGGGATGCCGATGCCGCAATCACGGACCACAAACTCCAGCCGCACGCGCGTGTTGGTGGAATCCACCACACGGACGCGCAGGCTGACCGACCCCTCGTCGGTAAACTTCACGGCGTTGTTGCACAGATTGAGAAGGACCTGCCGGACGCGCAGGGCGTCGCCCATAAGCAGCAAAGGCACATCCGGGGCGATCTCCAAAGAAAACTCAAGCCCTTTCCCCTCGGCTTCCGGAAGCACTACTGCGGCAAGGATACCAAGCTCTTTCTTGAGGTTAAAGGGAGTGCGGGCCAAATCCAGCTTGTTGGCCTCGACCTTGGTCAGATCAAGGATATCGTTGAGGATGCCGAGCAAGGCCGTGCTCGATTCGCTGATCCGGGAAATGTATTCATACTGCTGCGTGGTCAAATCCGTCTTCAAGGCCAGATAGGAAAGGCCTATGATCGCGTTCATGGGCGTCCGCAGCTCGTGGCTCATGTTGGCGAGGAAGGATGACTTGGCCCGGTTGGCGGCCTCCGCTGCCTCGGCGGCCATGCGCAGGGAAGCCTCATGCTGCTTGTGCTCGGTGATGTCGGCGACGTAGCCAACCGCCCGGGCGGCATCGCCGTCCCGCGAGAATTCACACTCGAAATCGAACCACCGCGAACCCTTTTCCGGGTCCAGCAGTTCGATCTCAAAACGTTCGCACAGCCCCGGCTTCCATGAGGATCGGCGCAGCGCTTCCAGCACCCGCTTCCGGCAGCCCGGCGCTATGCGGCTCCATAATCCTCTGAACGCGGAAAAACACACCATGTCGGCGGGGATGCCGAACTGCTCGAAAAAAATGTCGTTGGCGGAAAAAAGAATCCGGCTGCCCCGCGTGCACTCGAATACGCCTATCCGGCCGATCCGGCAGGCCGTTTCGAACCGGGAAAGATTCTCGCGCAGCCGTTCCCGCATACTCTCCAGCTCGCTGACGTCCTGATGGTATCCTTTTAAGCGCAACAAGCCGTTCTTGCTGCGTCCGGGCAACAGCTTGCCGCCGCAGCGCACAAAAATACGCCCGCATACGGGATGGAGCCACGGGTACTGGACTTCATACCGCTGTCCGGTGCTGAGCATCTTTCCCACGCACTCGTCCACCGCGGCGCGATAGGCTTCATCCACGCGACCATACCAATGCCTGAAACAGTCCTCCGGCGAAGGGTGCGTCTCCAGACCGAGCAACAGCAACATGGTCTCGTTGGCCGTCATCCGGTGCTTTCCGTTTTCCTCGTCGATCTCAATGGCCCAAAGGCCCGTATTGCCGATCCGAAGAGCCTCGCTCATCCATTCGGGACTGTTGAACATGTCCGCGTCGATCCCCATAGCCCACCCTCCTCCGCCACGATTCCGCAAACCGGAACCCTCGGAGCGTATCCAACATTCCACCTATCTGTCTCCCTCTGCGGCAGTGGCCTGCAAAGCGGGAACGTCAAGAATAACGATGTCTTTTCCCCTCAGCTCGACCAAACCCGCCTCGGAGAACCGGGACAGCTGGCGGGAAAGCGTTTCACGGGCCAGTCCGAGCAGATTGGCGAGCACTTCCCGGGAAACCCCGAGCCGGATGCAGTCCCCACCCCCAATCTGCCTTCGGTGCAGCAAATACGTGGCAAGCCGGCAGGCCGCACCGCCCTGCCCCTGCGCCGCCAGCTTGTGCGCGAACATCCGCAGGCGAAGCGACAGCGCCGCGAGCATCCGCAAGGCCATCTCCGGATTTTCCGTCACCAGCGTGAACAGCGCATCCGCCGGAAGGAACAGGGTTTCCACATCGTCCACGGCCACGGCGGACGCGGGGAACGTCCCCTTCTGGAACATTGCGGCCTCGCCGATCGTGTTTCCCTTACGGACAAGGTGAAGCACCATCTCCCGCCCGTCGGGAGCGAACCGGACGACCTTCACGACGCCGCGCAGTACTATGTGCATACCGTCGGCGCGTTCCCCCTCACGGAACAGGGCCGCCCCGCGCGCAAACGTGCGCATCCGGCACCCCGCAGCGAGACGTTCCCGCTCGTCCGGGGACAACGGCTCAAACAGCGGCAAGCCCCCGAGCACTTCCAACCGTTCGTTTGACATGCCCGCTCCTGTTTCACAGTGTATTTCCTTGAAAAATACACCGGAGTCCTTGCCAGACGCAAGCGTTTCCGCACCAAAGGTTCCAAATGCAAAAAGGACGGGAGCTTCCAAAAAAGCTTCCGCCCTTTTTGCTGCATGACTGTTGACGGATGGGTTGGCGAGCCCCTGCGCGGCAGCCCTGCGGCGTCACAGGGCACGCGGAAGAAGCCCATCCCCCGTACTTAGCCCAGAAGGGCCTTCAAATCCTCGTCAGGGGTGGAAATGGGCTTGATGCCCCAGTTTTCGACCAGCAGATTGAGGATGTCGGGGGACACGAAGGCCGGGAGGCTCGGTCCGAGGTGGATGTTCTTCACGCCGAGGGCGAGCAGGGTCAGCAGGATGGCCACGGCCTTCTGCTCGTACCACGACAACACCAGCGAGAGCGGCAGATCGTTGACGCCGCACTTGAGCGCGTCGGCCAGCGCCAGCGCCACCTTGACGGCGGAATAGGCATCGTTGCACTGCCCCACGTCCAAAAGGCGCGGGAACGGCCCGATCTTGCCGAGATCCTTGTCGAAGAAGCGGAACTTGCCGCACGCCAGCGTGAGGATGAGCGTATCCTGCGGGGTCTTTTCCACAAATTCGGTGTAGTAGTTGCGGCCCGGCTTCGCGCCGTCGCAGCCGCCCACGAGGAAGATGTGGCGCACGGCCCCGGACTTCACCGCGTCAAGCAGCGTCTTGCGCCCGAAGCCCACGGTCACTTCCTTGCCCGGCGCGTCTTCCGCGAATCCGGGCAGTTCCAGCGCCTTGAGGATGAGCGGCGCGAAGTCCCGGTTCTTGATATGCACAAGGCCCGGCCAGCCCACGATGCCGGAGGTGAACACCTTCCCGCCGTAATCCTTGGGGTTCTGGATACAGTTGGTGGTGAACAGCACCGCGCCGGGGAAACCGGGCAGTTCCTTCTGCTGGTTCTGCCACGCCGTGCCGTAATGCCCCACAAAATGCGGGAACGCCTTGAGCACCGGATACCCGTGCGCGGGCAGCATTTCGCCGTGGGTGTAGATGTTGATGCCAGTGCCCTGCGTCTGCTTCAGCAGTTCGTACAGGTCTTCGAGATCATGCCCGGAAACGAGGATGGCCTTGCCCTGGCGATGCCCGAGGGAAACCTGCGTGGGGACGGGATCGCCGAACGCCTTGGTGTTCCCGGCGTCCAGAAGCTCCATCGCCTTCAGGTTGGCCTTGCCGCAGCGCAGGACCAGATCCAGCCAATCTTCAAGGCTGCGCGCCTTGTCCGGCGTGCCGTCCTTGTCGGGCATCCCGGCGGCGAGCGCCTCGTAGACGAAGGCGTTCAGTTCCGGGTCACGCTGGCCAAGGATCGCCGCGTGATCCGCATAGGCGGCTACGCCCTTCAGCCCGTACAGGAGCAGCTGCATGGCGGAACGGACGTTCACGTCGTCGCTGAAACGGTCGGTCCCGGCCTGCACCTTCCGGATGCTTTCCCAGTCGGCATCCACAGCCGCGTCACAGGTATCCGGCGTACAGCCGAGCTTCGTAGCGAGCGCCTTGCGGCGGCGTATGGCTTCCCGCGCCACTTCTTCAAGGGCCGCGGGATCGAAATTCACGTTGGTAAGGGTGGAGAACAGCGCGCGGACGGTAAAGTCGTCCGTATCCTGCTCGATCACGCCCTTGGCGCGGGCCTTGAGCGCCGTGCGGGACAGCAGCCGCAGGGCATAGATCACATGGTCCTGAAGATCGGCCACCGGAGCCAGCTTGCCGCAAACGCCCATAACCGTGCAGCCCGTGCCCTTCGCCGTCTGTTCACACTGATTGCAAAACATGGAAACCTCCAGAGTTGAGGGGAAACGACATCATCTTGTAAACGGACATTCCCTTCTTTACCGAAAAAAGGCAGTGATCGGGATCACAATCACCCCTCCCGCATAAAAAAATCATGCCGCAGCCGCGTGTTCCGCCCGTTTTTCCCGGCTTGACAAGGCTCTCGCACGCCAGATAGAAAAACCAGTTAACCGGTTTCACGCCGGGCCATCCAATCCGCAGCGCGCAACCGCGCCCTGCCCCGGAGTTCGCCTCATCATGATATGCAAACGCTGCAAGTCCGCCACGGCCATCATTTCCCTGCCGAGCCACAACACCGGATTCTGTGAAAACTGCTTCCGGGATTTCTTCTCCGCGCAGGTCGCCCGCGGCATCGAAACCGGAAAGCTGTTCACCCACGAGGACCGCATCCTCGTCGCCCTGTCCGGCGGCAAGGATTCCCTGTCCCTCATGCTGGAACTTTCGCGTCAGGGCTATGACGTTACCGGCCTGCACATCGACCTCGGCATCCCCGGCTCGTCCGAAATCGTGCGCGGGGTCATCGAACGCTTCTGCGGCAAGCACGGCTTCAAGCTCATCGTCAAGGAAATGGCCAAGGAAGGGCTTGCCATCCCGCTGGTCAAGCAGCGCCTCAAGCGTCCCATCTGTTCCGCCTGCGGCAAGATCAAACGGCACTATTTCAACAAGACGGCGCTTGAAGAAGGCTTCACCGCCCTTGCCACCGGGCACAACCTCGACGACGAGATCGCCCGCCTGTTCAGCAACACCCTCCGCTGGGACGTCGGCTACCTGTCGGATCAGGGCCCGCGCCTCGACGGGGAAGACGGCTTCGCCCGCAAGGTAAAGCCCTTCTGGCGTCTGACCGAATTTGAAACCGCGACGTACGCCTTCCTCGAAGAGATCGAGCACCATCATACGCCCTGCCCTTACAGCGCGGGCGCGAGCTTCACGTACTACAAGGGGCTCTGGAACCAGCTTGAAGAGGAAATGCCCGGACGCAAGCTTTCCTTCTACGTGGACTTCCTCAAGCGCGGGCGTTCCGCCTTCGCCGGGCTCGAAAGGACGGAAGGCGACGCCCTCGCCCCCTGCACCGTCTGCGGC
>ENA-ORNG01001352-ORNG01001352.1-human-gut-metagenome-genome-assembly--contig:-NODE-1352-length-17946-cov-5.400034_pt1 | contig 17946 bp, 17 predicted proteins | sample MGYA00242113_ERZ509018 | MGnify/ENA primary metagenome ERZ509018 (study PRJEB26280, sample SAMEA2338711) | human gut metagenome | biome: human gut; feature: human-associated habitat; material: faeces... | reverse complement strand
TACGCTGTACGCAGATGACGGGGCTGCGGAGGTTGTAAAGGAGTTCCAGAGCGGGACGCTGACGCTGGGTGTGGACGATATTGGCAAAACGGTCGCGGAAGACCTGACCGGGGCGGTAATCGATGAGAACGGTGTCCTGATTTCCGCGTCGGAGGACGGCGGCGATCCGGTCGCCATTGGCTTCCGCGCAAAGAAGGCAAACGGCAAATACCGCTATTTCTGGCTGTACCGTGTGATTTTCGGTATCCCCGCCACTAACCTGACCACCAAAGGCGAGAGCATCGAGTTTTCCACCCCGTCTATCGAGGGCACCGTGACCCGCCGCAATAAGGTGGACGGCCAGGGCAAGCACCCCTGGAAAGCGGAGGTGTCCGAGGACGACGCTGGTGTATCCCCCACAGTCATTACGGGCTGGTACGATGAGGTCTATGAGCCGTCCTACGCAGATCAGACATCGGGCGCAGGCGGCGAAGGTTAAGGAGGGTTTGAAGTATGGATGAAAGAACAGCAAATGTCAATATCGGCGGGCAGGAATATGAAATGCTTTTGACCACCAGAGCGACCAAGGCCATCGCCGGCCGTTACGGCGGGTTGGAGAACCTGGGCGAGAAGCTGATGAAGACGGAGAACTTTGAGATGGCGCTGGATGAGATCGTGTGGCTGATTACCCTTCTGTGCAACCAGCCCATCCTCGTCCACAATCTGAAACACCCGGAGGACAAAAAGCCGGAGCTGACCGCCGAGGAAGTGGAGCTTCTTACCTCCCCGATGGAACTGACGGACTATAAGGACGCCATCATGGAGGCCATGTACCGGGGTACGAAACGGAATATCGAAAGTGAGCCGGAGGGAAAAAACACGGCGGCCGGGGAAGCGATGAAGAATTGTTTACCCGGCTTTTGTATTACGGGACGGCGCAGCTTCATCTTTCCCTGGATGAAACCATGCTCCTTCCATTCGGCCTGCTTATGGACCTGTGGGAGTGCCACCGGCAGTTCCTGGGACTTGCGAAGCCGAAACGGGAACTGACGATTGATGATGTGATCCCCTATGGAATTTAGCGCGAGAGGAGGTGCGGCTTGTGGCGGACAATTTTGGCCTGAAAATCGGCATTGAGGGTGAGAAGGAATTTAAAAAGGCTTTGTCAGAGATCAACCAGTCCTTCAAGGTGCTGGGTTCCGAGATGAAGCTGGTTTCCTCGCAGTTTGACGCCAACGATAAATCCATCCAGGCTCTTTCCGCAAGGAATACCGTTCTGAACAAGGAAATTGACGCCCAGCGCCAAAAGATTGAAACGCTGCGGGCTGCCCTCCAAAACGCATCCGAGTCCTTTGGGGAAAACGACCGCCGGACGCAGAACTGGCAGATCCAGCTTAACAACGCCGAAGCCGCCCTAAACGGCATGGAACGGGAACTTTCCGCCAATGAGCGGGCCATTGAGTCCCTCTCCCGGCAAGAGACGGAGGCGGCGGACGCCACAGAACGGCTCTCCCAGGAGATTTCCCGTCAGGAAGAGGAACTGGCCGGGATGAAACGCGCCTATTCCAATGCGGTTCTGGAGTACGGGAAAGGCTCCAGCGAGGCAAAGGAACTGGAGGGGCGTATTTCCCAGCTTTCCGGGGAGCTTCGGGAAAACCGGGAGCGGATGAAGGATGCCGGGGATGTGGCGGAGGATTTCGGCGATTCGCTGGAGGACGCATCCAGCGGGGCGGATAAATTAGGCTCCGGCCTTTCGGTCGCCACGGTGGCGATGGGAAACCTCATCTCCTCCGGCATCCAGGCGGCGTTAAGCGGCATCCAGGAGCTTGGCAGCGCCATCTGGAACCTGGACGAAGCCACCGAGGAATACCGGGCAGCCCAGGGCAAGCTGACTACCGCTTTTGAGGCGGCGGGATACAGCGGGGACGCGGCGCAGAAATCCTACACGGAGTTCTATAAAATCTTGGGCGATACGGACACGGCCACGGAAGCCTCCCAGCTTTTGGCGCAGCTTGCCCAAAACGAGCAGGACATTACCAAGTGGACGAATATCGCGGCAGGTGTTTACGGTACCTTTGGCGATGCCCTCCCCATCGAGGGCATGATCGAGTCCGCCAATGAGACCGCCAAGGTGGGACAGGTTACCGGCTCTCTGGCGGATGCCTTAAACTGGGTGGGCATCAGCGAGGATGCCTTCAACGAAAAGCTGGCGGCCTGCTCCAGTGAAAGTGAGCGCAACCGACTCATCATGGAGACCCTCTCCGGAGCCTATGATGAGGCGAGCGGCGCATTCTACCGCAACAACGAGGCGCTGGTGGCTTCCAGAGAAGGACAGGCGCAGCTTGACGAGACCCTGGCGGGGCTTGGGGAGACCATTTCCAATGTGAAGAACAGCCTCCGGGCAGAGTTCCTCCCGGCAATTTCGGAAGTCATCTCCGCCTTTACCGACATGGTCAACGGCGTGGACGGGGCGGATGAAGCCTTTGCCGGGGCCATTACGGGGCTGGTGAACACGGCGGTTTCCATGCTGCCGCAGTTTGTAAACACCGGGATGCAGATGCTGACCTCGCTGCTTTCCGGCATCATCCAGAGTCTTCCGGCTGTGATGGAAGGCGCGACGCAGATCATCGTCACGCTGGCCCAGGGCATTGCGGCGGCGGTTCCCACGCTGATTCCGCAGATTGTCCTTGTGGTTACCCAGATCGTACAGACCCTGATCGAAAACTTGCCGATGATTCTGGACGCGGCGCTGCAGCTTATTATCGGGCTGGCCCAGGGGCTGCTTAATGCCATCCCGGTCCTGATCGCGGCCCTGCCCGCCATCATTACGGCGATTGTGGAGTTTATCGTGGGGGCAATCCCACAGATCATCAACGCCGGGATACAGCTATTGACCTCGCTGGTCTCCGCACTGCCGGAGATTATCACGGCCATTGTGGCGGCAATCCCGCAGATCATTGACGGGCTGGTGACCGCCATCCTCGGCAGTATCCCCCAGATCATTGACGCGGGCGTGAACCTGCTGATTTCCCTGATCCAGAACCTGCCGACCATCATTACCACCATTGTGGGGGCGATCCCGCAGATTATTTCCTCGCTGGTAAATGCCATCTTAAACAGCATCCCGCAGATCATCCAGGCAGGCGTGCAGCTATTTGTGTCGCTGATCCAGAACCTGCCCACCATCATCGTGGAGATCGTAAAGGCGGTGCCGCAGATTATTGCGGGGATTGTGAATGCCTTTACCTCGTCGATAGGCCAGATTGTCAACATCGGCAAGAACATCGTGCAGGGGCTGTGGCAGGGTATCCAGAGCCTTGCCGGATGGATCTGGGACAAAGTCTCCGGCTGGATTTCCGGCATCTGGGACGGGATCTGCAGCTTCTTTGGCATCAACTCGCCCTCGAAGGAAATGGCCTGGGTGGGCGAGATGCTGGGCAGGGGCCTTGCCGGCGGCATTGAGGACAGCGCCGGTGAAGCGGTCAGCGCCGCAGAGGATCTGAACAACGGCATCCTGGGCGTGATGAACGGCCTGGCGGCGGATATGCAGTCCGCAGTCCCGTCAAACTTTGCCTTTGACACAGCCGGGACGATGGGTTCCGTGGCCGGCGGCATGGGCGGAACGGGCGGCTCCTCTTTTGGAACCCTCATTACCATCCAGCAGATGATCGTCCGCAGCGAGGACGACATCCGCAGGATTTCCCAGGAACTTTACAACCTGATCCAGACCGGCTCCCGCGCCCAAGGACGGTTCAGCACAGCATAAAAGGAGGTGCAGCCTGTGGGCTTTTCGTATAACGACATTACTTCAAAGAGCATGGGGCTGAAAGCAAGGCTGACCTCCTGGCAGGTCAGCGGACGGCTCCGCAACTTTACCACGACCGTTCCTGGAAAGTATGGCGTTACCGACTTCGGAGCGGACTTTGACTACCGGGAGATCGTGGTGTCCTGCAGCATCTTTCCAAGGCACAGCTTTCCCGCCCTGGTTTCCACGCTGGATGACATTGCGGCGTGGCTTGACCCGGTGGGCGGCTTGAAGCAGCTGATTCTGGATGATGTGCCGGACCGGTATTTTATGGCAAGACTGAACGCTGCGGTAGAGTGCGAACGGCTGCTGCGTTCTTCCGGCAGCTTTGAGCTGACCTTTTTCTGCCCTGACCCCTTTGGCTACGCCATCGAGGATGAGACCTTCTCTATCACGGCTGAGGGCAGCCATACCATAACCCGGCATACCGGGAACATGGAGTCCAACCCCATTTACCGCATTGAGGGCGTGGTTACTTCCGGGGCAGGCAATTCCATCAGCATTACTACCAACGGGCAGGAATTAAAAATCGTCAATGCCGCCCTTGCGGCCGGTGAGACGCTGGTGGTGGATACCGACCGGATGACCGCTTATGTGGAGGACGCGGACGGGATGATCCTGCGGAACGCCCTGCCGTATCTGGAAGAACTGAACTTCCCCACGCTGGCGGTGGGGAGCAACACGGTTTCCGTAACGGCGGCAAACGCCATGTTTACGGGGCTGGAAATCCAGGCAAGGAGCAGATGGAGGTGAGCGGTAATGGCACTGAAAACGATACTGAATAAGCAGACGGATTTTACCGGCGAGTTCCCGGAAGAGTGGGCAAAGGGCGGCCTGTGGCGGTTCAATGAGTCGGACCCGGATGAGGACGACTGCCTTTTGGATTCCTCCGGCATGGGACGGGCGGCATACATCAACAACTGGAGTGGCACCAGCGCGTCCCTTTCCGCAAACCGTCTGGGGAATTACTTCCGCATGAACATTGTGAACCCATCTTCTGAGCAGAACTATCTGAAAGTGACCAACGACGGCAGCATTTTCGCAAGCCTTGGGGCAAGGATTGTCTGCGGCGGCTGGATGAACCCCACCACCTATTCCGTGGGGAATACCTACTGCCCGATTTTTAACACCCGGTACGGGCCGGGGCAGCCAATCTTCTACCTATCCCTCATCCGGGGCGATCCGAGGATCATGCTCTACAACGATACCGGCTCTTTGATCCTGGACGAGTCGGTGGACCCGCCCTTTTCCCTGGTCAACGGCGGCTGGTACTTTATCGCCTGCCTGATCGAGCCGGACAACAAGACGGCGCAGTATGTGGTGGGCGACCGGGACAGCGGCACGGTGTGGGCATCGGAAGTGCTTTCCTTTACCGGGGAGCTGAACCGCTCCTGCACGGCGGATTTGATTCTGGGGATGCACGCCGACTCCTACTGGTACGCCGGCGGTCTGGACGACTGGTTTCTGGACTGCGATACGAATCTCACAGCCGATGACCTGGTGGACTATTTCCGGTCTTCAGTTATGGCCAACGGCGGCGATACCTCCGGGGATGTGGACGGCATCACGGAGCCGGGAGCAGTCACACTCCGGGCATCAAACGGCGTTTACCCATCCGAGGGTGTGCTGACCACAGCGGCGGCAGACTGCAATCTCTCCGGCACGGGGCGTGTATCTGTGACCAGCGAGTACATCTCCGGCACTACGGCGGTTTCCCTGGTGGAGACTTCCACCAGCGATGACCTGGAGGAATGGAGCGATTGGGCGGCGGTTCCCTCGGATGGAAAGCTGGCGTCCCCCAACCGGGCGTATATCCGGTTCCGGGTAACGCTGACCACAAACGATACCTCCCGGACACCGAAGGTTATTGATATCCGGCTCTATGACATCCCAAAAGCGCCCTATGAGAAGATCGGCTATGCCCGTCCGGTGGTGCTGGACAGTAATGGGGCATGGGAGGCGGTGCTGGAAAACGCCTATGACATCATTGTGACCAGCGAGATCAACGGCGAGGACACCCTTTCCTTTAAGATTCCCTACCGGGACGGCAAGCGGGGGTATATCGACAGTGAGAAGAAGATCCAGATCGTGGATGATGTGTATAAGGTCAGGACGGTCACGGACACCAGGGACACAGACGGCCGTGCCGTCACAGAGGTGTACGCGGAGGCGGAGTTCTATGACCTGACCTTCTCTGTCCGCAAGGAGGAACGTACCTTTGAAGCGGAGTACCCGGAAACGGCGATGGCATACGCCCTGGAGGGTACGGAATGGAGCGTCGGCACAGTGACGGTGCGGACACAGCGCACCTGGACCAGTACGGAGAAAAACGCTTTGTCCATCCTTCGGAATACCGCAGACCTCCACGGCGGCGACCTGGTCTTTGACTGCCCGAACCGGCTGGTACATCTGCTGACGGTCAACGGCAAGGACAGCGGCGCCCTTTTTGCCTACAAGAAGAACATGAAATCCATCCAGCGGGTGGTGGACACCAGGGAGCTTGTGACCCGGTTGTACGCCGTGGGCGCGGAAGGGATGACCTTCGCGGACATCAACGGCGGAAGGCCCTATGTGGAGGACTTCACCTACACAGACGAGGTGAGAATCTCCACCCTGGACTGCTCCTCTTTCACGAATCCCTACCAGATGAAGGAATACGCCGAGATGCGGCTGGCTGACTACGCAAAGCCCACCATTTCTTATGTGTTAAACGCAATGGACTTATCCGTGCTGACGGGCTACGAGCATGAAGCCTGGGAACTGGGAGATTACGTCCGGGTGGAGGATAAGGAGTTGGGGCTTTCGGTCACCACAAGAATTGTCCGCCGGGAATACAACCTGCAGGAGCCGTGGAACACGGTGCTGGAGCTTTCCACCACGCTGAAGAACCTGGGCAGTTCCGCCAGTGAATGGGACAACGCGGCGGACTCGCTGGAAGGCACCAGCATGGTGTCGAACAACGACATCCGAGAAATGGTTCCTTTCAATCTGCTTAGAAACTCCCGCGCCGATGACGGGCTTGCCTACTGGGTCAGTTCCGGCTTTGAGGCGGACAGTGAAAACGGCGCGTCCGGCACGGCGTCCTTTAAGGCGGAGGGTGTGGCCGGCATGACGAAAAGCCTGTCCCAGACCGTTTATCCCGCCAACCGCTCCAGCTACACCCTGTCGGCGCAGATCGGCTCGGAAAATCTGGAGAAGTTAAGCGAGGATTCCCAGGTGGGCATTGAAGTGGTGATCGAGTATGAGGACGGCAGCACGGAAAGCCGGTTCATTGATTTGTATTAGGAGGTGTCTATGGCTTATTTATCTTCGACCTCCGCCCGGATTACGCCGGAAAACTATTCTTCCAGGGTAAAGTCCATCACAGTGCGGGTGTGCATAACGAACTGCACCGGGACGCTTTATATCACGGACATCCTCCTGCAGGCTGGGTCCGTGGTGACGGGATGGGTAGGCCATCCCTGCGAGATGAAGTGGACGCTGGATGGCTAAGATTGCTTTTATCCGGCTGGCGGAGGTTATCAACCGGAAACAGGATATGCGTGTCGTGAGCGTTACCGTGAAGCCTACCATTGCGGACTGCTCCGGCACGATCTATTTTACGGACCTGATGCTTCAGGAAGGTCCGGCGCTGACGGGATACACGCCTCATACCGAACCCTTCCTCCAAAAGCTGCGTGTGGACGGCGAAGTCAAAGCCCCTGTCTGGTTCAACGGCGTGGTGCGGGGCGAGGAAACGGTCATCCTCTTTAACCTTGGGGAGACTTCCGCTGGACTGGATGTGCATCTATACCCCAAGTCCGACCTGGAAGCGGGGGCGGTTTCCCTCTGCCAGGGGGCGGGCGGCCAGAAGGTATCTTTCCCTAACGCTGTCCCGGCCGAAGCGGACCTTGCTCTGCTTGCCAGCACACGGCAGTGTACGAAGAACGGCAGCCCGGAGAAAAAAGAGGGCTTTTACCAGTACAGCGCCGCCTGGGATTCCAAGCATAAGGTGACGCTCCCGGAAGGGAAAACGGCGAGGGTGCTGTTTGAGATGCAGGAAATGCAGGATGGAGGTGAGCCAATCTGATGGATACACTGAAAGGCAAGCAGATCATGGTGTGGACGTTCATGGGAAATGCCCGGATGTATGAAGCCCTCCGGGACTACGGCGACCGCATCAGCCAGATCGGGCTGTTCTCCTTTAAGGTGCGGGCCACCGGGGAGATTTACGAGAGCGGGGTGGCGATTTCGGATATGCTCACCTACATCAACAAATGGCCCCATATCAAGTGGCTGCTGACGGTGGCAAACGACGGGGCGAACAGCATCTTCCGCGCCCTGCGGGACAACACAAACGGGGCGCAGGAGATGTTCCTTTCGGAGATCATCCGCATCATGGAGAAATACCCCTGGTGTGACGGCATCGACATTGACCTGGAACGCGGGGACGGCTATTCCACCCATGCCGCGTCAACCGCCATGTTCCAGAACATCTACAATACGGTAAAGAATTACGATGCCACGAAGCACATGAACATCTGCCTGCCAGGGATGACCAGCGTCAACGGCTCGGTGGGCGGCGAGAACTGGTGTGTCTATGGGGACCTCGACTCCTGCTGTGACACGGCGTCTATTATGAGCTACGGCATGGCCTGGGCAGGCTCCGCGCCGGGGCCGGTTTCTCCGAGAAGCTGGCTGGAGGGCATTTACGATTACGCCACCCGGGTCATGGACCCGGACAAGATTTTCCTGGGAATGCCGGCCTACGGCTGGAACTGGCAGATTTACGATACGCCGGAGAACCTGGGCGAGACCTACCGGGGCGTTTCCAACACCTACTACGCCGCGAGGTACTGGATGACGGGAGCGTACAACTTCACAGGTGACGCGCCGCCCCAGCCCTTTCTCCCTATCGTAGCCTATTGGGATGATTATGACAAGGTGCCTTACGCCTTTCCCCATGTCTACGATTACATGGAAGGAGCGGACGCAGTTTCCCGCGAGTACCCTCAGCTTGCGGACACATACAACCGCAGGCGCTACCTGACTGCCTACGGCAAGGAGCAGAAAACCGAGTTCGGAACTATTTTCATCGACCGGGACGCTGACGGCTACTCCAGCGCGTCCGGCATTGTCTCCATTGAAAACGGCATTGCGACCCTGGGCGATAACGGCTCGGTGACCTACAGTTTTACGGTGAACGCAGCGGGAACTTACGATGTGGCGGTGCGGCTCTGCTATCCCTTCTGGGATAAGAACGGCATCTATGCGGCGCTGGACGGCAGCACAAAGCACTTCACGGAAAGCCGCCTGTGGTGGCCGTACTGGCGGAGTACCTTCTGGGCGTCCCTCGCCAGCGGCGTAACGCTTTCGGCCGGGACACACACCATTACCATCTCTCTGGACGTCAAAGGCGTCCAGTTTTACGGCTTCCGGGTCTGCTCGGCTTTTTCCGAGGAACCTACCGCCGGGGAGGCCACCTTTGCCCTTGCGCCCAGGAGCTTTAAGGATGTGGACGGCAATATGGCCGTACCCGATAAGGGCTTTAAGCTGACGCTGGAAATGCTCCGCAGGAAGCCGGACTCGGCGCTCATCTGGTATGAGGACTTCCAGGATTACGGCGTGCTGGAGACGGACTACTGGACGGTGCGTTCCGGCTCCTTCGAGGTGTGGCGGTCGGATGAATATTCGATGGAGCGTGTCTACTCCCAGCTTGAAGGGCATGGGGAGCTTGCGTGGCAGTATGACGGCTTTTCGGAGCTGCATCTGCGGGCCAGGCTGGCTTTCCCGGCAAACGGCAGCGGGCGGGCCGGTGTGTTCTGCGGCAGCCTGTTCTGCTGCTTAAACTACGACACCCAGGCGGTGGAGCTGTACAACGGTTCCTCGCTCCTTGGCAGCTACAGCCAGGAGATCACAAGGACTTCATCGGCGGATCTGCGGGGCAATCCCTCCATGTACACGGTGGAGATGCGTGTCCGTGGAAATCAGGTGCGGGTATATTCCGGCTCCTCCTACACCCTGCGCTTCACAGCGACAGCCAGCGGTTTTTCCGGGGGCTACGCCGGGTACCGCTCGGACAACACCACGGTCTGTGAACTTCTGCGTCTGGGAGACGCCTGGACCTACGAGCCGTATGAGCGGTTTGATGTGGAGATGCCGGACGGCAGCTTTAAAAGCTACGGAAGGATATCCCGCACGAACTGCACCTGGGATGAGGAGTTCCAGGTATTCACGCTGACCTCCGATGTGGAGGAAACCTCCACCCGGAGCGAGGACATCTCCCTGGATTATGATTTCTTTCACTCCGACCTGCTGGAGATTTCCTGCGGCGGGAACTACACGGCAAAGGTCATACCGAAGGACATCAACATCTGGATATCCCGGCTGTTCCTTGGAGACGCGGACGGCTTTTCCATCCTCTACTACCAGGACGTGGATTCCCTGGTCTACTGGGCAAACCAGGCGGCATACCGCTGGAAGCTCCGGGGGATGTGTATGTGGTCTTTGGGGCAGGAGGATATGCGGCTGTGGGAATGGCTGCCGAAGCAAACAGAATAACTTACGGGAACTGGCGACTGCCCTGCGGGGCGGCCGCTTTTTTCATACACAAAACCATTTCAAGAAACGGAGGTATCAACATGAAGGAACTTTGGAACACGGCGCAGGTGATCTTTGCAGCCATCGGCGGGTGGCTGGGCTATTTCCTGGGCGGCTGCGACGGGCTGCTCATTGCCCTGGTGGTGTTCGTGGCAGTGGATTATGTCACAGGCGTGATGTGCGCCATCTCGGACAAGAAGCTGTCCAGCGAGGTGGGCTTTAAGGGCATCTGCCGGAAGGTGCTGATCTTCCTGCTGGTTGGAATCGCCAACATCCTGGATGTGCAGGTGATCGGCACAGGCAGCGTCCTTCGCACGGCGGTCATCTTCTTTTACCTCTCCAACGAGGGTGTGAGCCTTCTGGAGAACGCGGCGCACCTGGGACTCCCTGTGCCGGAGAAGATGAAGGAAATCCTGGAACAGCTCCATGACCGGGCGGAAACAGAAAACAGCAATCAGGAGGATGAGTGATTATGAAACTGGTAGAATCGATCTTAACGAAAAACCCCTGCTATACGGCGGGGAGAAAAATCACGGTCAAGGGGCTGATGCTCCATTCCGTGGGCTGCCCGCAGCCGAAGGCGTCTGTGTTTATCAACAGCTGGAACAGCCCGTCCTATGACAATGCCTGTGTGCATGGTTTTATTGACGGCAATGACGGCACAGTGTACCAGACCCTCCCCTGGAACCACCGGGGCTGGCACTGCGGCTCCGGCAGCAAGGGCAGCGGCAACAATACCCACATCGGTGTGGAGATGTGCGAGCCTGCCTGTATCAAGTACACAAGCGGGGCGAATTTTACCTGCTCCGATACCGCAACGGCAAAGGCTGTGGCGAAACGTACCTACGAAGCGGCCGTAGAACTGTTTGCTTATCTGTGCAGGCAGTACAGCCTGAACCCGACCGCAGACGGCGTGATCATCAGCCACCGGGAGGGACACAGCCGGGGCATCGCTTCCAACCACGGCGACCCGGAGCATCTCTGGACACAGCTTGGCATGGGCTACACGATGGACACCTTCCGTCAGGCAGTTAAAGCGGCGATGGACGGCGGTTCCTCTGCGGAAACCAGCGGCTATACCAAGATTATGGGAACCGCCGTGGCTACGGCAGAGCAGATGGAAACCTACATCCAGGGGAAGAACCCGCAAGTCCCGCAGAGCGTCCTGGACATGATTCCGCTCTACCTTTCCGAGGGACAGGCCGAGGGCGTGCGCGGTGACATCGCCTTCGCGCAGTCCTGCCTGGAGACCGGGAACTTTACCTTCTCCGGCTCTGCGGTCACACTGGACCAGAACAACTTCTGCGGGATGGGCGTGACGAGCAATGGGCTGAAGGGCAATTCCTTTGACACGCCGCAGCTCGGCATCCGGGCGCAAATCCAGCATTTAAAGGCGTATGCGTCCACCGATGCTTTGAAGAATGACTGCGTTGACCCGCGTTTTAAGTATGTCACCAGGGGCAGTGCGGAATATGTGGAGTGGCTCGGACAGCAGGAAAATCCCCAGGGGAAAGGCTGGGCGGCTGGCGCCGGGTATGGGGAGAAAATCCTGACCATCTTGAAGAATATCTGCGGTACGGCGGGCGGCGTTTCTGGGACTGCCGACATCTGGTACCGGGTCCGGAAGACCTGGGCGGATGCCAAATCGCAGATCGGGGCTTTCCGCGTTCTGGAGAACGCAAAGAACTGCGCGGATGAGAATCCGGGATATCGTGTGTTCGATGTAAATGGTGTAAACATCTACACACCGGATACGGCGGCGTTTTCCCCGTATCTGGTGCGGGTGTCCATCACGGACCTGAATATCCGTAAAGGACCGGGGACGAACTATGCCAAAACCGGGAAGTACACAGGAATCGGAACCTTCACGATTGTGGAGGAGGCAGACGGACAGGGCGCATCCAGATGGGGCCGGCTGAAAAGCGGCGCAGGCTGGATTTCGCTGGATTACTGCACGAAGGTATAAGAACGATGCCCACGGAGGTCACAAAAGGCTTCCGTGGGCATTATTTTTTTGCCTGAGTACCCCCTCAAAACGATATGGAAATCTCCGTATGTTGAGGAGGTGTCAGTGTGAAGAAAGAAGATATGATTGTCATCGGCAATATGAGATTACAAGGCAAAAGCGCGGGAGCGATAGCCGCTGCGCTGGGGCTGTCCGTTAATACCGTGAAGTCTTATCTGCGCAGGCATCCGGATATGGGATGCACCCATTTCTGCCCGCAGTGCGGGAAACCGGTCATGCAGGCCGAGGGGCGCAAGGAAAAGAAGTTCTGCTCTGACCAGTGCCGCAGCCGCTGGTGGAACAGCCACCCATCGGAGATCAATAAAAAGGCTTACTACCGGCTGGTATGCCATCAATGCGGAAAGGAGTTTGAGGTCTATGGGAACAGCAGAAGGAAATATTGCTGCCGGGAATGCTATTGGAAACACCGGAAAGAAAACGGAAACTGCGTATGAGCCAGAGAACCTGATGGCCTACCGGGTTTCCCTCTCATTGATTGACAGGCTCTTTTCCGAAGGGGTGATTACTGCCGCTGACCGCCGGAAATCCTACACAATTATCGCCAAAAGGCACGGCTTATCTTTGGATAGCATTTTCACAGAAAAGACTTGATATTATAGCCGTTCAGAGTGATGAATAGCATACGCCAAAACGGCGGAAATTGATACAAGGAGGGATAAGCATGGCGGGAAGAATTACCCAGGTCACATTTGGCTCCCCACAGTTGCCGAGGGATAAAAATGTGGCAGCGTACTGCAGGGTGTCCTCTGGCAAGGATGCCATGCGTCATTCCCTGGCTGCACAGGTGAGCTATTACAGCGAACTGATCCAGAACCACGCCGGATGGGAATACGCCGGCGTCTATGCGGATGAAGCCGTGACCGGGACCAGAGATTCCAGGAAGAATTTCAGGCGGCTGCTTTCAGAGTGCCGGGCGGGAAAGATTGACATGGTCATTACAAAATCCATCTCACGCTTTGCCAGGAATACGGTCACGCTTCTGGAGACCGTGCGGGAACTGAAAACGCTGGGTGTGGACGTTTACTTTGAAGAACAGAACATCCATTCCTTAAGCGCAGACGGGGAACTGATGCTGACGATCCTGGCGTCCTATGCGCAGGAAGAAAGCCGCTCGGCCAGCGAGAATCAGAAATGGCGCATCAAGAAAAACTTCGAGGAAGGCAAGCCCTGGAGCAGTACCCTGCTCGGCTACCGCAATGTGAACGGACGGTATGAGATCGTGCCGGAGGAAGCGGAAACGGTACGGATGATTTTTGCATGGTATCTGGAAGGGGCTGGTGCAACGGCCATACGGAACCGCCTGAATGCAATGGGCATCAAAACACGGCTCGGAAACTCGTGGAGCAGGAGCCCCATTTTAAAGCTGCTGCGTAATTATGCGTATACCGGGAATCTGATCCTGCAGACGACCTACCGGGAAGACTACATCACAAAAAGGAGCGTCAAGAACAATGGGGAAAAACCGATGTACCATGCGCAGGGTACCCACGAGGCTATCATTGACATGGATACCTTTAACCGGGTGAAGGAGGAGATCCAGCGCAGGGCGGAGCATTTCGCAAGCCCGGATGGAAACAAATCTACTGCGAGATACCCGTTTACCAGCATGGTAAAATGCAGCCGGTGCGGGAAAAGTTATGTGCGCTCAGGGTCCCCGAAATACCGGACCTGGACCTGCCACACCCGGAGGAAAGACGGATTGAATTGCTGTGGCGCGGAGATTATCCCGGAGGAAGAACTGTTCAGGCTGACGGCGGAGGTCATTGGTGGTGAAGTTACGGAGGATGCCGTCAGGGACAAGATAACGGTTATCAGAGCGGAAAAAGACCGCACTTTGGTATTCTGCTTGAAGGACGGAAAAGAAACCGTTAAACAGTGGAGGGAGCATGAAATCAAGTATATCTGTACAGAAGAACAGAAACGGCAGATCAGCCTGAAAAACTCTGGCCGGAAACGTACAGATGAGCAGAAACGTCAGCAGAGTGAGCGCATGAAAGAATACTGGAGAACCCATGAATTTCCGGAGGAACGGCGCAGGCTCATAAGCGAAAAAAAGAAAGCCTACTGGAGTGACGGTGAGGCATCTGCGGAACACCGGGAGATGCTTCGCCAGCGGATGAAGGAAGTCAGGGCAATGAGAAAAAACGGCGGGAAGGAGGAGAACGATGGCTAATGTGACAGTCATTCCTGCAACAAGGAATATCCATACCGGAATCCGGAAGGATGCGGTAACGAAGCGGAAAACGGCGGGTTATGCCCGTGTCAGCACAGACAGCGAGGAGCAGTTGACCAGCTACGAAGCGCAGGTCGATTATTACACGAGCTACATCCAATCCCGGCCGGAATGGGAATTTGTCAAAGTATATACAGATGAAGGGATCAGCGCGACCGACACCCGTCACAGGGACGGCTTTAATGAAATGATAAAGGATGCCCTGGATGGGAAGATAGACCTGATCGTGACAAAATCAGTATCCCGGTTCGCAAGGAATACGGTGGACAGCCTCTCTACAGTGCGGAAGCTGAAGGAAAGAGGCGTGGAGGTTTATTTCCAGAAAGAGAACATTTTTACATTTGACTCCAAAGGCGAGCTGCTGATTACCATCATGAGCAGCCTTGCGCAGGAGGAATCCCGCTCCATCTCGGAGAATGTTACCTGGGGAAAGAGAAAGCGTTTTGCAGACGGCAAAGTCAGCCTTGCGTACAGCACCTTCCTCGGATACAAGAAAGGCGAGGACGGGCAGATGGAGATTGTGCCGGAGGAGGCGGAAACCGTAAGGCTGATTTACCGGATGTTCATGCAAGGGAAAACGCCTTATGCCATTGCAAAGTATCTGACAGAGCAGGAGATTCCCACGCCGACCGGGAAAAGCGAGTGGCGTCATAGGACGGTGGAAAATATCCTGACCAACGAAAAATACAAAGGCGATGCCCGTTTGCAAAAGTGCTACACGGTGGATTTCCTCTCTAAGAAACGGAAAACGAATGAAGGTGAAGTGCCGCAGTATTATGTGGAGGGCAGCCATGACGCCATCATTTCCCCTTCCGAGTGGCAGTTGGTACAATTGGAGATGGAGCGCCGGAGGGCGGCGGGAAGGAGCAATTGCTGCAGCCCGTTTTCCGCCAAGCTGAAATGCGGGGACTGCGGGGCATACTTCGGCTCTAAGGTGTGGCATTCCAACAGCAAATATAAGCGCACAGTCTGGCAGTGCAACGCCAAGTTTAAAGGAGAACATAAATGCACGACGCCCCATCTGTATGAGCAGAGGATACAGGAATTGTTCCTGGAAGCGTTGAGCAGCCTGATGGAGAACAGGGACAGCCTGATTGATGACTGCCGGGCGGTTATGCACGTTTTAGGTGACTGCAAGGCAATCGACCGGGAGATGGAAGAGGTCAGAAGTGAAATGGAAGTGACCACGGGGCTGATCCAGAAGCTGATAGACGAAAATGCCACGAGGAAAATGGACCAGAATGATTACCGGAAACGGTATGACGGATACGTCAGCCGGTATGCCGCATTGGAAAGCAGGATGGACAGCCTGGAGAAAGAACGGAAAGAGAGGGAATTCAAATATGATATTTTCAGCGGATTCCTGTTCGAGCTTGGGGAGATCCATGAACTGCCGCTTGCCTTTGATGACCGGCTGTTCTATCAGTTAATCGATTATGCTACGGTTTATTCAGATGGCAGGGTGGTCTTTACTTTCAGGAATGGGACTGAAATCACAACGGAGATGTAAAAATAAGCCCGGAACCAGATTTTGAGCGTTGGGTTCCGGGCCTTTCTCTGTGGTGGATTCTCAGGCGGATTTGATGTAAAATAAAAACGATAGCAAATCGAAAAACGGTAGGCTTCCTTTAATAGGAAAGAACGCGGCTGCTCAGTCTGGAATTGCAAGTCGAAAAACGATACCCAATACCATGTGGGTGCGCGGGGAAGAATGAAAAAGTACATATATTGTGGTGTTTTCGTAAATTAAAAAACGATAGCCACAAGAAGTTGATTGTATCAATTTGGACACGCAATATGGTGGGGAGATATGCCCATGGCCGTATATACTTTTCTGGAAGAGACAGACCTTTCCGGAAAGACCATCATTCCGTTCGTTACATCCGGCGGCAGCGGATTTTCCGGCACTATCGAAGCCATTGAGGAGCTTCAGCCGGAAGCCAGTGTCCTTGAGGGATTATCCATAAGCGGCTCTCAGGCGGCTCAGGCTCAGGAGCAGGTAGGACAGTGGCTTGACGAGGTGCTGCAATGAAGCTGAGGATGTGGGCCGATCTGGCCATGACGGTGCTGCTCCTGTGCCAGATGGCGTGGCTCCTCATAGGAGAGACTACCCACGAGTGGACGGGGACGGCCATGTTTTTGCTTTTTATAGTCCATCATGTGCTGAACCGGCGCTGGTACGGCAGCCTCTTTAAAGGAAAACACGGGCCGGCCCGCCTGCTGCAGATCACAGTCGATATCTTACTGCTGGCGGCAATGGCGGGACTGATCATAAGCGGCGTCATGCTGTCAAGGACGGTATTTGCATTTTTCGAGACAGGTCAGCCGCTGGTGCTGTTTTTCGCTCAGTACATCGCCATGCTGGGCATGTGGATATGCGCAGGGCATTATATGATGAAGTTCTTGAGGCGGAGATGACATGCAGACGAGCCTTTGCTTTCCCGTACCGTAAAAGATGATCCCGATCCGTAGGTTGTGCTGGCCGGGTTCTTCATGTATAATAAAAGACGAAAATTTTACAAGAGGGGAAAACTATGTTTGGATTAGATATTGCCGCTCTGGCGGCGCTGTATTTTTTTGTGTTTTACAGAAAGTGGAAGAACAGGGGAAAAGATGTACTGCTCATCAACACCGTGATGTATCTGTACCTGTCCATGGTGCTGGCCGTTACCCTGATGCCCGTTATCTCATCCCTGCCTTTTATCTTTAACCATGCCTATGTACCTATGAACCTGGTACCTTTTACCGATGTGGCCCTGAGCAGAGGAGACTTTATCAGGCAGGTAGTCTTAAATGTGATAATGACGGTACCCTTTGGATTTTTACTGCCACTGACAGAAAAGGAGCCTAAAATCCTGAAAACGATCCTGCTTACTTTTTTATTGAGCTTCGCCATAGAAATACTTCAGCCGCTGATAAACGATTTCCGCAGGGGAGATGTGACCGATCTGATAACCAATGTGACAGGCGGTATCATAGGCTACATGATATATCTGATATTCAGGCCGTTGACATCCAAGATACTGAATTTGGTGAGAAGTTAATTTCAGTTGCTTGCGGCAACGGGCATATCTGCCCATAATGATGGCTGTAACAACTGAAAGAAAGAAGGTGTCAGGAATGTTAAAGGAAAACATAAAAACTTTAAGAAGATCAAAAGGCCTTTCCCAGGAGGAACTCGCCGTCAGGCTCAATGTGGTGAGGCAGACTGTCTCAAAATGGGAAAATGGGGGTTCACTTAGATAAAGATACCACATCAATCCCACGCTGACTTTTGCTCAACCGATACAGCCGGAGGGCTGGATAACAAGAAAAGGCGGTATG
>ENA-ORNG01001343-ORNG01001343.1-human-gut-metagenome-genome-assembly--contig:-NODE-1343-length-18044-cov-7.679082_pt1 | contig 18044 bp, 20 predicted proteins | sample MGYA00242113_ERZ509018 | MGnify/ENA primary metagenome ERZ509018 (study PRJEB26280, sample SAMEA2338711) | human gut metagenome | biome: human gut; feature: human-associated habitat; material: faeces... | reverse complement strand
AGGGTAGCCGTAGGGGAACCTGCGGCTGGATCACCTCCTTTACAGGAAAAATTCCCAACTCGCTCTTCACTTGCAAGGAACAAGGGCTTAACGCCATGCTCTTTGAGAAGAAAACGTCAGGGGCCTGTAGCTCAGGTGGCTAGAGCGCACGCCTGATAAGCGTGAGGTCGAAAGTTCAAGTCTTTCCAGGCCCACCACTTATCAGGGGGTATAGCTCAGCTGGGAGAGCATCTGCTTTGCACGCAGAGGGTCGACGGTTCGATTCCGCCTACCTCCACCACAAGCTTGCTGACGTACGGTCCATGATTGGTCATTGGCGCGAAGATTTCGCGGCAGTCATCCAGGCATGGCCTGGTCGCACCGGCCGGAAACACCGACTGGTGCTGCTCATTTACAATTGAATAGGGGAATGGGAAGGGAATAGTAAAGTTCTTGAGAAATAAGATATCAAGGGCAACAGGTGAATGCCTTGGCGCTGAGAGGCGATGAAAGACGCGGTAAGCTGCGATAAGCATCGGGGAGGAGCTAAACATCCTACGATCCGATGATTTCTGAATGGGGAAACCCGATGGGAGTCATGTCCCGTCATCCTGAGCTGAATATATAGGCCCAGAGAAGCCAACCCGGGGAAGTGAAACATCTCAGTACCCGGAGGAAGAGAAATCAAACGAGACTCCCAAAGTAGCGGCGAGCGAAATGGGAAGAGCCCAAACCGGGTGGTTTCGACCATTCGGGGTTGTAGGGCCGGCATACGCGATTCTGGAGTAGGCAGAGGAAGTGAGCTGGAAAGCTCCGCCACAGCGGGTGATAGCCCCGTACTCGAAACCGAAAAGGACGCAGCCGGTACCTGAGTACTGCGAGGCACGTGGAACCTCGTGGGAATCTAGGGGGACCATCCTCTAAGGCTAAGTACTCCTCAGCGACCGATAGTGAACTAGTACCGTGAGGGAAAGGTGAAAAGAACCCCTGTTAGGGGAGTGAAATAGAATCTGAAACCTGTTGCCTACAAGCTGCGAGAGCTGCTTCGGCAGTGATCGCGTGCCTTTTGTATAATGAGTCAGCGAGTTACTCTACCGTGCGAGGTTAAGCGAAAGCGTAGCCGTAGTGAAAGCGAGGCTTAATAGGCCGACTAGTACGTTGGAGTAGACCCGAAACCGGGTGATCTATCCATGAGCAGGTTGAAGCAAGGGTAAAGCCTTGTGGAGGACCGAACCGTCAACGGCTGAAAACGTTCCGGATGACTTGTGGATAGGGGTGAAAGGTCAATCAAACCCGGTGATAGCTGGTTCTCCCCGAAATATATTGAGGTATAGCCTCGGGAATTGATTAGCGGAGGTAAAGCACTGACAGAGCTAGGGGTCCTACCAGATTACCAAACTCTATCAAACTCAGAATGCCGCTTAATTGTATCCCGGGAGTCAGACGGCGGGTGCGAAGGTTCGTCGTCAAAAGGGAAACAGCCCAGACCAACAGCTAAGGTCTCCAAATCCATGCTCAGTGGTGAAGGTAGTGGAACCGTTTAGACAGCCAGGACGTTGGCTTAGAAGCAGCCATCGTTTAAAGAAAGCGTAATAGCTCACTGGTCTAATGGCTCTGCGCCGAAAATGTAACGGGGCTAAGCATGGTACCGAAGCTTTGGCAATCCCCTTTGGGGATTGGGTAGGGGAGCGTTCGCTGCGGGCTGAAGGTGTGCCGGAAGGCATGCTGGACTGCAGTGAAGTGATTATGCTGACATGAGTAACGATAAAATATGTGAAAAACATATTCGCCGAAAACCCGAGGTTTCCTGGGTAAAGGTAATCTTCCCAGGGTTAGTCGGATCCTAAGGTGAGGGTGAAAGCCGTAACCGATGGAAAACAGGTTAATATTCCTGTACTTGTTGTGTAGCGCGATGGAGGGACGCAGGAAGATAGGCGGGCCGGGTGTTGGATATCCCGGTGCAAGCGTGTAGGAATATCCGGTAGGCAAATCCGCCGGACGAATCTGAGACGCGAGTCCGTGGGCGCAAGCCCTGAAGCCGTTGAGTCTATGCTGCCTAGAAAAGCTCCTAAGTTTATCCACAGCAATCCGTACCGCAAACCAACTCAGGTGGGTGGGATGAACAATCCAAGGCGCTCGAGAGAACTCTGGCCAAGGAACTCGGCAAAATAACCCCGTAACTTCGGAAGAAGGGGTGCTCTCTAGGGTGACATGTTTAACATATGAAGCCCCGGGGAGCCGCAGTGAATTGGTGGTGGCGACTGTTTACTAAAAACATAGGTCTGTGCGAAGTCCTAAAGACGACGTATACGGACTGACGCCTGCCCGGTGCTGGAAGGTTAAAAGGAGGGGTCAGCGCAAGCAAAGCTCCGAATTGAAGCCCCAGTAAACGGCGGCCGTAACTATAACGGTCCTAAGGTAGCGAAATTCCTTGTCGGGTAAGTTCCGACCTGCACGAATGGCGTAACGATCTCCACACTGTCTCGGCCAGAGACTCGGTGAAATTGCAGTCGCGGTGAAAATTCCGTGTACCCGCAGAAAGACGGAAAGACCCTGTGCACCTTTACTATAGCTTGACATTGGATTTTGGGCCTGCATGTGTAGGATAGGTGGGAGGCTGTGAACCCTGTACGCCAGTATGGGGGGAGCCATCCTTGAAATACCACCCTTGCATGTTTAAGATCCTAACTTCTTCCGGTTATCCCGGAGAAAGACAGTGTCTGGCGGGTAGTTTGACTGGGGCGGTCGCCTCCTAAAGTGTAACGGAGGCATGCAAAGGTTCCCTCAGCCTGATCGGAAACCAGGCGCTGAGTGCAAACGCATAAGGGAGCTTGACTGTAAGAGAGACATCTCGAACAGGAACGAAAGTTGGCGTTAGTGATCCGGTGGTCCCGAATGGAAGGGCCATCGCTCATTGGATAAAAGGTACGCCGGGGATAACAGGCTGATCGCATCCAAGAGTTCACATCGACGATGCGGTTTGGCACCTCGATGTCGGCTCATCACATCCTGGGGCTGAAGCAGGTCCCAAGGGTACGGCTGTTCGCCGTTTAAAGTGGTACGCGAGCTGGGTTTAAAACGTCGTGAGACAGTTTGGTCCCTATCTTCTGTGGGCGAAGGAGAATTGAGAGGGCCTGTCCCTAGTACGAGAGGACCGGGATGGACGCACCCCTGGTGATCCTGTTGTCGCGCCAGCGGCATAGCAGGGTAGCTATGTGCGGAAGGGATAACCGCTGAAAGCATCTAAGCGGGAAGCCTGCCTCAAGATAAGTTCTCCCCTCGAAAGAGCTGAAGGGCCCGGGTAGACTACCCGGTCGATAGGCTGGAGGTGTAAGCGCGGCGACGTGCTCAGCTGACCAGTACTAATAGCCCGAGCGGCTTATTTTTCAAAAACTTTCCCCTTCCCAACCCCCTATCAATTAATATCACATAGAGATTTGTCTTGGTGTTCATGGAGGAGAGGGTACACCCGATCCCATTCCGAACTCGGCAGTTAAGCTCTCCATCGTCGATGATACTGCGCACTCTTACGTGGGAAAGTAGAACAACGCCAAGACTTTATTTCCAAAGGGCCGTCCTATCCAGGACGGCCCTTTGTTTTGCCCGAAGCCCATCCCCATCACAGGCAACCCCTTCCCAAGCCCCAGGCTAGGCGCAAGCCCCTCCTGCTCTTTCTCCCGCTCGCCCCTCCCTTCGGGTTTCCTCCTCCCAGCTTTTTTTCCTACAGCTTTACCCGCCCGGTTCGCTCCATAATTGGCTCATTCGTTTCTTCTTCTTCTTCTTCTTCTTCTTCACCTTTTTCCCGCAAGCCTCATTGATTTGCCAGGCGAAGGCTTTAGAGGGCCTGTGTTTGAGGGAAAGGGGAGGCCACGGAATCGTTTCCTTAATCGGTAAATGTTCTCCTCGCTACCCTCGTAATCAAAAGCCTAGGGAGTTCGAAAGATGGGGCGGTGGAGGGAATAGAAGCCTCTCTCCAGAAGAGGGGCTCCCTTCCTTCATATTCTCACCCCATCTCATAGGGGAAACCGCACATCAGGGAATTGCCCCTGCGCCCTCATTATGCTAGGAGTTTGAAAAGTACAGGGTTCTCACCCCTGACTTTCGATTGGAGGTTTACTATGCTGAAAATCAAACATGTAGCCGTATGCATGCTCGCTCTCGCCATGCTTTCGGCTGGTTGCACCAACTACAGCGGCAATACCTATTCCGGCAGCCAGGTGCGCAGCGCTCAAACGGTGCAGTACGGCACGGTGGTTTCCGTGCAGCCCGTTACGCTTGAGGAAGATCGTCCTGCCGTCCTTGGGACAGTGGGAGGAGGCGTCGTCGGCGGCGTGCTCGGCAATATGGTTGGTGGCGGACGCGGGAAGACGCTGGCGACTATCGCGGGTGCAGCCCTCGGCGCGGCTGGCGGCTATGCTGGCGAGAAGGCGCTGACCAAGCAGAATGGCCTCGAAATTACGGTCGAACTGGAAAACGGACAGCAGTTGTCCATTGTTCAGGCCGCCGATCAGCAATTCTCTCCAGGTGAACGTGTCCGCGTACTGCGCGGAAGCGACGGCTCGGCGCGTGTGACCCGTTAGCCTTTGCAGGAACGCCGTATTGCGGCATCGTATAATCCGTCGTGCGCCGGCATGACGAACAACCAAGGAGCATCCATGCTGGATCCGAAACAGTGTGTTCTTTTCAGCGGCGGGGCCGCCGGAACCGAGCAGTTTTTCGGCGCGCAGGCCGAGGCTTGGGGCATTGAAGAAGTGAACTACAGCTTTGATGGGCACCAGATCGAACGGAAGCGCGGCGTGCGCGTCCTCACTTCCGAAGAATTGGCCCTGAAAGATGTGAGCCTGACCTATGTTTCCCGCCTTATGGGCCGGGAATTCACGAAGGCTCCCCTGTTCCGCAAGGTCCTGCAGTCCATTTGCTGGCAGGTCAGCAGCGGTCAGGAAGTCGTGGTCGTGGGCAACATCCAGCCGGATCAGACCGTCAAGGGCGGTACCGGCTGGGGTGCCGAGTTCGCCAAGATCTGCAACAAGCCCCTTCTCGTGTTCGATCAGGAACAGGACGGCTGGTATCGCTGGCTGAACGACGCTTGGGTCAAGGTGGAAGAGCCCGTCATTGAGCATACGCACTTCACCGCCACGGGAACCCGGTTCATGGAAGCCAACGGGCGCAAAGCCATTTCGGATCTGTTTGCTCGTTCGTTCAATCGCTAGTCGTCGCGGACGTTTTTGCCGTATTGTGGACAGCCATCCTGTTTTGCAGGATGGCTGTCTTTGTGAAGGTGGAGTATGCCGTTGTTTGCCGTTCCGTCCGTAAAGAGCAATTCGCTCGGGTTGTTGGCGGGTCTTTGCGCCTTTCTCATCTGGGGCTTTCTGGTCGTTTTCTGGCATATGCTGGATGCCGTGGCTCCGTTCGAAATCCTGTGCTACCGCATCGTTTTTTCGTTTGTGAGCTTGCTTCCGGTCGTTATGCTGACAAGGCGCTGGGCGGAGGTCGTCAGCGCTTTTCGCAACCGCCGCGTGGCGCTGACCATGTTTGCCAGTTCCTGCGTGGTGGGGTTGAACTGGTTCCTGTACATATGGGCCATCAGTACCGGACAGATCCTTGAAACGAGCCTCGGATACTACACCAATCCGCTTATGAATGTGCTGTTCGGTTTCCTTTTCTTGCGGGAACGGCCGTCACGCCTTCAGGGGATAGCCATTTTGTTGGCCTGTATCGGTGTCCTGCTGAGTTTCTTGGGCCACAATCAGTTTCCGTGGCTGGCCCTGTCGCTGGCCTTCACTTTTGCGCTGTACGGTTTTATCCGAAAAACGGTTTCCGTCGAAGCGCTTCCCGGCTTGTTCATTGAGACGATAGTTTTGATACCCTTTTCGCTCGGCTGGATCCTGTGGCTCTATTGGAATGGGGAGGGCTTCCTTTGCAGCCCGACGGTTCGGGAAGGCTTTTTGTTGTTTCTTGCCGGCCCGGTCACATCCCTGCCACTGGTCATGTTCGCCTATGCCGCCCGGCATATGCGCCTGATGACGCTTGGCCTGCTGCAATACATTTCCCCGACCTGCACGTTCTTCCTCGGCATATTCATGTTTGGGGAAACCTTGAACCCGGCTGCGCTGGTGACGTTCATTTTTATCTGGCTGGCCTTGCTGCTGTATACGGTGGAAAGCTGGCGGCAGACGCGGCATTTGCCGCACTGAGGGAACGGAAAAAGGCGGGGCGCCACCCCTCTCTTTTTTGTACCGTTGAACGCATGGGCATATGGACCGAAATGGTCCGGCTCAGTTGGGCGTCATGCAGGAAAAACTCCCAGTACGGGAACTTTCATGCTTACGTGTACCTATGAAAAATCCTCGGCTTGCCGAGGACTTTTGGGGGAAGAGGAGAACGGATATGAAAAAGCCCCGACAGGCGGGGCAATAGGGCGGTGGTGTGCGTCATGGTGGTTCTTTGGGCTTGGGGAGGCATTGTACGGGAGTGGCTTAGTGGGTCCGCTTGAGCTCATAGCCGAACTGTTCGGCTATATGCTCAAGCGGCTGGATATTACCAGTGACCCGCATGATGTCGACGAGGGTTTCCGCGCCGAGTTTCGCGCCGTCGTCGAAGGGGTTCACTTCACGCAGCAGGGTGGAATACGGTTTGCCCACGGCGGCGGCAATGTTTTTGGCACCAAGACCGCTTTCTAAAACAAGATCATGAACGGCAGAAATAAGATTGGCAGACATAAGGGTTCTCCTTTGGTTGCGTATTCAAACAGCACCACCTGTTCTTAGCTATACCTGATTCTCATCGGAAGACAAGGCCATTAGATTCTTTTTTTAGTACGTTTCGTGACTTTTTTCTCCTGTAGAAAGAGAATAAGTCTTGCTAGATTGGTTATCTTGCCAGAATCACTGTTTAAATAAAAAAAGCCCATTGAAAAGAGTTTTTGACGATTGCCAAAAAAAATTCAATGGGCTGAAAAGAAGTTTTTTCAGATGGTTTCGTTTTGTGAATTATAGTGCGTCTTGAGCGGTCAGGGCATACAGGTACCGCTGGGTGCGGGACGCCGTATACGTATATTGCCCGGCAATACGCCAGTTCTGTGCGGCCTGTTCCCAATCTGGAGACTCTTGGAGGCGTTCGCGCAAAAGCAGTACGATCACGCCATTGGGGTTCAGGTTGCCTTTGACGAGTTCCAGAACGCCGGGCCACGGCATAAACGCCCGGCTGACGATGAGATCCGCTGTCCGTGCGGGCGGTCCGGCCATAAACGCTTCGGCGCGGCCCCGGAAGACATGGGTTCCGGGCAAGGGATATTTGGCGAGGACCGTGGACAGGAACAGGGCTCGTTTTTCTCGGGCTTCGACCATCCAGTAATCGCCTTCTTGCCAGATCATACGCAGAGGAAGTCCGGGAAGCCCGGCTCCCGAGCCCAGATCCCAGCAACAAGGTGCAGCGCTGTATTCCACGTCTTCGCGCAGAAAACGCCCGAGATGCAGGCTGTCGACGACCAGCGTAAAAAAGGTGTCCTCAGCCGTCCGGGTGCCGACAAGGTTCATGACCCTGTTCCACTGTATGAGCAGTCCGAGATATCCGGCGAGCGGGGGCAAGGTTTCTTCGGTAAGCTCGAAACCGGCGCGCTTGGCCCAGTCCTGAAGATCATACGGGGATACGGATGATGAACGCATGACGACTCCTTGATGCTGTAGAGGAATGAGAGGCGGTTAGACCCGCACGGCGCGCGTTCGTACAGCGTCTCAGGTACGTTTCCGGATTGCGCGCTTTGATCCAATGAGAAGAATCAGCTTTTGCAGCGCCGTTTTTTATCCGCTTTGGCTTTTTGCCGCTTGAGCCGCTTTTTTTGTTTTTTCAGATGCCACCTGCGTTTTTCTTCAAGAGACATAGGGGCTATGGGGAGAAAGAACATCGGATAGAGGACGGCCAATACGAAGGACAGAGGAAAAAGCGTTCCGAAGATGTCGCGGGGGACATCGCCTTTGGAGTGCGACCACAGAAAGAAGCTGACGATTCCGAGCACAGTCAGCAGCACGCGGTCCCAGAAAGGCGAAGAGGTGAAAAGGAGCCTTGTCGTGGGAGGCGGCTGCCCGGAGGAGGAAGCCTCCATACCCGGCTGGCTGTCGGAAGGGGGGACTTCCGGAAAATGTTTGTCCGTAACGTTTGTAAACCTGACTATGACAAGAAGCAGGAACATGACGATGAAGAATGTGGGAATGAGTTTCGCCGGGTGTCCGCCAGTGACACTATAGGCGATCACCCATTCGGAGGCACATACGCAAAGCCCCCCTAGGATCAGGCCGGATATCGACCAGTGAGGAGTGGGATCTTTATCGGGTGGGGATGGCTTTCTACCCATGCGCGGCTCCTTGGCGCGGACTCTTCGTAACACGGCATTATCCGGCGTCGGTTCGGAAGAAGCTCGATCCCGCAGTCCGGCCGGAAGCGTGCCTCCTTGGGCATGTTGGAACGGATTGGCTTGAACCAGTGCATATCCCTTTTGCTTTGGCCGCCGGAGGGGCGGGGGGAACTATCCGCCCAAGGGCAAGGGCGGGGCCCTCGCTCCCGGAGGCCCTGCCTGTTTATTTTCCCGCCTCCTTCCTGAGATTGTCCACCTGGCGGCAGATGCCCATGAGCATATCCATCTCGTGCCGCCTCAGGCCGGACTTGCCGAGGAAACGGCGCAGGGGCATCAGGAAGTAGTCGGGATTGTCGCTTTTGAGATAGTCGATGGCGAGGAGCGTTTCTTTGAGCCGGGCGTAGAGCAGGGCCTGTTCCTCGTGCGTGATGCGGCGCGACTGCTGGCCGGGATCGTTGCCGAGCGATGGCTGCGGGTCCACGCGGCTGACCGCCTTCATGCATTCGTAGGTAAGGATGAGGATGGCCTGCGCCAGATTGAGCGAAGAAGCCTCTCCAGCGGTGGGGATGGTTACGAGGCGCTGGCATTGCTCGATGTCGGCATTGCTCAGGCCGCGATCCTCGCAGCCGAAGACGATGGCGACCCGGCTGCCTTCGTGGAGCAGGGGCGCGATTTCCCCGGCGGCCTGTTCCGGCGTCAGCAGCCCGCGCCGCCAGCCGCCCGTGCGGGCCGTGGTGCCGAAGGTCAGGACGTTGGGGGCGAGCGCGTCGCCGAGCGTCGGTTTGACCTCAATGGCGTCGAGCAGGGGCTCGCCCTTGGCCGTGGCCAGAGGCCGGGCTTTTTCCTTATCCCACCACGCGGGGCTGACGAGGGTCAGGCGCCCGCAGCCCGTGTTGGCGCAGGCGCGGGCCGCCATGCCGATGTTTTCCGGGAACTTGGTTCCCACCATAATGATTTCCAGATGCCGCAGGGCGTCCTGCGAAGCTTGCACGAGCATACTCACTTCCGGGGAGACAGGGTGGCAAGGGCGTCCTCAAGCTGGCTCGTCGTGTACAGATCTCTGAGCACGATGGGGCTGTTTGAGAGGAGGCCCTTGGGGAAAATGGCCGTGACCGGGATGCTGACGCTGCCGATGGCGCGGAGCAGCGCCTGCGCTTCCGGGTCGGGCCGGGTCAGGTCCACCTTGATGAGGCGGAGCCCGTAGCGTTCCGTGATGGCGTGCAGGCGTTTGGGCGTCAGCACGGTCTGCTCAAGGAATTTGCAGGACGGGCACCAGTCCGCCGTGAATTCGACCATCAGCGGTTCTTTTTTCAGCAGCGAACGGAACGTGTCCGCCCGGAACGTTTCCCACGGCGCGGGTTCGGGGGCGGGTTGCACGCTCCACCAGATGGAGCCGCATACCATAAGGAGCGCGAGCGCGCCCGTAAAGAGCTTTTGACGCCCCGAGGCCCGCAAACCGCCCCATTGCCCCCACATCCACGCCGCCAGCGCGCAGACGAGCAGGGTGACGAGCGCGGCGAGCCGCTGCGACTCGGGGAGAATGGACAGTAGGTAGATGGCGGTACCCATGATAAAGATCCCCTGGTCCAGGGGCTCCTCCGCCGGCAGAGATACCCTCCCCCGGCCGCTCTCCATCCAGGCGCAGACCAGGAAGCCGTCGTCCCAGGGCAGGGAGCGGATGTCGGGCCAAAGGCTCTCTGTGCCGCCGTCTTCCTCAACATGCCAGTTCACAACCACGCTTTCCAGCAGGCCGTCCTCAGCCTTCTCCACCCGGATCTCCAGCAGCGTGTCCTCCGGCACCGGCCCAAGGGTAGGGGCCAGGGCCCTGGTCAGCGGGCCGCTGTATCTGGGCCCGCCGACCCGCTCATCCTCCACATACTCCGTCAGGAACAGGGGATACTGGTCATAGTAGTCCGACAGGTCCACGATCTCCACTTCCTCCCCGCTCGGTTCTACCCGGGAGGCCACGTCCCGCACGGCCCGCCAGGGGATATCCGGAAATTCTTCCATGGGCCTGGCATCCCCCTGCTCCACCAGCGTCTGGTCCTCCGGCTCCAGGGCCACGCCCCAAGTCCAGCCCTGTGTGTAATTCAAATCGAAAGTACTCAGGTACGGCTCCCGGTCGATCCCCTCGTAAGGCGGGGGCTCCTGGAGAAAGGTAAAGTCCGTATCCGTTTCGTACCCCTCCGAACCGATGGTCAGGGCGGTGTCCCAGAAGAGGTTACCCTCTCTGTCCTGAAGGCGGATGGCAGCCGTCACGCCCTGGGCGGCGGACAGGTCCCCCTCCAGCACCGTGACGTTCCAGTCCACCTGGTCCCGGCGGCTGTTGACTGCCAGGTGGGCCCCGATCAGCAGGGCCAGGGACAGGACCAGGAGGGCGGCCATGGCCGCCAGCGGCCCCTTTCTCATGGCTCCTCCCCCTCCTCCCCCTCGGCGAGCTGGTCCAGGGTCCGGAGGACTCGGTCCGCACGGTAGTGGTAGGCGCTCTTCACATAGTCCATCAGCGTCTCCTCCCGCTCCTCCAGCTCCAGGGTGGTCACGTCCCCCACCAGCTCCCCCCGGCGCAGGAGCACCGCCCGGCTGATGGCCTGCTCCACCTCCTCCAGGAGATGGGTGGAGAGGAGCACCGTCTCCGTGGGCTCCAGGAGCCCCAGGAGGACCTTGTAGAAGTCCTCCCGGTTGAACACGTCGTTGCCGGCGAAGGGCTCGTCCATGAGGATGTAGTCCGCCCCCTGGCACAGGGCCAGGACCACCTCGAACTGGTTCTTCTGGCCGGTGGAGAGCTTCCGGGGAACCTGCACGGGGAGCTGGAAAAACTCCATGAGGGCCTGGAACCGCTTCTCCCGCCAGCGGGGGAAGTGGTCCCGGTAGAAGTCCCGGTGGCCCGCCGGGGTGAGGTTGGGAAAGAAGGAGTGCTCGCAGGTGGCGAAGGAGAGGCGGTGGATGTTGGCCCGGGTGATGGGCTCCCCGTCCAACAGCACCGCGCCCCTGTGCCGGACCAGGCCCAGGATGGACTTCATCAGCGTGGTCTTCCCCGCCCCGTTCTCCCCGAAGAGGCCCACCAGCTCCCCGGGACCAATGGAGAAACTCACATCCTTCAAAGCGGGGTGGGCGCCGTAGGACTTGCACACATGGGAAATCTCAAGCATGACTGTCCCCCTCCTTTTATGTGAACAGATCGTAAAAGAACCGGTACACCGGCCCCTGGTCCCAGTAGAGGGGCAGGGAGCCCCCCGGGGCGCACCCCCGGTAGAGGAAATAGAATCCTACTGTCAGCACCGCCAGCAGGAGCAGGGTCGCGGCCAGCTCCAGCAGGGGCAGGATCAGGCACCGGCGGTGAAGCTCCCACCGGTCCGGCAGGCGGCGCATGAGATAGATGCTCCGGCTGCCCCTGTAGTGACTCTGGTAGTTCTGTACCGCCTGGACCGGCGGAATAATCAGCGCGAACCAGAACCCCCACAGGGAAGGCCACAGCATATCGTCAAACAGATTTATGGGGAATGAGGCGCCGTACGCGCCGTACAGTTCTATCCTGTGCTCATAGCCTTTTATTTCATAGGAGCATGCGTCGCCAAACAGGGACAGCGCCCAAAACACGGCGACCGCCAAGGCGGCGACGCTCCCCCACCACCGCTTCCGGCCGTTCATCCCCGGCGGGGCCAGCTCGTCCCAGGGGATGGGCTTACGGGGTCTCCACTTCATCCTCTCCCCCTCCTTCCTGCCAGTTCATGGCCAGATACAGGCCCCAGATCGCCATGACCGCCAGAACGCCGCATATCACAAGCATGTCGTCGTACGCGGTCGGCATCACCGAACTGAAAGCGATCAAAAACAACAGCTCCAGCAGGGCCACCACCACCTGGGCGCCGCTCCCGCGCCCCTGGCGCATGCGGCTGGCCAGGCAGGCGCATGCCAGGGACAGCCCCAGGAAGAGGACCGCGTTGCGGACCCAGGTGCTCCACGCCTCCAGAGGCAGGAGCTGGTGGAACAGGTTGATCCGGTAGGCGGCCAGGAACACCGTCTGTCCCGAGACATAGGCCGGGTCCGCCAGGCGGCAGTAGACCCCGCTGAGGACCAGGAGCGCCCCCACCTGGACCGCCCAGAGCGCCAGGAGGCACAGCGCGATGCATGCCCAGTGCCACAGTACGATCACCACCGGCCGGACCCGTAGCCGCTCCAGGGTGTAGTGGATGTGGCTGCCCCGGACCTCGCTCCCGGCCATGGTGAGCATGGCGGCCAGCATTGGGAAAAAGACATATAAGCCGGACGCAGGCAGCAGCCGCTCCAGGGAAAATTCCTCCATCCCCGCCAGCCGGTGCCAGTTCCAGGCGAACGCCGCCCCCTCCCCCAAAAGCAGGGCGGCGACCCCCGACAGCAGCGGCTTCCACGACAGCGCCCACCACAGGGATAATACAGAAAGATGCCTTCTCATGTCTCCTCCTCTCCCTCGTCCCACAGCCGCCCGATGAGCTCCAGGGCGGCCCCTCGGTCCAGGCCCATCCGCCGCAGGGCCTCCGCCGCCCGCCGGGCCTCGGCGGCCAGCAGTTCCCCCCGGATGGCCGCCGCCCGCTCCGGCGGGGCGGACACATAGCTCTTGGCCCCCGGGTGGGAGCGGATCAGTCCCTCCTCCTCCAGCAGACGGTAAGCCTTCTGGATGGTGTTGGGGTTCACCCCCAGCAGGGCGGAGAGGACCCGGCGGGAGGGCAGCTCCTCCCCGTCCGCCACCGTCCCGACGGCCACCGCTCCCTTCACGTAACGGATGATCTGGGCGTAGATGGGGACGCCTGGCTCCATGATAAAATCGTCAAAGGATACCAACGAACCGTCCCCCTCTCTCCGCAAACTGTATTACTCAACTACTACGGTTTAACTGTATTATACAGGTAATACGGTGTGCTGTCAACACTGATTTGACAAACACCGCTTGCGCTTTTCCACCGTCCGTGGTACACTGGGCGGGAAGATCCATTTTTCACGAAAGGAAGCAACACGGCATGCACAAATTTGACGAGATCGAGGTCTTTGACTGCCCCCTGTGCCGCGGGCCGGGGCTCCTGCAGGAGGAGGGCGGCTGGTGTGTCTATGTGGAGTGCATGGACTGCGGAGCCAGGACGGCGGAGCTGAGCTACCGCACGGCGGAGGAGCGGCTGGAGGCCGCCCGCCGGGTCGCCAGCACCTGGAACATGGGGAAGGTCATCCACCCGGGACCGGGGGACTGATCCTGTCGAAAGCTGCGCAAGAGGCCGCCGGAACAATGTTCCGGCGGCCCCTTGCTGTTTTTTGTACTTTTTATCAAGAGTTCGACACGCAAACCTCCCGCACGGGATGGCGGATGACGGTCCGCAGGCGGTCCGGGGCGGTGCGGCGGGGGTCCCCCAGGTAGATCTCGTGGTGGTACCGGCCCGGGGAGAAGTCCTCCCGGTACCCCTGGTCCCGGACAAAGGCTGCGAGCCTCGCGACGCTCTCCGGCTCGTCATCGTAGGGTCCCCGGTGGAGGAGCTGGGCGCACAGGCCCTCCTCCCACCGCCACAGATAGGCCCGGGACAGGTCCGCCTCCGGCCTCTTCCGCCCCAGCTCCTCCCTGGCCCAGGCGAAGACCGCCTCGTCCACGAAGTCCGGCTGGCGGATGAGGGAGACCCAGCGGAAACGGCTCTTGTCCGCCAGGGTCCTGCCGTCAAAGCCCGGCTCGTCCGTCCACCACAGCCCCTCCAGCGGCGGCACCACGTACTCGAAGTAGCCCGGCAGGACCCGCCCACCCAGCTTGCTCATCTTCACCGTGAAGCTCAGGCCGTACAGCAGCTCCAGGGCCTCCCGGTAACTGGCGGAGGTGTTGGGGTCTCCCGACCCCTCCACCGCGAAAAACACCATCTCCGGCACCCGAAGGATGGCCGGCCCCTTGGGCTGATATAGGTGCTTCTCCGCCTTCTTGTAGTCCAGCTTCTCCATCGTACTGCCCTCCCAATCGGTCTACATCCTTTTCTTTAAAAAGAAAAGGATCAAAAGAAACTTTTCAGCAAAACTCCGTTTTGCTTGATGACTAATTTTGGCAAGTATTTATAGACGTTATATTCCTGAGCGAAACAAAGTTTCGCGATAAAAGTTCTTTTTGATACTTTTTCTTTCAAGAAAAAGTATGTAGACCGTCAGATCAACGCCGCCGTTTCTCCGGCAGGGCGTCGCAGGTAACGCGGACCAGGGCGGACAGGGCTTCCCGGTCCTCCACGTCGGGCATGAGCATCTGGCTGCCGCCCTCGTAGGGGACGCCCCGCGGGCAGTCCGGCTCCAGGGCCGCCCCGGCGGAGGTGATCTTGAGAAAGATCTGATCTCCGCAGATAACGCCGAAGAACTTGCCGTCGCAGTACAGGCCGAACTCCCCGAACATCCGCCGCCAGGTGATGGTCCCCGCCCCGGCCATCTGCTCGCAGACGAAATTCACATAGCTGAGATGGGACGCCATGCCGTCTCCCCCTCTCCCGTTGGTCTTACCGCCATTCTACACCCCAAAACAGGACAACTAGCTGTCATATTTGGCGGAAATTTTTTTCGCCAGCGTCCCCAGCTCCCGCCGCAGGTCCGCCGGCTCCAGCAGCTCTGCCTGATCCCCGAAGGTCAGTAGCCACCGGAGCAACTCGTCCCCGTCCGCGAAGTCCCAGCGGAAGAGCAAGGTCCCCTCCGGCTCCTGGGTGACGCTGCCTAGCCCGTACTCATCCACCAGCCGCCAGCGGACGGCGCTCTGAAAGCGGATCACCGCTGGGAAGGTTCTGGGGTAGACCTGGTGGGCCGGGGTGAGGGGCGTGGGCACGGGACGGGGCTGGAAGGTCTCCCCGGTGAGGGACAGGTCCAGCATCCGGTTGAGCTTGAACAGCCGGAAGTCCTCTCGGTCATGGCACCAGCCCCACAGGTACCAGCTGGACCAGCGGAACACCAGCCGGGCGGGGTCCACCCGCCGCAGGCTCTCCCCGCCGGGGGCGCAGTAGGTGAAGGCCACCGTCCGCCGGTCCAGGCAGGCCCCCTTCAGCAGCTCCAGCCGGGGGCCCAGGGTGGGTCCGTACCAGGAGGCCAGGTCGATGAGTACGCAGTCGTCGGGACTGTCCCCCGGGGCGGCGGGGAGCTTCTCCATGAGCTGGCGGTAGTAGCCGGTGCCGGAGACGCTGTCCAGGCTCCGCAGCCCCGCCAGGATGGCGCCACGGTCCCCGCTGGTGAGCACCGTCCGGTCCAGGCCGTAGCCCTCCATGATGGACACACCGCCGCCAGCGCCCCGGGCGGTGGCCAGGGGGATGCCCGCCCGGCACAGCCGGTCGATGTCCCGGCGGATGGTGCGGACGGAGACCTCGAAGCGGGCGGCCAGGTCTCCGGCGGTGACCTGCCCCTCCCGGAGCAGGATTGCCAGAATGCCAATCAGCCTGTCAATGACCATAGGCGGCTCCTTTCGTCATTATAATATACCAGTATATCACAAAAACCCGCCGAAAGCACGGAATGCTTGCGGCGAGTTGGAGAAGCGGTCAAAGTCGATGGCTTCTCGATCGTAAAAGCCGCCCTCAGGGCGGGTCGCGGTTGGAGAGGAGGCGCAGGGATCGGGCGGATGACTTCTTTTTTGCCATGGGTATAAAAAGACGTGGCCGCAAAGCGGACGTTGCGACCACATGAAACCTCGAAAAGGTATAGGAGAACCACCCAACCGGCCTTCTGGCCGGCGGCACCAATGCGCCGTACGAGCGTTTTGCCGCAGGCAAAACCTCGGCGCAGGCGGAATTCACCGCACAGCCGTTGGCGGCTTTGCCGCCTTACGGATGTGGCGTACCCCTTGCGGGTGCTTCCGCCGGGCATTTCTATCAAACGATCCCCGCAGGGTGTCAGCCCTGTGGGGCAGTCTTGCCGTGGTCGATGTGGGCGTTGATGGCGATGTTCCTCAAATGTTCGTTCTGCACATCTTCCATCTCCTTTTCTCTATGAAGGGGCCACGTGGGGTACGCCGGGCGGCGGATCAACACACGCGGCCTCCCTGCCGGCCGTCCGATTCCGGCCGCCGGTCGAGATTTGCACACAGTTTTGCATTATATGCCGTTCTCTCGATTTTTGCAAGCTGCTTTCAGGGGCTTTTTCAAAAAAACAGGACGATTCCGCAGTTTTCATAGGAAAGCGGCAGTTCCGGAGGCGCAGAACTGCCTTTTGGGGTATTTTCCCAGGCCGTTCCAAAAGTAATACCTCTCCAAAAACTTTCGGCCCAACCGGCCGTGGATTTGGCGGTTCGGCACATTGACTGGGACGGCGGCCTCTACCTATAATAGAAGATGCTGCGGCGGAAGCGGTGCCAGCACCGCACGTTCCCCCGCAAGTACCGCGACCCGCTGGGGCCGCCCAATGGAGGCATTCTGCCATGTACCGTATCAGAACATTCAACAAGATCTCTCCCGTCGGCCTGAACCGCCTGGATCCGGCGCTGTACGCCGTCTCCGATTCGGAGACGGACGAGGACGCCATCCTGGTCCGCTCCGCCAAGCTGCTGGACTATGATTTTCCGAAAAACCTTCTGGCCATCTCCCGGGCCGGGGCCGGCGTCAACAATATCCCCCTGGACCGCTGCTCCGAGGCGGGCATCGTGGTATTCAACACCCCCGGTGCCAACGCCAACGCCGTAAAGGAGCTGGTGCTGTGCGCCATGCTGATGGGCTCCCGGGACGTGGACGGGGGCATCCAGTGGGTCCGGCAGCAGGTGGCCTCCGGCGTGGACGTGACCACCGTAGTGGAGAAGGGCAAGGCCGCCTTCATCGGCCCGGAGCTGTACAAGAAGACGCTGGGCGTCATCGGCCTGGGGGCCATCGGGTCATTGGTCGCCAACATCGCATTGTCCCTGGGCATGGATGTGTACGGCTACGACCCCTTCCTGTCGGTGGACGGGGCGCTGGCCCTGTCCCGGCTGGTTCACCGGGCCATGGATCTGGAGACCATCTATAAAAACTGCGACTACATCACCCTCCACGTGCCCCAGACCGCCGAGACCCGCGGCATGCTCAACGAGGACGCCTTCCACATGATGAAGGGCGGCGTGCGCATCCTCAACCTGGCCCGGGGCGGCCTGGTGAACGACGACGACATGCTGGCGGCTCTGGACAGCGGCAAGGTGGCCTGCTACGTCACCGACTTCCCCAACAACAAGATTCTCCAGGGCAAGAACGTGGTGGCCATCCCCCACCTGGGCGCCTCCACCCCCGAGAGCGAGGAGAACTGCGCCGTCATGGCGGCCCAGCAGCTCAGGGACTACCTGGAGAACGGCAACATCACCAACTCGGTGAACCTGCCCACCCTGGTGCAGCCGTGGAGCGGCGAGTGCCGCCTGTGCATTATCCACCGCAACGTGCCCGGCGCCATCGCCAGCATCACCGGCGTGCTGTCCAAGGACGGGGTCAACGTGGAGAACATGACCAACAAGTCCAAGAAGGACTACGCCTACACCGTGGTGGACGTGGGCAGCCGGGTCAGCGACGCCGTGGCAAGCGAGATCCGCGCCCTGGACGGCGTGCTGCGGGTGCGCCTGCTCAACCATTAAAAAAGGACAGACCAAACGCGGAGGAACCCCGGTTCCTCCGCGTTTTTTGCAAGGCATTGTAGGGGGGCTTGCCCCCGCCCAGGTTGTCGGTAACCTTCTTGCCGAAGGACTCGGAGGGAAGGATAGTGTGAAAGGGAACCGTCAGGGTTCCCTTTCGCGTTGGAT
>ENA-ORNG01001335-ORNG01001335.1-human-gut-metagenome-genome-assembly--contig:-NODE-1335-length-18149-cov-3.340223_pt1 | contig 18149 bp, 21 predicted proteins | sample MGYA00242113_ERZ509018 | MGnify/ENA primary metagenome ERZ509018 (study PRJEB26280, sample SAMEA2338711) | human gut metagenome | biome: human gut; feature: human-associated habitat; material: faeces... | reverse complement strand
CCGCCGACAAATTTACCTGAATCTATCGGTATAGGGAATACCGCACACAGGTTATAGGAAAGCCAGGCTTACTCTTGGATGGTAAGTCCGGCCAATTTGGCCATTTCAATGATTGAACGTTTCGACACTTTTTTATCATGAAAATCAATCAAATCGCTCATATCACCAGTGAATATGTCGCTCGGTTCGTATTTCTTTAGGATAATTCGTTCATCATCTACAAAGATTTCCAAAGGATCACGATCGCTGATGTTTAAATTCCGGCGAAGCTCAATCGGGAGGGTAATACGTCCCAGCTCATCTAATTTTCTTACAATGCCTGTACTTTTCATTTTAACAACTTCCTTTAAAAATAAAAAAACTGCCAAAACACCTAAGTGTTTGACAGTCACCATTGACTTTTATATATCTTTTATCAATGACAATCATAACAGTGTGGTTGGGATTTGTCAATAAAATTTTTAGAATATTTTTCAAAATATTTCCATATATATGAAATGAATTACAGCAAAAGGGGAGAATATTTGAATAAAATATGGGGTTGGATGTTGATTATCGGCATTACTGTGGGGCTGATTACCGGAAAATCGGCGGAAGTATCCACAGCATTGGTAGAATCTGCAAAAAGCGGAGTGAATCATGCCATCGGTATGGCCGGCGTTGTCGCCATGTGGAGCGGTATTATGCGTCTGGCAGAGGCGGAAGGGCTGCTGGATATTCTCACCAGTAAAATGGAAGGCTTAATCCATTTTCTTTTCCCGTATATTCCTAAGGGACATCCGGCGGAGAAATACATATCCCTTAATTTTGCGGCCAATGTCCTGGGGCTTGGCTGGGCTGCAACGCCGGCGGGGCTATCGGCGATGGAGGCCCTGGAGCAACTGGAGGAGGAACGGAGAGAAAAAAGACATCCTCTGGCAATGAAAGCGGGAACGGCCAGCCGGGAAATGTGTACGTTTCTGGTCATTAATGTGTCGTCACTTCAGCTTATTCCGATGACGATTATTGCTTACCGGAGCCAGTTTGGCGCAGCCGTGCCGACGGGAATCGTTCTTCCGGGAATTTTGGCGACGGCGGCCTCCACAATGGCGGGAATTATTTTTGTCAAAGCCATGGGGAGGCGCCAATGAGTCTGATCTTATTTTTATCAAATTGTATTATTCCGGTCATTATTTTATATGTGGTCGTTCTTGGATTGAGCATGAAGCTGGATATTTTTGATATTTTTCTGGAAGGAGTACAGGACGGACTGAAAACAGTGGGCGGCATATTGCCTACCCTCATTGGACTTTTGACGGCTGTGGGAGTTCTTCGGGCGGCAAATGTATTTGATTATATTGGCCGGGCGCTGGAGCCGGTTATGGTGAAATTGTCCATGGCGCCGGAGGTATTGTCACTGATTTTTATTAAATTGTTTTCCTCGACGGCGGCGACGGGACTGATGCTGGATATTTTCACCGAGTATGGTGTGGATTCCCAAAACGGCTGGCTTTCGGCGCTTGTCCTGAGCTGTACGGAAAGCTGCATCTATACCATGTCGGTTTATTATATGTCGCAAAAAATTACAAAGACCCGGTGGACTCTGGCCGGGGCCCTGACAGCGGCGGTGGTCGGTGTGATCGTCAGTATTTTCCTGACCGGGATGATGTACTAAAAATATATATTGACTTTAAGGGGGATAACATTTATAATTGAAGTGTTTTTAAGAGGTCGCAAAGGTGCGCAAATGCTGCCTTTGCGACTATTTTTGCACGAATAGAAAAAAAGAAAAGGGATGGAGAAAATGAAAGGTTATTTGAAAAAAGCTTTAGCAATGATGATGGCCGGCGCTATGGTTTGCGGTATTTTAACCGGCTGCGGTTCCAAGACGACAGAGACAAAGGCAGAGACAACAGCAGAGACAACAGCGGAAACTGGAGCTGAAAGCGCTTCAGGCGAAGTATCCGCAGAAGTGGAAACGATTGAAGACGGCGTTTTAAAGGTTGCCATGGAGTGTAGCTATGCGCCGTATAACTGGACTCAGCCGACGGACGAAAACGGCGCGGTTCCGATTTCCGGAAGCTCCGATTACGCTTATGGCTATGATGTTATGATGGCAAAATATGTGGCTGAAAAGCTTGGCCTTGAACTTGAAATTGTAAAACTTGACTGGGATTCTCTTGTATCAGCTGTCGTATCCGGTACTGTAGACTGCGTTATCGCAGGACAGTCCATCACATCGGACCGTCTTGAAGTGGTAGACTTTACGACGCCTTATTACTATGCGTCCATCATCACGCTGGTAAAAGCGGACGGCCCATATGCTGAAGCTAAGGGAGTTGCTGACCTGGATGGCGCGACATGCACTTCCCAGCTGAGTACCGTATGGTATGACACATGTATCCCACAGATTCCAAATGTTAATAAGTTACCGGCTCAGGAATCCGCACCGGCCATGCTGGTTGCTTTAAATGCGGGAAAATGCGACGCTGTAGTTACTGATATGCCGACAGGTATGGCGGCCCTTGTTGCCTATCCGGATTTCAAACTGTTAGACTTCAGCGGTACAGATGACGACTATGAAGTTTCCGAAGAGGAGATTAATATAGGTATTTCCGTACAGAAGGGAAGTCCTCTGACAGCTCAGCTCAATGAAGCTTTAAAAGACCTGACAACGGAAGATTTTGATTCTATGATGGAAGAAGCTATTTCTGTTCAGCCGCTTTCCGAATAAAGAAATAACTGGAAAAAAATTATGGGCACGGGGACGGTAGGGCCTCCGTGCCTTAAGTCTATGTAGAGTGATATACAAAGGGGGAAAAACGATGCCTGAAACCTTCTGGGGAAGAATCGTAATGTTACTTGATGAATATTCCACGTCATTTCTGCGGGGCGCCGGCGTGACCATGGTCATTGCTCTGGTGGGAACTTTTATCGGCTGTATCATCGGCTTTGCCGTGGGTATTGTCCAGACCATTCCTGTTTCTAAAAAAGATAATATTGCCAAGCGTGTTGTCCTGAGAGTGGTTCGTTTTATTTTATCAGCCTATGTGGAATTTTTCAGAGGCACGCCGATGATGGCCCAGGCCATGTTTATTTATTTTGGCTCGGCTGCGGTATTTAATATCAATATGTCCATGTGGTTTGCCGCGTTCTTTATTGTATCCATCAATACGGGAGCTTATATGGCAGAAACTGTCAGGGGCGGTATTTTATCCATTGACCCAGGACAGACCGAAGGCGCCAAGGCCATCGGCATGAATCATGTTCAGACAATGCTTTATGTTATCATGCCTCAGGCGCTGCGAAACATTATGCCACAGATTGGCAATAACCTGATTATTAATATTAAGGATACCTGTGTTCTTTCGATTATCGGAACAGTTGAATTATTCTATACGACGAAAGGCGTGGCCGGAGCAAAATATCTGTATTTTGAATCCTTTGCCATTGCCATGGTGATGTATTTTATCATGACGTTTGCATGTTCACGAATCCTTCGTTTCTGGGAAAGCAAGCTGGACGGGCCGGATAACTACGATCTGGCAACGACAGACACGCTGGCCCATACAAGCGGAATGTACAAATATTCAGCAGAAAAGAAGGAGGAGGAGTGATTATGGACGAAAAGATTTTAGAAATCCGTCATTTGAGCAAGGCCTTTGGAAAAAATGTGGTACTTCGGGATATCGACTTTTCCGTCAAACAGGGGGATGTGACCTGCATTATCGGCGCTTCCGGTTCAGGAAAATCCACGTTGCTCCGCTGCATTAATTTTCTGGAAGAGCCAACGACCGGGGATATTATTTACCATGGAAAAAGTATGATGGAGCAGCGGATAAATGAAGCCGCCTATCGTGCAAAGGTGGGGATGGTTTTTCAGAGCTTTAATTTATTTAACAATATGACCGTTTTACAGAACTGTATGGTGGGACAGGAAAAAGTCTTAAAGAAGGATAAGGAAACTGCACGAAGGAATGCCATGTACTTTTTAGATAAGGTCGGCATGGCGCCATACATTAATGCGAAGCCGCGTCAGCTTTCCGGCGGTCAGAAACAGCGTGTAGCCATCGCCAGGGCTTTGGCTATGGAGCCGGAAGTCCTTTTATTTGACGAACCGACCTCGGCGCTGGACCCGCAGATGGTCGGAGAAGTTTTAGCCGTTATGCGTAAGCTGGCGGACGAAGGATTAACGATGATGATCGTTACCCATGAGATGGCTTTTGCCCGGGACGTATCAAATCATGTAGTTTATATGGCCGGCGGCGTTATCGTGGAGGAGGGAGAACCGAAACAGGTTTTTGGTCATCCGCAGAGTGCTCAGACCAAAGAGTTTTTAAGTCGTTTTGTTAATAGCTAAGGGAGGAATTAAGATGCAGAAGATAGGATTTATCGGTCTTGGAATTATGGGGAAATCAATGACCAGAAATTTAATGAAAGCCGGATATGAGCTTCACATTTATGCCCGAACAAAGGCAAAGGTGGAGGATATCATTAGTGAAGGCGCTGTTTTCCATGAGACAGCGGGAGAGTGTGCAAAGGCATCCGAGGCAGTGATTACCATCGTCGGTTATCCGAAGGATGTGGAAGAGGTTTATTTTGGCGATAACGGTATTCTTGACAGCGCCAAACCGGGAACCTATGTCATTGATATGACGACCTCCAGCCCGAAGCTGGCGAAAAAAATCTATGAGGCGGCAAAGGAAAAGGGAATTCACGCAATGGACGCGCCGGTAACCGGCGGCGATACGGGCGCGAAAAACGGAACTTTGTCCATTCTTGTCGGCGGAGATAAGGAAGATTACGAGGCTTGCCATGGGGTGTTTGAGGCCATGGGAACAAATATCAATTATGAGGGTGGTCCGGGCTGTGGCCAGCATACAAAGATGGCCAATCAGATTATGATTGCAGGAACCCTTTCCGGCGTCTGCGAGGCGATGAGCTATGCGAAAGCCCAGGGGCTGGATCTTCAGACACTTCTGGATTCGGTGGCTACAGGCGCGGCCGGAAGCAAACAGCTGGATGCTTTTGGCGTAAAAATTATGAACGGAGACTATGCGCCGGGATTTTTCATGAAGCATTTTATTAAGGATATGAATCTGGCGGTGGAAGAAGCAGATGCTCAGGGGCTGGATTTGAAAGTATTAAAACAGGTGCTGGCAAACTACCGGACGCTGGAAGCCGAGTACGGCGACCTGGGAACACAGACGTTAATTAAATTTTATGAATAATTCTAAGATGAAAGAGGGTATTGGCACAGCCAATGCCCTTTTTTGTCAAAAGTCCGACAATTAGCAGGCAAAATAAAATAAAAGACAAAAATAGGATATATTTTACAAAAAATATATGTAAAATTTGGGAAAAATGTGGATTGATTCAGAAATTAAATGATGCTATTATGTTTTCAGATGAAATAAAAAATTTTTAATTTTAAATTTGAAATTACTCTTCGCCACACCGAATAAATTCAATATGGACAACCGGAAATGAAAAGTATATTATTGAAAATAAGAATATATAATTTCGGAGGGAATCAGATGTCACTGAAGAGGAATTTAGACGAGCTGGTCTATGAAACAATATGCCAGGGGTTCGTTGGCGGAGCGTACACGGCTGGTATGCGTTTAGACCCGGCGGAGCTGTCTGAACGGTATCAGGTCAGCAAAACGCCTGTGATTCAGGCATTAAAAAGAATGGCGCATGAGCGGATCGTAGAAATTACATCCGGAGGGAAATATGTTATACCTGTAGCGACCCGGCAGGAGATAGAAAATGTCTGCCAGGCGAGGCTGCTATTTGAAGAAAATGCGTTAATGGCATTGTGTAAAAACGGAAATCCACAGGCAGTTGCCATTTTGAAGGCCATCGAGGAAAAGTGCCGTAAATTTTACGAGGCAGAAAGCTATGACCAGTATTTTATGTCAGATATGTCTTTTCACAGGACGATGGTAGAAATGGCTGGCAACGGATGCCTGGCGGATTTGTATCACATTCTGATTAATCGGTATATGGTGATCCGTAATACTACCGGGACAACTTTAGTGCATGACCCGATTGCCGGTAAGGAACATGGACAGATGATTCGAGCCATCGAAGAGAAGGATTGCGATAAGGCAAAGCGGCTCATTGAAAACCATATCTATAAGATGGAAGAACGGTTGAATGAGAAAGTGAATTAAAAAGATAAAAAAATAAAAAACTATTTTTTTTAACATTAATAAAATTTTTTATTTTTAATTTTAAATTAGAAGGCGCTAAAAAGGGCTTTTTATAAAAACAAAAAACTATATGCCAAGGAGGACAAAACAATGGGAAAAACAAAAGGAATGGGTGTTATGCCGGCAGTCATGACATTCTGGAACGAGGATGAATCTTACAATGAAAAGGAAACACTGAGATATGTTCAGTGGGTAATGGATCAGGGGGCACACAGCATTTCATGTGTAGGAAGTACAGGAGATAATATTTCCATGTCTATGGAAGAACAGAAAATGATCATGAAGAGTATTATTGATTTCGTAGACCATAGAGTTCCTGTTTATCCTGGAACCGGAAGATATTCCACAGCACAGACAATTGAATTGAGCAAATATGCACAGGAGTGCGGCGCCGATGGTGTTCTTGTCATTATGCCTTACTATTTACAGCCGCATAAGAGAGCTGTTGTTAATCATTTCAGAAAGCTTCGCGAAGCCATTGACATCGATATTATCCTTTACAATAACCCGAGATTTTGCGGCTATGAGATGACGCCGATAGAGATTAAGGAAATGGTTGATGAAGGTCTCATTAACGGTATTAAAGCAGCTCACGGCGATGCGAATCGTATTCATGAATTAAGATATCATTGCAAAGATAAGCTGACTGTATTGTATGGACATGATTATGCGCCGATGGAAGGCTTTCTGGCCGGCGCTGACGGATGGCTTAGCGGTATGCCTGCAATTTTCCCGAAATTCGCGAGAACTTTATTTGACATCTGTACAATTGAAAAGGATGTGGACAAGGCGATTGCTTACTGGAATAAGATTCAGCCGTTTGTAGATTACTTTATCACTTACAATACAAATGACCCGCATTGGCATGAGGTATTTAAATATGTATTAAAATGCCAGGGCTTTGACGCAGGCCTGCCAAGAATGCCTCTTGGAGATCTGGTTCCGGAAGAAAAAGCGAAAATCGACGCTTTGCTGGCGAATATGAAGGATATTTTGTAATTAAATTATTATTAAATAAAGAGAAGGATATTTTAGCATGTGAGGAGGAATAATATGAAAAAGAGTTGGTTGGCGGGGGTAATGTCAGCAGCTTTAATTGTATCGTTGCTGGCAGGATGCAGTTCAAACTCATCGGGGGCAGCAGAAACAAAGGATACGTCGGCGTCATCGGAGACAACGGCAGAAACGACTGGAGACACAGCGAATACGGCAGGAGATTCGGACACGATTTTAATCGGAGTTTCCGCTTCCATTACAGGTTCCGCGCCGACAAACGGTCTGCGTACCCAGCAGGGAGCGCAGCTGGCTGTGGATGAGATTAATGCGGCCGGCGGCGTTCTTGGAAAGCAGTTGGAGCTTTATGTGGCGGATGACGGCGGTTTGGCAGACACAGGTATCAATGCGACCAATTTGATTGCGAGCCAGGGGGTTGTGGCTCAGGTCGGACCAAACTTATCCGGTTTGGCATTGGCTGTTGAAGGGATTGTTTCTGAAGCCGGATATCCGATGCTTGTCGGCGCGACCAGTCCGAAGCTTGTCACAGAGGTAGATAATGAGTGGTTGTTCAGAATTCGCGCTTCAGATTCTATTCAGGCCGAATTGGCGGCGGTTTATGCGACAGAAAATCTTGGATGTAAAAAGATTGGTTTATTTACCAATAGTAACGACTATGGAACCGGCGCCCGCACCGTAGCGGAAGCTTACTTTAAAGAGCATGGTATTGATTATGTGACAGAAGAGCATAATACCGGCGATACAGATATGACAAGCCAGATTTTGAAGCTAATGAATGAAGGCGTCGATTGTGTCATTGTCTGGACAGATGATGCGGAAACAGCATTGGCTGCCCGTCAGTTCTATGATTTAGGGCTGGACGTACCTGTCATCGGCTCTACATCCATTTCCACACCGCAGGTGAATGAACTGTGTGAACCGGAATGGCTGGATAACTGGTATAGCTGTACCGATTTTACCACATCCAATCCATCTGAAATCGTTCAGAACTTTGTTGAGAACTTTAAAGCAGCCTATGGCGAAGAACCTGAACTGTATGCGACGACCTATTATGGTTCAATCTATATCGTAGCGGATGCTATTGAGCGGGCCGGAAGCACAGACCCGGCGGCAATCCGTGATGCTCTGGCGGCAACCGAAGGATTGGAAGGACCTCTGGCTACTTATACGGCGGATGATATACGCGAAATGGTTCATGGTGGAACAATTTGTAAAATGGTAGACGGAAAAGCAGAATTCCTGGAATACATACTTGTTGAATAAAAGTAATTCCTCTTCCTTTTTTAAATAGCTGCGCCTTAAAAAGCGCAGCTATTTTCATAAAAGAGAGGTCTTGGCGGGATAGGAGGTCGTTATATGGTTGGGATTTTGATACAGCTCATTGTCAGCGGTATTGCCATGGGGTTTATCTACGCGTTGGTTGGTATCGAATATACATTAATATGGAATGCTTCCGGCGTGTTGAATTTTAGTCATGATAAGTTGATTACTCTTGGCGCGTATATTTTCGGCGGAACCTATATTATCGGTTTGGGAATGGGGTATGTGCCGGGGATTATTTTAAGCTTAATTACGGTGGCGTTGATTGGTTTGGTTATTGCAAGGCTCATTTTTATTCCTCTTCGGAATATGACGATGAATTACACCATTATGGCTAACGTAATGCTTGGAAAGATTATTATTGAGTTTATTCGTTTGTTCTGGGGACCGGTACCTTTCTCTGTTCCGGGATTTTTGGTCGGCACAGTGAAAGTCGGGGGAATTGTCATTTCTATTGCGAATATTGCGATTATCGTGGTAGCGGCTGTCTGTGTTGGCGCTTTGCAATTGTTTTTATATAAGACGAAGCCGGGAAAGGCCATGCGCTGTGTGGCTCAAAACCGGAATGCTTCACAGTTGATGGGAATTGACGTGAAGTACGTCATGATGATTACGGTGGCAATCAGTATGATGATCTGTTGTCTCATTGGTCTGCTTGTCTCACCGCTTTTAAATATAAGTACAACAATGTCGAATATGATCGGACTGAAAGGTTTTGCTGCAGGCGTTATCGGCGGTTTTGGTTATCTGCCGGGGGCCATTATCGGGGGCTTGGTCATCGGTATTGTCGAAAATCTTGCGTCGATGGTACTTCCGTCGGTCTATAAGGATATCGTAGCCTTTGTTTTACTCGTCGTATTCTTGTTAATCCGCCCGAAAGGTATTACGGGAAAGACACGATAGAAAGGAGTAAAGCATGCAGAAAATTGAAAATAAGAGAATTATCTGGATTACGGCCGCATTTATCATACTGGCCTGCGCGCCGTTAGTTGTTAAAAATAATTATTATATAACGCTGTTAAATCAGCTGACAATTAATATGATCGTTGTTTTCGGATTGAATTTTGTGACCGGTCTTACTGGGCAGATGAATCTGGGTACGGCGGGTATTTATGCTATAGGCGCATATATTTCGGCAATTTTGTCCAGGACCTACGGTATTTCGCCGTGGCTGACAATGCTCATCGCAATCTGCGCTGGATTTTTGATTGGCCGGGGGCTTGGATATCCGAGCTTAAAACTGCGGGGACCATATCTTTCGTTGACGACGCTGGCTTTCACAGAAATTGTGCGTATTTTTGCAACGAATCTGACAGAGCTTACCGGCGGTACTCAGGGACTGAAAAGCATTCCACGTTTCTCTATTGGGCCAATTGCTCTGGATACAAATGTGAAATATTTCTATTTTGTCCTGGTGGTTGCAATTATTATGTGTCTCATTTCTGTCCGTATCGTCTATTCCAAATGGGGGCGGGAGTTCCGGGCGGTTCGTGATAATGTGGACGCTATTGAATCGCTGGGGCTCGACGTGAAAAAAATTAAAATCCGCGCATTTACGCTGGCAGCCATGTATGGCGCCTTTGCCGGAGCTTTGTACGCCCACTTTAATCAGTATATTACAAGTCTTACATTTACTACAGATTTATCCATTAACTATGTAATCATGCTGATGGTCGGCGGAATAGGCGATATTTTTGGCAATATTATCGGCGCGTCGATTATCACTATGCTGCCGGAGCTTTTAAGATTTTTGGGAGATTATTATCAGATTACTTATTATATTCTTGTTTTAATCAGCGCTCTGTTTTTGCCAAACGGTCTTGTATCCATTTACGGCAGAGTGGCGCGGAGATTTAAAAAGAAACCGGCAGTGGAAGGCGGTGAAGGCCATGAGTAATGAACAGATTATATTGGAAGTAAAGGGGCTGACGAAACGGTTTTATGGCCTGGTGGCGGTCAATGACCTGAATTTTCAGGTAAAGAAGGGGCGTATCCATGCGCTGATCGGTCCAAACGGGGCAGGAAAAACAACGACGGTCAATATGATTACGGGAGACGGTCCGCAGACAGAAGGGGAAGTATTGTTTTGCGGACAGTCCATTTCAAAAATGCCGATTTATGCCAGGGCACAGCTTGGTATTGGCCGGACCTTCCAGAATATTAAATTATTTTCCACAATGACGGTGATGGAAAATCTTATGATGGGCGCCCAGAGTAAGACGAATCAGAATATTCTGACATGGCTGTTTAATGTGGGGAAAGCCAATGCAGAAGAAAAAACGCTGCGGGAGAAGGCCGAAGAGGTATTGAACTTTATTGGGATGTATAGATATAAAGACGAGGTTGTAAGTAATCTGGCCTATGGCCGGCAAAAAATGACCGAGCTTGGAAGAACGCTGATGACAGATCCGAAGCTCATCCTTTTGGATGAACCGGCCGCCGGCCTAAACCCTTCCGAGCGTAAGGAGTTTATTGATATTATCCAGAAGGTTTATGAGAAGGATGTGGATATGTTTCTCATTGAACACAATATGGATGTTGTCATGAATCTGAGCCATGACATTACGGTATTGAATTTTGGCTGCAAGATCGCATCGGGCAGTCCAAAGGAAATTCAGCAAAATGAGGAGGTAATCACGGCATATCTGGGCGAAGGCTACCGTCAGAAAATGGCAAAGGAGGCTGGAAAGAATGCTTAAAGTAAATCATATCGATGCTTATTATGGTAAAGTCCAGGTCCTCCACGATGTGAGCCTGGAGGTTGGTGAAAATGAAATTATTTCTCTGATTGGGGCCAACGGCGCCGGAAAAAGTACCTTGATGAAGACGATCATGGGGCTGATTCGGCCAAAGCAGGGAACGATTGAATTTCAGAAGGAGGATTTGACAAAAATCCGCAATACAAAAATCGTATCCAAGGGCGTCGTCTATGTGCCGGAAGGGCGGGAGGTTTTTCCGGAAATGTCGGTTCGGGATAATCTGGAAATGGGCGCTTACTGCCGTAAATTTTCATTAAAGGAAATGAATGAACATCTGGAAGAAATGTATACTATTTTTCCGAGGCTTGGCGAACGGCAGAAACAGCTGGCCGGTTCCTTAAGCGGCGGCGAGCAGCAGATGCTGGCAATTGCCCGGGGGCTGATGAGCGATCCAAAGCTGATCATGTTTGATGAGCCGTCTCTGGGATTAGCGCCGGTCGTTGTGGAAGATATGTTCCGGGTCATCGTGGATATTAATAAGACAAAGAAAATACCGATTCTTTTGGTAGAGCAGAATGCCTTTATGGCGCTGAGTATTTCAAATCGGTGTTATGTTATGGAAAATGGCCGGATTACGTTAAACGGTCCGAGTAAAGAATTGTTGGAGAGCGACGAAGTCAGGAAGTCCTATCTTGGCGGATAAAAGTGTTGGGAGGAATAGTAAGATGGATTTAAGTATTAATGAAACAATTAGATATAATAAATCGGGTCCGGCAAGATATTGCTGCCGGCCGGAAGTATGGAGTGAAATTGAAAAGCTGTTGACGCCTTTTGGAAAACGGGCGATTGTCAGTGGTGGAACCCGCGCCAGAGCATCTATTCAGGAAAAACTCTTTCCGGCCCTGGAAGCGGCAGGCATTGAATATAAGGTCAACGCCTTTGTGGGCGAGAGCAGTATGAATAATGTGGAGAAGCTTGTTGAAATATGTCGGGAATACAAGCCGGACTTTATCATTGGAACCGGCGGAGGCAAATCACTGGATACGGCCAAATATGCTGCGGAAATCTATGGTATTCCAATCATTACTATACCGACCATCGCGGCAACCTGCGCGGCGGCCAGTAATCAGATTATTGTTTATTCGGATGAAGGCGAGTATTTGGAAAATGTTTATCCGAAAACCAATCCGCCGCTGGTCATCGTTGACCCGGAGGTTATTTTGAAAGCGCCGAAAAAATATTTAATTTCCGGTATTTATGATTCCCTGGCAAAATGGTATGAAGGAAGCGCTTCGCTGCCGGGGTCAGACAATGCGGATACCTTTGATTATATGGCCCTGGCTGTGGCAGGCATGTTAAAGGAGCATTTGTTCCGGGACGGAAAAGCGGCTCTGGATGCCCTGGATACGGGAATGCTTACGAAAGAGTTTATTAATGTAGTTAATTTAAATATTTATACGGCGGCAACGGTTCAGGCCCTGGGAATAAAGGCTGTCCGCAACGGCATCGCCCATTCCACTCAAAATGGTTTGACCAAACTGCCGGGCGGACATCATATTACCCACGGTGAGAAGGTCGCTTACGGGATTGCAGTTCAGCTTGCTGTCTTAAATGCGCCGACATCCGAAAAGGAAGAATTAAAGAGACTCTATGATTCGATGGGGCTTGTGTCGACCTTTAAGGGCCTTAATTTGGACTTTACAGATGAAAATATACATACGGTGGCGTTAAAAGCTGTCTCCGACGTCTTGATGCGGACGAAACCATTTGATAATATTACAGAAGAGATGATGTGTCAGGCCATCCGAGAGGTGGAAGTCACTTTTTAACACGAAGCTGGAATATATAAATGGGGTGTTGGAATGAAGATTTTGAACTTTGGCTCATTAAATATTGATAATGTTTATCATGTGGATGATTTCGTTCGGCCGGGAGAAACGAAAAAAGCATTAAGTTTTGAAGTGTTTCCCGGCGGTAAGGGCCTGAACCAGTCGGTGGCGTTAGCAAGGGCCGGATCCGACGCGTATCATGCGGGTAAAATCGGAGCCGACGGCCGGTGGCTGGTGGATTTAATGCGCCGGTCCGGCGTGAAGGCGGAAGCATCCGACGGCGCGGCGGTTTTTGTCCGGGAAACAGACTGCGGGACGGGTAAGGCGATTATCCAGGTAAACAGTGAAGGGCAGAACGCCATTATTCTTTATGAGGGAGCCAATAAAACGATCGATTGGGCTTTCGTTGATGAAGTATTCGGTTATTTTGAAGCCGGAGATATTTTGGTTCTTCAAAATGAAATAAATATGGTGCCGGAGATGATTGATCTGGCCTGGGAACGGGGAATGCAGATTGCTCTCAATCCGTCTCCGGCCAATGAGGTGATTCATCAGTGCGATTTGAGAAAGGTTCGGTGGCTGCTGCTCAATGAAATTGAAGGCGAATGGCTGACCGGAAAGAAGAAGCCGGAAGAGATGGCGGAAACCTTGATGGAAGCTTATCCGAATATGGAGATTATTCTAACCCTGGGCAGCCAGGGAGTTTTGTATCGCTCGGAAAGCAGAAAGTGTTATCAGGCGGCTTTTGAGGTAAATACGGTGGATACGACCGGGGCCGGTGATACATTTACCGGGTATTTTCTCAAATGTGCGGCTGATGGCGAGTCGCCGGAAACGGCATTAAGGGTGGCCTCTAAGGCGGCGGCGCTTGCTGTGTCCCGGCCGGGAGCTGCCGTGTCTATTCCATATTGGGCTGAGGTGGTCGAATAGAAGGAGGATGACGATAATTTCAGAGAATATTTTAAATTGCGGCAGTCAGGAAATGACACAGCTTTTGTCGGATGTCCGGCTGCCGCGATTTTATAAAGTCAGACAGAAATTTGATAAAACGCATTTTGATAGTGAAACAATTGTATCAGTATTAAAGCAGGAATTTGAGGCCATTTCTGTTCGGGGACAGCGGATTGCCGTTACGGCAGGAAGTCGGGGCGTTGCCAATATCGGACTCTTTTTAAAAACAATTGTGGAGATTTTAAAGACCAGAGGGGCAAACCCTTTTATTGTGCCGGCCATGGGAAGTCATGGCGGAGCTTCTGCCGAAGGACAGAAGGCGATTCTCACCGGCTACGGAATTACGGAGGAAGCCATGGGCTGCCCGATTTATTCTTCGATGGAAGTTAAAAAAATCGGAAAGACGGTGGACGGCCGTGAGGTTTTTATCGATAAAATGGCGGCCGAGGCTGACGGCATCGTTGTGGTCGGGCGGATTAAGCCCCACACAGCCTTTCGAGGACCTTATCAGAGCGGTGTGATGAAAATGATGGCGATTGGTTTGGGAAAACAATATGGCGCCTCGGTCTGTCATGGCGAGGGTTTCCAGCGAATGGCGTATAATGTGCAGGTCTTTGGCAGCGCTATTCTTAAACACGCAAATATTTTGTGCGGCGTGGGAATTATTGAGAATGCTTTCGACGAGACGAAAAAGATCAAAGTAATGCGCCGGGAGGACATTGAATTCATGGAGCCAGCGCTGTTAAAGGAGGCGGAGCAAAATATGCCCCGGATTTTATTTCCGTCTTGCGATGTTTTGATTGTGGATGAAATCGGGAAAAATTTTAGCGGCGACGGAATGGATCCGAACGTGACGGGGACATTTGCTACGCCATTTGCTGCGGGAGGTATTCATGCGGAACGCATCGGTCTATTGGACTTGTCACCAGAAACCCATGGAAACGGTATGGGGACAGGAATGGCCAGCGTTATTACTGAGCGGGTTTTTAAACAGTTGGACGTGAATATGATGTATATAAATGCCCTGACATGTAAAAATCTCAATGGTTCCAGAATTCCCTGTGTTATGACAAGTGATAGGGAGGCGATACAGTTTTGCCTGAAAAGCTGTATTCAGGCGGACCTGCTTTATCCGAAAATCATCCGGATATTTAACAGCCAGTTTGTTGAATATATGTGGATTTCAGAAGCCTTGGCTGAAAGACTGCCGGAGGGAGTGGAAATTCTTTCCGGGCCGGAGGAATTATCTTTTGATTCAGAAGGAAATCTTACAGACCGTTTTCCGAGACAACGGGGCCAAAGGGTTCTATAAATATGGAAAGCCGCTGCTCCACAGCTAGTTAAATTGTGGAGCAGCGGCGCTTTTTCTGTTATTTAGCACATGGTGGGCATGTGGTTGGTGCGTCGAAAGAAGGGTTGAAGGCGTAGAAGTTTCTGGAATCCAGTTGTTCCTGTAAAATTCTCAGTGTTTCACCGAAACGCTGGAAATGGACGACTTCACGTGCTCGAAGGAAACGGATCGGGTCGGCCACTTCCGGGTCCTTTACAAGGCGGAGAATGTTATCGTAGGTGGACCGGGCTTTCTGTTCGGCGGCCATATCTTCAAATAAATCAGTGATTGGGTCGCCCTTGGACTGGAATTCGCAGGCGTTGAACGGAATACCGCCGGCCGCCTGCGGCCAGATACCGATCGTGTGGTCAACATAATATTTGTCGAAGCCGTATTTTTTGATTTCTTCCATGGATAAGTTTCGGGTAAGCTGTGTGACAATCGTTGCCACAATCTCAAGATGGGCCAATTCTTCTGTACCTATATCGGTCAGCATCCCCATAGCCTGACGGTTTGGCATGGCAAAACGCTGTGAGAGATAACGCATGGAAGCGCCCATTTCGCCGTCTGGGCCTCCGTATTGGCTCATGATTACTTGGGCAATCTGAGCGTTTGGCTGTGTGATATTTACCGGATACTGCAATCGTTTCTCATAGTTCCACATGAGCAGTTACCTCCTTCCCATGGCCATTTTTGCTGAATCCACTCCCAGGAATTACTGGCAGTGTCGTTGGCGGTATCAATGGTTAAAGGACCGAAACGGCGGGCGTATTCCTTCAGGGCCGCGTTTCGCATTTCGCTGTGTTCGAGAAAATAGGACAGCGCCTCCGGGTTCTTTGGGTGGGAATCAAGAAACAGGGTAATATCATTTACGGCAAAGCTTACTTTATTAATATAATCCAATAATTGGGATTGGGAAAGTTGACATAGATTTCTCATCGCACGCACCTCTTTCCGCAGAATGGTTTATGAAGCTCCGGAAAAATCGTACCGACTTCCAGACTGTGGTTCAGATCAAATGTCGTCTGGAAGGTTTGCATTGGCACATAGGCCATGGCGATGGGAAAGGTGCAGATATTTTCACAGGCCGGTGCTGCCGGAGCCGGCATTGGCCGGTTGATTGGGTGGCAGCACGAAGCCATATTTTGTCGGTAATTCATATAAGCTCCTTTCGGAAAAATTCTTATTTTACTATTAATGTATGAAAACCGAAAAAGAATGTGAGAATATTAAACAATGATTTGAAGCGCGTTGTGCATATTGCGGATATGGATTTCTTTGCTTCCCGGCGCGTATTCACCGTCCAGTGTCCATGGAATTTCAGCTTCAGGATAAATATCCAATTCGCTGGCTTGAAAGAAAGTAATGACTTCCGGGTCATAGGATTGGGTGTTAATGGAGACAACGATCTTTGTCAGATCAAAGACGGTCTTTGGCATTTTGATAAGCATAACTTCAAAAAGACCGTCGTTGAAGTCTACCAGCTCTTTATTCAGACGTATCATACCGCCGATGGAGGTAGAATTGCAGATTGCGCCCCAGATGTAATTATCTTCCATAACAGTATCTTCATGGACAAATTTAATGTGGCACGGTTCAATGGCAGAAAGATCCTTCACGCCTTCAAGCAGATAGGCCAAATGCCCCAGCCGGTTTTTTAAAGACTGGGGGGTATTATAGGATGTTTCCGTAAAGGCGCCAAAAGATGCCACATAGGAAAAGTAAAGTTGATTGAAGGAACCGATATCAATACTGCGCGGAGAGCCGGTCATGATCTGTCGGGCAATTTCCACAGAACTTCCGTTCAGGCCGATGCTTCGGGCAAAGTCATTGGTGCTTCCGGAGGGAATATAGCCGACACACGGATGGTTTTCAATAGGAACAAGTGTGGAAACCATACCGTTAAAAGTACCGTCGCCGCCGCAGCAAACGATCAGGTCATAGGTTTTGTCCTGGCTCAGGGCATCATCAATGGCATTGGATATATATTTTGTCACGTTCAATGTTAATTCATAGCCGGCTTCGCAGAATATCTGGCAGACTTCTAAAAGGCTGTCTTTGATCTTTACCGTTCCGGCGCTTGGATTAACAATAAATAGCAGTTTTTTTTTCATGATAATAACCTCCCTTTTGCTCTGGAACATGGAGTATACCTGTTGCAAAGTATAAGGATATTATATATTATTTTGACGATGGTGGCTACTATAAGTTTTGTAAGAAAACGTTGACAAATGGGGATTCTGTTATATAATTTTAAAAACAGAAGAATATTATTTGGAGGCTATTCAGATGAAGAAGGTTGTAAAGTTTGGCGGAAGCTCTCTGGCCAGCGCCGAACAGTTTAAAAAGGTAGGTAATATTATCAGAAGCGATGCCGACCGAAGATATGTGATTCCTTCGGCGCCGGGAAAACGTTTCGCTAAGGATATTAAGGTGACCGATATGCTTTATCGCTGCTATGAGACGGCAGTGGCGGGAGAAGATTTCAGTGAGCTTCTTGGAAAGATTAAAGCGCGGTATAATGAGATTATTCAGGGGCTGTCCTTGGATTTATCGTTGGACGATGAGTTTGGCATGATTGAAACGGCCTTTGTAAATAAGGAAGGTATTGATTATGCTGCCTCAAGAGGAGAATATCTGAATGGCCTTGTTATGGCAAAATATTTGGACTATGAATTTGTCGACCCGGTAAACTATATCTTTTTCCGGGAAGACGGACAGTTGGATCAGGACAAGACCTATACGGCCTTGGGAGAAAAGCTGGGTGCGGTTGAAAGAGCCGTTATTCCGGGATTTTATGGCTGGGGGG
>ENA-ORNG01001326-ORNG01001326.1-human-gut-metagenome-genome-assembly--contig:-NODE-1326-length-18244-cov-4.468910_pt1 | contig 18244 bp, 21 predicted proteins | sample MGYA00242113_ERZ509018 | MGnify/ENA primary metagenome ERZ509018 (study PRJEB26280, sample SAMEA2338711) | human gut metagenome | biome: human gut; feature: human-associated habitat; material: faeces... | reverse complement strand
AATTCGAGAAAATGAGTGAACCTGTACAGGTTTACACTGCTTGCCAATTTGTGAGATACCAAGATGGTTTTACTTTTCAAAAGCAAAAGCAGACCTGATAAACTCGGCACAGGTCTGCTTTATAAATTTGGAACCATCTTAATTTTTCTCTTTATACTCGAAAATCAGTTCCTCTGTCAAATACTCATCACTCATACAATGCAGATCAGACACGCCTTCACTTATTAGACGATAAATGGTTGAGCGATAGAAGAATCTCAGGGCATCATCCAAGGACAGGTTTTCTTTTTCCGAAAATTGCTCGATAATTCGGGCATATTTTTTTTGTAATAAAATAGGATTGGCGGTCAAAGCTGTTCACTCCCCTCATAGTGCAGATACTCATCAAGAGCGTTCTGCGTTCGGAAACATATTTGTAAGTTGGGCTTTTCATAGCGCAGGCGGCGGATCGCTTCTTTTTTGTCAATCAGATTATCAAAGTAAAGCTCAACGGTATTAAATACCTTATCGTTGGCGACACCGCCAATCACTATATCATAATCTGTTCTATCATTTCCAGTTCTGCATTTCAGAATAAAGTCGAGCCATTCTTCAGAATAGCTTTCAAACCTCAAAATCTTAAGTTCCTGATAAGCCTTTTCCTCAAAACTGTAACGAGAAACAATTCCGTTTTTGCCACGACGCTTGAATTTTTCACACCACTTTACTGCCTGATCGTAAAGAGGTGTTGTGTAAAAGCCACGTCCAAAATCGACATTTTCTCTGGAATGTAATAAATCCGGAGTTTGAATCTCCAGATAGGAGCCATGATATAAAATCATAATTGGATACCCCTTTCTTCCATTAAGCTGATGATATCATCTACGATATAGTCCTTACCTTGGGTATGAAGCATCTCATACTCCGGTACGATATAACTATTCAAGATATCGCTTTTTTCAGTCAACGCCTGATAAACTTCTTCGGCATTTTTTCCCAGCTTAATGGCAATATTTTCGATACAGAATACAGCAAATTCCAGCTCATCTGTACTTGTTATTTTAGAGTTATCTAACATGGTTGAAACACCCCCTGTTATTCGTATTCAAAATGGTTTGTATCGTCATAATCTCCAAGATCATCTTTCAGGAAATCTGACTTCCGGATGTACATGGGATTTACCAGCTCACCTTTTTCGTGCAGAAGGCTGAACTTATAGTCCAGCAGTGCTGCGGGAACGTAAAGCTGTTTTGCGGTTTCAAAGAAAGAGTATTCGGACAAAAGCTCTAATACTTCGCTATCTTCTAAGAGCAACTCTGCGGCAAAGAAGTTTGCCTCATCTTCTTCCAATGAGCTGCCATCCAATACTTCCATTTCCTGAAATCCTTTCATCATGGCAATCTGAGCATGAAGCACAGCGTGTCCTAATTCGTGAGCAACTAAGATACGTTCCAATATATCATTCACATTACTGTCAATAACAATATTCTTTTGTCTGGACTGATAGAAGAAAAATCCTTTTAATTTTTTCTCCATATCATAAAAATGGATCTTGATTCCCAGACATTTGCAAAGCTCATAAGGATCTCTGGTGTCATATTTTTTTATCAGTTTTTCAACTGTTTCAATAATGCGTGCTGCCGTTCTCACTTGCTTCACCTCCCAATCGGACACAGAAAACAGTTATCTGCGAGTGAGGTCTGACTTAATGGCTGCTATTCCGTTTGCTTATGTTTTCTGTATTTTTTAGGAGTGAATTTTTCCCTTGCATTCTTTTTGGAGTCCATGTAGACCGACATCAACGCCTGGAAAAACACATCTTTGGCATCTTCATCTAGATCGCCACCGGCAAACAAAGAACTTACTCGTCCCAATACTTCCTGAGCTTCCTTTGCACCTTTGGAACCAAACTGCTTTCGTGCTTCAGCGAGGAACATATCTTCATCTATACGGCTTTGTTTGTCGGTTTCCTCATCGTCCAAAAGATAAGAAACAGATATATGCAAGGCTTCTGCCAATTTTCTGATATTGCTTTTTCGAGGGAGTGTTCCCAACTGCTCATAGGTGTAGAGAGAGCGTTCAGAGATTCCGGTTAACTGGGCAAGTTCTGTCTGAGAAAGATTCATTGCCAACCGAGCCTCCTTTATTTTTTCGCCAAATGTCATGTCCTTTCCTTCCTTTCTATGAAATTATTTATTCGTAACTTCCGATTATTCATTGACAAACTTCTGAAAATAGATATAATAGAACTTGGAAACAGAAGTTTAACTTCGCTTTTATTATATATCGGAAGTTGCAATTAGTCAATAAGTTCCGACTGTAACTTCTGGTTTTTATATTGTGTCTTACAGTTTGAACATGATATGTACTGGTTATTCTGTCCATGCTTCGGCATTTTCTTTCCCTTTGGCTGAAAGTGGACTTAGAAAGGAATTTGTATATGAAATAGAACCGAAAGGAGTTTTTTATGAGCAGGAATAATACTCAGGCTTTACATAGCATTCGTATGATGTGCAGGATGCAGCAAGTGGATGAAAAAGTTTTGTATGACCGTTCCAGGCTGATTCTTTCCATTTATCGGGATGTCTGCTGGTCTACAATGGGAAGAGCAGAAGAAGTCTATGATGATTTGATTTGTACCTGTGGTACCAGTTTGGATGGAGCACTGATTTATCTGGAAACCTTTGCTCCTGATGAAGCAAGAGAACGTTTTGAAGAAAAAATCCGGAGCCTGTTTGAAACAAAATGGATCATTGAACTGGTGGATAATGCTATGGGACGAATTCGGGAATACCCTTGTCGGGGAGATTTATATTGTGAGATACTCTCCAAGTGTTATTTGAGCAGATTTAAGTATAAAGAAGCTGAGATGCTGGAAATAATGGATATGGAGCGCAGCATCTATTATGACCGCAAAAAAGAAGCTGTTATGCTTTTTGGGTTGTCCCTGTGGGGCAATGCAATTCCCATGCTGAAAGAGTTTCTGGCAACTGCGAGAGAAGATGAAACAATGGGTTATGAAATTTAGAAAGTCCGATAAAAGTCCGACAAAATACCGACACTTTTCCTACTGAAAGTCCGACCTTGTAGGTGTTAAGATTAGTATGCTGGGAGATCGCAGCATCTAATTGAATCAATAATTTTGCCTCGTACCGAAAGGTATGGGGCTTTTTTTATTCCTGGCAGAAGTGCAGACACCTTGAGATTTTACATGGATATAACAAAGGATTAACGTGCATATGTCATAAATATTACGAACATTTTTAAATTGTCAAATCATTGTAAGGTCTATTGATTTTGACTTTGGATTCCCTAAAATAAGGCGTGTAAACAGGAGGAAGAGCAGAGGTATGAAAAAGAACACTGCAGCGAAGCTTTCCCTTGCATCACTTGCCGTGATCCTGGGAGGCGGAAGCGTGCTGATGAACACACAGCCATTTACGCCGGTCCATGCAGAAGTGCAGGACACGAAAGAAGCGCAGGATACGACGGTCATGATCGATCAGGGAACCAGCTGGAAATATCTGGATGACAACACTGATCCGGCAGCCGGAGGCGCGCTGAACGCATGGACGCTGGGCACATTTGATGACAGCGCATGGAAGGAAGCAGCCGGCAAGTTCGGGGCAAAGAGAGGAGAACTTGCGGATGTGAGCGGCTATATGCCGACGGTGCTGCTGAATCAGTATTATGAGGAAAACAAAGATATTCCGACCTATTTCTTCCGCACGAGCGTGACGCTGGAAAATATCAGCGAGATCACTTCGCTGAGCGGAACATTCTACAGCGATGATGAAGCGGCCGTCTACATCAACGGCCATGAGGTATTCTCCAATCTGAGCGCACAGCCTGATGGGGACAACCTGTATTATTCCGGTCACGGACAGGGTGCGCCGGAGGAACACGAGATCTCACTGAGCGCAGAGGAGTGCCAGGAATATCTCGTCGAGGGCGAAAACGTGATCGCTGTGGAACTGCACAACGACCGCGAGACAAGCTCAGATATCTACTTTGAGTTCGAATCCTTGAACGCCAACCGCAATGAGGTGTTCGAGACCGTGCAGAAGTCAGTGATCCTGATGGTCGGATCAGATGAGACAAGCAGAAACCTGACTTGGTATGCGAATGTCGATACGGCAGGCAGCGTGCAGTGGGCAAAGCAGTCTGATATGCAGGACGGCCTGTTCCCGGCACAGTATAACGAAGCCGCTGCGACTTCTATCGCCACCAACGATGCAGGATTCTACAGCAATCAGGCAACCATGACCAACCTGGAAGAAAACACAGCGTATGTGTACCGTGTGGTCAATGGCGACACCGTCAGCCAGATCTATACCTTTGAGACCGGTGACTTCGATGAGGGCTTCAGCTTCATCCTCGCCGGTGACCCGCAGATCGGCGCAGGCAATACGGAGACCGATACCGTAGGCTGGGATGAGACGCTCGATACGGCCATCGCACAGCTGAATCCGGATTTCCTGGTATCTGCCGGCGACCAGGTCAACACCAACAACAATGAGACGCAGTACACCGGCTACCTGAACGATGCGCTGACCTATCTGACGAGCGCGACGACGATCGGTAACCACGACAGCGGATCTGCCGCATACAACGAGCACTTCAACCTGCCGAATGAGAGCACGCAGCTCGGTGCGACGACAGCGGGAACGGACTACTGGTTCGTCTATGACAACACGCTGTTCATGGTGATCAACTCCAACAACCGCTCTACGGCAGAGCATAAGGAATTCCTGGAGAGCGCGATCGCGCAGAATCCGGATGTGAGATGGAAGACGGTCGTATTCCACCACTCTGTATACTCCACGGCATCCCACGTAGATGACGGCGACATCATCGAGCGCCGCGAAGAGCTGCCGCCGATGTTCAGCGAGCTGGATATCGATGTGGTGCTGATGGGCCATGACCACGTATACACGAGAACATACATGATGAATGGCACGACGCCGGATGATTCCCAGGGCGTGCAGAGCGAAGTGACGAATCCGGAAGGCGTGCTGTATCTGACCGCGAACTCCGCGAGCGGAAGTAAGTACTATGACATCAAGGCGCCGGAAGCAGCATACTCCGCAGTGATGGATCAGAGCTACCGCCGGACGATCACCGACATCGATGTGACGGATACATCCTACACGATGACGACATACTACATGGATACGATGGAAGTGCTGGATACGTTCACGATCAACAAGATCGACACAGACAAGAGCGAGCTGGAAGGACTTGTGGAGAAGGCAGAGCAGGTGAGTGAGGCAGACTGCACGGCAGAAGAGTGGCAGGCACTGCAGAGCGCGCTGGAAGCAGCCAAGAGCGTGCTGGCCGATGAGAAGGCAACGCAGGATGCGGTGAACGAAGCATATACGGCACTGCAGAGCGCATATGACGCAGCGACCACGCAGGATCCGGCAGATCCGGGCGAAGACAACGGCCAGGGCGGCGATGATGAGCAGAAGCCGGCCGATGGCAAAGACGACGTCGACACCGCAGCAGCAGGCACGAGTGCAGCGGCAGCAGCGCTCATCCTGGGCGCAGCTGGTGTGGCGATTGCCGCACGCCGACGCAAAGCGTAGTCTGCGCGATACAGATTGAACACGACGATCAATAGCGGGGAGAGCTCTTCGCTATTGATTTCATTTTTTAGGAAGGATGCTTGAAATGCAGAAACTGAGAGATAACCGATGGGTGATCGTGATCATCCTGCTTACGATCGCCGGCGCTATGCTGTTTCAGACATACGGCATGGAGTCATACAGCCGCTTTAACAGCACCACGCTGGAATATGTGAAAGGAACGGTCATGCAGGTCACTGCAGAAAACCTGACCTATGAAGAAGACCTTGACATCAACGTGGGCACGCAGGATCTGATCATCCGGCTGGATGAAGGGGAATACCAGGGAGAAGAGATCGAAGTGACCAACTATGTCTCCAATACGCACCAGTGCGAAGTCAGCGAGGGCATGTCGGTCATCATCAATGTCGATGAGCCGGAAGGGATCGAGCCATATTACACGCTGTACAATTATGACCGCTCCATCCCGATGGCATTCGGCATCGCCGTGCTCATCCTGGCCATCGTGCTCATCGCGAAGGGCAAGGGCGTGAAGGCGATCCTCGGTCTGGCATACAGCCTGTATCTGGTCGTCTGCGTGCTGCTGCCGATGGTTTTCTCGGGATATTCTCCGATCGCGGTCAGCATCTTGTGCGCGATCCTCTCCGTCACCGTGACGCTGCTGCTGCTCAATGGCCAGAGCAAGAAGACCTACGCGGCCATCGTGTCCACCGTGGCCGGCGTCATCGTATCGCTGATCTTCTTTTTGATCCTGTCCAATATGATGCATCTGGACGGCTTCAGCGCAGAAGAGAGCGAAGGGCTGATCCTGATCGGCGAATCCACAGGCCTGCGCGTCAAGGACATCTTGTTTGCGGGCGTGCTGATCTCCTCGCTGGGCGCCATCATGGATACCGGCATGTCCATCGTCTCCTCGCTGTATGAGGTGTATCGCCACAATACTGCGCTGACCTCAAGAGAGCTTTTGCGCTCAGGCATCGAGATCGGCAAGGATATGATCGGAACGATGTGCAATACGCTGATCTTGGCGTTCACCGGAAGCTCCTTCCTGACCCTGCTCGTCTTTCTTTCCTATGACGTGCAGTTCAATCAGCTGTTCAACAGCAACTTCCTGAGCATGGAGATCGCGCAGGGCATCTGCGGATCGCTGGGCATCGTGCTCACTGTGCCGATCGCTTCGCTGATCACGGCCTATGTGCTCTGCCGTTCGCCGCAGTCACCTGAGACGATCGAAGAGGACGAGAGCGAAGAAGAGAAAGAAAACGACGAAGCGTTCCTGGAACGCTCATGATCAAAAACAGCGGGGAATATCCTCGCTGTTTTTGATGCAGGAGGAAGAAAGGATTTCTTTCTCTCTGTCATTGCGTTATGATAATAACAAACAGCAGGAGGGATCGTATGCAAGAGACGATACAGATATTGAAACAAGAGATCAAAGAGAAGCGGCTGATGCGGATGCTGAATGAGACGGCAGGACACCATCGGATCCAGACGACGGAAGGCTACAGGGAAGCCGCCCATGCGTGCGCGCGGACGCTCAGCAGCCACGGCATCGATGCGCGGGTGCTTTCTTACCCGATGAAAGAACATGCTTATGCGGGGACATACCGGCTGTTTCCCCAGTGGGACTGTCATGGCGGCGCATGCCGGCTGATCGAGCCCTTTGCCCTCGATCTGGCAGATTATGATGATGATCCGATCCAGATCATCACGCAGAGCATCGCCTGTGATTACCGCGGTCATCCTCTGGAGATCGTGGAGATGACTCGCGGCAGCAGCGAGCAGGAATATGCGCAGTGGGATCTGGAAGGGAAGATCCTGTTTACGCATGAGCAGGTGAAGAAGTACCGCTGGGCAACGGAACGCCGTGGCGCGCTGGGCATCATTTCTGATTATCTCAATGAGACCGATTTTTACCGCTCGCCGCAGGATCTGCCGGATACCGTAAACTATACCGGCTTCTGGTGGGATTACCATGAGCAGCACAAGGCATTTGGCTTTGTCATCTCGCCGCGGCTTTCCGCCCGGCTGCATGCGGCATGCGAGCTGCAGCGGGAACGCTATGCACGCAAAGAATGTGATTCGCCTTATCCCAAGGCAGAAGCCTGGATCGACGCTGAGATCCATGAAGGAAGCATCGAGGTCGTGGAAGCGCATCTGCCCGGACAAAGCGAGGAGAACGTGCTCATCTGCGCGCATCTGTGTCATCCTTATGCGTCTGCCAATGACAACGCATCCGGCGTGAGCGGTGCGATGGAGACGATGATCGCCTTGCATGACGCTGTTCAAAAAGGAAAGCTGCCGCCTTTGGATAAAGGCGTGAAGATGATCCTCGTGCCGGAATTCACCGGGACATTCCATTATCTGTATGACGGCCGGAAATGGACAGACGACATCGCCGCCATCAACCTGGACATGATCGGCGCCAGACAAGATGACATCAACGGTCCGATCACCCTGACCCATCTTCCTTATGCCTGCACATCCATATGCGGGGAACTGGGTTCCCTGCTCCTGGAAGAAATAAAAGCGCAGGCTGCCTGCCGGGAAGATGTCTTGATCCAGAACGTGATGACCAAGGAAGAAGAGTTCGTGCTGGGCAGCGATCACTATATCCTCAGCGATCCATCTGTCCGCATCCCCTGCGTGATGCTGGGGCAGATGCCCGATCTGTATTATCATACGAGCAGCGACACGGTGTCCCGCATCGATCCGGATGTGCTGAAGTTCTCTACGGTCTTCGCGGCATCTTATGTCTATACGCTGTGCAACATGAAGAAGGAGGATGTCCGGCTCATCTTCCTGCACCAGCGCACACATCTGATGAAGCAGATCGAACATAAGGTCCGCCATGCCATGCGGGAGGAGATGACGGAAGAGCAGCTGAACGACATGCTCGCCGTGCTGAAGGATCATCATTGCCGAAGCGCACGGAGCATCACGCAGTTTTGCCCGGATGCGCAGGGGATCCAGGAACAGATCGACTGGATCTGCCGTCTGTGCCCGGCAGAACTGCCGCAGGATGACGGCAGCTCTTCGGTATATGTGCGCACGTTCCGCACGCCGCTGCATGATCTGCGCGAGCTTTTTCTGGAAGAGACGGACGCGCTGGAAAAAGTCATGGCCTATGAGAAACGCCATGCCGGCGCATTACAGAAGGAGCTGTGCGAAGTGCTCTGCGTATATTGGATCGACGGCAGGATGAGCAGGGAAGGCGTCATCGCGCGTACAGAAGCAGAGAGCGGCGTGCCATGCCGTCATCTGCTGGAGGATTATCTGGATCTGCTGGAAGAGCTGAAGCTGATCGAGATCAGCGCATGAAAAAACACAGTGTATCTGTCGGGGTACACTGTGCTTTTTTTTCGGATGATGCCGTTCTCTGTGACCGCTAACGGATGAAGTGCGTGAACACATGCGGCTCGCTGACCGGCAGGCCGAACTGCTCTTTGCCCAGCTCGATGCTCTTCATCAGAAACGCCATGTTGTGGGCCAGGACGCGCATGGTCTGCAGTCCCTCTTCGTCCTGCGCCGCCTGTCCGGCCTCTCTGCCATGGACGCTGTTCCAGTATTGGCTGGACGCGACCGGCATGCCGCTGATCGTAAAGTATTTGTTCAGCTCATCAAAGGTTGCGGAGCATCCGCCTCTGCGGGCGACGGCGACGCTGGCGCCGACCTTCATCGTCTTGTCAAAGGAGGTGCTGTAAAACAGCCGGTCCAGACAAGCGATCAGCGTGGCGTTGGCTGACGCATAATAGACCGGCGAGGCGATGACGAGCCCATCCGCCTGTTCAAATTTCGGCGCCAGCTCGTTGACCACATCGTCAAACACACATTTTCCCTTCTTGGCACAGCTGCCGCAGGCAATGCATCCGCGCACATCCTGCATGCCGATCTGCACACACTCGCAGTCGATGCCCTCCAGCTTGAAGATCTGTTCCATTTCCCGCAGCGCGATGGCGGTATTGCCGTTTACCCGCGGGCTGCCATTGATCATCAGTACGTTCATCACGATTCCTCCTGTTCTTCACTTTCATTCTCTATTATAGCCGCAAAACGAGATTAGTGAACTTCTTCCCGGCGGAAAGGAGACAGCGATCGCAAGATCCGTTGTTTTATGGTTGCTTTTTGGATAAGGGTGTGCTTTAATATACCTGCTATTTATCAAGAGATGGGTGAGAGAGTCAGCTCGTTTGACCCCACGCCAACCTGTATGACGCATCATATAAGGTGGTAAAGCTGACAGCGATAAGAGAATATAGATATCGGTCATCTTCTCTGTCGCGGGAAGATTTTTTTATGAAATAGCGAAAGGAGAGCGGAATGAAAGACTACATTTTCACATCAGAGAGCATCACAGAAGGTCATCCGGACAAGATCTGCGATAAGATCGCGGACTCCATCCTGGATGAGGCGCTGCGTCAGGATCCTTATTCCAACATGGCGGTGGAAGCCACGATCAAGGACGACTTCGTGCTGATCTATGGAGAGGCAGACACCAAGGCACATATCGATTATGCGCAGATCGCGAAAGACGTGATCCGCAAGATCGGTTACGAGGAAGAGTACACGGTCATGATCCGGGTGAACAAGCAGTCCAGCGAGATCCATCATGCGGTCAACCATGCGGATCATGTGATCGGCGCAGGCGATCAGGGCATCATGTTCGGCTATGCCTGCAATGAGAGCGATGAATACATGCCGGCTCCGATCTATTATGCGCACAAGCTGGCGCGTCAGCTGACCAAGGTGCGCCGCGAAAATCCGCTGCTGAAGCCGGATGGCAAGACCCAGGTTTCCGTGGAGTACAAGGATGGCAAGATCGCCCGGATCGACACCATCGTCGTCTCCACCCAGCATTCTGCGCAGGCGTCGCAGGAACAGATCCGCGAGATCGTCATGAACGAGGTCATCCGTCCCTGCATCGAAGCGGAGCTGATCGATGAGCGCACGCGGTTTCTGATCAACCCCAGCGGAAGCTTTGTCGTGGGTGGAAGCTTCGGCGATTCCGGCACGACCGGACGCAAGATCGTCTGCGATACCTATGGCGGCATGGGCCGCATCGGCGGAGGATGCTTCTCCTCCAAAGACCCGACCAAGGTAGACCGCAGCGCAGCATACTATTGCCGTTATGTCGCGAAGAACATCGTGGCCAACGGGCTGGCTGAACGCTGTGAGGTGCAGGTCGCTTATGCCATCGGCAAGAGCGAACCGGTCTCCCTGTGCGTAGATACATTCGGCACCGGAGTGAAGAGCGATGAGGAGCTGCTGCAGATCATCCGAAACAACTTCAACTTCGAGGTAGGCAACATCCTGGAAGAACTCGATCTGCGCAAGCCGATCTATTCCAAGACGTCTTGTTACGGACACTTCGGCGATCCCCAGTTCTCCTGGGAGAAGATCAAAACGCTGACCTATTGATCAAACGAGCAAAAACAGGCAGATGCACACGTGGATATCCGTGTGATCTGCCTGTTTTCATTTTGTTCAGCGCCTTGGTTACTTCAGCTTTTTCGCAATGATCCCTTGCAGCTCTTCGAGGAAAGTCTTGTCCTTGCACTGCTTGACCATGAGCAGGAGGATCTCCTGCGACGTGTGCTGGTCCATCAAAGAAACGATATGCTGCGCCTTGCTGACCAACGGGCGATAGACCCGCATCAGCGATTTGGTATGCTGAGAAAAACCGGAAACGTGAATGTATTCCTTTTTCTGAAGCCGTTTCAGCACAGGCTGAATAGAATTGACGGTGATGTCGGGAAGATATTGCTGAATATCTCTGGCGGACAGATCTTCATCATGAGCCCAGAATATCTCCATGGCATCGGTTTCTCTTTTGGTGAGATGGGTTTCTGCCATGATCATCACTCCTTACGATTTTATTTTAAACGAACGAAACTACAAATGCAATCGGTTTTGACCGCCAAAAAAAAGCAAGCGCGATCACGATAAATCTGCCTGCTTTTTTCATTAGATCATCCGATGATGAACATCATTCAACCTGATCTAAACGATATCATTTGACTAAGATCCAATCGGTTTCCCATTTTTGTAAAGTAGCATTATATAATCTTTTATAAAGATGTCCGTTGATCATTTCATATTTCCATTCTAATTTATTTGCTAAAGTGCATATTTCTTCTGAGGGATATTGAACAGATGCGTGAATGATCCAATTAGAGGGAAAAAGTATAAATAAGCACAAAATAATAAGTATTTTTTTCATTTAATAATCACCTCACTTTTTAATTATTTTTATTTCTTCAAACCCTGGAATGTGCGGGGAGTCGAGTGGCATAGATTGATCACCAAGATGAAACGTGTAAGTGCCGTCACCATGATCGATAATGTATCCTTCGTTTAAGATTTCCTCTTCTGAATAAGTTCCTTCGGTATCCTCTGTTTCCGTATACCATGCCTCGAAAATGATGCTGTGGTGTTAGCATAAAAAGTGGACAGGAAGAATAGAGAGGGGTAACATAACAAGTACAACATCATCGTGAATAGATGAGCAAGTGAAAGAAGGGTATGAGAATGTCCAAGTCCAAAAAGAGAAAAACGTTCGACAATGAATTCAAGAATAAGGCTGTACAATATGTCAATGAGCATTCAGAGCTGTCACGCGCTCAAGCTGCCGCTAATCTTGGCATCGGCCAAAGCACACTGTCCAGATGGCTCAAGGAAGCCAGAGAATCTGATGACGGCAAGATCAACGCGCCTGGAAGCGGGAATTATCAATCAGATGTAGCTAAGGAGAATGCTCGCTTGAAACGTGAGCTTCGCGATACGAAGGATGCGCTTGAAATCCTAAAAAAAGCCATCAGCATACTGGGAGAGTAACTCTGGTCTTCTATGAGTTAGTGCGGGATGCCGCAGAGAATGACAAGTCATTTTCTGTTGCCGGTGTGCTGAGAAAACTGGGTATCTCCACATCTGGATATTATAGCTGGAGGAAACGCCGCGAGAGCTGCTCTAAGGCCCGTAAGAAACGGATCATGGATGAGATCAAAACCATCCACAAAGAATCTCATATGGTCTATGGCGCGCCCAAGATCGCTCATGTGCTGAATGAGAGAGGAATCGCCGTATCACAGCGTACCGTATCGGTTTACATGCGTGAAATGGGCATAAAAGCGAGGTATATCCAGCCCAGAACAAGAACAACGATCAACAGCGATTTCTCATCAACATTGCACAATCTGTTGAAACGAGAATTCAATCCAGAACATCCGAATGCGGTATGGTGCACAGATATCACATATATCTGGACCGTAGACGAAGGATTCGTGTACCTGACAAGCGTAATGGACCTGTATTCGCGCAAGATCGTGGCATGGACGCTAAGCAGGACAATGGAGGCGGAGGAAGTGCTGCAAAGCGTCAGGAAGGCGAAAGAAAGGCGTGATCTGGAAGATGTGCTCGTCCTGCATTCAGATCGCGGAATACAGTTCGTATGTGGAAAATATCAGGAACTGACGGCAGGTATGAAAACAAGTTATTCACGGAAAGGAAATCCATGGGATAACGCATGCATCGAGTCATTTCACGCATTGATCAAGAGAGAATGTTTGAAGCACCATCGTATTCAGAATTACGAAGAAGCGTAGCAGCTAGTGTTCGAATATATCGAAACATTCTATAACACAGTAAGGATTCACAGTCATTGTGATTATCAATCTCCGAATGACTACGAGAAGCAATACGAATTGCAAAAAATCTCTATTTAATTAGTCCGAAATCTTGACATAGTACCAGACTGCGTTTGAAATAGATTGCAATATATCTTAGCCAGCGAATACTTATTGTCTAAAATGACAAAAAAGTGTACGCAAAGGTACACCTTATGCGTACACATCATCTTGGCTTACATCTTCTTTCAAAGCACTGAAAATCATATTCATTTCACTCTTTTTAAACACATTTATCTTATCACAATATCCTCATTTTGTCCATTCGCAAAGGTGTACCTTCAAGCACATCAGAGACGGAGAGGAGGCCATATGAAAAAAGTGTATTCAGGCGTGTTCGCCACACATGTGAAATGTACACGTGAAGAGACCATGCGCCTTCTTGAAAAGAACGATGCACAAATGCTTGAATTGCTGTATCACGAAAACTGTACGTCTATCTCGCTGCAGCCTGAACTGGTTCACACCCAAGTGAGAGAAAGCAGCATTCAGTGATCACACAAACATGATCAAAGAAAGGGGTTATTGAGATGAGAGAGTATGTAAGACCGATGATGACGGGAGAAACATTTGCACCGAATGAGTATGTGGCGGCATGCTATTCTTTAGCTTGTCATGCTGGAGAAAATGAGTACCCTCCGCAAGGATATCAATGGGATCGTAAAGAATATGGAGGGGTAGAGCATTCTCCTTTAGGAACAACGAATACCTGTGGGGACGCTAATGCGAATAGAATCGTTACTAACGAAAATGGCGTTATTACTAGTATCGATGAGCATAATTATGATCAAGGATGGATTAATGGCGGATTAGATAGTTGGTTTGATAGGAACGGTAATGATGTGTGTGATGGCGGTGACTTGATTTATTGGCATACTTATAGTGCCAATAGAAATCGCAGATGGAATCACTGGGGTTATGCAATAGCAGATCCAAATCATCCTAATCGATCTTGATCATAATGGGCGGTCATCCGCCTTTTCTTTTTGTCAGATCATGATGAAGGTCAATGTTGTTGCGATGATGGCTTGGCAGATGCGATAGCCCAGAAACTGATGATAAGGGATGTGGATGCGTAATGAGGAGAGGACTTGCATGTGTACGCAGAGGCCGCCAAATCCAAGCAGCGCGCTGATGCAGGTGAGCTGTAATTTGAGCGGCAGGCTGCTTTGGACGAGCATGATGCAGCCGTTGGAGAATTCGGAGACGATCTGCAATGGGAGTGAGAGCGGGCCTGGCAGGATGCACTGAACGAGATGAAAGATGGAGAGGAACATCATCAGATAGATGCCGATGAGGAACATGGCGCGTCCGCTTTTGAGAATGGCGTCAGTGAGTGCGGGGAAGAATGTGGGCATGTTGTTTCTGGGGGCTGCCGGGCAGACTTTGGTCTTTCTGGTGAGGGCCAGCAAGATGAGTCCGCTGAGGATCTGAATGCCATAGAGCGTCCAGCCGATCTTGGCAGAGCGATATAGCGCTGTGCCAAGAGAAAGGATGACGAAGCCGGTGGTGGGAAAGCTGCAGCATTTGATCATGCGTTTGGCACCCTCACTGTTGATCTGGCCGTTTTCGTACAGCTCATCGATGAACAGAGCACCATTGGGAAAACCAAGCAGCAATGCGCACATGAAGCAGGCAAAACCGTTGTTCTCCATGTTGAACAGCTTGTTGAAGAGGGCAAGCTTCAGATGGTCGAAGCCGCCTCTGGCCTGGATCAGGCGGACCAGGATCATCGGCAGCAGCATCCCGGGGATGAGGTTGTCGCGCCAAAGCCGCATTGCGCGCTGACAGCTTTCATGCACTTCGCTGCCGCACAGCAGGATGGCGGCCAGGATCAGGATGAGGAGCATTCGTTCGAATCGCCGCATGGGCATCACCGCTACATCATATGATGAGATAACGGCGGTTTTGCGTTTTGCCAGGAAATGTGATAGATTATAAGGACGAGAAAAGGGGCTGGGAAAGATGATGAGACTGCTGGTGAAGCTGCTGGTGAAGGACGCGGATGCGGTAGAGAAGGATGAGGTGCGCAAGGCATACGGCAATCTGGCGAGCATGACCGGCATCGTGGCCAATCTGCTGCTGTGTCTGTTCAAGTTCATGGCCGGAACGATCGCCAACAGCATCTCCATCACGGCGGATGCGGTCAACAACCTGTCGGATGCCGGCAGCTCGATCGTTTCGCTGGTGAGCTTTCATCTGGCGGGCAAGCCGGCGGATGCCAAACATCCCTTCGGTCATGCGCGCTATGAGTGTCTGGCCTCGCTGCTGGTGGCGGTGCTGATCTTGTTTCTGGGCGTCGAGCTGGCCAAGGAGAGCGCGAGCAAGATCCTCGATCCCCAGGAAGTGGTGTTTTCCTGGACAGCGGTCATCGTGCTGGGCATCTCGATCCTGGTGAAGCTGTGGATGTATGCCTATAACCGGCATTATGGCGCGCTGATCCATTCTTCGGTGATGGAGGCGACGGCGGCGGATTCGCTTTCTGATGTGCTGGGGACCGGCGGCGTCCTGCTGTCCACGATCATCTCTCCGCTCATCCATTTCAACCTGGATGGCTACATGGGCGTCCTGGTGGCGGCGTTCATCTTGTTCACCGGCATCTCCCTCATCCGCAGCGCGCTCGATGAGCTGCTGGGCAAGGCGCCTGATCCGGATATCGTCAAGGAGATCATCGCCCGCATCCGCAAATATGACGGGGTGCTGGGCGTCCATGACCTCATCGTGCATGACTATGGGCCAAACCGGCTCTTTGTCAGCGTGCATGTGGAAGTCGATTACCGGCGTGATATCTTTGAGAGCCATGATATGATCGATAATATCGAAAAGGAGATCAAAGAGGAGATGGGGATCGAGACAGTGGTGCATATGGATCCGATCCGCACGGATGATGAGCTGACCAATGCGCTGCGCGAGATGCTCAGAAAGGTGCTGAAGCAGATCGATCCGGTGCTGTCTTTCCATGATTTCCGGGTCGTGTCGGGCACGACGCACACCAATCTGATCTTCGATGTCGTCGTCCCCTTTGATTCGGCTTATGATGATGAAACGCTCATGAAGCTGATCACGGATGGGATCCACACCTACCGCAAGGACTGTTATGCGGTCATCACCTTTGACCGTGCGTATACCAGCGAGGAAAAACGAGAAGAAGACTGAAGCCCCGGCCGCCGGGGCTTTCTTCTGTTTGTGTTTGCGGGGCGGATAGGATATAATGAGACACAGGTGAAGAGCATGAGAAAAAAAAGAATCGTCATCAAGGTCGGCAGTTCCACGATCACACACGCCAGCGGACTGCTGAATCTGCGCAAGCTGGACGCGCTGGCCTGTGTGCTCAGCGATCTGCGCAATCAGGGGCATGAGGTGCTGCTGGTGAGCAGCGGCGCCATCGCCGCGGGAAGAGGCAAGATGCATCTGGACCGCCGCCCGCAGACGCTGGAGGAAAAACAGGCGCTGGCCGCGGTCGGCCAGTGCGAGCTGATGTATATCTATGACAAGATGTTTTCGCAGTATTCGTGCAGTGTCGCGCAGCTGCTGATCACAAAGGAGGTCATCGATGATGACACGCTGCGGCGCAATGTGCGCGGCACGATCGATACGCTGCTGGCTTATCGCTGCATCCCGATCATCAATGAGAATGACAGCGTGGCGACCGATGAGATCGTCTATGGCGACAATGACACGCTCAGTGCGATCACGGCCCGGCTGATGAGCGCGGATCTGCTCATCTTGCTCAGCGATGTGGATGGGCTTTATGAGCGGAATCCGCTGCTTGATCCAAAGGCGAAGAAGCTGGATGTCGTCCATGAGATCGACGATGCGCTCATGGCCATGGCGGGCGAGAGCGCGAGCGATCTGGGAACCGGCGGGATGATCACCAAGCTGCAGGCCGGGCGCATCGCCACTTCGGCAGGCTGCGACATGGTCATCGCCAGCGGAGAGGATCCGCGGATCTTGTATGACATTCTGGATGGAACGCCATGCGGAACACTGTTTCTGGCAAGGAGGGAATGAGCTGATGAGCGAACTGAGCGAATTATATGAACAAGGCATACGCTGCCGCAAGGCCGCTTATGCCCTGACCCGCGCCGCCGGGCACGGCGTTGCGACCGCGGTGCTCTCCAAGGTCATGCAGCCCGATCCCGTCCTCTACGACGAGGCGCTACTGCGCATCCTGCAGGAGAATGAGATCGACCTGATCGCCCTGGCCAATGAAGTGGAGGAACGCTTAAAAACCGTGGACAAGCCCATCACCGTGGCCGTTATGGGCTGCGTGGTCAACGGCCCCGGGGAGGCCTCCGCCGCCGACTGCGGCATCGCCGGCGGAGTGGGGGAGGGGCTCCTCTTCAAAAAGGGGCAGATCGTCAAAAAAGTCCCCCAGGAGCAGCTGGTGGACGAGCTGTTTGCGCTGATTGACACCCTATAATAAGGAGAAGGCTATGTCCATATGGAGTGCGGTCCTGGAAAAGGACGGGCAGTGCCACACGTTCCTGGGCCGGGTGTTTGACGCCCTGGAGGGCCGGCAGCGGGATTACAATTTTCTGCTGGTGGGGGTCGAAGCTTACCCCGGAACTCCTGACTTTCAGTTTGTCAATCAGGCCCCGGTCTGGATGTCCGGGGAGGAACTGACCCGCATGATCCGGCAGGAGGATTTTCAGTGGGTGTGGGGGGCGCTGCTGGCCTTCTCAACCTCCTGTTCCAAGGAGCAGATTCTTTCGGGGGTCCGCGCCCTCTATGTCCCGGAGGCCTCTGACCAGGACAGCTGGCACATTCGGAACCGCTTTCTGGAGACCGGGGCGGAATTTATGATCTATGCGGAGGACTCCACCTATACAGAGCTGCTGACCCGAAACCGGAAACTGCTGGAGCTGTTTTGCCGCCACGAGCCTGAGGCGGTAGTGCGAGAGCTGTGAGTGAGCGGTAGAGGATTCATTCCGCCGTTATCTCCGCGCTAAGAATCGCCCTTCGGGCGGCTGCGCTCCGAAACGCGCCTGCGGG
>ENA-ORNG01001315-ORNG01001315.1-human-gut-metagenome-genome-assembly--contig:-NODE-1315-length-18310-cov-18.182525_pt1 | contig 18310 bp, 15 predicted proteins | sample MGYA00242113_ERZ509018 | MGnify/ENA primary metagenome ERZ509018 (study PRJEB26280, sample SAMEA2338711) | human gut metagenome | biome: human gut; feature: human-associated habitat; material: faeces... | reverse complement strand
GGCCGGCCTTGTCGATGGCATCGTCAATGGTGGCGTGGAGCTGGCGCAGCAGCTTCTTCCGCACCCGATTCACCACCAGATGGAGCGTGCCGGCGGGAAACCGGTCCAGCTCCATCACCGTATGCTGTGCGTCCCGCAGGGAGGAGGCGTCTGCCGTGGTCACCACCACGCAGCGGTCCGCACCGCAGGTGGCCAGCTGGAAGCCGGTGCCCAGCCCTGCCGGGGCGTCCAGCAGGCAGAAGTCGAATTGTTTGCGGACCTCCTGCAGAAGGGCAGTCATCTGGGCCTCCGACACCGGACGGCCCCGCAGGCGGGCGGGGGCCGTGAGCAGGAACAGGCCGGGGACCTTTGGATGCTCCACAACGGCCAGATCCAGCGTGCAGCGGCCTTGGGCCACATCGGAGAAGTCCATCAGCGTCCGGTCAGAGAGTCCCAGTGCCAGATCCAGGTTCCGCAGGCCGATGTCGCAGTCCAGGCAGAGGACCCGGCGGCCGGACTGTGCCAGCGCCGCGCCGACTCCGGCGGTAAAGGATGTCTTTCCGGTGCCGCCCTTTCCGGACACGACGGCAATGCACTGCCCCGGAGACTTCATGACGGCACCTCCCATGCTACTTGCTCATAAATGTATTATAATGGATTCTTCTTGATTTTTGCAAACATTCTCGGATATTTTTCCGGGGTTTTTTTCGCTTTTTCCACGATGATCAGCCGGTGCCGCACCTGTGTTCCGGGGATCACATAGTCCCGGACCGCTGCAACGGCCCCGCCAAGGGTCGCGATGGCGTGTCCGGCGGAGGCCAGCTCCTGATCGGATTCCACGGATTTCATGGCCAGGAACTTCCCGCCGGGCCGCACCAGGGGCAGGCACAGCTCGCACAGCACCGGCAGGGCAGCCACCGCCCGGGAGACCGCCAGGTCATAGGATTCCCGGTGGGCGCCGGCAAATTCCTCCGCCCGGCTGTGGATGCAGGATACATCCGTGAGGCCCAGCTCCCGGCAGACCGACTCCAGAAACTGGACGCGCTTGCCCAGAGAGTCCAGCAGCGTCAGCCGGATGGTGGGCTCCAGGATCCGCAGGGGCAGGCCGGGGAAGCCGGCGCCGGTGCCCACGTCCACCACGGACTTGCCGTGGAAGTCCTCCAGCGTCAGCAGGGCGGCGCTGTCCAGAAAGTGGAGGGCAGCCACGTCCCGGGGCTCTGTGATAGCGGTGAGGTTCATCACCTTGTTGGTCTCCAGCAGCAGCTCCCCATACCTGCACAGGGCGGGGATCCCGTCCGCGGGAAGCCCCATGGCCGCCAGACCGGATTGCAGATACTGCTCCATCATGTCCTCTCTTTCAGCAGGTCCCGGATCTCTGTCAGCAGCTGCTCCTCACGGGAGGGCTGGGGCGGCGGAGGAGGGGCGTCCTCCTCTTTTTTGTGAAGGCGGTTGAGCGCCTTGATGATGCAGAACACCACAAAGGCCATGATCAGGAAGTTGAGAACGGCGTTGAGGAAGCTGCCCAGCATCAGGGCACCGCCTCCGGGCAGCTGGATGGACAGAGCAGCCAGCGCCGCATTGTCCCCGGTAAAAATGCCCAGGATCGGGTTCAGGATGTCATTTACCAGGGAGTCTGTGATGCCCTTGAAGGCGCCGCCGATGATGACGCCGACGGCCAGGTCCATCACGTTGCCCCGGGCGATGAATTTTCGGAATTCGGCCAGAAAGCCGGTGGTTTTTTGGCTTAGATGAGACATGGGATTCTCCTGTGTGAAGATATGCTCCGAGCGGGCGCCGCCAGCCAGGACAAGGGAAGCCGCAGTCCCTTGTGCCGCAGCGGTTTGCGGGGCCAGACCGGGCTGGAGCCGCTGGAGCAGGGGGAATGTGGGCTCCGCTGCGCTGGCGGTGTCTCCAGCGTCTGGAAAGCGGTTTGACAAATTGTATTATTTTATGAATATATTACAATTTGGAATTACTTCTTGGGGATCAGGACTTCCGTGCCGCCCATATAGGGGCGAAGGACCTCCGGGATACGGACGGTGCCGTCGGCCTGGAGGTTGTTCTCCAGGAAGGCGATCAGCATCCGGGGCGGCGCCACGCAGGTGTTGTTCAAGGTGTGGCACAGCTGCATCTTGCCGTTTTCGTCCTTGTAGCGGATGCGCAGCCGCCGGGCCTGAGCGTCGCCCAGGTTGGAGCAGGAGCAGACCTCAAAGAACTTCTGCTGGCGGGGGGACCAGGCCTCGATATCGCAGGACTTCACCTTCAGGTCCGCCAGGTCGCCGGAGCAGCACTCCAGCTGCCGGACCGGGATGTCCATGGACCGGAACAGTTCCACGGACATCTGCCACAGCTTCTCGTACCAGTCCTTGGACTCCTCAGGCTTGCAGACCACGATCATCTCCTGCTTCTCAAACTGGTGAATGCGATAGATGCCCCGCTCCTCGATGCCGTGGGCGCCCTTCTCCTTGCGGAAGCAGGGAGAGTAGGAGGTGAGGGTCTGGGGCAGGCTCTCGGCAGGCAGGATCTGGTCGATGAACCGGCCGATCATGGAGTGCTCGCTGGTGCCGATGAGATACAGGTCTTCGCCTTCGATCTTGTACATCATGCCGTCCATGTCGGTCTGGCTCATGACGCCCTCCACCACGTTGCCGTGGATCATGAAGGGGGGGATGCAGTAGGTGAAGCCCTTGTTGATCATGAAGTCCCGGCCATAGGCCAGCACCGCCTCGTGGAGCCGGGCGATGTCCCCCAGCAGGTAGTAGAAGCCGCTGCCGGACACACGGCCTGCGGCGTCCAGGTCGATGCCGCCGAAGGACTCCATGATGTCCACATGGTAGGGGATGGGGAAGTCGGGGACCTTGCATTCGCCAAACCGCTGGACCTCCACATTCTCGCTGTCATCTTTGCCGATGGGCACGGAGGGATCGATCATCTGGGGGATCAGCAGCATGTCGTGGTGAAGCTTTGCCTCCAGTTCGGTCTCCTGCCGCTCCAGCTCCGCCAGACGGTCCGCCTGTTCCTTTACCTGGGCCTTGACGGCCTCGGCCTCTGCCAGCTTGCCGGGGTCCTTTTTGGCCTGACCCATCAGCATACCGATCTGCTTGCTCAGCTGATTCCGGTTGGAGCGGAGCTGATCTGCCTCCGCAATGGCAGCCCGGCGCCTGGCGTCCAGCTCCAGGACCTCATCCACCAGGGGCAGCTTGGCGTCCTGGAACTTCTTCTTGATGTTCTCTCGTACGGCATCGGGATTCTCCCGAATGAATTTGATATCCAGCATGGTTTCTCTCTCCTTAAACGTAAGTTGATGGTTTCACGTGAAACGGCGGTCAATGGGCGGCTGCTGTGCGGGATTCCACGGCATCCTTCAGCTGGGCGTACCGCTGCGCAGGCGGTGTGATCCCCTCGCCCGCCGTATCCGGCAGGGCGTCTGTGTAGCCGTTGGCCTCAAAGGCCTCGATGCTGGCCTGACAGCCGGCCAGGTCGCCGGCGGAGTATTGCTGCTGCAGGGTGTACAGGGCCAAAAGGGCCTCGGCTTCCTGCTGTGCGTCCGTCAGCTCCTGACTGGATGCTTCCGCCTGGCTCTCCAGCTCATCGATGGTGTCCTGGGCGTCATCCAGCTGGCCCTGCAGGTCCAGCAGCGCATCCTGCGTGGTCTGGATCTCCTGCATGGCGCTGACGGAGTCCTGCAGCTCGCCCAGCACCTCGGAATTGCTGCGCTGGTGCATCAGGAAGGACAGGGCCATCAGCAGGAAGGCCACAATGAACAGGATCATAATATAGATCACAACGGGCTTCTTCCCGGAGGGCTTGTCCTCCGGGGCGGGAGATGGGGCCTCCGCTTCACCGCCGCTGCGTTTTTCGAATTTCATGGTCTACCGTCCTTTCGGGATCAGGGTGTTTCCTGTTTTTTGGAGCGGAGGAGCGCCAGAGCCTCCAGAAGGTCGTTCAGGTCATCGATGCCGTAGTATTCCAGCTCGATGCGGCCCTTTTTCCGGCCGGTGACGATCCGGACGCCCCGGCCCAGCTTGGAGCTCAGCTCCTTCTGGGCCTCAGCCGCATAGTCCACGGCTCCGCGGTCTACGGGCTTTGGCGTCTTCGGCTCCGCAGCCAGGCGTTTGACCAGGGCTTCTGTCTGCCGGACGGACAGTCCGCCGGCGAGGATCGCGCTGGCGGCCTTCTCCTGCAGGGCAGGGGAGAGGGGCAGCAGCGCCCGGGCGTGACCGGCGGAGAGCCGGTCCTCCTCCACCAGCTTGGCCACAGAGGGGGTGAGATTCAGCAGCCGGAGGGCATTGGTGACGGCGCTGCGGGACTTGCCCACACGCTGGGCCGCCTCCTCCTGGGTCATGTGATATGTCTCGATGAGGGATCGGAAGCCGGCGGCCTCCTCCATGGGGTTCAGGTCCTCCCGCTGGAGGTTTTCGATCATGGTCAGCTCAGCCGCCTTGCGGTCGTCGGCCTCCATGACGATGACAGGGACCTCCTGCAGCCCGGCCAGGCGGGCAGCCCGCCAGCGGCGCTCGCCGGCGATGATCTGATAGTAGCCGGAGGCCAGCTTGCGGACGGTGAGGGGCTGGATGATGCCGTGCTCCCGGATGGAGTCGGCCAGCTCGGCCAGCGCGGCCTCGTCAAAATGCTTCCGGGGCTGGGAGGAACAGCTCTCCACCTGGGCGATGGGGAGGTAGAGGCTTCCGGTGGTCTCGGCCTTCAGGACGTCGTCGCCCAGCAGGGCGCCGAGGCCCCGGCCAAGTCCGGAGGGTTTCTTGGATGCCATGGGAACGCTCCTTTCCAGAGAGAATCAGGCGCTTTGCTTTTTCAGGAACTCCGCCGCAAAGGCGGTATAGGCCTCCGCGCCGCGGGAGGTCCGGTCATAGGCGGTGATGGGCTTGCCGTGGCTGGGCGCCTCGCTGAGGCGCACATTCCGGGGGATCACCGTGGCGTAGACCTTGCCGGGGAAGTAGTGCTTCACTTCCTCCGCCACCTGCAGGGCCAGATTGGTGCGCCCGTCGAACATGGTCAGCAGTACGCCGTCCAGCTCCAGCTGCGGGTTCAGGGAACGGCGGACGATCCGCACCGTGTTCATCAGGTCGCTGAGACCCTCCAGGGCGTAGTATTCCCCCTGGACCGGCACCAGAATGGAGTCTGCGGCACAGAGCGCGTTCAGCGTCAGCAGCTCCAGAGAGGGCGGGCAGTCAATAAAAAGAAAGTCATAACGGTCCTTGAGCCGGGCCAGCGCGTCCTTCAGCAGGAACTCCCGGCGGTCCATGGCGATCAGCTCCACGCCCGCCCCGGCCAGGGCCTTGTTGGAGGGAAGAACGTCGCCGTATTTCGTGTGGACGACGGCATCCTCCACCGGGATCTCACCGATGAGGGCGTCATAGACGCCCTTGGAGACGGTCTTGTCCACGCCCATGCCGGAGGTGGAATTGGCCTGGGGATCGAAATCACAGAGCAGGACCCGCTGCCCGGCCTCTGTCAGGGCCGCAGCCAGGTTGACACAGGTGGTCGTTTTTCCGACGCCGCCCTTTTGATTGACGATTGCGATGGTTTTTGCCACAAAGGCACCTACTTTCTGAACATACCGTGTGAACAGGAAATGCTTGCAGATATCTATTATAACAAGGCATCCCGGCACATGCAAGGCAAAAAGAGAAAAACCGCGGGAAATGTTTCACGTGAAACGGCGGGGAAAAAGAAAGACGGATGTTTCACGTGAAACATCCGTCCGGTGTCAGGAAAGCAGCAGACAGCCCCAGGGGGGAAGCTCCAGAACGAGCCGTCCGGCATCAGGGGCAAAAGAGGTGCCGGAGAGAAGATCCTGCGCGGAATCGGCAGCCCAGGGAAGCTCCAGAGAACAGGGGGAATCTGAGGCATTCACGGCCGTCACCAGCCGCACCTGCCCGTCCTCTCTGGCAAAGGCCAGCAGGGGACCTGCCGTACAGAGCCAGCGGAGCGCCCCGGTCTGCAGGACAGGATAGCCGTTCCGGAGAGCACCCAACCGGGAGAACCAGGCAAGAAGATCCCGGTCCTCATGGCCCCAGGGATAGGTCCCGCGGTTCAGGGGGTCCTCAAAGCCCTCCATCCCGGCCTCGTCTCCGTAATAGATCATCGGGGAGCCGGGAAAGGTGAACAGCACCAGAGACGCCAGCCGCAGCTTTTCCGCAGCCCTGCTCCGCTCCCAGGGGAGCAGGCGGTAGTCCGCCCGGTCCGCCTTGCTCTCCGGCGTATGGTCCGTACCCAGAAGCGTCAGGATGCGGGGAGTGTCATGGGTGCCCAGAAAATTCATGGCGGAATAGAACGCCGCCGGAGGATAGTTCTCCCGCAGGGTCTCCATGGCCTCCCGGAAATCATCGGCGTCGCCGCCGCGGAGATAGGCCAGCAGAGCGGTGCGGAAGGGATAGTTCATCAGCCCGTGGGTCTCGCTGCCCAGCAGATACTGCCGCCGCTGGGAGTAGGAGATCTTGTTGGAGCCATCTTCCCACACCTCGCCGATGAGAACGCTGTCCGGGGCGGTCTCCTCCATGGCGGCACGGATCTTCACCAGAAACCAGTCCGGCAGCTCATCCGCCACGTCCAGCCGCCAGCCGGAGGCTCCGGCCCGCAGCCACCGGCGGATGATGGAGTTCTCCCCATCAATGATAAAGTCCACGTAGGAGGGGGCCGACTCCTCCACTGCCGGCAGGGTGTGGATGCCCCACCAGGAGTCATAGGAGTCCGGCCAGTGGAGGAAGCGGTACCAGCTGTACCAGGGAGAGTCCTGACTCTGGGCGGCGCCCAGGGTGGGATACCAGCCGTCTGCATTGAAATAGACGCTCTGAGAGCCGGTGTGGTTGAACACACCGTCCAGAATCACCCGCATGCCCCGCTCCTTCGCCTGGGCGCAGAGGGCACGGAAATCGTCCTCGGTCCCCAGCATGGGGTCGATCTTCGTATAGTCCGCCGTATTGTAGCGGTGGTTGGAGGCGGACTCAAAAATGGGGCACAGGTACAGGGTAGTGACGCCCAGGGCCTTCAAATCGTCCAGCTTCGACGTGATCCCCGCCAGGGAGCCGCCGAAAAAGTCCCGGTTGCGGATCTCACCGTCCGGGTCCGGCCGCCACTCCGGCGTGTCGTCCCAGTCCTGATGGACCCAGCGGCGGCCCACCAGCCCGTCCGGGTCCGGCACAGACAGGCGGCAGAAGCGGTCTGGAAAAATTTGGTAAGTCACGCCGGCGCCGAACCAGCCCGGCGTGCGGCTTTCCCGGTAGACCGTCAGCTGCCAGGGATCTGTCTCTCCGTCGCTGCGATAACCGGTCTTATCCAGAACACAGCCGGTGCCGTCCTCCCGCCAGAAGCGGAAGTGATACCAGACCAGCTCCGGCTGGGGCGGGGCACTGAAGACGCCGGAAAAACAGATCCGCTCGCCGGCAGGGCCCTCCAGGGACAGCTCCAGCTCCTGCCGGGTGCCGGAGAACTCACAGACAGCGACCAGCGCACAGTGAGAGAAATGCTCCGAGGCCAGGGGACGGCAGTGAAAGGTGACCGCTGTGCCGCAGACCGCGGCGCCGAAGGGCTCCTTGCACAGGTCACAGCGGGGGTCAAAGACAAAGGGTTCGCTCATGGGGACAGATCTCCTTAGGGAAGCAGTTGATTTTCGCCGGTGACGGAACTGGTGTTCGTATCGGCGGAGAAGTAGGCGTTGAGGATCTCCACACCGGTGGAGGCCACATTGGCGCCCCAGGTGGCGTGCTCGATGACGATGGCAACGGCGATCTCAGGGTCGTCATAGGGAGCGAAGCAGACGAACACGCCGTTTTCCGTCTGATCACCGCCCAGCTGAGAGGTGCCTGTCTTGGCACCGGCGGTGACCACGCAGTTCCGGAAGGCGTTGTACACGGAGCCGCCGGGCTGGGTGTAGCCCAGCATGCCTCTCTTCACGGCATCCAGCGTGGAGTCGGAAATGGAGACCACCCGCTCCGGCTTGGTCTCGCCCACAGTCACCACTTCCGTATTGTCATAGGTCTTTACGGCCTTCAGCAGATGGGGCTGGCAGAATTCCCCGCCGGAGACCAGCGTGGCGATGTAGTTGGCCAGCTGCAGCGGCGTGTAGGCCTGGTTGGCCTGGCCGAAAGCGGCCCAGGGGGCCCGGTCCTGTCCCTCGGGGTTTTCCGGGAGGGTCCCGGCGGCGTCGCCGATCTCGATATCAGTATGCTCTCCCAGTCCGAATGCCTGAAGATATTCCAGATAGGTGTCCATCCCCAGCTCATAGCCCATCTCGGCGAAGAAGTAGTTGCAGGACCGGGTGATGGCCTCCGTGATATTCAGGCGGCCATGGTCACCGCCGGCGCAGTTGATATAGCTGTGGGTGGGGTCGTTGGGATAGTACCAGCGGTAGGGCGTGCGGATCCGCTCGGTGGGGGAGATGAGCCCCTCCTCCAGCGCCGCCACGGCCGTCAGAGGCTTGATGGTGGAGCCGGGGGCATAACGGCCCTGGGTGGCCCGGTTGGTGAAGGGGCGGTTGGGGTCGGCGTTCAGGGCAGCGTAAATGTCGCTCTGCCGGAAGGTGGCCAGATCGTAAGTGGGATAGGAGGCCATGGCCAGGACCTCCCGGGTGTCCACGTCCAGCACCACAGCGGCACCGCCGCGGGATTCCACGGGGTCGCTTTCATTCATTGCCGTGATGGTGGCGGCCAGGGCGTCCTCCGCTGCCTGCTGGAGGTCCAGGTCGATGGTCAGCTCCACCGTGTTGCCGGGAACCGGCTCGGTGGAGTAGTACTCGCCGGTGATCTTGCCCTCCTCATTCATGGACACCACCCGGACGCCGTCGCTGCCCTTCAGGTAGGATTCAAAGGCAGCCTCCACACCGGACTTTCCCACATAGTCGTCCCAGGCGTAGCCCTCGCCCAGGGCCTCCTTCTCCTCCGGGCTGCCGATGCTGCCCAGATACCCCAGGATATGCGCCCCGTAGGTCGTCTCGTACTCCCGGACGGAGGAGGGGGTGATCTTGGCGCCGGCGTAGTCTCCGTCGTTCAGCAGGGAGATCAGCTCCACGTCCACATCCTCCGCCAGCACATAGGCCTCTGCATTGGAGAGATTCCGGCTGCGGATCTCGTACTGGATGCCCAGCACCAGCCGGGCTTCCTCCCCGGAAAAGGCGGCGGAGAGGCCGAAATCCTCCTGCATCTGGGCGATCAGGCGGGTGGCGGAGAGGCCGGAGCGCGTGAGCAGCGTATCCGTCAGCTGATCCGAGGTCAGCTTCTCCAGCAGGGCATCGGCCTTTTTGCGGTCCGTGTCCAGCCGCTCATCCTCCAGGATGTCGTCAGCGGGATTGCTGCGGTCCCCGTCCTCATCCACGGTCTCCAGCAGGGAGGGGTGCGCCAGCAGATAGTCCCCCAGGGCGTCAGCCGCTTCGTCCAGGCTTTTCAGATAGGTGAGAAAGCGGCCCTTGTCCGTGCTGCCGAGGGAATCCAGCTGATAGGAGAAGGGAGAGGTGCGGGTGATGGGCAGGTAATCCGCCCAGCTGATCCCCCGGCTCTGACACAGCTGCAGCAGACGCAGGATGGCCTCGTTGGCATCCTCGCCGTCGTCCAGCAGCGAGGCGTCGAACGTCAGATTATAGGAGGACCGGCTGGACACCAGAACTTTTCCGTTGCGGTCGGTGATGTTGCCCCGGGCGGCCTCCACCGGCTCCGACCGGGCAATGCTGCGGACGGAGCTGGCGTAATAAGTTTCGTAATCGTTGACCTGGGTGTCATACAAGACGCCCAGAAACACCGCCATCACGGCGAGGAACAGGCCTGCCAGGATATACAGGCGAAGGTTGCGGGGTTGCTTTTGATCCATGGGTACTCCTTCTTAGTCGTCCAGATGGGTCCGGCGGAACACGGCGGAAAACAGCAGCACTACCGGGATGATCAGCAGGATGGAGACGCCGACCTCCTGTGCGAAAAGGCGGGCGCCGGCAGCCCAGGCGTTCTGCCCCCGGGCCCACAGCAAAAAGCAGTGGAACAGGTCTGTGAAGAAAAAGCCGGTGACAGAGGTGACGGCGGCACAGAGGAAGCCGGCCGGCAGCAGGTTTTGGGAGACCAGCGCCGCGCACAGTCCGACTGCCGGGAAGACCAGCGTGTAGAAACAGGGGATAAAGGCCGGCAGCAGCAGATCGCAGAGCACCCCGACCGTCAGCCCGTAGACAGAGCCGGGAAGCGGCCCTTCATACATCCCCACCACAGCCACCAGGATGGGAAAGACAAAGGGGATGACGCCCCAGAGGCTGATCCGCTGGAGCACGCCGCCCTGCAGCAGGAAGAACACTGCGGTGGCCCCGGCGTACAGGGCCCATTTGAAGATCGTCTCATTGCGCGCCAGCAAGGCGGGACCTCCTTTCCGAAAAAGACGCCGAGCGGATGCGCTCAGGTCTGGATATCAAAGGATTTGATGACAAAGACCTCCACAAGCTGGTCGAAGTCCGCCTCCGGCACCAGCACCGCATAGGAGGAGGCGCCGGAGTCGCTCAGCTGGACCTCTTCCACCGTGCCGATGGAGAGGTCCGGGGGATAGTAGCCTCCCAGGCCGGAGGTGACCACCAGGTCACCGCCCAGCAGCTGGCAGTCCGCCGGAAGATAGTCCAGCCGCAGGCGGTTCTCCCGCATCAGGGAGAAGTCGCCCACCGCCAGGCCCAGGTCGTTGGTGCGGAACACCTGGGCGCCCAGAGAGGTATCGGTGTCCACGATGGTGAGGACGGTGCACCAGTTCAGCCCCACCGTGCTGACCACGCCCACCAGGGCATAGGTCTCGTCGATGACGCAGTCCCCCACCTCCACACCGTGGTCGGTGCCCACATTCAGCGTCAGAGAGGAGGACCAGTTGGTGACGCTCCGCTCCGTGACAGCGGCGGTCTCCAGCTCCAGATCGTAATTCTGGGGCCGCAGATTCAACAGCTGCCGGAGGCGGGCGTTCTCCTCGTTGTTCGTCTCCGCCAGCCGATTCTGTGCCCGGAGAATGGCGTTTTCCCGCTTCAGGGCGGCGTTTTCCTCTTCCAGAGCAGTGACGTCCTGATAGTAGTTCTGCTTGTCTGCGATCCAGTCTGCTACCGCCGTGTAGGCGGACCGGAAGGGAGACGCGATGATCCCCGCCAGATTGGACAGGGGGGAGGAGGTGTTGGAGAAAAAGGACATGAGAGCCAGCGCCACGGAGATCACCGCCGTGGCAAACAGGACCCAGATGCCATGCTCCCTGAAAAATTTCTTCACAGAAAACCCTCCTGATCCGTGGTCAGTGGAAGAAGCGGACGCCGAATCGCTCCAGCATCCGGCTCAGCCGCAGGACCGGCAACCCCATCACATTGAAAAAGTCCCCGTCCAGCCGCTCCACCAGCAAGGCACCCAGGCCCTGGACGCCGTAAGCCCCGGCCTTGTCCATGGGCTCGCCGGTGCGGATGTAGCCCCGGAGCTCCGCCTCCGCAGCGGGGCGGAAATACACGTCGGTGGACTCGCTCTCCGTCAGGATCTCATCCCCCCGGCGGACAGTGACGCCGGTGCACACCGTGTGCCGGCGGCCCTGAAGGGCCGTCAGCATCCGCAGGGCGTCTGCCTCATCGGCTGGTTTGCCCAGACGCGCGTCGTCCAGAAACACCATGGTGTCCGCGGTGATGACGATCTCGTCCGGTGCGCAGAGGGCGGCGGCCGCGTCGGACTTCTCCCGGGAGATGTACTCCACCGTCTCCCGGGGGGAGAGGCCGGCGGGATACGTCTCCTCCGTCTGAGGCACCCGGACGTCAAAGTCCGTGATGCCGATGCGCTGCAGCAGATCCTGCCGCCGGGGAGAGCCGGAGGCCAAAACGATCTTCGCCATGATCCGCCCTCACTTTCCCGTGGAGCCGAAGCCGCCCCGGTCGGGGCCGTCCAGGTGCTCCACCCTGGTGAAGGTCAGCCTGGGCTGGTTCTGCACGATGCGGAACTGGCAGATGCGGGCGTTTTTCTCGATGGTCACGTCCCGGGTGGCGTAGGCGGGCATCCGCCACTGGTCGCCGTCGCCCCGGTAGGTGTAATCCACCACGCCCATGGAGTTGGTCTGCAGGATGCCGTAATTTTTAAATGTGGAACTGCGGGGGACGATGTGGGCCTCATAGCCCTCCGGCAGGGCGATGGCGACCCCCAGGGGGATCAGGCGGAACTCCCCGGCCTTCATGGTGACGGTCTCTGCTGCGTGGAGGTCGATCCAGTCGGATTTGCCCTCCACATAGCACAGCTCGTCGATGTCGTCTGTGAAATATTTTACCTTGATCTCTTCCATGTCAAACTCCAAAAACAAATACGGTTTGTATAATATTCAATAAAATTTATGTATTGTATAGAAAAATGAGGGAGTATCGGGCTGTTGGGTGCCTCGCTGGCTGAACGGGTGCGGCTTGCCGTTCGGCTGTGTAAGGTTCGGAGGGGCCGCCGAACGGCGGCCAGGGGGGTGTCTGCTCCCGCAGGGGGCTTGTCCAGCGGGGATGCACCCCCCATTTTCTTTTCCATCTTGTGGAAAAGAAAACGGGCCGTGCACGGTCCAAAAGGAAAGACCGCTTTTGGTCGCAACTTTGCACGTGCGTGCAAAGTTGCTGTACGGGGGTCGGCGTGAGATGGTGCCTGCGTGTTTGCGAGGACTGGCCGACGGGCGCGGCGGGGTACGGTACAGGCTTGATCGTTGGTTCCCGCGGCGCGGTGCATCTTAAGTCGGGGTGCAAGGACGTATTTGACCAGCTCCTCTTTCCGCGCGTTCCGCTTCGCTACGCGCTGCCCGGGTTGGCGTAGAAGTTGTTGCGTTGGTCTATGCTGAAGCCTTCATCAACCACTGGCCAGCGGCAGCGAAAATCGGCGCAGCGTGTATCCCAGACTTCCCCGGGCCAACGGTCTCCCCAAGGGCCGGGCGTTTCCGTCCCTGACCGCCGCAAGGGACTGCCAACCATCCCCCGTCGGCGGCAGGAGGTCTGCGCTGGCGCAGACCGACCCGCCGAAGCGCCTTTTTCTCTTCCACCGGGCGCGGCGCATTCTCTTTTTGGGCAAGACCAAAAAGAGAATGGGGGGCGCATCCTGCATGGACAATGCCCCTGCGGGAGCAGACACCCCCGAGGCCGCTGTTCAGCGGCCCGCCCAGCCCAAACGGGCGGTCTTTATTCCACCCCTTCGGTGGAAGTTTCTTCCTCCTCATGCTCCGTCAGCGCCATGGAGATCACCTGATCTCCCTCCTCCTTGAACCGCATGACGATGACGCCCTGGGTGGCCCGACCGGCGGTGCGGATGCTCTCCACCGGCGTGCGGATCAGGATGCCCGCCTGGGTCACCAGCAGCAGGTCCTCGGTACCGTCCACCACCTTGATGCCCACCACAGGGCCGGTCTTGTCAGTTACCATGTAGTTCTTGATGCCGAGGCCTCCCCGGTTTGTGATGCGGTACTCCTCCACCGGCGTCCGCTTGCCGTAGCCCTTCTCCGTGATGGAGAGAACCGTCTTTCCGGCCCGGGCCCGGGCGGCGCCTACCACATAGTCGCCCTCCCGGAGCTTGATGCCGCGGACGCCGTAGGCGTCCCGGCCCATGGGCCGCACGTCGTTTTCATCAAAACACACAGCCATACCGTCGTGGGTGGCAATGAGGATCTTTCTGGTGCCATCGGTCTCCCGAACAGAGATCAGGGCATCGTCCTCCTCCATCCGCAGGGCCCGGATACCGTTGTTCCGCAGGTTCTTCAGAGCGTTGGCCGGAATCCGCTTCACGGTGCCTTTTCGGGTGACCATAAAGAGGAAGCGGCCGTCGTCCTCGATGGACCGGGTGTGGATCATGGCCTGGATCCGCTCGCCCTGCTCCACCTGCAGGATGTTGACAATATTCGTCCCCTTGGCGGCCTTGCCGGACTCGGGGATCTGGTAGCCCTTTTTCCGGTAGACCTTGCCGGTATCGGTGAAGAAGAGGATATAGTCGTGGGTGGAGGCGGTGAACACCTCCGCCACGGAGTCCTCCTCCCGGGTGGTGATGCCCTTCTTGCCCATGCCTCCCTTGGACTGGGCCGCGTACTCACTGACCGGCGTCCGCTTGATGTAGCCCGCCTGGGTCAGGGTAAAGACGCACTGCTCCTCCTCGATCAGGTCCTCGATATCGATCTCGTCCTCCACGTCCTGGATCTCGGTGACCCGGTCGTCGCCGAACTTGTCGGAGACGGCCTGCAGCTCCTCCTTCAGGATCTTGCGGACCAGTGAATCGTCGGAGAGGACCTGGTTGTAGTAGGCGATCTTCTCCTCCAGCTCCTTGTACTCCTCCTCCAGCTTCTCCCGGTTCAGACCCTGGAGGGCGATGAGCCGCATATCGCAGATGGCCTGGGCCTGGATGTCGTCCAGTCCGAAGCGGGCCATCAGGTTCTCCTTGGCGTTGTCATAGCTGCTGCGGATGATCTTGATGACCTCGTCGATGTTGTCCTGGGCCACCAGCAGACCCTCCAGCAGATGGGCCCGCTCCTGGGCCTTCCGCAGGTCGTACCGCGTCCGCCGGACGATGATCTCCTCCTGGAAGCTGAGGTACTCGTCGATGATGTGCCGCAGAGAGAGGATCCGGGGCTGGAGCTTCCCGTTCACCTCTGTCAGGGCCAGCATGTTGATGGCAAAGGTGGTCTGCAGCTGGGTCTGGGCGAAAAGTCGGTTCAGCACCACCTGGGGGTTGGCGTCCCGCTTCAGCTCGATGACGATGCGCATGCCGTTGCGGTCGGTCTCGTCCCGGATGTCGGAGATGCCCTCCAGCCGCTTGTCCTCCACCTGGTCCGCCATGCTCTTGATCAGCTGGCGCTTGTTCACCTGATAGGGGATCTCGGTGATGATGATGCGGGTGCGGCCGTTGCCGAATTCTTCGAACTCGTGGCGGGCCCGCATGACCACCCGGCCCCGGCCGGTGGCGTAGGCCGCCCGGATGCCGCTGCGGCCCATGATGATGCCCCGGGTGGGGAAGTCCGGTCCCTTGATGTACTGCATCAGGTCACTGAGCTGGGCCTCCGGGTTATCCAGCACACAGATGCAGGCGTTGATGACCTCCCGCATGTTGTGGGGCGGGATGTTGGTGGCCATGCCCACGGCGATGCCGCTGGAGCCGTTCACCAGCAGGTTGGGGAACCGGGAGGGGAGCACCTTGGGCTCCTGGGTGGACTCGTCATAGTTGGGGTCCCAGTCCACGGTCTCCTTTTCAATGTCCCGCAGCATCTCGTCGGACAGGCGGGCCAGACGGGCCTCCGTGTACCGGTAGGCCGCCGGGGGATCGCCGTCCACGGAGCCGAAGTTGCCGTGGCCCTCCACCAGCGGATAGCGCATGGAGAAGTCCTGGGCCAGACGGACCAGGGCATCGTACACGCTGGCATCTCCGTGGGGGTGATATTTGCCCAGCACGTCGCCCACGCAGGTGGCGGACTTCTTGAAGGGCTTGTCATGGGTCAGGCCGCTCTCGTACATGGAGTACAGGATCCGGCGGTGGACGGGCTTCAGGCCGTCCCGCACATCCGGCAGGGCCCGGCCCACGATGACGCTCATGGCGTACTCGATATAGGATTTCTCCATCTCGGGGACCAGCGGCGACTCCACGATCTTTTGTTCGGGATACCGGATCTCCTCGGGATCGTATTGGGGCTTTTTGCTCATTTATGCATGTTCCTCCTTCATTGAGAGGGTAGTTTTTCAATTAGGAGTTAGAAATTAGGAATTAGGAATTTATGTGTCCGGCTCCGCCGGACGGTTTAGAATCGTTCCGCCTGCGGCGGAACACCACAATTCCTAACTCCTAACTCCTCATTCCTAATTAGTAATCGAGGTTCACCGCGTACTTGGCGTTGCGCTCGATGAACTCCTTCCGGGGCTCCACCTTCTCGCCCATGAGGACGGTGAAGGTCTCGTCCGCGGCCACGGCGTCATCCAGGGTGATGCGGCGCAGGGTGCGCTTCTCCGGGTCCATGGTGGTCTCCCACAGCTCGTGGAAGTCCATCTCGCCCAGGCCCTTGTAGCGGTTGATGAGCACCTTGGCGTTGGGATTGTCCCCCCGCAGCTCGGCGGAGACCCGGTCCCGCTCCTCGTCGGAGAAGGCGACCCTTGTCACCTTGCCCCGGGTCAGCTTGTACAGGGGCGGCACAGCCGAGTACACATAGCCGTGCTCGATCAGCGGCCGCATGAAGCGGAAGAAGAAGGTCAGCAGCAGGGTGCGGATATGGGAGCCGTCCACATCGGCATCGGCCATGATGATGACCTTGTGATAGCGCAGCTTGTTCAGGTCGAACTCGTCCCCGATGCCGGCGCCCAGGGCGGTGATGACGGGCTGGAGCTTGTCGTTGCCGTAGACCTTGTCCGCCCGGGCCTTCTCCACATTCAGCATCTTGCCCCACAGGGGAAGGATGGCCTGGAACCGGGAGTCCCGGCCCTGGGTGGCGGAGCCGCCTGCGGAGTCGCCCTCCACGATATAGAGCTCGGTGAGCTCCGGGTTGTTCTCGTTGCAGTCCCGCAGCTTGTCCGGCATGGCGGCGCCGCCCAGGGCCGTCTTGCGGCGGATGGACTCCCGGGCCTTTTTGGCGGCCTCCCGCGCCCGGTTGGCGGTGAGGGCCTTGTCCAAGATCATCCGGCCCACCTGGGGGTTCTCCTCCAGGAAGGTCTCCAGCTTTTCGGAGACGATGTTGTTCACCAGGGTGCGGATCTCGCTGTTGCCCAGCTTGGCCTTGGTCTGGCCCTCGAACTGGGCCTCCGTCAGCTTCACGGAGATGACGCAGGTCAGGCCCTCCCGGCAGTCCTCGCCGGAGACCTTCTCGTCGTCCTTCAGCAGCTTAATCTTCCGGCCGTAGGCATTCAGCACATTGGTCAGGGCCCGCTTGAAGCCCTCCTCGTGCATGCCGCCCTCCGGCGTGTGGACGTTGTTGGCGAAGGAGAGGATGGTCTCGTTGTAGCCGTCGTTGTACTGCATGGCCACTTCCGCCACAGAGTCCTCCCGGGCACCGGACATATAGATCACATTGCTGTGGAGCACATCCTTGCTGCGGTTCAACCAGGTGACGAACTCCCGGATGCCGCCCTCGTAGCACATGTTGTCCTCCTGCTCCCGGCCGGGGCGCTTGTCCACGGTGCGGATGCGGAGACCGGCGTTCAGGAACGCCTCCTCCCGCATCCGGGTGTGCAGGGTGTCGTAGCTGTACTCCGTCTCCTCGAACATCTCGGGGTCCGGCTTGAAGGTGACGGTGGTGCCGGTCCGGTCTGTGGTGCCGACCACGGTCATCTCCTGGGTGACATGGCCCCGGGAGAACTTCATCTCATAGATCTTTCCGTCCCGGTGGACCTGGACCGTCAGCCACTCGGAGAGGGCATTCACCACGCTGGCGCCCACGCCGTGGAGGCCGCCGGAGACCTTGTAGCCCCCGCCGCCGAATTTTCCGCCGGCGTGGAGGACGGTGTACACCACCTCCAGGGCGGGCTTACCGGTCTGGGCCTGGATGTCCACGGGGATGCCGCGGCCATTGTCCACCACGGTGATGGTGTCCCCCTCGTTGATCTGCACCAGGATGTCCGTGCAGTAGCCGGCCAGGGCCTCGTCGATGGCGTTGTCCACGATCTCATAGACCAGATGGTGCAGGCCGGAGGAGGAGGTGGATCCGATATACATGCCCGGCCGCTTCCGGACGGCCTCCAGGCCCTCCAGCACCTGGATCTCCGACGCGTCATACTCATTGCTTGCGTCCACCGCAGTGGAGTTCAACAGTTCATTGTCTGCCATGCAGAGTCTCCTTTCAGGATTTTTCGTTCGCTCCAAGGCAAGAAGAGCCGGGCCGGAGCCCTTTCCGGCCCGGCTCTCCTTGCCCTGAACAATGGGTTTTCTATTTGATCAAACAGATGCCGCCGGATTGCCGGCGCGGCATCGAGGTGATTCTCTCAAGGTCACCACCGAATGCTTTGCTACAGCTCCAGTTCCGCACTCTCCGCCCGCTTCTGCAGGGTGGTGGAGTTCAGCTGACTGAGGTACACGATCTGCCGGTGATAGGGGTGGTCGCAGACCACGAAGGACTTGGGGATCTCGCCGGAGATGTCCAGCACCACGCCCTCTTGTTCCGCTGCCGCCAGATACTCCCGGGTCCGCTTGCCGTAGCTGCACTTGTCCAGATCAAAGATGCCGATGATCCGGCGGTCCGGGAGGATCTCATTTTGGCCGATATGGAGATACATAGTGGTCTCCTTTCAGGGGTACGTCCCATTGGACGGGGGATTCAGCCATGCTGATGGCTGGGCAATGCACCCCCCATTTTCTTTTCGGTCTTGCCGAAAAGAAAACGGGCCGTGCACGGTCCAAAAGAAAAGGCCGCTTGGACGCGCTCC
>ENA-ORNG01001310-ORNG01001310.1-human-gut-metagenome-genome-assembly--contig:-NODE-1310-length-18337-cov-5.232469_pt1 | contig 18337 bp, 21 predicted proteins | sample MGYA00242113_ERZ509018 | MGnify/ENA primary metagenome ERZ509018 (study PRJEB26280, sample SAMEA2338711) | human gut metagenome | biome: human gut; feature: human-associated habitat; material: faeces... | reverse complement strand
AAGATGAGGAAAAATTTCTCATTTTAATTTGCGCTAAATCTTGACATAGGACCAAAGTACTTGACAAAAAACACCATCGGCAGAGACGGAACCTTGACCGGCGCTAAGAACAAAGCATTAGTTGAGGCTCTCGAAGCACAGGGTTTCAAAGCAGTATAAAGACAACTTTTCCGGCCCTGCTTCGGTGGGGCTTTCCCTTTTGGAATATAAGATAATTGCAATCGGGGACATGATGTGCTACGATTATTTCAATAAATCTTAAATTGGGAGGCAACAACACATGCAGCATGAATGTAAAATTACTGTTTTGGAAACAAGAGTGTTTCCATAGCTTCAAGAAAAATATCTTGCAGATCCGAAATCTGGCCCTTGCCCCTGCTTCAAAGTCGGAGATACCTTTATATTAAAGCGGACAAGCGAACGAGATGATTTTTATCATCTAATGAACGGGAAATTCTGTGGAGAGGCTTGGGATGCTATTAGCAGATATGTTTATACGGCCTTGCAAGGAGGCTCAATTATGTACAAATGGACAAATGATGAACGCATGATGATTGCCTGTTGCAACGATGACACAAGACCTGTCATTTTCAAAATCGAGAGAATCGACATTCCTGAAAATGAAGAAGAAAAGGAATGGCTAGAAAAACAGAATTTCAAAAACTCGGTTTTTGATGCGTATACTGGCTAACTTCCAGTTGGCTTTCCAACCGGCCTCGCTTCGGCGGGTCTTTTTACTACCCGGCATTCGAAAGCAAAGATATGTTTCAACCCGTCAAAAATATCCGCTAAAAAGTATCACACTACTCTCTATGGAAAAATGCACAGCGTATACTTTTTAGCGGTTCTTTCTTATGATATATCTTTTTCTGATAGGGGTGTTCATTTCTCCGCACACAGCTAATTATACAAATAACATCTGGAAATTTTTATAAAAACAAGGTCATTGAGAATCGAAGAAAGAAAAAGGGGAAGTACGATATAGCCCATAAAATAAGCCTTTTTCCGTACTTCCCGAAATATCTATGAAGGATTACATTGTACTAAACTTTGGGATTTTAGACATAGAAAGTCATAGCACTGTTTGCATTCATACCGGACTGGTTCACAAAGTCACCAGACTGAATGAACATACCGCCAGAACCACAAGCCGGGTCCGTTGCCGCACCGAAATTGATACAATGTAACGATGCACCGGATACCCTTTTAACGATGAACACGCCACCCTATTAACGATAGTGAACAGGTGCAAGGAAAAAATAACCCCTCTCCACGAAGGAGAAGGGTCTTATCCATCATTTGATATTGTCAAGATTAGTTGACACATTTTTCTCAAGGATATCACTGACTATGCCGCCCGCTCCAAAGTCTCATAATACTGCCTGCGTTTTACCACGGGAGGAACCCCTCCATTGGCAGAGCAGATCCTCCGGTTATTCCAGTAGCTGAGGAAGTATCTCCAAATAAGTACCTTTAATTCCTCTACAGTCATCTGCTTTGTATCATAGCGGCCATAAAGGAGTTCTGTCTTCATTCTGGCCCACATACTCTCGCAGCGTGCATTATCATGGCAGCGCCCTCCCGCGCTGTTCATGCTTTGGTGGATATGATATTTCTGGATAGCTTGACGATAGGCTTCGCTGGTATACTGTGCCCCACGGTCGCTGTGGATAACAGCGCCTTCCAGCGTGGGATAAGCAGTCAGGGCGTTTTCCAGTGTTTGGATACACAAATCTGCTTTCATGTTTGTTTCCATTGCCAGACCGAGGACGCTAAGATCAAAGCAGTCGAAAATCGCAGATACATACAGTTTTCCATTGGATGCCGGGATCTCTGTGATATCTGTAATGCACTTTTCTAATGGGACATCGGAATGGAAATCCCGCTTCAGCAGATCATCCGATTTCATGGCTTCCCGGTCTGCCTTTGTGAGTCCATTCGGTTTTCTTTTTGGCCGATGACTCAGACCGATTTGATCCATAACCCGGTATACAGTCCGCTCACTTGGGATATGCACTCCCTCTGGCTGTTTCAGCAACAGTGCCTGATACATCCGGATCCGTCCGTAAGTATCGTTACATTCGTCCTCGTTGATGATTTCTTTCATGGCATCTGCCAAATCCTGGTACTTCCAAGGACGGTCTTTATTCGCAAGATATTTATAGAAACCTTGCCGGCTGACACCAAGCATCCGGCAATAAAATGAGATTTTCCCGGTAATCCTGCCGTCTTCTGTTTTCAAAGCCAGAAATATCATTCTCTGGTTTTTGCTGACTTCCGACGGCTGGCGGCGAAAAAAGCGCTGGCTTCCTCCAGAAATTCGTTTTCTTCCTTCAAGCGGCGAATTTCTTTATCCTGCTCCTTTACCCGCTTACGCAGCATAGCAATCTCTTCTGACAGGCTCATTGCACTAGCAGGGGTATGGGAGCCTTCCCCGATATCTAACTTACCGGCCCTTACAGCTTTCAGCCAAGTATGGATAGTTCCTTCAGGGATTCCTAATTCTTTAGCAGCCTTAGCGCCACCGATTTCTTTGGCAAGTTTTACTGCTTGTACTTTGTATTCATGGTCATATTTACGTGCCACTTTGAATACCTCCTTATTCTCTTGGTTTTATTATGGAATCCTTGAGAATAAGCTGTCAACTTTTTTTATACCACACCAAACTATTATGAAAAAATCCGCAATTCTAAGCAGGAAAAACCGTTTCACGAAATTATCTTACAGATAGGAAACAAAGATGATATGGGTGCTGAAAGTGAAAACGGAATGCTTGCCCGACAGGTATTAGACGAATATTACAGAGGCTTTCAAGAGAGAAATCCGCAGTTGAAAGTGTTTTCAGCGCACCTGCATTTAGATGAAGCAACGCCGCATTTGCACATTGATTTTGTCCCATTCACCACCGGCAGCAAGCGTGGATTGGATACCCGTGTATCACTGAAACAAGCGCTTGCAACTCAAGGATTTAAGGGTGGCTCTCGTGGGGATACCGAGTGGAATCAATGGGTATTTTCCGAAAAAGAACAGCTTGCAAAAGTGATGGAGCATTACGAAATTGAGTGGGAGCAGAAAGGCACACACGAAAAACATTTGTCTGTACTCGATTACAAAAAACAGGAACGCACAAAAGAAATTGAACAGTTGGATATTAAACTTGCCGAGAAAACAGATGAGTATAAATCCTTGTCTGACAGAGTGAGAAATTATGATAAGGCGGCGGAAACGCTGAAAGAAATGGAAACAGCACTGAATACTTCTCCAGAGTATCAGTTGCCCGAACCACAAGGATTGATAACCGCCAAAAGCTACAAAAGCAAAATTGTTGAACCTTTAATTAAGAGGCTGAAATCCTTGATTAAAACACTGGTGGTGAGATGCTTTCAAGCGATTGGCGATTATCACCGACTAAATGTGACAAACGCAAATCTCTATCGAGAAAACGAGCATTTGAGGAAAAGCAATAGCAAATTGACCGATGAAAATGAAAATCTGCGTATTGAAAATCGAGATTACAAGCTGATCCGCAAAGTGTTCGGCAATAAACGGATTGATGATTTGTTGGAGCAAGCAAGGTCTAAACAGCGTGAGAAACGCTTTAGAAATATTCAAAACGAAAGGTAGGAAAAGACAATGGCAAAAACGATTTTTGAAGAAATGGGCGGCACTTATGTACGGCAGGGAGATTATAATCTTCCTTGCCTGTCCTTACCCGCCGAAAAAGAAAACAAACCCATTGGAGTATGGGGACAGCGGCACTTGAGGTATATTCGTCAGTATAAGCGGATACTTTACACCAATCTGCTGACAAGCGGTAAACTGAACAGCTACCTTGCTGATATTGACGAACAGGCAGAGGATATGTTTCTTCGGCTGGTAAAACAGATGGCAGAGCGTGAGAGCGTGACTGAGCAGCTAAAAGCAGAAAATCAGATGGAATGGGTTGGGGCAATGAACAATATTCGGCACAGGGCAACGGAAATTGTAAATACTGAATTGATTTACACCTAACAGCAACGGTGATAGGAAGTATCAAATCTTCCTGTCACCGCTTTGTTACTTCTGTGAGAACTCCTACTTCTTCTGCCTTATAGAATCAATAGAAAAAGCCACATTTATATACGTTTTAAAAAATCAGAACCATGTCGTACCAAATCTGACCTGCAAGGACGGATTGGGATATTCCCTGGTTATGAAAGCCAAACCTCTCATAGTAACCGATAAGCTGCTGTTTGCAGGTCAACACACACCCTTTTCGTCCTTGTGCCTGTGCATCCGCTATCACCTGCTTCATAATTTGGGAGGCATATCCTTTTTTCTGGTGCTTTGGCGAAGTGTTCACCCCAAGGATAGCCTGCCATGCTCCGTCTTCCTGGTGCAGAGCAGAATTATGGAACATCTCGTCAGTAATATGATCGATATTGGTGACAGGACCATTTATGAATGCCAGGATTTCCTCGTCTTTTTCCAAAATCCAGAAATGATGCGGATATACCATCAGCCGATCCCGGTACTCTTCTTTTGTTAACGCTTCTTCGACCGAATAACATTTTGCGCCGATTTCTGTAATTTGTGGTAAATCTGCTAATGTAGCAGTGCGAATAATCATGTTTTTATCCTCCGTTTTACTGGTATTTAATCATCAGATGTTTTGATATAAAACATAATTTTGGTGATGTACTCGTTTTCATCAAAAGTCGTGATATAGTCGTTAATACAGAACTCATAAGAATCTGATACAATCTGTATAGAATGTGATTTACAATAATCCAAGATTTTTTGATAGGAGCGACCAATAGATAGATAATCTCCAACATGGTAGATGCTTACACATTCTCCTGCAGGAAGACGCTTGATGTTATTGACTTGATTCGTTTTTTCGATTGGAAGGAAAGCAAATTCGGCCTCGGTAAATCGTCCCTCAATAATGCGCTGGAAAGGGACGACCACACCGCATTGAAAAAAGATAGGCAGGCCTTTCTGAAAAGAACCGGCAAAACATTTTTTGGTTGCAATGCTAATTTCTCGCAAACTGTATGGCTGTTCCACTTCGTGAAACAAAATGTATTGCGCATCAATTTTTTCGATTATGACAGCATTCTCTTTTTCCTTATATATTTTTGCGTTCTCCATTTGCGTGCAGCGATGCAGCAATCGGCTTCGAATTAAATGTAGTTCCTCAATCTGCCGATCAATCGCTGTAACCTGTTTTCTCAAAGTAATCAGACTGCTGTCGATATTATAATGCTGCATATGTTCCCGAATTTCCGTCAGAGAGAAACCGATTTTTTTCATAATCAGAATAGTGTCCAAATAGTCAATCTGCTTGGAACTATAATAACGATACCCGTTATTCGGGTCTACATAAGCAGGGCGGAACAGACCGATCTTATCGTAAAAAATCAAAGTCTGTTTGGAAATATTCTGATATTTTGACAACTCTCCAATTGAAAATAAATTATCCATGCTCCTCTCCCTTGACACTATAGTTACTATATCCTTTATTATACCTTTTATAAGGGTATTATGCAAGGAGGCTTTTTAGTGTTAAAATCTTGGTTTTGGGGTTCTGTGCGTAAGATTGCAGAGGGACTATCTTGGAAAATGATTGTTTTTATTATGATTGGGGCAGCAATTTGCTCCTTTGGCATTCATAATATCCATCAGCAAACGGGTATTACAGAAGGCGGAGTAATTGGAATGATGCTTTTAATCGAGCATTGGTTGGGAATTTCACCGGCTATCATCACACCGATATTGGACATTTCCTGTTATCTGCTCGCTTTCAAATATTTGGGCGGCCAATTTATTAAAGTATCAATTATATCAACTTTTAGTGTGTCTTTATTTTATAAATTGTGGGAGTTGTTTCCGCCGATGTTGCCGAATCTTTCCCTTTATCCGTTCTTAGCCGCCGTTCTCGGAGGTGTTTTTGTCGGTGTCGGTGTTGGAATGATTGTACGGCAGGGGGGTTCAAGCGGAGGAGACGACGCATTGGCGCTTACAATTTCACACCTAACTCACTGGCGGCTGTCCCGAGCTTATATGTTTACGGATTTTGTAGTACTGGGACTTTCCCTAACCTATATTTCTTTTTCCCGTATTGTGTTTTCCGTTATAACGGTTACCATTTCCTCTTTTTTAATTGATCGTATACAAAATTTTAAGTTGTGTGGCATAAAAGAAAAGAAGTAATAGCATCGGGCAAATCACTATCTTAGAGCTGAAGGAGTAGGAATTTCATACATTTAAGAATATATTGATCTTCCTGTGACGGTATTTTGAATTTGAAAAGTGGAGCACAGTACCATAGATAGTAGGTATAATAAGCACCTTGCTTTTTTAAGCAAAATCGCTTATAATATGAATCAGAGCATATTGCTATTATCCGCAGTTACAGAGCGAGTGTTATCATCCCCGATAACAAACTGATAACATTAGCCCATATAGGCAGGATAATATGGATACATCAAATAATCAAAAGCACCACGAATACGACAGAGAATAATCTCTAAGCAAAATTGATTAGGCTTTGTCGAGTTTGAGTAATTAACCTAACCCCGGAAACCCGCATAAACACTGGGTTTTCGGGGTCTTCTTATGCCCCGAAGTACACGAAAAGTACACGAAAGTACATTTCAGCCTATGCGCACAGAGCGTTTAGCTGCTCCATAATCTGCACATTCTTGTGCGGATATAGGTGGGCATAGATCTCAAGAGTCGTTTCAATGTTTTCATGCCCCAGCCGTTCGCTGATGTACAAAACGGAGACGCCAAGCTCAATCAGTAAGCTGGCGTGGCTGTGCCGTTACGGTATAATAACGACAAACGGAAAAAGCCTTTATTTTCAAGGGGTTTGAGCGTTTGCCGTCATTTATTCAATTCCTTTTCCAAGTTGAAATGTGACGAGAAAATTATCGAAAAAAGGAGGCTGTTTCATTAACGACAAAATTTAATAGCGCCAGCGGTCCGGTACATTGCCGGATCGCTGATTGCCGTGGGCGTTTCACTTTTACAGGTGGGCGTCCTTTTTTCATACCCATTTTCAGGAGAAAGGAGATTCACATGGAATTAAACGAAATGGAAAAACGGCTGCTGTTTCAGGTTGAAGGTGACTATCAATCCAAAATTCTGAATGAGCTTTACATGACCGCCCGGTACACAAAGAATCTCGAACAGCGGAAGGCAGCGGAAAATCTGATGGAAAAGTTACGCGTCCTGACGGATGCCGAGTGCATGGACATCGTGCGGGATATTCAGAAGAATTACCGTCTGCCCTACCCGCCCCGGACGATCGGGGAAAAGATTGCCGAGGCCAGACAGCAATCCGGCGCAGAGAAATTGAAGGGGCATGACATCATGGCGCTGGAACGCTTTGACCCGGAGGTAAGGCACATGATCGTCTTTGATGTGCTGTCTTATGATTCCCCTGTGGGTGACAGGGGCGATAAGATGCGCCTGTTCCTGACGGATGCCGGCTATCAGAAATTCTTAGACAGCCAGGAACGGGGCGAAGTCAAACTGAAAAACCATGCGAAGGTTTCAGGCGGGCACCTCCACTATGACCGCAGGGACCGCGCCTTGTAACGGAAATAACCGGAGAAAGGAGGCTGTGAAATGGCTGTATTCCGGGTAGAAAAAACGAAGGACTTCACGATCATGTGCAACCACCATCTGCGCAATACGGAACTGTCCTTAAAGGCAAAGGGGCTTCTCTCCCTCATGCTGTCGCTGCCGGAAGATTGGGATTATACCACAAAGGGACTCGCCCATATCTGTAAGGACGGTGTGGATTCGATCACTACCGCCCTGAAGGAGCTGGAGCGGCACGGGTATCTCACCAGGCAGCGCCTCCGCTATGAGAACGGGCAGCTCGGAGATATTGAATATACCATCCATGAAAAGCCTGTAAACGCTGAAAAACAGACGTTTCCACCTAAACGGGAAAATCCAAGACAGGTAAATCCAGGACAGGCAAAACCTGAACAGGTGGAACCAGGACAGGAAAATCCCGCACAATTAAATACTAATCCACAAAGAACTAAAAAATCAAAAACGGATATATCAAGAACCCATCAATCAATCTATCCAGCAGAGCCGGAGGCGGCAGGCCGCCCGGATGGGATGGATCGGATTGGATTGATAGACGCATACAGCAAAATCATCAAAGAAAATATTGAGTATGACTGTATGGTCTCCCGGTATGGGAAAGAACGCTTAGACGAGACCGTGGAGCTTATGCTTGAAGTGGTTTTATCCAAACGCCCCTTTATCCGTATCGCCGGGGATGATTTTCCCAGGGAGGTGGTAAAGGGCCGTTTCCTGAAGATCAATTCCGGCCACCTGGAGTATGTCTTTGACTGTATTGACAAGAACACTACAAAAGTCGGGAATATCAAGGCATACCTGCTGGCGGCGCTGTATAATGCCCCGGCAACAATGGACAGTTATTACCGTGCCGAGGTCAACCATGACCTGTACGGCTGTTAGGCGCCTCTGGGCGTCTTTTTTCATCACGGAAAGGAGGCGGGGCACGATGAAAAGAAATACTGTGCCGGCACGATGCCCGGCGTAACCAAAGAACAGATTCAGGCGGCGCGGGAGGCGGACCTGTTCGCATACCTGCAGTTCCATGAGCCTGGGGTACTGAAACGGGACGGGCCCAATTACCGGCACAAGGAACATGACAGCCTGGTCTATGTAACCGGGAAAAGGTACTGGTACTGGAACAGCCGGGGCCGGAGTATCAACGCCCTGGATTATCTGATCCAGATTCGGGGCTATGGGCTGGTGGATGCGGTCCATACGCTGGTAGGCGGAGAAATCCAGCAGGCACCGGCCTATCGGAGTGCAACAGAAAAAGCCCATGTGCAGAAAGAACCGGAGAAGAAACCTTTTTCTCTCCCCTGGGTCAGACGGTGTGCTACCTCTGCTGTTTCCTATTTACAGCGGCGCGGGATCAGCTCTGATGTGATTGGCCGGTGTTTCCGGAAAGGGCTGTTCTATGAGGCACGGTATCATGGCGAGCCGGTCTGTGTGTTTGTGGGAAAGGATGAAGCCGGCAAAGCGAAGTTTGCCTGTATGCGGAGCATTACCGGCAATCTCAGAAAAGATGTTTACGGCAGCGACAAGGAATATAGCTTCTGCTATCCACCGAGGAATCCGGGCAGCCGCCATGTGGCGGTCTTTGAGGCACCCATTGACGCCCTTTCCCATGCCACGCTGCAGGAATTGAAAGGCTGGAAATGGGACGGCTACCGGCTGTCTTTGGGCGGCACTTCCCATGTGGCGCTGACTGCATTTTTGAAACGCCACCCGGAAATCCGGCGCGTCAGCCTCTACATGGACAATGACCTTGGAGGCCTTAAAAATGCCAGGAGGATCAAGGCAATGCTCCATGAAGATCAGCGGTTCAAACATATCCGGGTGGGGATCAACCCGCCCCGTATAGGAAAAGACTACAACGAAATGCTGCTCCATGTTACGAAGAAAATGAAAGACCATCAACAACAATGCCGCCAGAAACAGGCGGCTATTTCAATTTGACAGGAGGATTTTAGAAATGATGAACACAGAGAACACCGCTTTACAGATGATTGCCGAAGCTGCCCGGTGTCCGGACTATGGCCCCGACATGGTTAAGGCGCTGATGAAAAAGCTGGATATGAACGAGAAAGGCTTTGCACTTCTGATGAACGTCGCCCCTTCCACGGTCCGGCTCTGGACCAGCGGTGCAGCGCAGCCATGCGGAACAGCAAAGCGGCTCATGCAGATTTACGAGACCGGGCCGGAGATCGTCGGCAAGATTGCCGGAGGGCAGCCGCCGGCAGATGAGAGGAATCTATAAATGGCACCGGTCACTATGAAAGATGATGCGCTTCCGCAGATTCACTTAGTCCGTGATACAGATTTAGGCGTATTTGCCTATGAACTCCATATCCTGGCCGGGGATTTCCTGCGGGAAAGTGAATTCAACCTGCGCTCACTGGCAACCAACACCGGGCCGGATTCTATCGCTATCATGGGAAAAAACCACATATGGCTTGCTGATGCCCTGTCTGCCTACTATCCCACAGGAGAGCTTTACCGGATGGCCGCCATGACGGAATACCCCGGCGCCAGGGCTTTCCTGTTCCACACAGAGCGTAAGGAGGACGGACGGCTGTACGGGGATGTCCTGATGACGGACCTTGACACGCTGCGGCAGGACATAGAACGGAATACCCTCTACCCTTACGGAGTCAACATGGAATACCGGGACGGCACGAAGGCGGAGGCAGACATTGAAAAATGGGAGGCAATGGAACTATGCGAAAAGGACGCCCTGAAAACCTGGCGCTACCTCTATGCGCCGGAGCAGGTGACGGAATGGCAGCACCACTATTCCAACCTGTTCAGCCAGTGGAAGGCACAGGCATTTTCCTATATGCCCCAGGATTTGGAGGAACGTCTGAATGTGGAGTATATGGAGGAGGCGCAGAATCCGGACACAGATATGTACCGCATACCCCTGGGAACGGCGAAGCAGTTGCTTCTTGACGGGGCTTCGGTCTACCGCCTCCTTCCCGGAGGGGCGGAAAAGATTGCGCCTATTGCGGCTGTCCGGGCGGGCCTCTGGTATGAGCATTATCGGGAGTTTGCCGTTACCCCGGAGGACCTGGGCGCGCTTGACCGGCTGGTCCGCAGGGAGACAGACCGGCTCATGAGAATACGCCCGCAGCTTGATAAATCACAGGAACGCCGCCCTTCCCCGGAGCGGTGATTTTTTATGACAGACTGGAGGTGATATTGATTGGCGGATAACATACAGCATGAAGATTTCGGGGAAAAGATCGGCGGCGCGAAAAAAGACTTATGGAAGGACCGGGGGCTCTATGTGAACGACCTGGACGCCATGAATGAGCGCGAAGCCGAGAAATTTGTAAAAAAGGATAATATCTGGAAGAAACCGGATTATCAGGCCATGCTTGATGATGGGATTCCCCTTGGCGTGGTGTATTTCATCAAAAAGGCGAGGGACGGATTAAATGCCTCCCCGCAGTATTACCGCAGGGATGATACGCCGGAGAAACGCCTTGCAAGGCAGAAAGAATATATCCAGACGGTACGGGAGCTGCAGGGCGCGGTTTCGGAAGTCCGCACCGTGGAGGACGCCATGCAGGTCTATGACCGTTTCTTTGTGGAAAACGGGTATCTGGAACAGGTGCAGGGCTGGGGCAGCGGAATCCATTACCAGGCAACGGAAAAGGGCCGTGAGAACCCGGCCATTACAAACAAGCTGTCCAATACCCTGATGGTCCGCTCGGCAGGATATTTTGAGCGGAACTTCACACAGAAAGCACAGAAGGAACAGTTTGGCGTTTCCAAAGACCAGAAGGTGCCGAAGGGCTATGCGATCCATTTCAACGACGGGAAGAATACTTATTCCAAAAATAATGACTGGAAACCTGATACCTGGTATGTGACGAAGGGCTATTCCATCTTACAGACAAATTTTGAAACGCGGGAGGCTGCCCTGAAATGGGTGCAGGAGCTGGCAAAAGGCCGCAGCAAAAGCGGAAAGACGCGGTTTGTGCCTCCACAGCTTATCGCTGTGCGGCGAACCGGGCCGGATTACAGAAACGGCGCAGAGATTACCGGTCAGCACTACCTTGATACTTTCGGATTTCGCGGCGGTGAGTTTGGGAACTGGATGAACCAGAATGACCGGCAGGCTTCCCTCAACATGGGGTTTGAAGCGCTCAAAGATTTGGCGGCAGCCCTGCAGGTCAGCGACAAAGATATTGCCTATCAGGGGACGCTTGCTATCGCTTTCGGCGCCAGGGGCAGCGGCAATGCGGCAGCCCACTATGAACCGCTTCGCAAGGTTATCAATCTCACGAAGATGCACGGGGCCGGCTCTTTGGCACATGAATGGTGGCACGGGTTGGACGATTACCTGGGTACGAAAATGGGCGCAAAGGGGATGCTCTCAGAACAGCCCCGCCTCTATGCGCCATTTCAGAAGTTAATTGAAGCCATGAAATATAAACCGGAGACACCGGAGCAGGCGGTGGCCCGTACCGAAGCACAGACGGAGCGCACCCGGAAAAATGCGGCAAGCTGGCTGGATTCTGCGGTGCTCGGTTCTCTGAAACGGCATGGCAATGAGGAACAGATGGAAACTTACGCGGTTCTCAGGGAGGCGTTTCTGTCCGGCGAGGCCGGCTCCGTGGAACGGATCAGTGCCTTTAAGAAGTCTGTCACCGGGCGGGTGATCCCCAAAAGTGAGCGGGAAAGGCTGGAAATATTCGAGCACATGCTGTCCGGGATGCAGGCACAGGAGGCCCCGCAGATTGGACGTGTGGAGACCGATTTTTACCGAAATTCCGTGCGCATGGGAAAGGAATGTGAAAAGGACGGCGGCTATTGGGACAGCAACGTGGAAATGACCGCCAGGGCCTTTGCCTGTTACATCAAGGATAAGCTGCCCTATCAATCGGATTATCTGGTGGGCCATGCGGATTGTGCCGTTACCTTTGTTTCCGATAAAGACGGAAAAATGGAGGTTTTGAAAGCCTATCCTGAAGGTGAGGAACGGCGGGCTATCAACGCGGTATTTGACGAGATCGTGGCAGACCTGAAACGGGAGCAGATACTTACCCATTCGGATGTGACGCTGCCCCTTCCGGCGCAGCCATTAGCAGAGAATGAGCAGATTTCCATATTTACGGCAGAGCGGCCTTCGGTCATGGCACAGCTTGCAGCGGCGAAGCCGGCAGAAAAAACTACCCCGGCACAGGCGGTCCCGAAAAAGAGCCGTGTGCCGGAGATTTAAGGAGGTGTGAAAGATTTTGGAAGAAAATAAAGATTACCGTGCTTACCGGTACGGCGATTATTTGGAACCAGGTGCAGAGCTGAAAATCGAGCACAGTGTTTCTTGTGAAGATGTGGATATTTCCTCCCTGATTACAATGGGCGCCGAAAATCTGGAGGCCATGCGCCAGGGAAGTATCGACGGTGAACAGAAAGCCTATGAGATTGTGGTCGCGGCGGCAAAGGGAAAAGCAGGCAGCCGCCACGCAGATGATCAACCGGGCGCTTTCTTACCTGCGAACCCCGGAGGTGACGCATACCGCAAATGAATGGCGCAAAACCGGCAACTGGCGGAATGACGAAGAAATCAGCAACCGCGTCTACCGCATGAGTTGTGGTATTTGGGAAGATACCAAATATGACCGGGAAACCAAACAGAGCGTACCGGTTGCCTGGTATGTGACCTGGGATGTCTATGTGAACTCCCCAAAGCAGGGCTATGGCGAAAAGATTGCCGGGCAGAATCAGAAACGCTACACGGACAAGGCCGCCGCTGAAAAGTATCTGGAAGGCCGGAAAAAAGCCTACTCCCATTTATTCACGGAAATTTCCCCGCAGATACCAAAACAGTATGAGCACCATTTCACTGTATATGGAGCACTCCTGCCGGGGTACACGGTGGAGGGTCAGGAACCGGTAAAAACAGACCGTACCGCCGCCGATGTTTCGGAGGGCGGTATTTCTATGCCTGAAAAACCGGAGAAGCCTTCCGTGCTGGGAAAGCTGTCTGCGGCCAAAACGCAGGAGAAAACACCTGCCGCTCCCGGTGCGGCAAATAAAAAGAAGGAGGATATGCAGCTATGAAGGTGTTAATGGTAGAGCCGGGCAAATCGCCCTATGAGACTGAAATTGAGGGCGGGCTGGAATCCTTGCAGGCAGCCGTTGGCGGAGATATTCAGGCAACTTATCCCTTTGACGATCTGGTTGGGCTGATCTGCAATGATGAAGGCAAGCTCATAGGTCTGCCCTTAAACCGGGCACTTTATGATGATGAGGGCCATTTGTACGATATTGTTCCCGGCAATTTTTTGATCATCGGTTTGGGCGAAGAAGATTTTACAGACCTTCCCGCTGACCTGATAGAGAAATACACGGAGCGATTCAAATACCCGGAGAAGTTCTTCCGGCTGGCGGGTGAGATCGTTGCGGTGAAGCAGCCCCTCCCACCGGAAGAAAAGCAGCAGCCGGCTTCTGTCATGGAGGAACCGGGCAGGGATGACATAAGGCTTGACGATACCACGGATTTGGCCTTTGACCTGGATGAATTTTTCAGGCAGAACAGCGGGGCCTATGCAGACCTGTACCCGGATTCCCATGCAGAGAAAGAGCGCATGGCGGACGAGCTGCTTTCAGGAGATACCGGAAAAATCCGAATGAGGCTGGCGGCATTTGAGCGCGAGGAACACATGGAGGGAGAAACAGCGCCGCTTTTAGCGCGTATTTCTTCCTATGAAAAAGAGTACGGGATCAGCACTTATTCTATTTATCAGCTTGGCTTATCGGACAATACAGATAACCTCCGTTTTATGTCTCTGGACTGGCTGGAAAGCAAAGGGTTTTCCGTGGATCGGGATCATTACCAGATGGTCTATGCAAGGCAGCGGGAACCGGGCGAAACACTGGAGGATATTTACAGGCGGTTCAATATCGACCACCCGGAAGATTTCAGGGGCCACTCCCTTTCCGTTTCCGATGTGGTGGTCCTGCATGAGAATGGCGCGGACGCCGCATATTACGTGGACAGTATCGGCTTCAAGGAGCTGCCGGGCTTCTTTGACGCAGGGGCACCGGAGGCCAGGCGGGATGTTTCGGTGCGGGAACAGCTTGACAATGCAAGGAAACAGGCAGCGCAGACAGAGCCGAAAGCGCCGGATAAAAGGCCCAGAGAGCCGGAAAGGAGCTGATAGCTTATGCTGATGGCAGTAGAAGGTCCCTATGCCCTGATGGTGCAGCCGGACGATATTTTAATCTCTCCCCGTGAGGTAGACGAGCATTTTGGAACGATGGTCTGCTTCCACTCCCGCTACGCACTGGGTGACAGCCACAATTACATGGATAAAGACGATTTCCTGCGGGAGATGTATTTAGATACCGTGGGACATGATGAAGCGGGCCTGAAACGCTATGAACACATGGTGAACATTGTGAGCAGCCGGTTCCGGCACGGGCCCAAGACGGAGGAACAGGCGGTTGATGACGCCATGCTGAAGGTGATCTCCGAAAAATACATTACGCTGCCCCTTTATCTGATGGATCACAGCGGCCTTGCCATGCAGACCACAAGTTTCAATGATCCCTGGGACAGCGGGCAGGTGGGATGGATTTATGTTTCCAAAGAGGATGCCCTAAAAGAGTTCGGCGGCGAAAAAATGACCGGCGCCCTTCGGAAAAAGGCGGAGGATCTGATGCGCAGCGAAGTGGCCGCTTATGATTCCTACCTGCGGGGCGAGTGCTACGGATTTGAGCTTTACAAAAACGGCGAACTCACGGATAGCTGCTGGGGCTTTATGGGCGACCTGGCCGATGTCTGTAAAGATATGGCTGAATATCTCCCGGAGGGCTGTAAGAATATGGTGGACCACCTGGAGGAACAGGATCACCCGGCGACCATCATCAAGACGCTTTTGAAACATGCGAAAATTCAGGTGAACCAGGCGGCAAAAGCCTTTGAACATACCCCGCGCCAGCAGGTGATCGGGGACGCTCGTTAAACAGTTATTTCCTATTTATTATTACAGATTCTATCAGGAAGGAGGATGCACATGCAGGAAGAATTGGAACAGCGGACCGTTTCGGTCTCCATCCAGGCGGCAAAGCTGTCCGGGCGGGTGCTGCGTTCTGCGATTGCCGCTGTGCTCAGGAAAATGGAGCAGGAACGCACTACCCCGAAAGTCGGCAGGAACAGCATGAAACGGCTGACCTATAAAGACCCTGGAGCCAATACCATTGAAGTGTCCGGCAGAATCCGCTCTTTTGAGCGGTACGCCAGGAAACACCAGGTCCGCTACCATATTGAAAAAGAGCTGGGGACCGATCCCCCGAAATGGACGGTCTATTTCAAAGCAAACCAGGCGGACGCACTGACAGCGGCTTTTAAGGAATTTACGAGGAAGGATCTTACCCGCAGCACCAGGCCGTCGCTTCTTTCCCAGCTTCATAAATTTAAGGAGCTGGCGCAGGCGCTTGGCCGTGACCGGGTAAAGAACAAGGAACACGGAGGGCCGGAACGATGAAGATAGATACCGATGCCCTGAAAAAGCAGGTGATCCTCCATCTGCCCTATCTTCTGTTCCTTCTGGTCTTTGCGAAGCTGGGCGAGGCGGTTCGCCTTGCCCCCGGAGCGGATGCCTCACAGAAATTATTAGGGCTTTCCGAAGGTTTCTCACTGGCTTTTCAGAGTATGTGGCCCGGTGCGGCGCTGGACTGGCTGGTGGGATTATGCGGTGCGGTGATTGTGCGGCTGGCAGTCTATCTTAAAGGAAAGGATGCCAAAAAGTACCGCAAAAATGTGGAATACGGGAGCGCCCGCTGGGGCAACAAAACAGATATTGCCCCTTTTATAGACCCGAAACCGGAAAACAACATTATCCTGACGCAGACCGAGGGGCTTATGATGTCCGGCAGGCCGAAGAATCCGGCCCATGCCCGCAATAAAAATGTGCTGGTAGTCGGTGGTTCCGGCTCTGGCAAGACGAGATTTTTTATCAAGCCCAATCTTATGCAGATGCACAGCTCCTATGTCGTCACCGATCCGAAAGGTACGGTCTTGATTGAGGTGGGAAAGCTGTTAAGCCGCGGCACACCGAAACTGGATAAGGACGGCAACCCGGTCCGGGGAAAGAATGGAAAAATCGTGTATGAGCCTTATAAGATCAAGGTATTCAATACGATCAACTTTTCAAAAAGTATGCACTATAACCCTTTTGCTTACATTCACAATGAGAAGGATATTCTGAAACTGGTAACGGTGCTGATCGCAAATACCAAAGGAGAAGGAAAATCCGGCGACGATTTCTGGGTCAAGGCCGAAACTTTGCTTTACACAGCATTGATCGGCTATATCTATTATGAGGCCCCCACAAACGAGCAGAATTTTTCCACTCTGGTAGAAATGATAAACGCTATGGAGGTCCGGGAGGATGACGAAAGTTTCAAAAATGCCGTTGACCTTCTCTTTGACGCACTGGAACAGAAAGACCCGGACCACTTCGCCTTACGCCAGTATAAAAAATACAAACTTGCGGCGGGCAAGACAGCAAAATCTATCCTTATTTCCTGCGGTGCCAGACTTGCCCCCTTCGACATTAAGGAAGTCCGGGAGATCACTATGTATGACGAGTTGGAGCTTGACTTGGTTGGAGATAGGAAAACGGCGCTGTTTTTTATTATCAGCGATACGGACGCGACCTTCAATTTCCTTGTCAGCATGGCCTATACGCAGTTGTTCAATCTGCTGTGCGAGCGTGCCGATGACAAGTACGGCGGCAGGCTGCCGGTACATGTGCGGTGCCTGATCGACGAGGCCGCCAACATCGGGCAGATTCCAAACCTGGAAAAGCTGATGGCAACGATCCGTTCCAGGGAGATTTCGGCCTGTCTGGTCCTGCAGGCGCAGAGCCAGCTAAAGGCGCTTTATAAGGACAACATGGACACCATCATCGGCAACTGTGACGCTTCCCTTTTCCTGGGAGGCAAGGAAGAAACCACGCTGAAAAGCTGGAACTCCCTGCTTGGGAAAGAGACCATCGACATGTATAACACCAGCGTCACGAAAGGCACCCAGGAATCCCACGGCCAGAATTTTCAGAAGCTGGGAAAGGATTTGATGTCGGTGGACGAGCTGGCCGTCATGGACGGTGGGAAATGTCTGCTGCAGATCAGAGGCGTGCGCCCTTTCCTCTCCCGGAAGTACGATATTACCAGACACCCAAATTACCGGCTGCTTTCCGATTTCAATGAGAAGAACGCTTTTGACATTGAGAAATTTTTATCTACAAAAATGCCGATGCGTCCCGGCGAGCTGTACCGTAATTATGAGGTCACAGCGGAGGATTTGGAGGCTCCGGCTATATGATGATGTAGCTGCCTGTTAAGGTTTCTGGCTTTGACGGGCTTTTTCTTTTCACCGGAAGGAGGTTTTATTGAGGATTCGTGCCCCTCCCTGACAACTGAATATTTTTTCAGGTATATCCTGAACTCTGCCGCCCCTGTGCTTTTTGTAAATGTTCTTGAAGCACAGGGGCGTTTTTTCGTTTCCGGTCTGATACGGCCACAACACAAAAACATTATTTCTTAAATTAAAGGAGGAACTTTATGGCTTTTTTTGCAAGTGCGATTGATACCCTGAAAATCCTGGTTATTGCTCTGGGCGCTGGCCTCGGCGCATGGGGCGTCATCAACCTTCTGGAAGGTTATGGCAATGACAACCCTGGCGCCAAATCCCAGGGCATGAAACAGCTCATGGCTAATTAGTTGGAACAAA
>ENA-ORNG01001309-ORNG01001309.1-human-gut-metagenome-genome-assembly--contig:-NODE-1309-length-18371-cov-8.070703_pt1 | contig 18371 bp, 15 predicted proteins | sample MGYA00242113_ERZ509018 | MGnify/ENA primary metagenome ERZ509018 (study PRJEB26280, sample SAMEA2338711) | human gut metagenome | biome: human gut; feature: human-associated habitat; material: faeces... | reverse complement strand
TTGTCAGCAGCCCCCGTTTCGTGGTCTGCGTGTAGTTCCTTGTAAACTGACCTAAGTGGCGTTGTAAGTACCATCCTTTTGTTTGCCGGTATTTTTATGCTGACCTTTATATATAATCTGTTTCAGATACAGCTTGCCAAACCGGTGGAACTGCTGCATGGAAGCAGCCAGGGCGAGCGGGAGCCGAAGACGAAAAAGCTGATGGCAATAGTTGGAATTGTAACACTTGCAGCAGGCTACTATATGGCAATTACAGTAGATAATCCGGTAACTGCAGTGCTTCTGTTCTTTGTAGCGGTAATACTTGTAATTATCGGAACCTATTTTATATTTATGGCAGGCAGCATTGCCGTGCTTAAGTTCTTAAGAAAGAGAAAAAGTTATTATTATAAAAAGAAACATTTTGTGGCAGTCTCTGGTCTTATTTACCGGATGAAACAGAATGCAGCAGGACTGGCAAGCATCTGTATTTTATCCACGATGGTACTGGTGGTAATTTCTTCAACGGTAAGTATGTATGCCGGACTGGATGATGAACTGGCAGCCCGTTATCAGGGAGATATCGGAGTATCCATTACCAGTGAAAATCCGATTACAGAAGGTGATGCGTTGCGGGAGTTAGTGAACCGCACCATCCGGCAGGAGAACCGCAGTATAAAAGAAGAACAGGGCATGATGACGCTGACATTTTCCTGCATATCAGAAGATGGAAATCTTGTAATTCGAAAACATGATGATGAGGGCGATTATAGTTCTGATATTATTATGCTCCGCATGATTACAAGGGAAGATTATGAGGAAGCTTATAATGTAAGGGTTCCGGAGCTTTCGGATCACGAAGTGGTGTTGGCAACCAGTGATGACTATGATAAAGATACGATTACGGTTGGGGATTATACTTATCCTATTTTACAGAAACAGCATTTTTCTTCTGAAAATGGACATTGGATGGATAATCAGGTCTATTATATGGTAGTAAACAGCGTAGAAGATATGGCACCGTTGTATGAAGCACAGAAAGAGATATATGGGAAAAATGCCAGCAGCTATTATTACTCTCTGTATATCGACATCGATGGAAACAGGGAAGAAAAAATTGCCTGTGGAAATGCAGTGTCTGCGGCAATTGGTGCAGACGGCATGGAAGAAAGGCATGACGGTAAATATTATATCATGATAGAAAACAGGGCAGAAAATGAAGATTCCTTCCGGCAGATGTATGGTGGCTTTCTGTTCCTTGGCATTTTCCTTGGAATCCTGTTTTTGATGATTACCGTACTTATTATTTTTTATAAGCAGATTTCGGAAGGATATGAGGATAAAGAGCGCTTTGCCATTATGGAAAAAGTAGGAATGAGCAATGAAGAGGTAAAGAAAACAATCAGTGCACAGATCCGGATGGTATTTTTACTACCGATTGTTACCGCTGCGCTACATGTGCTGGCAGCGTTTCCAATGATCCGGATGATACTGGCAGTGATGAATCTGAATAATGGAAGACTGTTTGCGTACTGTCTCCTTGGTACGATTGCAGTATTTACAGTTATTTATCTTCTGGTATACAAGATGACCTCAAGAACCTATTATCGAATTGTTGGGCATCAGATTGGGTAGAGACTCTAATAATATCAAATAACCGTAAGAACCTGCTGCCGGCAGTTTCTTACGGTTGTCTGGCAAAGAAGAGAAAGCTCCCGCTGTACTATGGTGTCATTGGAGCTTTTTTCTCTGGTGTGTATTTAGCAATTGTTTTTAAAAGAAGTTCCGTATCCAGTGGTTTGGTAAGGTGTTCGTCCATACCTGCAGCATAAGTTTTCTGACGGTCTTCTGCAAAGGCGTTTGCAGTCATGGCAAGAATTGGAATTGTTTTTGCATCCGGACGGTCTAAGGAACGGATGGCACGGGTTGTCTGATAACCATCCATAACCGGCATCATGATATCCATTAAAATGATATCGTATTCATAAGGAGAAGCCTCCATAAAAAGCTGTAGTGCTTCCTCTCCATTGCAGGCTTTGGTAACCACTGCACCGGCATCAGTCAGAATAAATTCTGCAATTTCAAGGTTTAGCAAATTATCTTCAGCCAGCAGAATATGATAGCCGGAAAGAGAGATTTCTTCATCGGAAGTTTCCACTTCGGAAGTGGAAGCGGCGTTATGGTCGATACAAAAAGGAATCGTAATCCGGTAAGTGGTGCCGACATCCTTTTCACTGGAAAAATCAATGGTTCCGCCCATTTTATCCAAAAGATTCTTTACAATTGCCATGCCAAGTCCGGTACCGTTGTAAGTAGAACGGGCATCATGGCTTTCCTGGGTAAAAGGTTCAAATAAATGCTCCTGAAATTCTTTGCTCATGCCGATTCCGGTATCAGAGCAGGTAAATTCAATCCAGGCAGTATCTTCCGTAAAACGTACTTCATGACAGCTTAGAATGACTTTTCCATTTTCCTTATTATATTTTACTGCATTGCTTACAATATTCATAAGAAGCCGTTGGATATGAATAGGACTTCCGATGAGACAGGGATGCTGGACAGAAGGAACTCCGGAAATAATTTCGATGCCACGTTCCGCAGCCTGCTTTTCTACGATGGTGGTGATATCATGGACCAGGTACAGAACATGGAATGGGCGGGATTCTAAGATAATTTCGCCGGATTCCAGTTTTCCCATATCAAGAACTTCATTTACAAGTTCTAAGAGCAGACCAGAAGCCTCCCGGATTTTCCCGAGACATTCCTGTTGCTTGACAGGGTTATCTTTATAATGTCCGGCAATTTCCACCATACCACGGATTCCGTTAATCGGCGTCCGGATATCGTGACTCATCCGCTGCAAAAATTCAGTCTTGGCAAGGTTAGCACTTTCTGCTTTTTTGGCAGCCTCCTTTAGTGATTCCTGATAGAGCTTATCCCTCTTCAACTGGGCTTCCTGGTAGCTCTGGTCAGTCCTCCAGCGCAGCATCTGGAAAATCAGAAGAAGGCAGATATAACCAAACATATAATAAAATACTTTTCGCGGAGTCGTTTCAAAAACTGCATGCTCAGGCAGATAGACGTAGATATAATAATTCTGCCCCTGGTCTAACATACCAAAGACATGCTTTGGTGAGGAGACTGTATTATGAACATGAACCATCTGTCCACTCACCGCTTTTTTGTTTATATTCTGTAGTATTTCAATATTCTTAATATCTGTTCCTTCGAGTTTTTCTTCATTTGAGGCAATCACTTTATCACCACTGGTAATGACAATGGTGCTGCTACGGCTGATACTGTAGCCAGACAGCAAATTCTGAAAAGAGATGCTGTAACTTTCAATATAATCAAGTGGTGTATGGTAATAAGTTACAATAATACCAGAGGTATCGGTACGTCCTACCGCTGCCAGATCGATATAAGAGCCATCTTCACAGTCGATTCTGGAAGAGTATGTTTTTTCCGGATGTATGGCAACATCCAGAAGAACTTCTTTTTCCAGCGTATCGGTTAGACCGGCACTGCCAATGGAATCAGTACAATATTCAGAGGTTACAGTTCCGGTTTCATCCAGAAAAATAATGCCGGTAATATAAAGGTCTTTTGTAAATTCTTCCATGGAAGCTTTTTCCATGGATGTTGTGCCATGCAGACGGTTATCCGTAGAAATATTGTGGGCAGCCTGCTGACAGCATTCAATAATACGCATCAGGCTCTTTGTTTCGGAGGCTAAATTTAAATTGCTGTAGGTGGAGCATTGTTTCTTCAAATAATTAACCGTATCTGCAAGGTGTTCTTCTGTGGATTCGATATCATCATTTGCGGAAGTAAAAAATACCAGAAGGAAGAACAGGATGCCAAGAAATATTGAAAAAGGCCAGAAAAAACGCAGTCTAAAGGGTTTGTTCTTATTTGACTTCATAATTTTCTACCTCCAGATAAGTACTTGGATGCGCTAAGTATTTTCCGATGATTTTCTCAGAGGTTCCATCCTTTTGCATTTCCTCTAAAGTATCAGACAGCTCTTCGTTAAGCCCACTGGTATCATCAAGAGAGAAAGCCACACCCAGTCCGACAGTAAGAAGCGGTTTATCCAGAATGCGGTATTCCACATGATAATCGGACATATATTGTAAAATAGAAGTTTCGTGGGCAGCAACTGCATCCACATAACCTTTGCTTAACATTGGGTAAATCAGCTCACGATTCTGCATGGAGAAAAGCCCGTTAATGTTTGGAATGTCGGGATCGGTCTGGTTGAGAAAAATATCTTCCGGTTTCGTGGTGGCCTGAACGGCAATGTTTTTACCGGCAAGATCCTGCAGGGTGTAAATATTGCTGTCTGGACTGACTGCAACCACCTGCTGGCTGATCATATAAGGTCCCGCCCATTTGTATTCATCCATTCGTCCGTCCATACTAAAACAGCCCCAGGCACAGTCGATACTGCCATCCTGCAGAAGCTCTTTTTTATTTTCCCAGTCGATGGTGACAAATTCAGCCTGATAGCCCATTCTGTGGAAGGCTTCCGTGGCAAGTTCCACATCAATGCCGGTTGGTTTGCCGTCTGTTCCGCTATAATTAAAAGGCGGATAATTGTCACTGCCAATTACAATAGTTGGCAGTGAAGGTTCCTGTTTTGTGGATAGAGTATTTTCTGCTTTTCTACAGCTGCATAATAAAATTGTAAAAATAAAGAGAACAGCCAATATCTGTTGTAGTTTTTTCGGACCATTCATATAATAGAGTCACCCCTGAAAAATTCTGTTTACTGTGTTACTATTATAAAGTAAGAAAGGCGCAGATACAACAGATTACAACAGATTGTAATAGAAAATCACTTGAATTTTCGACAAAAAAATTGTATATTTGATATAGAAATGTAAATTTTTATCTGAAAAGTTTAAACAAGTAGAAATGCTAAGGGATATGTTAGAGAAGAGGGGAATTAGGATGAAAGAAGTTACAAAACAGGCAGAGGAAACACAGATTAGCCATAAAACACTGAGACTGATGATCGGAACACTCTGTTCTGTCATCGGAACGCTGCTAGCCCTTTATGTGGGAGGCTGGCTTATGTTATGTAAACCAATACAGGGGGTGGTTTCTGCATACTTTGCAGGAAATCTTACAATTGGAATCATCGCACTGGCGGTATTCAAGTGTCTGTTGTCTGTAACAGTGGCAGGAGCCATCTGGTGTGGTGGATATATTGCTAAGTGCAAGTTTATTGGACATGAAGATTATTAATGAGCAGATTCGAAAAGGATAGGAATGAAAAGGCATGACGGATTAACGTCATGCCTTTTTGATGTTTAATTGAAATGCAAATTTATATCTGATTTATATATAAAAACCTTACGCTGTTCCCAAGAAAGATTCTCACCCTTTAATCAAGATAGAGTTATAAGTAAGTTTGAAATTTTATACTTATGTATGATATACAGTATTAATGTTGAAATATATCAACCTTGTAGGATATAATATAAATACACATAAATACACATGCTTTAACAGAGAAAGGGTGTAATAAAATGGCAGTTAGTTATAAAAAATTGTGGCATATTCTTTTGGACAGGGATATGAAGAAAAAGGATTTGGAAATGTTAGCCGGTATAAGTCATTATACGATGAGCAAAATGAGCCGGGATGAAAATGTAACAACAGAAGTACTTGGAAAAGTTTGTATGGCACTGGACTGTAAGGTGGAAGATATGGTGGAGTTTATTCCTGAAAAGTAATAATAAGTCCATTGTTTAGGACAAGAATTTGGATAAAATAATAAAAATATTTAAAAACAAGGAGAAGGCTATGAATAAGCAACAATTAGCAGCTAGAATTTGGGAATCCGCAAATAAGATGCGTTCTAAAATTGAGGCAAATGAGTACAAAGATTATATTCTGGGATTTATTTTCTATAAATTTTTGTCAGAAAAGGAAGTAAAATATCTTAAAGAAAATGATTGGACAGATGAATATTTGTCTGAATTGACGGAAGAAGATACAGAGACGGTTGAGAGCATACAGAAGAATCTGGGTTATTTCATTTCATATGAAAATTTGTTTTCAACATGGCTTGAAAAAAATAGGGATTTTAGTGTTCAGAATGTTAGAGATGCACTTTCTGCGTTTAGCCGTTTGATAAATCCAGCACACAAAAAAGTATTTGAAGGAGTATTTGATACACTTCAGACAGGACTGTCCAAGTTAGGTGATAGTGCAGCATCACAATCGAAATCTATTAGTGACCTTATTCAGTTGATTAGGGATATTCCAATGGATGGAAAACAAGGTTATGATGTTCTGGGATTTATTTATGAATATCTGATAGAAAAATTTGCAGCAAATGCAGGAAAAAAAGCGGGCGAATTTTATACACCACATGAAGTGTCATTGCTTATGTCTGAGATTGTGGCAAATCATTTGAAGGATAGGGATAAAATTGAAATATATGATCCGACGAGCGGTTCCGGTTCGTTACTAATCAACATTGGTAAGAGTGCATCTAAATATATTTCGGGAGAAAATAAAGTTAAATATTATGCTCAGGAATTGAAACAAAATACATATAATCTGACGCGAATGAATTTGGTTATGCGTGGCATTGAGGCAGACAATATTGTGACAAGGAATGGCGATACTTTGGAAGATGATTGGCCGTATTTTGATGAGAATGATCCGATTGGAAGTTATAATCCGCTTTATGTGGATGCTGTTGTATCAAATCCACCATATTCTCAGGCTTGGAATCCGGTTGATAAGGAAACAGATCCGAGATATGCCGGATATGGAATAGCACCAAAAGGAAAGGCTGACTATGCATTTTTATTGCATGACTTGTATCACATTAAACCAGATGGAATAATGACGATAGTACTTCCACATGGTGTATTGTTCCGTGGTGGCGAGGAAGGAGAAATCCGTAAAAATTTAATTGAAAAAAATAAAATAGATACGATTATAGGATTGCCAGCTAATATTTTCTATGGAACAGGTATTCCAACAATCATTATGGTATTAAAGCAAAAAAGAATAAATAATGATATCTTGATTATTGATGCATCAAAAGGATTTATGAAAGATGGGAAAAACAATAAACTTCGTGTATCTGATATAAAAAGAATAGTAGATGTAGTAACTGCCAGAGAAAGTGTATACAAATTCTCGCGTGTGGTAAGCAGGGATGAAATTAGAAAAAATGATTACAACCTTAATATTCCAAGATATGTTGATTCTTCAGAAGAAGCAGAGTCATGGGATATCTATGCATCTATGTTTGGTGGACTTCCAATTTCGGAAATAGATAAATTGGATAAATATTGGAAAGCATTTCCTTTGCTTAGGGAAGAGCTTTTTGAAAACAGCTCCAAAGGATATTGTCAGCTTGCGAGGAATGATATTAAAAAAAGTATAAAGGAACATTCAGATGTCAAAAACTTCGAAAAGAAATTTCAAAAAGCATTTCAGAGTTTTGATAAGTATTTATATGATAAATTAATTGTAAATATAAATGAAAGCAGTGTTTTGAAATCAGAGGAAATGCTTTCAGAAGAGATGTTCAAACGATTGGAAGATATTCCACTTATAGATAAATATGAAGCTTATCAATTACTGGATGATGATTGGACAGAAATTGCTGTAGATTTGGAAATTATCCAAACGGAAGGAACTGAAGCAATTAAAAAAGTTGATCCACTTATGGTAACAAAAAAGAAGGCTGGAAAGGAACAGGAAGTACAGGACGGATGGAAAGGACATATTATTCCTTTTGAATTGGTTCAAAATACAATACTATCGGAAGAAAAAGAAAGAATAAAAGCCCAAGAAAACAGATTGTCAGAAATAGCTTCTGAATATGAAGAAATCTTTGATTCTCTTACAGAAGAAGAAAAAGGATTTGATTTTGTAAGTGAAGATGGTTGGGTAATTTCTGAAGTTAAGAGAGCATTGAAATCCGATAGTATAGAATTGGAAACCAAGGAGAAGCTGGAGACTATTGCAAAAATTAATGATGAAGAAAAGTCATTGAAGGCAGAAATAAAAACGAAGAGTGCATCATTGGAAACAAAAACAAAGGATATCATTGAAAATCTTTCTGATGAACAGGCTAGTGAACTTCTTAAAGCTAAATGGATAATTCCACTTATTCAAAATATCATGCAGCTTCCAGATAGAATTATCAAAGAATTAGTAGCTAATATTGAATTATTAGAAAAGAAGTATGAGACTACATTTGAAGAAATTGAAAATGAAATTACAGAAACTGAAAAAGTGATTTCCGGGATGATTGATGAACTTGAAGGTAGTGAATCTGATATGCTTGGACTTAAGGAGTTAAAAAAATTGTTGGGAGGTGTACAAAATGACGAAAGAAAATGGTAAACCTCAAATTAGATTTGCAAAATTCAAGGATACTTGGGAACAGCGTAAGTTGGGAGATATGGGAACCACCTTTACAGGATTGTCAGGAAAAACAAAGGAAGATTTCGGACATGGAGATGCAAAGTTTATAACATACATGAATGTATTTTCTAATCCGGTGGCTGATTTGAAAATGACAGAATCGGTAGAAATCGATACAAAGCAAAATTGTGTGAAAGCCGGTGATGTATTTTTTACCACATCTTCAGAAACACCAGAAGAAGTTGGTATGTCTTGTGTAATGCCTGAAAATGCTGATAATGTATACCTTAATAGTTTTTGCTTTGGGTATAGACCGGTAGAAAAGTTTGATTTGAATTATCTTGCATATGTGCTTCGTGCAGATTCTTTTAGAAAGGAAATGGCATTCTTAGCACAAGGAATTTCGAGGTATAACATTTCAAAGAATAAGGTAATGGATGTTGAAATTCCAGTACCAATATTGGCTGAACAGAGTAAGGTGGGGCAATATTTTCGTAACCTTGACCACCTTATCACCCTTCATCAGCGTAAGTATGACAAATTAACTAAAGTAAAAAAATCAATGCTTGAAAAAATGTTCCCTAAAAATGGTGCTAATGTTCCAGAAATTCGATTTAAAGGATTTACGGATGCTTGGGAACAGCGTAAGGTTTCTGAGATAGCTATAGAAAAATTATCGAATGGCATAATGAATAATCAGTCAGACGATGAAACAGGAGTGAAGCATATTAATGTAATTAATATGTATGACACTGACAAAATTCATCCAGAGAAATTGACATTCAGTAATTATGATGAAGAAGCTGTAAAAAAATGCAACGTAGAGTTTGGAGATATTTTTTTAACAAGAAGTTCCTTGAAACCTGAAGGTATTGCTGAAGCCAATGTATTGCTGGATTCTGGACATTTTGTATATGACGATCATCTTATAAGACTTAAGGTTAACAAAGAAAAATATGATCCATTTTTTGTTAAACTCAATTTATCTGGAAATGCTTTTAAAAGGCAATTTATTGTAAGGGCAAAGACAACGGCATTTACGACAATTGGACAGGAAGATATTTCAGAATGTTTAGGATTCTTTCCTAAAAAAGAAGAGCAGCAACAAATTGGTGAATACTTTATGACCCTCGACCATCTCATCACTCTTCATCAGCGTGAGCTGGAAAAATTGAAAATACTAAAAAAAGCGTGTCTTGAAAAGATGTTTGTATAGGAGAAGTGAGAATATGGAAAAAATAATTTTATATCATGGGACTTCAGATAAAAAAGTCGTACCACAATATGGATTGGGTGAAGAGAAACATGATTACGGAAAAGGTTTCTATCTTACTGAGAATGTTGAACTTGCAAAAGAGTGGGCTGTTTGTAAACCAGATGAAAAGAACGGATGGGTTCATAAGTACGAATTGGAAATTACTAATTTGAAAATATTAGATTTTCAACAACACAATGTTTTGGCCTGGTTAGCAGAATTAATGAAGCATCGAGATGCAGCAGACACCAAGCGTTATAGAATTTTAGCCCAAAAGTTTATTGAAAAGTACGGAATGGATACAAGTCAATATGATGTTATCAAAGGTTGGAGAGCTAATGCATCATATTTTTATGTGGCAAAAGAGTTTGTCCGCGATAATATTGATATAGAAATTCTCGAGGAGTTATTATCGTTGGGCGGTCTTGGTATTCAATATTGTATAAAATCAGAGTTAGCATATTCAAAGTTAGAAGAAGTAGACGCAGAATTGATGAGTGTTAATTATAATGAATTCAATGATAAATATAATCAAAGAGACGTAGTCGCAAGGAAAAATATGCGTGAGCTTGTTAACTCAGATGCAAATAAGGTAACCAATGTGTTTAGCACATTATTTGAGAGGTGATTGAATTGAGAGCATATTCAGATGCATATTTAAATGATGTAGTTGAAAATCAGGGGAAACTATTTGATTTTATTTCTCAAAAATATCCTCAAAAAGATACAGCGGATTTTATTCATGCTTATATGGTAAGTAAAACAAGAAAAAGTATTGATGAAGCTCAAGCTTATGTGAATACTATGAATGCCAATGAGCTGTGGGATTATTTTGAAAAAACAGATAAATATGAACTTAAGGATGGAAGGGCACTTGAAGGATTTCTACCAGATTGGATAGGGGAGTTTTATGCTTACTATCAATGGTATTATAATCTCCCGAGTAGTGAGGTTGTCAAAAAAGTTCCATTAAATTTTTTGATAAAGGCTTATAGTGGATTGCATGATTTAGAACTTGAATTGGCGGTAAAAAAAGTAGGTAAAGTAGCATGAGAGTTATTTGTTTTCATAATCCAGAGGAAGAAAATGGTTATTTAAGTAATTGGTATCCAAGCCGATTTATTGTCAATGATATCACCTTTTCTTCTATGGAACAATTTATGATGTATCAAAAGGCAATATGTTTCGAAGATAATGATATTGCTCAAAAAATTCTTAAGACAGAAAACGTTGCTTATATTAAAGAATTAGGACGACTTATTTCAAATTATAATGAAAATTATTGGAATGGTATACGGCAAATTATTGTATTCGAAGGATTGATGGCAAAATTTTCACAGAATGAATCTTTAAAGAGGCAATTGCAAGAGACAGAACATTCTATTTTAGCCGAATGTGCAGTAAAGGATAAAATTTGGGGGATTGGTCTTTCTATGGGTGATCCAGATAGATTGGAAATAAGTAAATGGAAGGGACAAAATTTGTTGGGTTATACATTAATGATGGTGCGAGATTGGCTATAAAATCCATTTTCTTGGGAACAGCGTAAGTTCAAAGATACATTTGATTATATGCAGAATAACGCTCTATCTAGGGCGGAATTAAGTAGTGCAGATGGCAAGGTTATGAATGTGCATTATGGAGATATTCTGATTAAATATGGAGAGGTTATAGATGTAAAAAAAGATGAACTGACTTACCTATTGGATGAATCACTTGTAAAGAAGTATCAGACTTCGTTGTTGCAGAATGGAGATATAATTATTGCAGATGCAGCAGAGGATGAAACTGTAGGAAAATGCAGTGAAATGGCGGGCTTGACAGATGAAATAGTATTGTCAGGACTGCATACTATTCCATGTAGACCGAAAGAAAATTTCGCAGAAGGCTATCTGGGATATTATATGAATTCGGGTTCATATCATGACCAGTTACTTCCGTTGATTCAGGGGACGAAGATTTCATCAATTTCGAAATCCGCAATACAAAATACATACATTATGTATCCTAAAGCTGAGTCAGAACAGGAGCAAATCGGAGCATATTTCAAGCAACTCGACCGCCTTATCACCCTTCATCAGCGTAAGTTAAGTAAAATAATTTGAACAAAGGAGGAAGAAAATGGTTTTTAATAAAGAATCAGATTTTGAAGAAGCCTTAATTAGAATATTATCTGAAAAAGGCTGGGAAAAAGAAGTACTTAAAAACTACTCAGAAGAGGATTTACTGCGAAATTGGGCAGATATTCTTTTTGAAAATAACCGTGATATAGACAGACTAAATGATTATCCACTGACAGATGGCGAAATGCAGCAGATTCTGGAACAAATTGAAACACTCAGAACTCCATTAAAATTAAATGGATTTATTAATGGAAAAAGTGTTTCTATTGTGAGGGATAATCCGGATGATAAATTACATTTTGGTAAAGAAATCAGCCTTAAAATATACGACCGTCGTGAAATTGCAGCAGGACAGAGCAGATATCAGATTGTACAACAGCCTAAATTCCCAACTAAGTCGAGTGTGTTGAATGATCGGCGTGGAGATTTAATGTTGCTTATTAATGGTATGCCTGTAATACATATTGAATTGAAAAAAAGTGGAGTGCCAGTAAGCAAGGCATATCATCAGATTGAAAAATATTCACGGGAGGGTGTATTTAGTGGATTGTTTTCTTTGGTTCAGATTTTTGTGGCAATGGAACCTGATGAAACGGTTTATTTTGCTAATCCTGGACCAGATGGTAAATTTAATTCTGATTATTATTTCCATTGGGCAGATTATAATAACGAACCAATTAACGAATGGGATAAAATTGCGTCTACACTGCTTTCCATTCCGATGGCACATCAGCTGATTGGTTTTTATACGGTTGCAGATGATTCTGATGGATTGTTAAAAGTAATGCGTAGTTATCAGTACTTTGCAGCAAGTGCAATATCAGATAAGGTGGCAAAAGCAAAGTGGGAAGGAGACAATCAGCTTGGTGGTTATATCTGGCATACAACCGGTTCGGGAAAGACAATGACTAGTTTTAAGTCAGCACAGCTTATAGCCAGTTCAAGAGATGCAGATAAAGTTATTTTTCTTGTAGATAGGATTGAGCTTGGCACACAATCATTAAAAGAATATCGTGGATTTGCAGATGAAAACGAAACTGTTCAGGCAACGGAGAATACAGGTGTGCTTATTACCAAATTAAAAAGCTCGAATCCGGCAGACACACTTATTGTTACTTCTATACAAAAAATGAGCAATATTAAGGAAGAAGCTGATGGTCTGAATACATGTGACATTGAAACTATTAATAAAAAACGAATTGTATTTATTATTGATGAATGTCATCGTTCTACATTTGGAGATATGTTAATTACAATAAAAAATACATTTCCAAAAGCAATGTTTTTTGGTTTTACAGGAACGCCGATTCATGAGAAGAATGAAAAACAAAAGAATACAACGGCAACAGTTTTTGGAAATGAGCTTCATAGATATAGTATTGCAGATGGAATCAGAGATAAGAATGTGCTTGGATTTGATCCATATAAAGTATTGACTTTTAAAGATAAAGATATCCGCAAAGTTGTTGCGTTGGAAAAAGCCAAAGCAAAGACGGAGGAAGAAGCAGTTGCGAATCCTGATAAAAGTAAGATTTATTATAAATATATGGATGTAAGTCAGGTAAGCATGACAGGAGATATTGATAAAAAAGGTAATTATATAAAAGGAATTGAGGATTATATTCCGAATGTTCAATATAGAACAGAAGAGCATACTAAAACAGTAGTAACAGATATATTGGATAACTGGATAACTCTAAGCCATAATAGTAAATTCCATGCGATATTTGCAACAAGCAGCATACTGGAAGCAATAGAATATTATCGTTTATTTAAAAAAATGAAGCCGGAATTGAAGGTTACAGCACTGTTTGATTCTAATATAGATAATAATGGCGGTGTTGCATTTAAAGAGGACGGACTTGTTGAAATAATTGAAGATTATAAGAAAAAATATGGTCAGGAATTTTCGATTGCAACATTTCCAAAGATGAAAAAGGATATTGCGGCTCGTCTGGCACACAAAAAGCCATATGAGAGAATTGCAAGTGAGCCAGATAAACAAATTGATTTGCTTATTGTTGTAGACCAGATGTTGACAGGATTTGATTCTAAATGGATTAATACTTTATATATGGACAAAGTTCTTCGGTATGAGAATTTAATACAGGCATTTTCAAGAACTAATCGTCTATTTGGACCAGATAAACCATTTGGAACAATTCGTTATTATCGTAAACCACATACAATGGAAAAGAATATTAATGATGCGGTAGAACTTTATTCAGGTGATAGACCATTGGGATTATTTGTCCAGCATTTGCCAGAGAATTTGGAAGAGATGAATGGGATTTTTGCGGAAATATCAGAGTTGTTTGAAAATGCAGGAGTAACTAACTTTGAAAAGCTGCCCGAAGACAAATCGGTTTGTGGAAGGTTTGCAAAGGAATTTAATAGATTAAATAGTTATTTAGAGGCAGCTAAAATACAAGGGTTTAAATGGAGCAAACCTTCATATGTAAATGAGAATACAGGTGAAATAATTGATGTCTGTATAGACGAAAAAACATATTTAATTTTAGTACTTCGCTATAAAGAACTAGGTGGTAACGATGTGGGAATGAGTGATGGCGATGCACCCTATGATTTGGAAGGATATATTACAGAAATCGATACAGGTCTGATTGATTCAGATTATATGAATTCCCGTTTTGATAAATATATTAAATTGCTTTATGGAGAAGGTTCAACACAGGAAACTGTAGATCAGGCAGAAACAGAATTGCATAAGACATTTGCAACACTTTCTCAGGAAGAACAGAAATATGCAAATATTTTCCTGCATGATATCCAGCGGGGAGATGTAGAAGTGACTGTTGGAAAATCATTGAGAGATTATATCAATGAATACATGTCAAAAGCGAAAGATAACCAAATTCATCAAATATCCTTTGCCATAGGTGTGGATGAAGAAAAACTTAGAATTATTATGGACTTGAAATTAAATGATACAAATATAAATGAGTTTGGTCGGTATGAAGAGCTAAGACAGACTATTGATAAGAATAGGGCAAAAGAATATTTTGAAAGAATTGAAGGAAGAAAAATAATACCACCTAAAGTTAATATTAAAGTTGACAAGTTGCTGCGGGAATTTATTATCAGAGGTGGCTTTGAAATTCAGATGCCGGAAGAGTATAAGTAGTTAGGTAAGATAAGAATATTGCACTAATCGGATGATATATTATGTTTATGTCAGCGTAAGTAAATTCAAAATGGAGGTAACTTATGCTAACGGATATGAACAATCAGGTATTTTTTTGCGATTATTATAAACAATGGGTGGATGTGTACAAAAAGGGTGCGATAAGAGAAGCAACCATGTCAAAATATTTGATGTCCCAGAAATGGATTAAAAAATTAGCACCCGAATTAAAACTATCAGAACTGACGAGAACTGCTTATCAGAAACTTTTAAATGATTATGCAAAAGAACATGAGAGACAGACAACACTGGATTTTCACCATCAGTTAAAAGGAGCAATTCTGGATGCGGTAGATGAAGGGATGCTGGAAAGAGATCCAACAAGAAAAGCGATAATAAAGGGGAAAACACCAAGAGCAAAGAAGATTAAGTATTTAAATCAGTTTGAATTGCATACATTAATTGCCAATTTAGATATAAAAGAAGAAGCTAACTGGGATTGGTTTATTCTTTTGGTGGCAAAAACAGGAATGCGATTCTCTGAGGCTCTTGCTATTACACCAGCTGATTTTGATTTTTCAAGACAAACATTATCCATTAGTAAGACTTGGGATTATAAAGGAGAAGGAGGATTTTTGCCGACAAAGAATAAGTCTTCGGTGAGAAAGATACAGATTGATTGGCAGATAGTAGTTAAGTTTTCAGAATTAGTAAAAGGGTTACCGGATGATAAACCGATTTTTGTAGGAAAGTCCAAGATATATAATTCTACAGTAAATGATATACTTACAAGGCATTGCAAAAAATGTGGTATTTCTGAAATTTCAATACATGGACTCCGCCATACGCATGCGTCGTTACTGCTATTTGCAGGAGTATCCATTGCAAGTGTAGCTCGAAGATTGGGACATGCAAGTATGACTACAACACAAAAAACATATTTACACATAATACAGGAACTTGAAAATAAGGATGTCGATTTGGTAATGAGAACTTTATCAGGATTATAAAATTATATAAGGAAGACTTACGCTGATGAAAGTAATGAGAAAAGCTGCCGATGGCAGCTTTTCTTGCATTAAATTTAAATCCCCTCAAACCGTCCAGAAGCCCCACAAGGAAGTGTAAGTCCGTTGGAACTGACCGGAAGACCAATTTCGTCGGCTGTGACTTTGCCAGGGAAACGTTTTAGCTCTGTTCCGATAAGGTAAGAGAGAACCGCCGGCTGTAAGCCTGTAGTATAGGAATTAATCAGGAAGAACAAAGGTCTGTCCACCAGAAGCTGTGCACAGAGTTTGACCAGTGGATGGATGGATTCTTCGATTTTCCAAATTTCACCCTTGGGACCTCTGCCGTAGGATGGAGGGTCCATAATAATAGCATCGTAGTGGTTGCCACGGCGGATTTCACGTTCTACGAATTTGACACAGTCGTCTACAATCCAGCGGATTGGTGCATCTGCAAGACCGGAAGAAGCAGCATTTTCCTTGGCCCAGGTAACCATACCCTTTGAAGCGTCTACATGGGTAACGGATGCACCTGCTGCTGCGGCAGCAATCGTAGCACCACCGGTATAGGCAAAAAGATTTAAGACTTTAACTGGTCTTCCTGCTTTTTTAATAAGTTCAGAGAACCAGTCCCAGTTAGCAGCCTGCTCCGGGAAAAGACCGGTGTGCTTGAAGCTGAAAGGCTTTAACTGGAAAGTAAGGCTGCGGTAGTGGATGCTCCACTGCTGTGGCAGGTCAAAGAATTCCCATTCGCCGCCGCCCTTTTTACTGCGGTGATAGTGGGCGTTCATTTTATGCCAGCCTTTTTCTTTCCGTGGCGTATCCCAGATAACCTGAGGATCCGGACGAACCAGGATATAGTCACCCCAACGCTCTAATTTCTCACCTTTTGAACAGTCTATTACTTCATAATCTTTCCAGTTATCTGCAAGCCACATAGCATTTCCTCCAATATTCTTACGGTATGATTCATGATTATTTCCTTAAAACATCTGAATCCTATTATATAAGGGCAAAAATGTTCCGTCAACCAAAGAATCGGTAAAGTCCGAAGAGAATCACAAGAAAAATGGCATTATAAAGGGTAAAGATACCAAGATAACGTTTCTTGTTACTGCCATCGGTATTGGCATAGAACTTAAAGGAAATAAGGCTTGCCAGTGAAGCAATAAGTGTGCCAAGACCACCTAAGTTGACACCGATAAGCAGTGCGGAATAATTATTAGTAAAACCGGAAAGCAGGATGGCAGCAGGCACATTGCTGATAATCTGGCTGCTGATAATTCCTATGGACACTTCATGCTGAACTAAAAGCACGGCAATAAGGTCGTGAACAAAAGGAATCTGTTTGATATTCCCGATAAAGAGAAAGAAACAGAAAAAAGTAAGCAGCAGAAAATAATCCACATCTTTTAACACATGGTAATCAAGAATAAGAAAACTAAAGAAAACGATAAGCAGCATTATCTGAAATGGCAGAATGTGCAGTACCGTCAGAAGGCATATCAGAAAAAGAATGCAATAAGCGGCAAACAGAATCCGGGGATTCCTGTGACTGCGGGAAGAGGCTGGCTTATCAGTGGAACAGGCGGAAGATTCCGTTTGGACTGTAGAAAAATTGCCTGCCTGGAAAGAGACTTTTGGAAGAACCAGCAGGAAAAGGATGAGCAGCAGGGCGGATACAGCGGAATAGGGCAGCATGATCCGGATAAAATCCCATAGAGACAGACCGGAAATTGTATACAGATAGAGATTCTGCGGGTTGCCAAGAGGCGTCAGCATGCTGCCGAGATTGGCAGCAATGGTTTCAAGAACGATAACTGGAATCAATGCCTGTCGCTGGTCAGCCATCGACAGCACCAGAATTGTAAAAGGCACAAAAGTGATCAGGGCAACATCGTTGGTAATCAGCATACTGAAAAAGAAGCAGAGAAAGACAAAAAGGGCTGCCAGTGTCCGCAGGGAATGCACCTTATGAAGGAGCAGGGTTCCAAGTCTGGTAAAGACGCCAATCGAAGAAAACCCCCTTACCACAGCCATCAGGGAGAATAAAAGAGCCAGTACCCGGAAATCAATATAAGAAAAGTAATTTACGGATGGTGGAATAAAAAACATGGATACAACTGCCAGCAGGAAAGCAATGCAGCAGACGGTTTCTTTTTTGAAAAAATCTTTCACTTTTGTAAACATACAGGTCTCCTTCTATGAAATCATATCTTAGGCAGTTGCGAAAGATAATAACATTTTGCTAATAATTTCTTTGTTATGTAAAGTATCTTTGTTTTGCATCGAAATACCGTAGTTCTAAAATATTAGTTTTGCTTTTGGCGATAAAACCAGTCTTTCCAATGTTTAACAAAGATAGCACCACTGTTCGTCAAAGTGCGGATGCCTGATAAAGGCTGTTAGGGGCACTTGGAATTTCGCCTGGCATCCGGCAACGCTGGCACAGGACG
>ENA-ORNG01001307-ORNG01001307.1-human-gut-metagenome-genome-assembly--contig:-NODE-1307-length-18389-cov-2.773808_pt1 | contig 18389 bp, 15 predicted proteins | sample MGYA00242113_ERZ509018 | MGnify/ENA primary metagenome ERZ509018 (study PRJEB26280, sample SAMEA2338711) | human gut metagenome | biome: human gut; feature: human-associated habitat; material: faeces... | reverse complement strand
GCTGCTGATGCAGGCGACCGAAACTTGAATAATAACAAATAAAATATTAAAGATCATGGGAAAAATTATTGGTATTGACTTAGGAACTACAAACTCTTGCGTTGCTGTATTTGAAGGTAACGAACCTGTAGTAATTGCAAACAGTGAAGGCAAGCGCACCACTCCTTCAGTAGTAGCATTTGTTGATGGTGGCGAACGTAAAATCGGTGATCCTGCCAAGCGTCAGGCTATCACGAACCCCACCCGTACGGTTTTCTCCATCAAACGTTTCATGGGCGAAAACTGGGACCAGGTACAGAAAGAAATCGGCCGTATGCCTTATAAAGTAGTAAAGGGTGACAACAATACTCCGCGTGTAGACATCGACGGACGTCTCTATACCCCGCAGGAAATCTCTGCAATGATTCTGCAGAAAATGAAAAAGACTGCCGAGGATTATCTGGGACAAGAAGTGACAGAAGCTGTAATTACCGTCCCCGCATACTTCTCAGACTCCCAACGCCAGGCTACGAAGGAAGCCGGTCAGATTGCAGGTCTTGAAGTGAAGCGTATTGTGAACGAGCCGACTGCCGCAGCTCTTGCTTACGGTATTGACAAGTCTCACAAGGACATGAAGGTTGCCGTATTCGACCTTGGTGGTGGTACATTCGATATCTCTATCCTCGAATTCGGTGGCGGTGTGTTCGAAGTATTGTCAACCAACGGTGACACTCACCTGGGTGGTGACGACTTCGACCAGGTAATCATCGACTGGCTGGTTCAGGAGTTCAAGAACGACGAAGGTGCCGACCTGACTCAAGACCCGATGGCTATGCAACGTCTGAAGGAAGCTGCCGAGAAGGCTAAGATAGAGCTGTCCTCTTCTACAAGCACTGAAATCAACTTGCCGTACATCATGCCCGTAGGCGGTGTGCCCAAGCACTTGGTGAAGACGTTGACCCGTGCCAAGTTCGAGGCTCTGGCTCACAACTTGATTCAAGCTTGTTTGGAGCCATGTAAGAAGGCTATGAGCGATGCTGGTCTGAACAATGCGGACATCGATGAAGTAATCCTTGTAGGTGGTTCTTCACGTATTCCGGCAGTACAGAAGTTGGTAGAAGATTTCTTCGGTAAAGTTCCTTCCAAGGGTGTGAATCCGGATGAGGTGGTGGCCGTAGGTGCTGCCGTGCAAGGTGCCGTTTTGACGGACGAAATCAAGGGCGTTGTGTTGCTGGATGTTACTCCGCTGTCTATGGGTATCGAAACTCTGGGTGGTGTAATGACAAAGTTGATTGACGCTAACACTACTATTCCGTGCAAGAAGAGCGAAACATTCTCTACTGCTGCTGATAACCAGAGTGAAGTAACGATCCACGTATTGCAAGGCGAGCGCGAGATCCCCAGCTGCAACAAGACCCTGGGGCGCTTCCGCCTGAGCGGTATCCGCCGCGCGCTGCGCGGCATTCCGCAGATCGAGGCGGAAGTGAGCGGCCATCTGGATGAACGCTGGTTCCGGGTGCTGTGGAGCAAGATGGCAGCCGGCGTGCTGGCGGCGCTGGGCGGACTTTCGCTGGGCAGGGAAGGACCGAGCATCCAGCTGGGCGGCATGTGCGGAAAAGGGTTCGGCAAGATCTTCCGCAGGGTGAGCATCGAGCAGCGCTATCTGATCACCTGCGGCGCGGCCGCCGGGCTTTCGGCTGCGTTCAACGCGCCTTTGGCCGGCGTCATGTTCGCGCTGGAGGAGGTGCACCGCAGCTTTTCGATGTCGGTCATCGTTTCGGTCATGACCGCTTCTGTCACGGGTGATTTCTTATCTCAGTATGTGTTCGGGCTCGCGCCGGCATTTCACTTCGATGTGGTGCGGACGCTGCCGCTTGATCTTTATGCAGTCGTCATCGGGCTGGGGATCCTGTGCGGGGCCATGGCAGCGTGTTACAATTTCCTTACGCTGAAGGCGCAGGACTGGTATGCCCGCATCCCGTTTCTGAAGCCTGCACAGCGAGTGATCATCCCGCTGATGGTCAGCGGGATCCTCATGCTCGTGCTGCCGCAGGTGCTGGGCAGCGGACACAGCATGAGCGAGGCGCTGGCAGACGGCCCGCGGGTGCCGCATGTGCTGCTGTTGCTGCTGCTGGCCAAGTTCGCGTTTTCCACGCTGAGCTTTGGCAGCGGCGCCGCCGGCGGCATCTTTTTCCCCATGCTCGTATTGGGCAGCTATCTTGGCGGTGCGTTTGGCAGCGCGCTGAGCGAGGCCGGCATCGTCGACGCTTTTTATGTCAACAACTTCATCATCATGGGGATGGCCGGGCTGTTTTCTGGTATCGTCCGGGCGCCGGTGACAGGGATCATCCTGATCGCGGAGATGACCGGCACCTTGTCTCATCTGCTTCCGCTCTGCCTGGTGTCGGTCACGGCCTATATCACCGCGCACTTGCTGCACAGCCGTCCCATTTATGAGAGCCTGCTGGAGCGGCTGCTGGCCGGCCGCGGCTCTGCGCCGGAAAGGGGAAGCGCAGGAAAGCTGCTGTTTGAAGTGGTCGTCGAGGCGGGCTCGCAGCTGGAGCAGCGCCGCATCAGCGAGGTCAGCTGGCCTCAGCACTGCCTGCTGGTCGCCGTGCGCCGCGGAGAAGAAGAGATCCTGCCGCGCGGAGATACGATGATCCAGGCGCAGGACACGCTGGTCGCGCTGCTGGATGAGCCTTCAGCCGCCTTTTCGCAGGAAATGCTGCAGCGCAGCGCGCAGGGCAGGCTGTAAATAGAGATGTGGATGCCGCATCTCTTTTTTTTGTGCGCGGAAAACGGTGGAAGAATGCGCAGATCCTGTCAGAACGATAGGAAATGTGGAAAAATATGTAAGCGAAAAAATCCGATCCCGAATCTATACAAAACGGGGGAAAGAGTTTATAATGTTGTTAAATAGTAGCACTTTGTGGTGGAAAGTGGTGATTGAGTTGTTCATGGGCGAATACGATCACAGCATTGATAAGAAAGGCCGCATCATCATCCCGGTGAAATACCGTGAGGAGCTCGGTGCGTCTGTGATCGTATGCCGCGGTTTTGACGGCTGTCTCAATGTCTACAGCGAGGAACGCTGGGCCGTCGTCTGCGAAAAGCTCGCCACCTTGCCGACCACCCGCGCCAATGCCCGCAAGTTCGTCCGATCGATCTTAGCGAAGGCGCAGCGCTGCGAATTCGACGCCCAGGGCCGCATCCTCGTTCCGGCCCCTCTGGTCAAGCTGGCAGAACTGCAGAAGGCCTGCAAAGTGGTCGGGGTCGGCCAGCACGTGGAGATCTGGTCAAAAGAGCGATATGAAGCGATGGAAGATGAACAGGACGAGCACTTTGAAGAAGGTGCCGAGACCCTGATGGAGTTGACGTTATGATGGAACATTACAGTGTATTGCTGCAGGAATGTCTGGGAGGACTGCACATTCGTGAAGATGGGATCTATGTGGATGCTACCCTCGGCAGGGGCGGACACAGCGCAGAGATCCTGAAGCGCTGTCCGAAAGGGCATCTGTATGCGTTTGACCGGGATGCGCAGGCCATCGCGCAGAGCCTTCCGCGGCTTCGCGCGGCAGGGACGCAGTTTACCTGCATCCATTCCTGTTTCTCCGCTATGCAGGAAAAGCTGGCGGAACATGGGGTGAGCGCGGTCGACGGCATCCTGATGGACCTGGGCGTGTCCAGCCCGCAGTTCGATGAAGGAGAGCGCGGGTTCTCCTACCGCTTCGATGCGCCGCTGGATATGCGGATGGATCAGGGACAGCGGCTGAGCGCCTGGCATGTCATCAACGAATACCCCTTTGAAGACCTCTGCCGCATCCTCAAGCGATATGGCGAAGAGCCGTTTGCCAAGCAGATCGCAAGAGCGGTGGAAAGACGGCGCGCACAGCGTCCCATCGATACGACGTTCGAGCTCGTCGAGGTGATCCGCAACGCGCTGCCGGCCAAGGTGCTCAGCAAGAAGGGACATCCGGCCAAACGGACATTTCAGGCGGTGCGCATGGAAGTGAACAGCGAGCTGCAGGAGCTGGAGGCCGCGCTTCAGCAAGGGCTCCAGCTGCTGCGCGTAGGCGGACGCATGTGTGTCATCAGCTTTCACTCGCTGGAAGACCGTATGGTGAAAGAGGCGTTCGTCCGTGTCAGCCGTCCCGCGAAGGTGGACAAGCGGCTGCCTCTTCTCGACGAAGAGGAACCGTGCTTCAATATGATAAGCAGAAAGCCGATCACAGCGGCGGAAGCAGAGCTGCGGGAGAACAACCGCTCGCATTCCGCCAAGCTGAGGATCATCGAGAAAGTGAGGGAGCAACATGGCTAAAGCAAGACTGATCAAAGTACGCAGAAAAGTGAGGATCGAGGGCGTCCTGTTCCTGGTCTTCCTGGTCTGTCTGGGCATCTTTACGCTGGCCAAGACCGGGCTGGCATCTTACAATATCGTGCTGTCCAACGAACAGCAGCGTGTTGCTGCAGATAAGGAGGAACAGCGGGATGCGGTGCGCCTGCTGCAGACGGAAGTGAACGAGCTGCAGGAACGCAGCCGTGTGCTCGCGGCAGTCAAGGAAGACGGGATCGAATCCAATCAGGAAAACGTCTATGTCGTAGGTGGCAGTGAGGAAGAAGAGTGAGTGGTGATGCTTGATGCGGCGCAGGAAGACGAATCAGAGACAGACAAACCGAAAGCTGCTCTACATGATGGGCATGATCGTACTGGCCGGGACATTGGTTGTAGGCAATGTCCTTTTTACCATGTTCACGCATCAGCACATCTGGAGCGGGGCCGATATGTATACGCGCATGTCCGGCAGCGGTTTTTACAATGGCAGCATCAGCGCGGAGCGCGGCAGCATCTATGACAGCAAGGGCGAAGTGCTCGCGCAGAATGTGGCTGCTTACACGATCACTGCCTGTCTGGATGAAGAGATGAAAGGCGCCAAAGGAGAGCAGCTGTATGTGAGCGACTATCCGGGAACGGCGGAAAAGCTGGCTTCCGTGATCGGCGATGCCGTCGATGTCGATACGCTCGTGCAGACCATGCAGAATGCTAAGGCGGCCGGCCGCGATCAGACCGAGCTGGGCGCGGGGACCAAGCGCATCAGCAAGGAGCAGAAAGAGGCCATCGAGGAGCTGAATCTGCCAGGCATCGATTTTATCGAGACGAGCACTCGCAATTACCCCAACGGGATCTTCGCCTCACATCTGCTCGGATTTGCGACCTATGATGAAGAGGAGCAGCGCATCGTGGGAAAGATGGGGCTGGAACAGTCGCTGGAAGAATATCTGCGCGGCGAGGACGGCGCCATCCAGTATCAGTTTGCCTCTGACGGCACCGAGCTGCCGGGCACCCGCCGCGTGGAGAAACAGGCGGTCAACGGCAATGATGTCTATCTCACGCTGGATTCCAACGTGCAGGCGACGCTGGAGAGCAGTCTGGCCTATACGATGGAAAATGAAGATGCGCAGTCGGCATGGGCCATCGTCATGGAGGTGGAGACCGGAAAGATCCTGGGCTGGGGCAGCTATCCGACCTTTGACAAGAACAAGCATGACATCGAGTCGTATCTCAACATCCCCAGCGATTCCCCTTATGAACCGGGTTCGGTCATGAAGGGCATCACCTATGCGGCCGCGCTGGATTCGGGCAATTATCCATACAATGAGGAATTCCGCGCCGGCACGTTCAGCTATACATATGATAAGAGCACGGGGAAGATCAGCCGCACCAGCGGATCCACCGCGTATCCCAGCATCAGCGACGCGCTGGGCAACGACTTCGGTACGATCTCCTATGATGAGGGCTTCATCCGTTCCAGCAACGTCGGCATCTGCTGTCTGCTGGCCGATCATCTGCCGGCAAAGACGTTTGAGGAATATCTGAACCGGTTCGGGTTCTTCACGAAGGTGGACATCCCGTTCGTGGCGAATGCCGCGGGCGTGAAGAACTTTTCGCACCCCAGCGACATCCTGTCTACCGGGTTCGGGCAGTCTTCTTCAGTGACCGCGCTGCAGATGGTGCAGGCGTATTCCGCCATCTTCAACGACGGCGTAATGATGCGCCCCTATGTGGTGGAGAAGATCGTCGACAGCTACAGCAATGAGACGATCAAGTCATGGTCGAGCGAAGAGGTCGGACAGCCGATCAGCGCGCAGAGCGCCGAATATGTCAGAGAGCTGATGGGGCGTGTCGTGTCTGAGGAGTATGGAAGCGGAAACCGCTATGCCATGGAGGATGTCGATGTCGTCGCCAAGACCGGAACAGGGCAGATCGCCGGGGAGAACGGTTATGACGATGAAGTCTACACCAGCTCGGTCATGATGGCCGCGCCAGCAGACGATCCGAAAGTGATGGTCTATTACTGCTTCGTGTCGGAAAACATCATCGACTTTGACGAAGAGCCGATCAAGAACGTCTTTAAGGAAGCGCTCATCGCTGCCAATGTCACCTCGTCGCAGAGCAGCACGCAGGAGGAAAGCAGCACGCAGGATACAGAAGAGGGCAATGAGCAGTGGAGCTCTTATGAGATGCCGGTGCTGGTCAATCACTCGCTGGATTATGTCAGCCGGCGTCTGGAAGATATGGATGTGGAGTGCGTGATCATCGGTGACGGCGATGAGATCGTCGCTCAGTATCCGCAGGCGCAGGAGACGATCACCTCCAATGAGCGCATCATCCTGCTCAGCGACGCGTCGACGCTGACGATGCCGGACATGAAGGGGTGGACCCGAAAGGATGTGACCGCGTTCTGGAAGCTGACCGGCATACCGATATCGATCAGCGGCAGCGGAAAGGTCGTCAGTCAGAGCATCGAGGCGGGGCAGGCGGTCAGCACGGACAGCGAGATCAGCGTGAAACTGGAGTAAGCGGTGTCAGACGTGCGGTGAAATGCACGAAAAATGCTTTTAAAACAAATAATTTGCTGTTCAGCAAAAGTAAGATTTATGATATGCTAATAAAGCAAGTATGAAGAGTGAGGGAAACCTATGGCCAGAAAGGAAATCTATGCGGCCCTGGAGATCGCCGATCACGAGGTCAGGCTTGTCGTCGGCGAGATGTTCGACTCAAGACTGAATATCCTGCGGGTGGAGCGTGCAGCCGGCGGCGGCGTGGAAAAAAGAGAGATAAATGATGAAAAGGCAGTCGTCGCAGCGATCCGCAAGGCGGCTGCGGACGCATCGGCAGCGCTGGGCTGCCGCATCCTGCCGGAATTTGCCTGCCGCATCGAGCGGGTGCTGCTCGCTATTCCGTCCAAACGGGTGACGCGGGTGAATCAGAAGGTCAATGTCACCATCGATGACGGCACGCGGACCGTTCGCCTGTTTCATATCCAGAGCGGATACAACAAGGCGATCACTTACCGCGCCGCAGATGACCTGGTGCTCGTGAATGCCGGATGCATCAAATATAAAGTCAACGGGATCACTTCGCGAAAGCTTCCGCTGGGGGAGAACTGCGAGAGCTTCGTGATGGACATGGATCTGCTTTATGCAGACAAAAAGACGGTCTACGACTATGCGCGCTGCGTAGAGCTGGCCAACCTGGAGATCATGGATATCTGCCTGGATTCCTATGCGATGGCGCAGGAGGCAGCCGTGTTCGAACAGGCGATCGACCGCTATATCGTGCAGGTCGACCTCAGCCGCAGCGATACCGTGCTGACGTTGTTCGCGCATGGAAGGCTGGTGCGCTGCATCCGGGTCGATGAAGGCTACGCGCACTGGTACGAAGAGCTGCAGCGTCGTTTTCATCTGAAGGATTCGGCATGTTTCCGGCTGCTGCAGAATCTGTTCAGCGCAGATCCGCAGCAAAACGGCGACAATGTCATCTACATCGAGTCTATAGACGGCCAGCAGGTGCAGGTCACCGCGGCCGATGTGTTCAGCTGCTGTATGGAACGGATGCACGCATGGGTGCGGACCATCAGTGAGACGTGCGAGCTGATCGTGCGCGGCGGGACGACCCGCTACGTGGTCAGCGGCGAGGGCATGGATATCCAGGTGCTGGGCGAGCTCATGAAGGAGTTCAACGCGCCGGCCTCTGCCTATGTGCCGCAGCTGATCGGGGCCAGACAGGCAGCGTTTACGACGACGGTCGGAATGATCTACAACTGGAAAGAGATCCAGCAGATCCGCAAGGACGGCCGGATCAGCGTCAACCACAACGAAATGGAAGAAAGCGTGGAATCCATCAATAAGGTGGCGCATGACGGTGAAGGCGGATTCACCAGAAAACTGAGAAGCATTCTGCTGAGTGACAGATAAAGAGAGGGGCGCAAGACATGAACGAATTCAATCAGGTAGCGAATATCAAGGTTTTCGGCATCGGCGGAGGCGGCAGCAATGCCGTGAACCGCATGGTCGCAGACGGCGTAAAGGGCGTGACATTTTACATTGCCAACACAGATGTACAGGTAATGAAGAACTCTGACTGTGAGAACAAGATCGTCTTAGGCCGTGAGACGACGAAGGGACTGGGTGCCGGCGGCAATCCGGAAGTGGGCCGCAAGGCAGCCGAGGAAACGGAGAATGAGATCCGTGAGGCCATCAAGGGAAGCGACATGGTCTTCCTGACGGCCGGTCTGGGCGGAGGAACCGGGACCGGCGCGGCGCCGCTGTTTGCAAAAGTGGCCAAGGAAGAGGGCGCGCTGACCATCGGCATCGTGACCAAGCCTTTTACCTTTGAGGGAAGAAAGCGTGAGCGCAATGCCATGTCCGGCCTGAGCGAGCTGCAGAAATACACCGATTCCCTGATCATCGTATCCAACAATAACCTGCTGGATGTCATCGGACGCCGTCCGATCGAGGAGGCGTTCCAGGCGGCTGACAATGTGCTGAGACAGGGCGTGCAGACCATTTCCGATCTGATCGCCGTGCCTGCGCTGGTCAACCTGGATTTCGCCGATGTGCGCAGCGTCATGCAGAACCAGGGCGCGGCCCTCATCGGTATCGGTATGGCAGACGGCGAGGACAAGGCGGTCAACGCGGCCGAGAAGGCCATTCAGTCTCCGCTGCTGGAAGCGCAGATCAACGGAGCGAAGAGCGCCATCATCAACATCACCGGCGGCGACAAGGTATCGCTGTATGACGCGCAGAGCGCTGTAGCTGTCATTCAGGATGCGGCCGGCGGAGAGATCGACACCATCTTCGGTATCGCCATCAACGAGCAGCTGGGAGACGCCATCATCGTGACGGTCATCGCTACCGGCTTTGAGCAGGACAACGAGCCGGATGAACCTAAGCAGGTCAAGCCGCAGCCCCGCGTCGGCAATCCGGGCGTGAGAACTGAGCCGCAGCAGAGCGGACGCCGTCCTCAGGTCCGCGAGGACGATGAGGACGACAAGGAGATCCCGGATTTCTTCTTTAACCGCTGATCATGCTCCTCTATTATATCGATGATTCGTTTTTCCGCCCCATGGCATTCGCCAGGCTGATGCGTGCGCGGCTGGAGTCGTGGATGGAGCGGGATCGCCCGCAGCTGGTGGTGGTCTCTGTTTCCGTCCGCTGCGACAGCGCCTTGCGCGAGTTTGCCCAGCGCTGGCAGATCCCGGTGCTGGCTTCTTCAGGCGTCTTCGATTACGGCGGCGTGCGGGGGATCCTGCGCTGCGACAGCCTGCTGCTGGAGCCGCTTCCGCTCATGCGCTGCTATTCCGGCAGCTTCATCCGCGCCGAAGTGCGCAGAGGGCGGGCTGAGCGCGTTTATCTGGACTTTTTTCCCGATGAGCAGACCGAAGCATTCCTGCGGCTGAGCGAACAGCTGGAAAAGATGCTCAGCGAACAGCTGGCAGAGAAAAAACGGACCATGCATTAGGAAACCATTTCGTGAGCGGTTTCCTTTTTTTTCTGGAAAAACCGGCCATTTCCTGGAAAAAAAGAGAGCAGGAAGGGAGGTTTCCTTTATCGAGGGATTGCAAAACGCGAATAATTTTACTATGATATAACACAGTGAGGAGAGAGTATATGAAAAATGTAGAATTGGAAAGACACGCATTGAATATCAGAAAGTACATCCTGACGCAGGTCCATGCCGCACAGAGCGGCCATCCCGGCGGCAGCCTGAGCTCCACTGACATCGTGACGGCGCTGTACTTTGATGAGATGGACATCAACGCGGATAACCTCGGTTCCATTGACCGTGACCGCTTTGTCCTCAGCAAGGGACACGCTTCGCCGCTGCTTTATGCCGTTCTTTGTGAAAAAGGCTTTCTTCCCGAGGAAGAGCTGACGACTTTCCGTCATCTGAACTCGAGACTGCAGGGGCACCCGAGCATGCGTCTGGTTGCCGGTGCGGACATGTCTACCGGTTCTCTGGGTCAGGGCGTTTCCGCGGCAGTGGGCATGGCGATCGCCAACCGCCTGGATGGAAACGACCACCGGATCTATACCCTTTTGGGAGACGGGGAATGCCAGGAAGGACAGGTCTGGGAAGCGGCGATGGCCGCGGCGCATTTCCACCTGGACAACCTGTGCATCATCGTGGATCATAATGGTCTGCAGATCGATGGAGAAGTGGCAAAGGTCATGAATGTGGATTCGCTGGAAGAGAAGTTCCGCGCGTTCAACCTCCATGTCATCTCGATCGACGGTCATGACTTTGAGGCGATCCGCTCTGCATTTGCGCAGGCGCGCGCCACTAAGGGCAGACCGACCGCCATCATCGCTCACACCGTAAAGGGCAAGGGGATCTCCTTTATGGAAAATGTGGCCGGATGGCACGGCGTAGCGCCGAATGATGAAGATTACGAACGTGCGATCAGCGAGCTGGGAGGTAAATGAGAATGAGCAAATGTGCAACGAGAGTCGCTTATGGTAAGGCACTGGCCCAGCTGGTGCAGGAGAATCCGAACATCGTCGTGCTGGATGCCGATCTGGCCGGCAGCACCAAATCCGGAGAGGCAGCGAAGGTCTGTCCTGAGCGCCATTTCGATATGGGCATCGCCGAGGCGAACATGATGTGCGTGGCAGCCGGACTGGCTGCCAGCGGCAAGATCGCCTTTGCCTCCAGCTTTGCCATGTTCGCATCCGGAAGAGCATTTGAGCAGATCCGCAATTCGATCGGTTATCCGCATCTCAATGTCAAGATCTGCGCTTCTCATGCCGGACTGACGGTCGGTGAGGACGGCGCAAGCCATCAGTGCATCGAAGATATCGGGTTGATGCGTCTCATTCCAGGCATGATGGTCGTCCAGCCTTGCGACTGCATCGAGGCTGAACAGGTGATCAAGGAGATCGTCAAGATCGACGGTCCGTGTTACGTGCGCCTGGGCCGCAATGCGGTCGACGCCGTCAATGATGAAAGCTATCAGCTCGATCTGTTCAAGGGGGTCACGCTGCGCAAGGGCAGCAAGGTGGCGGTCATCGCGACCGGCCAGCTGGTGCAGGAGGCGCTGAAGGCGTATGACATGGTCGAGGAGAAGCCGACGGTCATCAACATCCATACGATCAAGCCGATCGATGAGGAGCTGATCACTGAAACGGCACGCACGCATGATGTGATCATCACGGCTGAGGATCACAGCGTGATCGGCGGCCTGGGCAGCGCGGTGCTCGATGTGCTCGCAGACAAGGGCCTGGGATGCCGTGTGCACCGCATCGGCGTACAGGATGTGTTCGGCGAGAGCGGAAAGCCGGCCGAACTGCTGCATAAATATCAGATGGATGCGGACGCCATCGCCGCCAAGATCCGCGAAGTATCGAAATAAGATCAGGAGCATCTGCATGCGCAGGTGCTTTTTTGTCTTCTTTTGCCGGATGCCGCATAATCCTTTTCTCAGGACATAAGTTCTGGTGAAAGGATGGTGCATATGCCATATCGAATGCCTACATACAAAGTGCTGGAGCTGCTTCAGGTCGATCCGGAATGCGGCGTGCGCAGCCAGGAGATCGACGCGCGCAGGGCACAGTATGGAGCCAACGAATTTGAAGAAGAGAAGAAAGAATCCGTATTTTCCATGTTCTTGGATCAGCTCCGCGATCCGATGATCATCATCCTGCTGGCCGGGGCGTTCATTTCTGCATTTCTGCGTGAGCTCGTGGATGCCGGGATCATCGTGGCCGTCATCGCCCTCAACGCGCTGATCGGCGTCATGCAGCAGTATCGCAGCGAAAAGGCGCTGGAGGCACTGAAGGATATGTCCTCTCCGCGCACCAAGGTGCTGCGGGATGCGACGTTCCAACAGATCGATTCGCGCGAGCTCGTCGTGGGCGATCTGGTCTTTCTGGAGACCGGAAACATCGTTCCCGCGGACCTGCGTCTGTTGGAGACCGTATCCTTCAAATGCGAGGAGAGCACGCTGAGCGGAGAGAGCGACTCCATCGAAAAGGACGCCACCTTGCTTTATCAGGAGGAGAAGAACCCGGCGGATCAGCGCAATATGGCGTTCATGACGACGGTCGTCACCAGCGGGCATGCGTGCGGGATCGTCGTGCGCTGCGCAAAGGAAAGCGAGGTGGGGCAGATCGCCTCCATGCTCAAGGAGCGGGATGATGTCCGTACACCGCTGCAGGAGCGTTTGGCACATCTTTCGGCCGTGCTGGGCATCATGGCCCTGGTCATCTGCGCGCTGATGTTCATCATCGGCATCTTCCAGGGAAAGGGCATCCTCGATATGCTGCTGCTGTCCATCTCGCTGGCTGTCGCGGCCATTCCTGAAGGGCTTCCGGCCGTCGTGACCATCGTGCTCGCGTTCGGCGTGCAGGCGATGAGCGGCCGCAACGCCATCGTCCGCCGCCTGCATGCCGTAGAGACGCTGGGCTCGGTCAATGTCATCTGTTCTGACAAGACCGGTACGCTGACGATGAATCAGATGCGGGTGGCGCATGTCTTCTGTCTGGATAGTGCGCCGCCTGATCCTCACCTGCTCGCCTGCGCCGTGCTGTGCAACCATGCCCAGCTCGGGGAGAATGAGATCGGGGAGCCGATGGAGAGCGCATTGCTGCGGTATGCGCAGGAGCAGGGCATCAGCGTGCGCAAGATGCGCGAGCGCTGTCCGCAGCTGCATGAGATCCCCTTTGACTCTACCCGCAAGCGCATGTGCAGCGTGCATCAGACCCCGCAGGGAACGATCATGTACATGAAGGGCGCGCTGGAGAGGGTCCTGCCGCTGTGCGATCGAGCCGTGATGAACGGACGCACGGTGCGATTGACGGCTGCCCTGCGCGGTGAGATCCAGGAGGAGGGCGCAAAATATGCGGCTCAGGCAGAGCGCGTGCTGGCGTTTGCCTGGCGCAGCGGCGCAGATGTGGAGAAGGAAGAGGAGATGATCTTCGCCGGCCTGATCACTTTCGTCGATCCTCCGCGTCCGGAAGCGGCATCGAGCATCGCGGCGGCACAGGGCGCCGGCATCAAGGTCGTGATGATCACCGGGGATCATCCGCTGACGGCCTTCGCCATCGCTCGTCAGCTGAACATCGCGCAGCATGAGGACCAGGTGATGAGCGGCAGCGAGCTGGACGCCCTGGATGATGAACAGCTGCAGCGGCGGCTGGGCGATATCCGGGTGTTCGCCCGGGTCACGCCGGCCCATAAAGTGCGCATCGTCGAAGCATTCCGCCGCGAAGGGGATGTCGTGTCCATGAGCGGAGACGGTGTGAACGACGCGCCTTCGCTGAAGAAGGCTGACATCGGCATCGCGATGGGAAAGAACGGCAGCGATGTCTGCCGTCAGGCCTCAGACATGATCCTGACCGACGATCGGTTTGCGACGATCGTGGATGCGGTGAGTGAAGGACGCCATCTGTACATGAACATCCAAAAAGCGGTGATCTATCTGCTCAGCTGCAATCTGGGGGAGATCATGTCGCTGTTTCTGGCTGTCATCTGTCTGCCGGCCGTCGGCGCGCCGCTGCGTGCGGTGCAGATCCTGTGGATCAATCTGGTGACCGACGCGTTTCCCGCTCTGGCGCTGGGCGTGGATCCCAAGGAGAGCGACGTCATGCGCCAGCCGCCCAGACCGCGCAGCGAGAGCCTGTTCGCCCAAGGCCGCATGAGCTATACGGTGCTCAACGGCATGTTCATCGGCACGATGACGCTGGTCGCCTTCCGCTGGGGGCTGCAGCGTGATCTGGCCCATGCGCAGTCGATGGCCTTCATGGTGCTGTCCATGTCTCAGCTGTTCCATGCCCTGAATCTGCGCTCCCTGGAGCATTCCCTCTTTCGCGCAGGTCCGTTCAAGAACCGCTGGCTCATCCTCACGGTCTTGTTCGGCATCGTCCTTCAGGTGATCGTCTGTGAGCTGCCTGCGGCGCAGCTCCTGCTGGGGACCGTGCATCTGGATGGAATGTCCTGGGCGGTGGTCTTCGTGCTTTCAGCCTCAGTCATCGCGATCAACGAATTCGCCAAATTGTTTCATTCCGCGCGCTGATGTGATAATATGGCAGCGGTGATGCCATGAAGCTGAAAAGAGCATATATCGAGATCACGAATGCCTGCAATCTGTCCTGTCCCTTCTGCGTGCAGCGGCATGATCAGGCGCGTTATCTTGACCCGGAACGTTTTTCCGACATCCTGAAGCAGGTCAAGCCGTTCACTTCTTATGTCTATCTGCATGTGCTGGGGGAGCCGCTGTCTCATCCGCAGCTGGAAGAGCTGCTCGCGCTGTGCGCCGGAGAGGAAATGAAGGTGCAGCTGACCACCAATGGGACATTGCTGCGCTCGCGCAAGGATCTGCTGCGCAAGTATCCCCCGCGGCAGATCAACGTGTCTGTCCATGCGTTTCCTCATGCACGCTGTGATCTGGAGAATGTGCTGCGGCAATGCGATGCGCTCAGCGCTGATTCATATATTTCCTTGCGCCTGTGGTGCATGCGGGAGGGCGAGCTGGATGAGCAGGCGAAGCAGCTGCTGAAGCAGATCCTCGCGCATTATGGACTGGACACTGTCCCGCCCGGACACATGCTGGCGCCAGGGCGCTTTCTGAGCTTTGATGAGGTGTTCAAGTGGCCTGATCTGCGCGATGCGCCCATCGCTGAGCGCGGAAGCTGCCGGGGATTGCGTGACATGGTGGCCATCTTAAGCAGCGGCGAGGTGGTGCCTTGCTGTCTGGATGCCTATGGACAGGCGTCTTTGGGCAATAAACGCCGCTGCAGGATATCCTCACGTCGAAACAGGCTGAAGACATGCGCCGCGGCTTTCAGGAAGGCAGGCTGGTGCATGCGCTCTGTCAGCGCTGTCAGTATCGGACCCGCTTTGACGGCAAACGCCGCCGCATGAGATGAAAAAGGCAGCTCTGTGCTGTCTTTTGTCCGTTTTTCTGCTATGATATTGGCGAAGGGGAAATAGATATGCATCATGTATATATCGACAATGAATTTGATGCGGTCCGCATCGACGGCCGCAACATGCAGCAGGTGATCGCGCTGGGCGCGGTGATCTGCGACGCGCGCTATCAGGAGGTCGGCCGGTTTTATTCGCTGGTGCGGCCGATGGGCTTTCAGCGTCTGAGCTATCATGTGCGCCGCATGACCCATCTGCACGATCATGATATCCGCCGCGCTTCTGCTTTCCCGCAGGTGATGGATACGTTCATCGCGCTGCTGAGGGAATATGATCCTTTGGATCAGATCAAGATCTACAGCTTCGGGCCGGATGATGGTCGCACGCTCTGTGCCAATGCCGGGGCATATCATCATGAGAGCGAGCAGCTGTTCGCGCGGATCATCGACCTGCAGAGCCTGATGTCCTCACGGGTCACTTATCAGGGCGAAGTATTCCACAAGGCGTTTTCGCTGGAAGCGCTGAAGCTCGTCTATCATGTCAGGGGCGAAGTGAACCATAACGCGCTGAGCGATGCGGTCGACCTGTACCGCGTGCATGAGGCATACCGCCAGGAGCGGGAACTGGATGAGGAGCAGGTGAGCGCGCTGTATGCGGCGATGATGCAGAGGAGAGCGCAGGGCGAACGAAAACGCAGGGAGAATCAGGCGCGCCGTGTCGCGGCGATGGTCGAGGGGATCGCGGAGTCGTTTACGGATGCATCGATCCATTCGGCGCAGGACTGGCAATGCTTCCACGCGCAGCTGCTGGAGCTGGGGGAGAAGCATCAGTTCGCTGTCCTTCGCGCCTTGCGCCGGCTGATCTCCATGCCCGAGCATACTTCTGCCTGGATCCTCAGACACAGCGAACGCGTCTGTTGCTGGCTGCGTTTCGACTACCCGGATATGCAGCTGCGCTTCTGTCTGCCGCTGTATTATGGCAATGCGGATGACATGCGCCGCTTCCTGAATCGCTGGATCAGGCAGAAATGATAAAATGTGCTTGTATTATTCAGGGCATGTGGTAAAATAACGGTAGAAAAAAGGTCCTTTAACATAATCCAGAGAGGTTATGAAGGCGAAAACAGATCTCCGTATGAAACCAAGGTCCTTTTTTGTGCAAAAAAAGCGGCCTTTTTTCTTGAAACACACAGGAGGATGAGCTATGAACCCAAACAGTCTGTTACGAATCCGTGATCTGTCGAAAGATGAACTCATGGGCATTCTCATGGATGCACAGCTTTTTGGTGCTTCACAAAAAGATTGGCAATTGCCGCAGCGCAGGCTGGTTGCTAATCTTTTTTTTGAGCCAAGCACCAGGACACACTATTCCTTTGCGTCTGCGGAGCATCAGCTGGGCTGCTGCGTGGAAGATTTCACCGCTGCCGGAAGCAGCGTGGAAAAGGGAGAGAGCCTTTACGACACGGTCAAGACATTTGAGAGCGTGGGCTATGACGCGGTGGTCATCCGTCATCGCCAGGATGAGTATTTCCGGGAGCTGGAGGGCATCGAGATCCCGATCATCAATGCGGGAGACGGCGCCGGGAACCATCCGACACAGTGTCTGCTCGATCTGCTGACGCTGTATCAGGAATTTGGACGGATCGAAGGGATCCGGCTGGCCATCATCGGCGATATCCAGCATTCCCGCGTCGCTTCCAGCAACCGTGAGGCGATGGAACTGCTGGGCGGAGAATGGGTGTTCTCCGGTCCGCCGCAATGGCAGCGCGAGGGCTACCCGTATATGCCGATCGATGAGGCGGTGGAATGGGCCGATGCGGTGATGATGCTGAGGATCCAGCACGAGCGCCACGCCTCTGCCATGCAGATGAGCAAGGCGGAATATCTGCAGCGCTATGGGCTGACTAAGGAGCGGGCATCCCGGATGAAGCCGCATGCGATCATCATGCATCCTGCGCCGGTCAACCGCGATGTGGAGATCGACAGCGACCTGGTCGAATCACCGAAGAGCCGCATCTTCAAACAGATGAGCAACGGCGTGCTGATCCGCAAGGCCGCGATCAAACGGGCGATGGGCGTTCAGTTTTAAGGAGGTAAGCATATGAAGCTGCTGAAAAACGTGCACGTATTGGAAAACAACCGCCAGGTCCGCAAGGAGATCCTCTTTGACGAGACCGGCATCCTGAAGATCGCCGAACAGATCGATGCGCCGGAAGCAGAAGTCATCGATGGCAAAGAGATGACGGCGCTGCCCGGCCTGATCGATGTGTCCTCCACCCAGCTGCGGGAGCTGCTGGCCCGCCCCGGCCGGGTGTTCACCCGGGAAATGCTGCTGGCCAGGCTGTGGGGCTACGACTTCTACGGGGACGAGCGGGTGGTGGACAGCCACATCAAGAACCTCCGCCGCAAGCTGGAGCGGGACTACATCGAGACCGTGAGAGGGGTGGGCTACCGTGCTGCGAAGGAAAGTCGCTGAGAGCCTGACGGCCCGGATCTTCCTCATCACCGCCATCATCCTCCTGGGGGCCGGGGCCATCACCTTCGGCCTCATCGCCTGGGCCACCCCCAGCACCTACACGGCGGTGGTCAACCGCGATCTGACGGAGCAGGTCGGCCTCCTTGCGGAGCGGCTGGCGGAGACCTCTCCGGACAGCTGCGGGGCGCTGCTGGATGAGTTTATTCTCTCCTCCGGGGCCAGCGCCATCCTGGTGGGGCCCGACGGCAGCCCTGTGGAGACCGGGTCAAGTCTGATGGTTCAGGCTGTGTATGGCGATGATACAGTGGTCTTTCAAACCTCTGAGGAGGAGTCCGCCGTCAGCTACGCGGCGGTAGAGACGGAATCGGAACAGTCCATGACGGTCACCATGTCCGAACAGACCGCCATCACCGCCGAGGTGCGGTTTTCCGGTCAGGAGGGGCTCTACACCCTCTATGTGACCCCCCGGCTGGAGGTGGAAAATCTGGCGGTGCGGGCGCTGGTCCAGATGGCCCCCTGGCTGCTGCTGGCCCTGCTGGCCTTCTCCCTGCTGTGCGCCATGATCTACTCCCGGTACATCACCCGCCCTGTGGTGCGGCTCAGCGCCATCGCGGGGAAGATGGCGGAGCTGGACTTCCACTGGTCCTGCGGGGAGACCCGGCGGGACGAGATCGGGCAGCTGGGCCGCAGCCTGGACGAGATGGCCCGGCGGCTGGACGGCGCCCTC
>ENA-ORNG01001304-ORNG01001304.1-human-gut-metagenome-genome-assembly--contig:-NODE-1304-length-18443-cov-3.563628_pt1 | contig 18443 bp, 16 predicted proteins | sample MGYA00242113_ERZ509018 | MGnify/ENA primary metagenome ERZ509018 (study PRJEB26280, sample SAMEA2338711) | human gut metagenome | biome: human gut; feature: human-associated habitat; material: faeces... | reverse complement strand
GATAGATAAATGCTAAATATCGTACTGCACGAACCGGAGATACCAGCGAATACTGGGAATATCGGACGCACATGTGTGGCAACTAATACCAGATTACATCTGATCGAACCATTAGGATTTCGTCTGGATGAGAAAAACCTGAAACGGGCCGGTATGGATTACTGGAAGGATCTGGATGTGACCGTTTATGATAATTTTGCCGATTTTCTCGAAAGAAATCCCGAATGTCGGGGAAAGCTTTATATGGCGACGACAAAGGCGAAGCATGTTTACACCGACGTGGCCTTTGAGGAGGACGCTTATATTATGTTCGGCAAGGAAAGCGCCGGAATCCCGGAGGAGATTCTCGTTGAATATGAAGAGTTCTGTGTGCGTATACCGATGCTTGAAAATATCCGTTCCCTCAACTTATCAAACTCTGTGGCCATCGTGCTTTATGAGGCCCTCAGACAGCAGAGCTTTAAACAGATGCAGCTGCTCGGTGAGCTTCATCGGCTTCACTGGAAAGAATAAAGATTAAAAATGAAAAACACCCGCCAAAGAAACCCTGTACAGCAGACGGACAATTGTCCGGCAGACGGAGCAGGGGGCATTTGGCGGGTGTTTTTTTACAAGAGTCAGAAACCTTGAAAACGTGATTTCTATGGATTGAAAAAACCTTGAAAACGTGATAATATTAGGAAATAAAAAGTTTGAAAACGTGATTCGGAAAGGAAGCAAAATGGAGCTGAGAAGAAAAATCTATAATCGAATGTTGAAATGGAAACAGGAAGATGCTGGGAGTACGGCATTGTTGCTGGAAGGGGCACGGCGGGTTGGCAAGAGCCATATTGCGGAAGCGTTTGGAAAAGGCGAATATAAAACCTATCTTTTAATTGATTTTTCCAATATTTCCAGACAGGTTTTAGATGTATTTGAAAATGATTTTACGGATTATGATACATTTTTTAATAAACTGTCTGTTTTTTACGGAGTAAAACTTTTTGTTCGCGAATCATTAATTATTTTTGATGAGGTACAAATGTATCCGAAAGCCAGACAGATGATTAAACATCTTGTGGCTGACGGGCGGTATGATTATCTGGAGACCGGTTCATTGATTACATTGAAACAGAATGTGGAGGGAATCGTGCTGCCTTCGGAGGAAGAGCATATAAACATGTATCCGCTGGACTTTGAAGAATTTCTTTGGGCGCTGGGCGACGAAATGACCGGACCATATATGAAGATATGTTTTGAACAGCGGCAGCCAATGGGAGAAGCACTTCACCGAAAGGCGATGAATCTTTTCAGACAATATATGTTGGTAGGCGGAATGCCTCAGGCGGTTTTGGCTTTTGTAAAAACAAAGGATTTCGAAAAGGCCGATCAAGTGAAGCGAAGAATACTGACCCTGTATCGTAATGATGTTACAAAATTTGCCAAAGGCTATGAGAGTAAAGTTTTGTCCATTTTTGATGGTATTCCGTCTCAGCTTTCCAAGCATGAAAAAAAATATTCTCTGGCGTCTATTCAGAAAGAGGCGCGTTTCAGAGAGTATGAGGATGCCTTTATGTGGCTGGAGGAAGCAATGATTATTAATACATGCTTTAATTCCACAGACCCTAATGTGGGCTTGAGTCTGAATTCAGAACGGGTTACATTAAAATGCTATATGGCGGATACGGGACTGTTGTTTAGCCATGCCTTTTCAGATAATGAGCTGATAGAAGAAGAGGTTTATAAGGCAATACTGTTTGATCGCATCGGTTTAAATGAAGGTATGTTCTTTGAGAATGTAGCTGCGCAGATGTTACGAACCGGGGGGCATAAGCTTTATTTTTATTCGAGAAGTGACAGGGAAAATGCGGAAAATCGTATGGAAATTGATTTTCTGATAAGTAAAAAACGAAAAATCTGTCCGCTTGAAGTCAAGTCATCTTCTTATAAAAATCATGTTTCTCTGGATAAGTTCAAAAAGAAATTTTCATCTAAAATGGGTGAACGGTATATTATTTATACGAAAGACTTGAAGGTTGAAGGAGATATCATCTGCCTGCCTATTTATATGTTGATGTTTTTATAATATACTTGGTCGTGCGAAGTTTGACAGGTGTGTCATGCCCGCCAAAGAAACCCTCTATGGTCTGTCGGACAATTATCCGGCAGACGGAGCAGGGGGGCATTTGGCGGGTGTTTTTATTCGAAGCGCATAAATATTTGAAGGCTTGGTGTGAAGCGGATCATATAAGAGGCTTTGATCAAGCCTTCAGGATATTTGGTTTTAAAACAGGCCAGCGCTTCTTCAAGAAATTCTTCGGTGACGCCGATGTGCTCTGCGATTTCGTACCGGTTGCGGCAGCCGGATTTAAATGCGGAAAGTAAGTCGTCGGGGGAAATTATTTTCCTGTAGGCCCATATGCGGGCTTTGTATTCCTGTTTACGATTGGCAGATACGGACGGGTCAAGAATATTTCCGGCGAAGGTTTCATGGTGGCCCAGTTCTTCGGCAAGAATACAGATTTTTTCCTTTGTTGTGTCAAGCTTTTTATTTAAGGCAATCACGCCGTCTGCATAAAGACCTTTAATATGATCACTGTTAAAATTATAGTCAACGACATCAATACCTTTATTGTATGCTTCGTCCTCCAGGCATTCAAGCTTATTCATATATAGTCACCTCCCATGCCCAAGTATATACAAAGTGGTGTCCAATAATCAGGACTTTGAATTTCTTTTTTTGACAAATTCGGCGAATTGGCGAATTTCTTCCAGTTCTTCTTCGGTATATTCTGTACCGTCAAAATGCGCCGCCATAGTGAGCGGCATATTTTTTTCTTCAATAAAATATTCCATTGAAATTCCAAATATTGCAGCAATTTTTGATAAAACTTCAATATCTGCTTTTTTACTGTCCCGTTTGATCATTGAATATATGGTCTGCGGGGATACGCCGATCTTTTTGGCAAGTTCATTTGCGTTTGTTCCATTTGCTTCCATCAGTTCGGATAACTTAGTTCCAATGCCCATTTGTATTCACTCCTTGATTTTACTATAACACGTTTTTCAGAATTATGCAATCGAATAAAAAATGCTTGACAAAATTATTTAAAAGCGTATATTATAAAAATATAAATTATGCAATTGCATAACAAAGCGGAAGGGAGGTGAGAATTTGAAATTTTTAGATTTATATAATGGGGGGATTGGCGCCATGGTGACTCTGCTGATTGCTGTATTCGGCGACTATTGGTATATTTTTGCGGCCTTTATTATTTTCAATATATTTGACTGGATGACCGGATGGTATAAATCCCGAAGGCTGAAGACAGAAAGCAGCGTCGTCGGTCTCCAGGGAATTTTGAAAAAGCTGGGGTACTGGGTCATCATTGCGGTAGCCTTCCTCGTGGCCAATGTTTTTGTTCATATGGGCGATGACGTTCTGCATATGGATTTGGGATTTCTTATGATGGTCGGCTGGTTTACTGTGGCCTGTCTCATGGTGAACGAAGTCCGGAGTATTTTGGAAAACCTGGTGGAATGCGGCTGCAATGTGCCGATGGTTCTGATCCGGGGACTGGCGGTAACCGAAAAACTGATTGTAAACAATGAAGAAGGATTTTTAAATGACAAGGAGGAAACGAAATGAAAGAGCGAAAAGAATTTCGAAAAGAATGCGTAAAGCATTTTGAAAATGCGGACCATACTTTTACGGCGGCTGTGTATGGGCAGCCGGTACATTATATGGAAAATGGCGAATGGAAAGAAATTGATAATTCCATTCAGTTAAACAGGGAAGGACGTTATGAGAACAAAGGAAATGATTTTAAGGTCAGCTTTGCAAAGGAAGCTTCGGATGAAAAGCTTATTCTCATTTCAAAGGCGGGATATGATCTTGAATGGAAGCTATTAAACAGCCAGCCGTCTCGGATTTTTATGAAAAAGAATAAATCTAAGGCAAAAGATATGGAGGTTATTCATTTAAAATCGAAAGTTGTCTATAAAAATGCGCTGGATGGCGTGGATCTGGAATATGTATTGTCTGCCAGAGATTTAAAAGAAAATATTATATTAAGCAGGCCGCTGACGGACGGCTGTCTCACCTTTGAGATTAAGACGAATTTGAAGCCGGAAAAAAGAAACGGAGAAGTCATTTTCATGACAGAAGAAGAACGGAGCGTCTTTACCATGGCGGCGCCTTATATGGTTGACGCGGGTGGTCAGGTATGTTATGAGATGGACATCCAGTGTCATGAAATGAATGAAGCGGGAAAGGTACTATATATGCTTATTCCGGACAGGGAATGGCTGAATGCTTCTGAAAGAAAATGGCCGGTGACAATCGATCCGATTATCTCAAGCGCTACAGATTATCATAAGATTGCAGATACACGGATTTGCTCAAAATATCCCAATGATAATTTTGGCGAGAGCATGGAATTGATCGCAGGGAAATCTTCCAGTGTGGGAATGGCGAGAAGTCTTATTGTTATAATGTAACATGGAACACGATGCCGCGATATGACAGCAAGATTACAGATTGTAATATTTTCACAGATGAGATTGGTAAAAGTGTACAGTTTGATATTACCGAGTTGGTAAAAGACTGGTACAACAACGGCAACAAGTATGGTGTTATGCTGAAAGACAGCGATGAAGCCGGCGCATATGTGGAGTTTCTTGCAACCGATACTTCCGACGATTACATGGCGCTGCGTCCGAAGGTATTTGTCCAATATGTGAATTATACAGGTATCCAGGATTTTTGGACCTATCATTCTCAGGATGTGCGCCGGGCTGGTCAGGTATATGTGAATGATTATAATGGAAATCTTATTTTTAAGCATGTGATTGATACAATCTCAGGAAATCGTATGCCATATACACTGGAGCTGGTTTATAACACAAATGATCAGGATGTGGATATGGGTTATGGAAAAGGTATCCGTTTGAATTATCACCAGCAGATTCAGTCAAAAACAATTGACGGCACGCAGTATTATGAATGGACTGACGGTACCGGTACGCGTCATTATTTTAAGTATGATTCAGAAAAATCCAAATGGCTGGATGAACTTCACCAGGAAATCGAGCTGATAATTGGTACGGCGGCAGATGAAAAATATGTGATCCGCAATAAATCCGAGGATAAGCTGTTTTTTAATTCCAATGGTTTGCTGGTAAAGATAAAAGATGCCAATGAGAATGCGCTGCTTATTACCTATGAAAATAACTGTATTAAAAACATTTCGGACGGTGCAGGGCGGGCGCTCAGCATTGGATTTTCGGGAAATAAAATAATGAAAATCACAAATCCGGCGGGATACGAGAAAACCTTTTCCATTGCAAACGGATATTTGACCGGAATACAGGATTTTGATGCTAAAGAAATTCTTTTAGAGTATACAAATGGACTTTTATCTTCTGTAAATAATTTTGACGGATATAAAATGGCGTATACTTATACAAGCAACCCGTCCAGGGTAAAAACGGTCAAAGAGTATGTCGGAGACTCGGTTAAGCGGACATTGACCCTGGAATATGATTATAATATCAACAAGTTTACTGACGAAAGAGACAGAACAGAGTCTTATTTATTTAATCAGGCAGGACAGACTGTCAGTGTTAAAAATGACGAGGGCTATGCTCAGGTACAGGAGTATTTGGAGAAGGGTGCTTCAATTAATAAGTTGTCCAAGGCATCTAAGCTTCAGTATACAGCGCCGCAGCTGCTTAAAAATCCGAATGTGTTTGATGAATCCATGTGGACGGCCTATGCGCTGGAAGGCTCTTCGGCCACATTAAATACGAATACGGCGTATACAAAGTATGGACAAGCTTCATTAAAGCTGGAATCGTCAAATACGACTTCCTATGGAAGATACGGACAGTATATTCCGTTGACGAAAGGAAAAACATATACATTTTCTGCCTATGTACGTACGGTAAACGAAGTATCCTACGGACCAGATGCGGGGACATACCTCAGAGTGGAATATAAAGACAGCGCCGGAACCTATCAGGGGTGTGAGTCTCGAAGAGTACGAAATACTTATGGCGAATGGGCTCTGTTGGATGTAACCTTTACGCTGCCTGCAAACGCAGCCTCTGCGGATGTCATCTTTTATGTGCTGCAGCTTCACTTTCGGGGAACAAGCTATATTGATGGGCTACAGGTAGAAGAAGGCCAGGTCGGAAACCGGCGTAATCTCATAGAAAACAATGATTTTACCTATGATCTGTACAAATTTACCCGTTCCGCCACACTTGAGGACAGGGATAGCCTCATTGATATTTCAGAAATTGCGGGGGATTCTTCCGGCGGCGGTGAAAACAATGTTTTAAGCGGTACAGTCAATGCGGATGTTCTTAATGTGCGCTCCGGGCCGGGAACAAATTATTCTGCCGTCACCCAGATTGGCAATGGGCAGATGGTCACGATTCTGGAAACGACAACAGGCAGCGGGATGACCTGGTATCATATTCGGTTTGCGTTGAACGGAGCGGAATATACCGGTTATGTGGCAGCCGAATATATTACCTTGCTGTCGGCGGACGTCCGTACAGGTACAGTAAACGCCGATATTTTAAATATGCGTACAGGACCGGGAACGGGATACACAGCTCTGGCTCAGCTCACTTATGGCACTGGCGTAACAATTTTAGCAAATGCCTCCGGGGATGGAATGCAGTGATTCCAGATTTCTGTTCTTATTAACGGAACGGAATATACCGGTTATGTGGTGGCCGAATACATCACGGAAACAACATCCAGCGGCAATGGCAATGGTCCGGTAAATACCGAAGAAATTCCACAGAATACAAGTGCTTTGAATTCAAAGGTTATGAGGATGGTCGGAAATCCGACGGCGGAAAAACGGTTAAGCCAGACAATTCCTGTTTCGGGAAAAGCCAATGATTCCTATGTCATCAGCGGCTGGGGATGCGGCAATCCGCTTCCTCAAAGCGATAACAGAGCCTTTGGTGTGGAATTGGAATTTACCTACACAGATGGAAATAAAGAGGCTTTCGTGGGAAACTTTGCCAGTGATTCGAATCAGTGGCAGTATGTGAATAAGGTTGTCATTGCAAAGAAGGATTATTCATCAATTAAGGCAAGCTATCTGTTTAAAAACAATGCCAACAAAGTGTACTTTGACGGCCTGTCGGTATACAAAGATGAATATTGGCCGAGCTTTACCTATGATGATCAGGGAAATGTCATATCCTGTATAGATGCACGGAATAAGAAAACAACCTTTGCTTATGATGAAAAAAATAACATCACTAAGGTGACGACGCCGAAGGGAGCAAACTTTAAATATGTTTATGACAGTAAACATAATATCACTGAAGCCACAACGGCGACAAATAAGAAATATAAGTTCACATATGACAGCTATGGTAATGTAACATCTGTGTGTATTGTGAATCCAGACAATGAGAATCAGTATATCCAGTCAGGCATGGAATATACAAGCAATGGCAATTATCTGTCGAAAAATACAGACTGTTTTGGAAAAACGGTTTCTTATGAATATGATTCAGCCAGCGGTCATCTTAAATCAATGACGGATGCTAATGGCAAAAAGACCAGTTATGCCTATGATATGATGGGACGGCTGACTTCTGTGAGCCGGACAAATAAAGTTAATGGCGCAGATACAACAATTGCCAATAATTATACTTACGAAAATGACCGGCTAAAAACTATCAGCCATAATGGAATGAATTATACATTTAGTTATGATTCATTTGGAAATCTTGCACAGGCCAAAGCAGGAAGCCGTACATTGGTGACAAACACTTTTAAAATGAACGGAACTCAGCTTGACAAATCTGTTCTTGGAAATAATACGGGCGTCAGCTATGAATATGACAAATATGACCGTGTCATTCGCGAGAAATCTATTAAAAGCGATGGGACTGCAGTGACAGAATATGAATATCTGTATGATCATGACGGCAACTTGGCGACTGTTACGGACAAAGTGAATAATGAAAAACAGCAGTATTTTTACAGTATTTCCAATCAGGTGGCCCGTGTAGAAAGCTCAGCAGGCGCATCTGTCCAGTACGAATATGATGAGAATGATGCACTGAAAGCAGTCCGAACAACCTATGACCAGATTTCAAAACAAATGTCCTATGAGTATGATGCGGACTACAACGAAACGAAGCTGACAACCATGGGCGGCAAGACTCTGACATCTGTATATGATGCCTTGGGACGGGTAACAACTCAGCGATTTAATACGGACAATCAGTTTACTGTTACATACGGATATCGCGATGGGGCAAATGGTTCCGGTTCGGCTATGATTCAGAGCATGAGTAATAATGGCCGTTCAACTTCTTATCTTTACTATGATGATGGAAATATCCGTCAGATACAGACCCCATGGACGACCCAGACCTTCGAATATGACGCCATAGGACAGCTCACCAGAGTCAATGACAATGATACCGGCTATACCACAGTCTACAGCTATGATGCCGGAGGCAATATGACGGCTGAAAAAGTTTATGCATATACTATAGCTGCCACACCGGCGACTGAACTCATCAGCCAGAGAACCTTTACTTATGATATGGTATGGAAAGACCAGATGCTGACCTGCGGCGGTAAAGCGCTAACTTATGATGGTGTAGGCAATCTATTATCCTATGATGGCGTGACCTTCAACTGGGCAAGAGGCCGACGGCTCAGCGGAGTGACAAAAGCCGATGGAACGAAAATAGCTTATACATATAATCATAGCGGACAAAGAGTATCTAAAACGGTCGGCGGTGTAAAACATACTTACTTCTATAGTGGAAACCTGCTGATGCGTGAAAAGGCTTCTGGCCTGGATATGAAATTTTCCTACAACAGTGTTGGAAATCCTGTCTCCATCCTGTATAATAATATTGAATACTACTATGTGAAGAACCTCCAGGGGGATATCATTGGCCTGATTGACGCAGCCGGAACATGGGTTGTCGAATACAGCTATGATGTCTGGGGAAATATCCGAAGTGTTTTTGGCAGTATGGCTTCAACCCTTGGACAGGATAACCCAATTCGTTATCGCGGCTATTATTACGATGCTGAAACGAAGCTTTACTATGTATCCAGCCGATACTATAGCCCTGAAATTTGCCGATTTGTCAGTCCTGATAGGTATGTGTCAACAGGCCGTGGGATCAATGGTTGTAATATGTATGTATATTGCGAGAATAATTCCGTAAATCGTATAGATATTTTAGGAGAATGTTGGTACGACGCAAAAGGTAATTGGAGACATGATAACTGGGAGTATATAGGAAACTATGAAAGGAAATCTGCACCAAAAACAAAGCCTGTTGTTGATATAACATGGAAGCTGACTAATGAAATGAGAAAAAATGCCGAAGAATTAAGGGAATATGAGAAAAACTATGGACTTATATTAGCAGCATTATATTTTATAAATAAAGTAAAAACAGGTGGCGATTGGGATTTGAAAAATCAGTCAAATTGGAGTTTTAGTGATAATTTTACTTACACATTTAACGGGATAGCATTAAGAAATGACGATATAGGAAATATACACTATGGGTATGTAGGACGTGAATTATTTGGAATAGATATTCTTCTTATAGGAGGAGGCGCATATCAAGTTAAGACGGATTTTCCAAATATTCAGTGGAAACATTTTTATGCTTTATTTGATGATCCACGAGATCAATTAATGGTTATTTTTGGATCCATATTATGGGATATAGATAGGGTAAATTCATATTTTAAATTCTAAATTCTTGTAGCCTGCTTTCAAAAAATGATAATAGTTTGAAAGCAGGCAGACTAAATGTATTTAGGAAAGGGCGCTGAATGGAGTATGACGAGAAATTTAAAGAAGCTTAGTTTATTGTGCGCGGCAGTGGTTTTGATAAATTTTTTAAGTTCCTGGTATTATGAAGAATTGTTTTTTCACTTTTTTGTTCTCTATTCAATTCTGGATATGGTATTCTTTTTCTTATTCATTGCATGTGGTATTTGGGCGGTGAAATATTTAAAAGGAAATCATAAATCAATCAAGGATTTTATTCCTATAATTTTTGTTGTTGTATACCTTTTATATTTATTAAGCGGAAGCCAGAATAAGCTGAATTTTAGAGTGTATAAAAGTATGAGATATGAAATTGTTGAAATGGTAGAAAATCATCAACTTGGTGAATCTGAAGAGAAGGGATTCGTCGAACTTCCTGATAAATATAAAAAATGCTCTTCCGGGGGAGATGTATTCATATATCGGAATAATGATGAATGTATGATTGGATTTTGGATCAAGAGAGGATTTTTAGACAGCGGCTTTTCTATGTTTGTTTATAAATCTGATGATAATGCGATGGATATAGAGCGGGTGGTAAGAGAATGTTTGTGGGATGGTTATGAAGTAAATTCAGAACAAAAGGAGAAGCAGTGGTATTACATAATTGCCAGAGAAGGGGGTGGAGTTATAAAGTAATTCCACCCCGATCTATTTTTGAGGACATATTTGCTGCATGGCTCATTGGTGTTCCAGCAGGGATTCGCGTTCGTTGAGTACCTTATTGAACCTTCGGCGGAAGAGGGTAAAGGTGGTGGAGGCGGCGATAAAATCGGAAATCGGTTCCGCCAGGAATACTGCAAATACCTTGTCTGCAAAGAAGTTCGGCAGAATATAAATGAGTGGAATGAGCAGAATGATTTTCCGCAGCAGGGCCAGGAACAAAGAAATTTTTGCCTGGCCTATGGCGACAAAGGTCTGCTGACAGGCCAGCTGAATACCCATCATGAAACCGGCGGCCAGATAGATCCGAAGAGCCCAGGCAGCCATAGCTTTTAACGCGTCGTCGCGGGCAAAGATACTCACAAGCAATTGCGGGTAAAGCATATTTAACAGCCAATACAGGGAGGCGAAGGTAACGCAGGAGATAAAGAGCAGACGAAAGGCCTGTTTTACCCGCTCTTTATTGCCGGCGCCGAAGTTATAACTGATGATCGGCTGGGCGCCCTGAGTTAAGCCGGATAGGGGCAGGGATAGAATCTGCATAATACTTGTCAAAATTGTCATGGAGCCCACGGCCAGATCGCCGCCGTATTTTTGCAGAGAGGTGTTAAAGCAGATGCTTAACAGACTTTCGGTACTCTGCATGATAAAAGGCGATAAGCCAAGGGCAAGGACCGGAAGCAGGATTTGTCCGGAAAGCTTCATATTAGAAAATCGGATTTTCAGTGTGGTTTTTTTGCCGGTCAGGAATTTGAGTACCCAGAGGGCAGAAACGCACTGGGAAATAATGGTGGCCAGCGCGGCGCCGCGGACGCCCATATTTAAGCCGAAGATTAAAATCGGGTCTAAAACGATATTGATTACTGCGCCGATAACGACGGTGAACATACTGATTTTAGCGAAACCCTGGGCGGATATAAAGCTGTTTAATCCCAGGGAAATCATAACAAAAACTGTACCGATGACATAGATATTCATATATTCTATGGCGTAGGGCAGGGTGTCGCTGCTGGCGCCAAAAAGACGAAGAAGCGTCTGGCCGCCAATAAGGAAAAAGGCAGTAAGGGCAGCGGAAAGAAGAATGAGGGCAGCGGAGCAGTTTCCGAGAATTCGTTCTGCCTCTTTCATATTTCCCTCGCCCATCCGAATGGAAGCCTGGGGGGCACCGCCCATGCCGATGAGGGAACTGAAAGCAGTGATTAATATAATAATAGGAAAGCAGACGCCGACACCGGTCAGAGCCAGTGTACCGATTTGGGCGATATGACCGATGTAAATACGATCGACAATATTGTACAGCATATTGATAATCTGGGCGGTAATGGAAGGAACAGCCAGCTGGAACAGCAGACGGCTGATTTTTTCTGTACCCAGTTTATTCGGTGTATTTTGAGCCATTTTTTAACCTCCTTGGAATGAATAACTATATTCAAGTTATCATAACATATTCGTTGGAGGAAAACAAGGACGGGGAGTATTCGTTGCCAAAGCCGGGGGAATGTGGTATGATTACAATGTTTAAGCGCGCCCAGCAAGGAGTGATAAAAATGAATTATGATGTAATTATTATTGGGGCCGGACCATCCGGTATTTTTTGTGCATATGAGCTGATTCGCAGCAATCCGGAAATGAAAATTTTAATGATTGAAAAAGGCCGGGCCATTGAAAACAGAAACTGTCCGAAACGGACGACGAAAAAGTGTGTTGGCTGTAAGCCATGCTCGATTACGACCGGTTTTGCCGGAGCCGGAGCATTTTCCGATGGCAAGCTGTCCCTTTCTCCGGATGTGGGAGGAAATTTGCCGGAGATCCTCGGATATGACCGGACGATTGAATTGTTGAACGAAGCGGATAAAATATATCTGGAATTTGGCGCAGATGAGAGGGTTTATGGTCTGGAAGATTACGAGGCCATTGAGCGTATCCGGACAAAGGCTATTCGGGCAAATTTGAAATTGATTGAATGTCCAATCCGTCATCTCGGAACAGAGGAAGGGTATAAGATTTATACCCGCCTTCAGAATCATCTGATCGCCTCCGGCGTGGAAATTCAGTTTATGACGATGGTTCAGGATATTATTATTGAAGATTGCAGGGCGAAGGGCGTCGTCACAGATAAGGGAGAAACCTACTATGCGGAGGAGATTGTTGCCGGTGTGGGCCGGGAAGGCTCCGAGTGGTTTGCCCATCTGTGTCAGAGCCATGGCGTTGATACGAAGGTTGGAACGGTGGACGTGGGCGTCCGGGTAGAAGTTCGGGACGAGATTATGAAGGAGCTGAATGAAAAGCTTTATGAGGCGAAGCTCGTCTATTATACGCCGACCTTCGATGATAAGGTTCGGGTATTTTGCACCAATCCGTCCGGTGAAGTGGCAACGGAATATTACGATGAGGGACTGGCGGTTGTCAACGGACATGCCTATAAATCTCAGGATTTAAAGACTAAAAATACGAACTTTGCCATTCTCGTTTCCAAAAACTTTACCTCACCGTTCAAGTCTCCGATTGAATATGGCAAATATATTGCCCGCCTTGGCAATATGCTCTGTGACGGCAAGATCCTTGTTCAGCGTTACGGTGATTTCAAGCGGGGACGCCGGACAACGGATGAGCGTATGATTCGGAATAATATTACTGCGACGTTAAAGGATGCGGTGCCGGGCGATTTATCCCTTGTGTTCCCACACCGGATTATGGTGGATATCGCCGAGATGATCGAGGCATTGGACAAGGTAACGCCGGGCATTGCCAGCGATGAGACATTGCTTTACGGCGTGGAAGTGAAGTTTTATTCCAATAAGGTTCTGGTCAATGATGATTTCGAAACAAATATTCATGGACTTCGGGCCATGGGCGACGGAGCTTCGGTAACCCGCGGTTTGCAGCAGGCTTCGGCCAATGGCCTGGCTGTGGCAAAGAGTATTTTGAAGAAGAACCATGAGTGATTCACCGAACCTGTATACAAAACTTATTGAATACAGCCGAAGTGAGGCCTATCCCTTTCATATGCCGGGGCATAAACGGCAGGTCATGTCGATGGAGGACCCTTACCGGTTCGATCTGACGGAAATTGACGGCTTTGATAATCTTCACGAAGCCGCCGATGTGCTGAAAGAAGAGCAGGAGCGGACGGCAGCCCTTTATGGCTCGCAGGAGAGTCATTTTATGGTCAACGGGAGCACGGGAGGAATTCTGTCAGCTATTGCCGGGTGCCTCCGCCGGGGCGACCGGGTGCTTGTAGCTAGAAACTGTCATACGAGTGTATATCATGGGTTGGAGCTGAATGGGCTCTGTCCGGTATACTTATGGCCCCGGATGGACAGAGGACCGGGAATTTATCAGGGTCTCACCCGGGAGCAGGCGGAGAGGGCCTTTGAAAAATATCCGGATATCCGGGCTGTGATTTTTACGTCTCCGACCTATGAAGGCATCTTATCCGATGTGAAGGGCATCTGTGAGGCGGCGCATCGGCGGGGGATTCCGTGTATTGTGGATGAGGCCCACGGGGCGCACCTTCGATGGACAGGCTTACCCGACGGGGTGTCCTGCGGCGCTGATGTGGTCATTCAAAGTCTTCATAAGACGATGCCGGCGCTGACCCAGACAGCCCTCATCCACATTAATGGTGAGCTGGTGAACCGGGAACGGATTCGGAGAATGCTTGCCGTTTATCAGACGTCTAGCCCATCCTATATACTTATGGCCTCCATCAGTCAGTGCATGACATGGCTGGAGCAGGAAGGGGCAGAACGATTTGACTGTTTTAAACGTCGGGTGGAAGTATTTCGAAAACGTATGGCACATATGAAACATTTGTATCTGTATGAACCGGAAGGGATATTTGATACGGGGAAATTGGTTATATGCGTGGATAAAACCCGCAGCGCTGTGAAAGCAGGCAAGGCTGATAAAATTGATTTCACCGGCCGGGAGCTTTACGACCGACTCCGTCAGGAGTTTGGATTGCAGATGGAGATGGCTTCGGCACGGTATGTGCTGGCTATGGCAACGGTGGGCGACAGCCCGGAGGGACTGGAGCGTCTGGCAAAGTCTCTGGAAAGAATCGATGCCGGTCTTGACGGGCCTGCAGTCGGGGAGAAAAGACCGGAGAACAGCGCGAATGAAGATCTGGTTTCCCAATTGACAGCGCCGGAGATGCCAAAACAGCGGATGACGCCGGCTGAGGCCCTAAATCAGCCAACGATCGAGGTTCCTCTGACCGGGGCCGGGGGCTGCGTCATGGGAGATTACCTTTACCTGTATCCGCCGGGAGTCCCAATACTTGCTCCGGGAGAAGTGATACAAATGAAACAGATTGAACAGATTGAGGATTATTTGCGCCAGGGGCTTGAGGTCCATGGCGGCTATTCGAAGGAGGAGGGCAATGTCAAAGTTATTTTGCGTCATGGGTAAGAGCGCGTCGGGAAAGGACACTATTTTTAAGCGTCTTGTTCGGGATGAGACTCTGAACTTAAAAACGGTGGTTTCTTATACGACCCGTCCAATGAGGGATGGGGAACAGGATGGCGTGGAATATTATTTTGTCCCGTCCCGGATGCTGGAGATATTTCGAAAAGAGGGACGGGTGATCGAGTGCCGGGATTATCATACAGTTCATGGCTTGTGGAGTTATTTTATGGTAGACGACGGACAAATCGATTTTTCAGGAGACCGGGATGCCATTATGATCGGCACACTGGAATCCTATGAGAAGATTCGGGGATTCTTTGGAAAAGAGCATATTGTTCCGATTTATATTCAGGTGGAGGACGGACTTCGCCTGTCTCGGGCATTGGCTCGGGAGAAGCAGCAGGCCGTGCCGGAATATGCGGAGATGTGCCGCCGTTTTCTGGCCGACATGGAGGATTTTTCCGAGGAAAAGCTGAAGGCCTGCGAAATTTGTCAGATTTATGAGAATATGGATATGGAAAGCTGTCTGGAGGAAATTCGCAGAGATATTTTAAAATTCCGAAGGGACTAAGACTCGTAAATCCCTAAAAAGTGTGATATACTCAACATAGTGAGCATTTAGTTATAACGGGAGGTGACACATAATGTCAAGTTTTAAAAATGTGATTGGCCATGAGCAGATTATTCAACATATGTCAACAGCTTTAAAAAATAAAAAAATATCCCATGCCTATATTTTTGAAGGCCCGAAGGGCAGCGGAAAGAAAATGCTGGCGAAGGCTTTCGCGAAAGCGTTGGAATGCGAGGCCGGGTACGGCGACTCCTGCGACATGTGTCGCTCCTGCCATCAGATGGAGACGGGCAACCAGCCGGATGTTCGGTGGCTCACCCATGATAAACCTGCAACTATCGGTGTGGACGATGTGCGGATTCAGATTAACGAGGATATGGCGATCAAGCCCTACAGCAGTAAATATAAAATTTATATCGTGGATGAAGCGGAGAAGATGAATGAACAGGCTCAGAATGCTCTGCTGAAAACCATCGAAGAACCGCCGGGGTACGGGATTATTATGCTTCTGACCAATAATCTGGAGGCGATGCTGCCAACGATTTTGTCCAGATGTATTGTGTTTCATTTGAAGCCGGTTGATAATTATAAAATCGTGGAATTCCTTGAGAAGGAATATGGCGTGCCGGACTATAAAGCGCGGATTTGCGCCGCATTTTCCCAGGGTGTTGTTGGAAAAGCCATTGCGATGGCTTCATCGGAGGACTTTAATGACCTCCAGTACCATGTGCTAAATATTGTAAAAAATATTCATGAGATGGATGTTTATGAGGTGATTGAGGCTGTTAAACGGCTCAGTGCCTATAAAACGGATATCAATGATGTTATTGATATGATGATGGTATGGTATCGGGATGTTCTCGTTTTGAAGGTGACAAAGGATGTCAATGCCATTGTTTATAAAGATGAATACAGATTCTTGATGGATCAGGCGCAGCGTTCTTCCTATGAAGGTCTGAATGATATTATTCAGTCTTTGGAAAAGGCGAAGGCGCGTCTGGCTGCCAATGTGAATTTTGAAGTGGCTATGGAAATGATGCTGCTTTCTATGAAGGAGAACTAATGGAATGGTGAAAGTAATTGGTGTGAGATTTCGTCAGGCCGGAAAAATTTATTATTTTGATCCGCTGGATTTTGATATAGAAGTCGGTCAGCATGTGATTGTGGAGACAGCCCGGGGGATCGAGTACGGGCTGGTGCTGACAGGTCCGCGGGAGGTGGCGGATGATAAGGTCATTCAGCCGCTGAAGCCGGTGATTCGTGTGGCGACGCCGGAGGATGACGAAATAGAGCTGAAGAATAAAGAGAAAGAAAAATCTGCCTTTCATATCTGCTTGGAGAAGATTGCCAAACACAAGCTGGAGATGAAGCTGATTGATGCGGAGTATACCTTTGACAATAATAAGGTGCTTTTTTATTTTACTGCTGACGGACGTATCGACTTTCGTGAACTGGTCAAGGACCTGGCGGCTGTGTTTAAGACACGAATTGAACTGCGTCAGATCGGTGTGCGGGATGAGACAAAAATCCTGGGCGGTATCGGCATTTGCGGGAGGACGCTATGCTGTCATTCCCATTTGTCGGAATTTGCGCCGGTGTCTATAAAGATGGCGAAGGAGCAGAATCTCTCCCTGAATCCGACGAAGATATCCGGAGTCTGCGGACGTTTGATGTGCTGTTTAAAAAATGAGGAAGAGACCTATGAATATTTGAACAGTAAGCTTCCGGCGATTGGCGACCGGGTGACAACGATTGACGGTTTCAGAGGCGAGGTGTCCGGCGTAAATGTCCTGCGTCAGCTTGTAAAAATTGTGGTAACTATGGACAATGATGAAAAAGAAATTAAGGAGTATCCGGTGGAGCAGTTAAAATTCCGGCCGAAACGTAGAAAAGAGCGTCTGAATATTAATGATGCGGAGCTTAAACAGCTGGAAGCAATGGAAAAACGGGATAGCGGCTCTGCTCTGTGATGGAATTATGATTGAATTAAAGCAGGATGAAAGATTGGATGATTTAGAGCGCAACGGCTATAAGATTATTCAAAATCCAAATAAATTCTGTTTTGGGATGGATGCGGTGCTGCTATCCGGCTTCGCCCATGTACGAAAGGGAGAAAAAGTTCTCGATATGGGAACAGGAACAGGGATTATCCCCATACTGTTAGAAGCAAAGACAGAGGGAGAGCATTTTACCGGTCTGGAAATCCAGGAGGAGAGTGCCGATATGGCCCGGCGAAGTGTGGCATATAATCGCTTGGAGGACAGGGTAGATATTGTGACCGGGGATATTAAAGAAGCTTCGGCCTTATTTCCTTTGGCTTCCTTTGATGTCATTACTTCAAATCCGCCCTATATGACTGCTTCCCATGGTATTAAGAATCCGGAAGAGCCGAAGGCCATTGCCCGGCATGAGGTGTTGTGTACACTGGAGGAGCTGGTGAGAGAGACGAGTCGGCTGCTTCGGCCTGGCGGTCGCTTTTATCTGGTTCATCGCCCTTTTCGGCTGGTGGAAATTTTTCAGACATTGACGGCTTATAAGCTGGAACCGAAGCGTATGAAGCTGGTATATCCCTTCGTGGACAAGGCCCCGGATATGGTCATGATCGAGGCGATTCGGGGAGCGAAATCCATGATCAAAATAGAGGAGCCGTTAATTGTCTATAAAGAACCGGGCGTTTATCATGACGTCATATATGATATTTACGGCTATTAGGAGAAACTGTCATGGCAGGAAAATTATATTTATGTGCTACGCCCATCGGCAATCTGGAGGATATAACCTTCCGGGTATTGGAGACTTTAAAAAGTGTGGATGTGATTGCCGCCGAGGATACGCGGCATACGATAAAATTGCTGAATCATTTTGATATAAAGACACCGATGACCAGCTATCACGAGTTCAATAAAATTGACAAGGCCCGGGTACTTGTGGAGGAACTAAAGGCGGGAAAAAATATCGCCCTGGTGACG
>ENA-ORNG01001301-ORNG01001301.1-human-gut-metagenome-genome-assembly--contig:-NODE-1301-length-18469-cov-18.312480_pt1 | contig 18469 bp, 18 predicted proteins | sample MGYA00242113_ERZ509018 | MGnify/ENA primary metagenome ERZ509018 (study PRJEB26280, sample SAMEA2338711) | human gut metagenome | biome: human gut; feature: human-associated habitat; material: faeces... | reverse complement strand
CCAGCCCATCCGCCGGGAGACGGTGGATCTGGCGGAGATTGGCCGGCAGGCGGTGAGCGAGGTGCTCAACAGCGGCCTGCCAGAACAGTTTGAGATTGCATTTTCCGAGGAGCATCCTGGCAGTGCGGCCCGGATGGAGGGCGATACCGCCCTTCTCCGGCGGATGCTGGACAATCTGATCCGCAACAGCATCGTCCACAATCCCCAGGGGTGCCATATCTCTGTTACGGTGGGCGCGGAGGATGGGCGATGCACCTGCACAGTGGCCGATGATGGCGTGGGGATGGATGATGTCCGGCTGGAGGCGCTGAACCAGGAAACGGATGTCTCCAGTACCCAGAGCGGGGAACACGGCCTGGGCCTCAAGTTGGTGCGGCAGATTGTGAAGGCCCACGGTGGGACGGTGCAGTTCCAGCAGGCTGTCCCTCATGGACTGGAGGTTTTCATTTCCATTCCCACAAGGAATGTCTGAAAAGGGCGGGCGGCTTGCGAAAGGTCGTCCGCCTTTTTCTTACCCAATGATAACTGTCGATTATAAGGAAATCATCAGGCACGCAGAAATCTATTGAAATTGTTTGAGGGTCCTTATTTGAGTCCGATATTTACTTTTATTCTGTCGAGTAATATCCCACTCTCCTTTCCCATTACGTCTATGTTAATCAGCCGCCACATCATGCCGTCGGAGGTATCGGACGGCCAAGAAGATGAACACTGCTGTGTAGACGCAGGCAGAGAGCAAAAAGGGCACAAAGTCCAGTTCCATCTCCGGGTTATTAGCCCGCATCCCGATACACGGCAGGGAGTACGGGAAGGCATATCCAAAGCCCTGGGCGGTGGCCATTAGTCCGGCGATGCCGCCCACCAGTCCGAAGGCTACCGGTGGGGCGAAGGCCCGGATCCTCAGGCTGAAATAGAGCTGCACCGCACACACCGTCACGCCTCCCACCGCCCCGCAGAGAAGCCATTCCGGCAACTCAGGAGGCAACGGCACGGAGATACCTGCCAGTTTTCCACTGAGGACAAATAGGACCCCAATCCACACTTGAGCCAGAAGGGATACTAATGCGGCCCAGATCAATTTGGCCAGGCATAGATCTATCATAGGCACGGGCGCAGTGAGGAAACTGTTCCAGTTGTGATCCGTGTGTTCCAGCCTCCACTGCCACGCGCAGAATACACTCAAGAGGGCGGGCAGAAAGAACATGGAGGAAAACAGGGTGTGTTGGCTCCACAGACTGTACCAGGCGTTTTCCAGGACCTCGATATTCCCCAGGTAGTTCACGGTTCCCAGAATGGCAGGAAAGACCGGCAGCAGCACAAATGCCAACCAAACCGGTGACCGGTGGAACTTGACCAGTTCCGCTTTCAGACAGCGCAGAAGCATCCCTCACACCTCCTTCCGGACGAACAGTGTCCGGCCTACAATGAAAAACAGCGCCGCCCACAGCAAAAGCAATGCCACATCCAAAGGTTCCGGCCAGCGCCAGAAATATTGAGTGAATCGGGTGTCCGGATCCCACTCCATCCTGGCCAGCGACAACAGGCCATAGTACCCCCAGGGGACAATCCGCACCAGCCAATCCGGGAAAAGCATGGACATGATTCCGATGAAACTGCCGAAGATGCCGCACACAAGGGAAACCGCCTGGTTGACAAAGCGCAGGGACAGCCCCTGCTGCAGAGCGAAGACCATCATGCTGACTGCCCAAGAAATGACGGTGAAGAGAGCGAACTTCCCCCATGGAATATCTCCAGAGAAATGGACTGCCGCTCCCATGGCAGCAAATGCTGCAGAGCGAACCGCAAGCAGCGTCGCCAACACCAGAGCACCCCAGAGCATCTTTGTGCAGTAAAGTCGGCCCGGTGTCACCATGGTCTCCAGCAGTTTCAGTGTGGCCCCTTTGTGCTCTAGTTCGCAGTTTCGGCTGGCGATGACCGCTACGCTGATGGGCAGGAAGATGGCATCAATGAGGGCCAAGTTGTAGAAGAGCATCATCCACCCCTCTACCAGGTCCTCCGCATCCTGCCGGGTGAGATACATTCCGAACCACAGCAGTTCCGCCGCCAGCACGGCAGCGCACACCAGAACGATTTTCCGACGGCGGCACTTGAAAAATTCCAGTTTCAGCAGCTTCATAAACTCGCCGCCTTTCCCGTCAGCTCCAGGAAGATGTCTTCCAAACTCTTCTGCCGCTCCTCCAAGCGGATGACGCCCAAATTACGTGCTCCCAGCAGTCGAGTGAACTGCCCGGCCAGCTCGTCGGAGAGGATGGGGAGAATGAGGTACCCTTCTTCCTCCTGGCAGGGCACGGATTTTTCCTGAAGGATCGCCCGGGCCACCGCGTTGTTGGTGGTCCGCAGGGCCAGGTGGTGGCGGCTGCGGCCGTGGAGGGCCTCCAGAGTGTCCTGGAACACCAGTTCCCCATCCCGGATGATTGCCACATGGTCGGCCATCTGGTCGATCTCACTGAGCAGGTGGCTGGATACCACCACTGTCATGCCGAACCGCTCCGGCAGTTCACAGATCAGCTCCCGCATCTCCTGGATACCCGCCGGGTCCAGGCCATTGGTGGGCTCGTCCAGAATGAGCAGTTTGGGATAGCCCAGCAGGGCCGCAGCCAGACCCAGGCGCTGCTTCATGCCCAAGGAGTAGTGGGCCACTTTCTTTCCCCGCTGACCATCAAGCCGGACGATCTGCAGCACCTCCCGGATGTTCTTCTCCGGTACACCCCGGAGGGTCTGGACGATCCTCAGGTTCTCTTCCCCAGTGAGGTGTCCATAATAACTGGGACTCTCAATGAGGCTCCCTACCTGCCGGAGCACGGCCAGCCGGTTTTTGCTGTCCATACTCTTTCCCAGAACCCGGATGCTGCCCGCCGTAGGGCGCACTAAGCCCAGAATCATTTTCAGGGTAGTGGACTTCCCCGCTCCGTTGGGGCCCAGGAACCCGTAGACGCTGCCCTCTGGCACATCCAGGTCCAGATGGGTCACCCGCAGGGCGTTTCCATACTGTTTGCACAGGTCGTGTGTTTCGATGATGTTCATAGCAAGACCTCCTTATGCTCCCAAGGATAGCATCCCTACCTTACGCCCCCATGAAGTCCACCTTACTTTTACCTTACTTTTCCATGGAGGTCTGGACGGATGGTCGGAATTTGCTATAATGAGGGGGAGAACAGAAAAGGAGGCCCAGTATGGCCTATCGAATTTTGATCGTGGATGACGAGAATGAATTGCAAAATATGGTGAAGGACATTTTGACCCAGGCGGGATATGAAACAGATGCCGCTCTCTCCTGTGCCCAGGCCATGGATCGTTTCCAGGCTGGAAACCCAGACGCAGTGCTGCTGGACATAAACCTCCCGGATGGTGACGGATTCTCCCTGTTCAGGCAGTTCCGGGAGAGTCGGGATGTGCCGATTCTGTTCCTCTCCGCCCGGGACGAGGATGCTGACCGGCTCCGGGGGCTGGGCCTGGGAGCGGATGACTATATCACGAAACCTTTCCTGCCTCAGGAGCTGCTGCTCCGCCTGCGCTCGGTGCTCCGGCGGGTCTACCGGGAGGCGCCGGACGCTGCCCGGCTGGGGAACGCGGAGATCAACTGGGGCAAGGGTATCGTCCGCCGGAACGGCGTGGAAACCGCCCTCACCGCCAAGGAGTTTGCTCTACTAAAGAAACTTTGGGATGCTCAGAGCAACATCGTAACCATTGACGCCCTATGCGATACCCTCTGGGAGGGACCTCAGGTGGGGTATGAGAACACCCTGATGGTCCACATCCGTCGCCTGCGGGAGAAGATTGAGGCAGATCCCTCCCATCCGAAACATCTGCTGACGGTACGGGGTTTAGGCTACCGGCTGGTGCGGGAGGCTGCGCCATGAATGTGAGAAGTATTCTGAAAGGTTCCGGGCTGGTGACTGCCTCAGCAGCCCTTATCGCTCTGGTCACCCTGGTAGGGATTTTGGTCTTCACCTTCTACAACATCAGCGACCGGGATGGGAGTGCATCTATCCGCGAGATCTCCGCCGCCCTCACCTGGGACGGGACGGCGTATTCCTTCTCTGGGGAGGACCTTTTGGATGACGGTCACTGGGCCATGCTGGTGAATGAGGATGGACAGGTGGTCTGGTCCATTCGCAAGCCCGCCGACGTGCCGGAGCAGTACTCCCTCACGGACGTGGCCTCCTTCACCCGGTGGTATCTCAGCGATTACCCGGTACAGAGCTGGGTTCGAGACGATGGGTTGCTGGTGGCAGGCGCCCCAAAAGGGAGCATCTGGAAGCATGACATGGCCATGGACATAGAGACGTTGATGCAGATCCCCCTGTGGTTCGGGGGCATCTTCCTGCTGGCCCTGGGCTGTGTGCTGCTTCTGGCTTATTTTGTGGTGCGCCGATGGTTTCGGCAAGCCCAGCAGACCCGGGATGCCGCTCGGTCAGATTGGATCAACGGGGTGTCCCACGACATTCGCACCCCCCTCTCCATGGTCATGGGGTACGCCGCCCAGATGGAGGGTGCCGCCGACCTACCGCCCGAGCGGAGGCGCCAGGCTGGGATCATCCGTGCCCAGAGCCAAGCCATCCGTGATCTGGTAAACGATCTGAACCTGACTATGCGGCTGGACTGCGCCATGCAGGCCCTGCGAAAAGAACCCTTACAGCTGGAGGCTTTTCTCCGTCAAATCGCTGCCGATTTCCTCAACGGCGGTCTGGGAAACGGGTTTGACTTCGAGATGGATCTTCCGGCGGAACCCCTGCCCCAAATTGATGCTGATCCCTTCCTGCTCCGTCGAGCGGTAAACAACTTGCTCACCAACTGTGTACGGCACAATGCTCCCGGCTGCTCGATCTGCTTGGGCGCCAGGGCCGAGGGCAAAGAAGTTGTCATTTTCGTAGAAGGTGGCACTACCATAAGCAACCCAGTGCAGCCTGATTCGGCTCGTCAGCTGGAGCCAGACGGCGGGGCCGCCCACGGTACAGGCTTGAAGCTGGTGAGCCAGATCGCCGCCGCCCACGGTGGGACAGTGCAATTTGAGCAGGGGGACTCGCAAAATCTCTGCGTCAGTATATATCTTCCCATTCATTGAGGTGAGGCGGACGGCTTGCGAAGTGCCGCCCGCCTTTTCTCAGTTTTCATTGGAAATACTCACAGTTCATTGATGGTATCGGTAATCGACATGCCACGAATTCGCTTCGCCGGTGCATGGACGGAGATAATCGTCGCCCCGATCACAAACAGAAGAATCACTAACAGCGCAGGGACCGGAATGCTCCAGGTATAGTAGGGAAAATTCGTGGTAATCAGCCTGTTATACAGCAGACGGCTCAGGGGCAGCCCCGCCGCGCAGCCGACAATGCAGCCGGTAAAGGCGTAGGTGGCCGCTTCTGCGGCAATCATCCGGGTGAGTTGCCGTCCGCCCATTCCTACAGCCCGCATGGCACCATACTGCTTGATTCTTGCGGAAACGCTCATAGAAATACTGTTGACGATATTCAGCACCGTGATCAGAGCGATGATGGCGAGGAACCCGTAGATGAAGAGGCTGAAGGCCCAGAAGGTGCTACGGTCCCCCTCGTCCCGCCGGTCGGTGAAACTGTACTGATCTGCAGCCAGTTCCTCAATCGACGCCACCTCTTCATCCGTGGCGCTCTTCGTCACTTGGACATCAAGGATGGCATAGCCCTCCACGCCCGTCAGCCGGGTGAATGTCTCCTCGGAGCAAATTAGGATGATCTCGCCGTTGGTCTGTCCGCTGTTGGAGAAGGGGCTGTGGGTCAGCATTCCAGCGATCTCTACTTGGGAATCGCCGACGGTGACGGTATCACCGATGGTCAACGGCACATCCTGATCCCAGATGCACAGCACCGCGTCGCTGTTCCCATAGACTCTCTCCAAGTCGCTTCCCTTCCGCAGGAGATCATCTTCCAGGAGCCACCCCAACTGCAATTCATCATAGGAAATCAGATCTACCGTCGTCTCCGCAGTTTCTACAGGGAAGGAGGCAGGTATATCCTCCCGATACATCCTGCCAAACGCATGCCGGACGCCGGGCATCTCGCGGATCTCTTCAGCCAGAGCGTAAGGGATCGTATTCGAGTAGTCTTGACTGGCGATGGTGAGGTTTGGCGCCGAGTGAGCGGTGGGGAGAAGGCAGCCCAGCAGCTCTACCAGCACAGAGAATGCGAGAAACAGAATGATACTCAGAGCGAAGGAGCCGGACATCAGAACCAGATTCTTCTTGGCAGATACCGCATGAGAGATGCCCAAGGCGGATTCGATTTTTCCAAATCTGGTTTCCGTTCGGTGTTGCTTATGGATTTTATCCTCCAGATTTCCAGATACCGCCGCCACCGGAGAAACTCGTGAAGCACGCTTTGCCGGGGACCTGGAGGCCAGCAGGACGGTCAGCAGGCCCAACACGACGCCGCTGACAATTCCCACGAGGCTGACGCCGAACACTGGCCAATCAGAGAATTCCCCCTGCACCCAGTACCGCAAAATCGCGCCAAGCACCCAGGAGATAGCAACGCCCAGAGCCGCACCGATGGGGATGGCGGTTTTACACCAATTCAGGGCCTCCAATTTCACAAATCGGATGACTTGCCGCTTGCTCATGCCGATACAACGCATCATACCAAAGAACTGCGTCCGCTGGGCAACCGTGCTGTTGAGGCTCCCGGAGATCATCAGAATACCGGCCGCCAGAATCAGCAGGAACAGAACCCCTGCCAAAGGATAGAGGGACTTCACCATGGTGTTGTTGCTGAGACCGGCAAGGCCCATCAGGATAAAGTTCTGCTCCATATCGCTGTCTGCCACATCACACTGCGCTTGGATCTCTGAGATAGCGCGGCCGATATTGGCCCGTGAGGCAAACTGGACATAGAAGGTTTCACTGCCGGAATCCTGATTATCCTCCATAATCTGACGAAACGTGGAGATGTTCATGAAGATCCCGATTTGTTCCCCTTTTACCAGCAGGGCAGTCACCTCTCCGGTACCATTTTTGGTAGCGTATCGGCTGTCGTCGATGCGAAAGCCGGTAATTTGGAAGGAGTATTCACCGGCAGGTGTACGCAAGGTGATGGATTCGCCTACATCCACGCCAAGCAGTTCCCTGGCATTTGGCGTCAAGATGGCCGCATCATTCGCCTGGATACTGGAATCTGCAGGGAAATAGCTCATGATGTCCGTGCGGAAGGATTCCTCAATGCCACACAGGGCGGTTTGGATGCCGTCGACCTCATACGCCCGGCTCTGGTCCATATTCACCACATCGTACCAGGATGCAGCTGCCACATCACCTCGGGACCGGATCTCCCCAGCCCCCTCTTCAGACAGATTTTGAATGGCAATGTGCCAGAACCCGTGGTTTTCCTTGGAGTGCTCCGTTTCACACCGAACCATCAGATCCACCATACTGAAGATGGCAGTGACCAGAAATACGGCGAAGATAATGCACAGCAGCGTCATGCGGTTCTGCCGCCGGTGGACCTTGGCGGAAATGGGGATCAGGCTAAGATAACTTCTCATTGGTCATGCCTCCCAAGTCCGTCAGGACACCGTCCGATACCCGAAACACCCGGTCCACAGAGGCGGTCAGATTGCTGTTATGAGTAATCATCAGGATGGTCTGCTGGTAGTGACGGGATGCCTGGGTCAGCAGAGCGATCACATCCTGGCTGTTTTTAGTGTCCAGGTTGCCCGTGGGTTCGTCGGCCAAAATCAGTTTCGGCTTGGTGATTAGGGCGCGGCCGATGGCCACCCGCTGTTGCTGACCGCCAGAGAGCTGGCTGGGCAGGTGACGCCGCCGCTCCGTCAAGCCCAGCAGTTCCAGCAATTCATCCACCTCGGACTTCTTCGGTTTTCGGTAATCCAGCAGCAGAGGAAAAGCAATATTCTGCTCTACATTCAGTTCCGGGATCAGTTGAAATGACTGGAAGATAAAGCCGATATTCCGCCGCCGGAAAATGGTCCGCTGCTCGTCCTTCATGGCAAAGAGATCCTGACCATCCATGAGGATATGGCCGGAAGTAGGCGTGTCCAGCGCCCCGATGCAGTTGAGCAGGGTACTCTTACCGGAGCCGGACTCCCCCACCACCGCCGCAAACTCCCCCCGACACAGGGAGAAGGACACCTGTTTCAGCGCCTCCACCTTTGCCTCACCGGCGCCGTAGGTCTTGCACAGGTTTTCTACTTTCAAGATTTCCATAGGCTCAAAACCTCCTTATCCCAAAGGATAGCAGAGGAACCTTACAATCCGGTGAATTTCTGCTTACAGTTTCGTAAGGAAGGAAACCGTGAAGGTGGCCCCCTCCCCCGACGTACTCTGAGCTGTAATCACGCCGCCCTGCCCCTCCACGATAGACTTGGCCAGAGGGAGGCCCAGGCCGATGCCGGGAGAATCCAGGGACTGCCTGCTCCGGTAAAACCGCTTGAAGATGTGGTGGATGTCCTCCGGGGCAATGCCGCCGCCGTCGTCGGATACCTGGATCTGGAGCATGGCGGGGGTGCGGGACCAGGCAATCCGGATATGGCCGCCGGCCGCCGTGTGATCCAGGGCGTTCTTCACCAGATTTCCCAGAGCCTCGCTGGTCCACTCTGGATCGCAGAGCAGCCTTTCTTCAGGCTTTCCCTCTATCTGAATGGTCTTACCCTCCTGATCCGCCCTGGTCTGCAGATCCCGGATGGCACGGTCAATCAGCTCGGTGACGAGGATATCCCGGCGCTCAAAAACGATGCTGCCGCTGTCCAGCCGGGTGATCTTCAGCATAGACTGGATCAGCTGCTCCATGCGCTGGAGGGACGCCCCCATCTTATCGGTAAATTCCCGTACCGTATCCGGGTTCTCCGGTTCACTCTCCAGGATTTCCTGGTACATCATCAGGGCCGCCAGCGGCGTCTTCAGCTGGTGGGAGATATCCGAGATGGTGGACTTGAGGAACTCCTTGTTTTTATGCTCCGCCTCGTTTTTGGACTGGAGCATCGTCGAAAGCTGCTCGATTTCGGAGAACAGCTGGAACAGATCCCCCTCCTGGTTTTGAGGCAGATGGCTGGAAAAGTCCCCATCCATGTACTGGCGGACAATCTCCGCTGCCTGCTGGTACAGGCGGCTGCGGCGGTGCAGGAAGAACAAGGTCCCGCCCAGCAGCAAAGGAACCGACACAAAGAGAATGCCTGCCGCGACCCCGCCGGATACCGTTCCCCCGTTCAAGGTTAGGATACCGGCGGCAAGCAGAAACACACATAGCAGCAACTGGAGGATCAGGTACCACCTCAGCTGCCGGTCCCGCAGAAAAGTCATGTCCCGTCCCCCTTCCACTGGTAGCCGTAGCCTCTGACCGTCAGCAGGTACTTGGGCTGGGAGGGGTCCTTCTCCACCTTCTCCCGCAGCCGCCGCACATAGACCGACAGGGTGTTGTCGTCCACAAAGTCCCCGGCATTGTCCCACAGGTCGTTGAGAATGACCTCCCGCGTCACCACCCGCCCGGCATTGCGCACCAGGAGGCAGAGCAGGCGGAATTCCGCCTGGGTCAGTTCCAGAGGGCGGCCGCGCATAGCCGCTCGACCGGAGAGCAGGTCGATGGTCAGATCTCCACACTGCATTTGATTGGCCGGCTGTGCCGCGGAGATTCCCGCCCGGCGCAGCAACGCCCGGATGCGGGAGAGCAGTTCCCCCAGCTTAAAGGGCTTTGTGATATAGTCGTCCCCGCCGGAGTCCAGGCCCCGAATCACATTGACCTCTTCATCGGAAGCGGTCAGGAAGATGATGGGTACCGTACTTCCCCTCTCTCTGACCTGCTCGCAGACGGAAAAGCCGGTACCGTCCGGCAGCGTCACATCCAAAAGGAGCAGGGCAAAGCAGTCTGGTTCGCGCAAGCGCTCTAACGCCTCCCCCACCGTGCGCGCCACATCAACTTCATAACCAGCTTTATTCAGTGAGTAGGTGAGGCCGTCAATCAAGCTCAGATCGTCCTCTAAAAGCAGGAGTTTACTCATAATCATTCCCCCGGCATGCTATTCTTCTGGCATTATACCACAAGGAGGAGTAGTCTGTATGGTATCTTACAGGATTGTAAGATGCGTGGTATTGGGGCAAGGAAAATATCAAGCCAGTTACTGATCTTTCTTAAAGGGATTTATTTCCCCATCTGACACTATACAAACTTTTGTTTTTGCGACCAGATATTCCTTTTCCAAATCTACAAGATAATTCTGACGATACGCAGAGATATGGCCATGATTTGATGTCACAAAATAACCATACCGAGTCTTATCAATAAGGCCGAGGCGGCACAGTTCACTGAATGCCTTTCTAACGGTTTCCGGACTGCTCCCGGCCGTTTTTGAAAGCTCTGTGTATGAGGGCATTTTTGTCCCCAACCCATACTCCCCATGAAGGATACGAAAGAAAATCTCATTGGCAAGGCGCTGATATACTTTCTCGCGTACTTCAATGTCCCAGCTCATGCAGTGTCTCCTTATCCGAATGTCTTTTTGATCTCGTCCAACTCATGCGGGGCTTCCACCCAATTCTCCACATAACCGCAATTACAGCAAACATAGCGGATCACTGGAATTTTACCGAACAAGGTCATCCTTGTGGTATAGATGTTGTTCCCACTGGCGTGTCGTGCCGGATGATCCGGCACACGCACGATATTTTCCGAATGACACTTGGGGCAGCACCTTGAATTTTTCATCGTCAATCTCTCCTTGTCACAACAAGCAAAACGCAGCACTCCGTCAGCAAAGCCGCAGCCCAAATCCAAAGAGCCGGCGGCCATATCCCAACCAGTGCTGCAGCCAGCAGCATAATCAGCGGAACGAGATATTTGCGGGGATGATGCCACAGATCGCTTTCGGTTTTCCATCCTCGGATCGGACGCTTCCATTCCAGAATGACCGAAAGGATGGCGCTTTGCAGAGCAAACAGAAGAAGCGTTATCCCATGGACAAAACCAGTGCCGCCGTTGATGAGCTGCCAGCTGCAAAGGTAGATGCAGGCGACAATGCTGTTGATTGCGAAGATAAACAGGCAATACTTTCGGCAAAACCGCTCCGCCTGTCCGGGCAGCACGCGGATCGCCTGCTCCAAATCCGGGTCGCAGGACAGCAGTGTACAGATGGGCGTGTTGAGGCAAAGGATCGCAAGGCCGATGGGAAACATATTCATGCCTTGAACTTCGCCAAACAGCAGCGGCAGAAAACCGGCGACCGCGGCCAGGCCCGCAGTGTTGATAAGGTATGTCTTGTTCGCCATCAAATAGCGCAACAGGTAGGTGAAGACGTTCCCGGTGCGGCCTGTATGCCGGACAGCTTTCTTTGCAACGCCGGCACTATAAAAATCATAGGCATCCGCAAAAGCCAGATACAGCACCGCGGCAATCGCGCTTACCGCCGCCGCAGAAAGGACCGCCGCCCACTGGCGCAAGAGCAAAATAGCGGCCAGGATGCCGGCGGCCCAAAGAAGCGGCAGCACAGCATGACCTCTCCGGCACATCCGATACCCCGCCGCCGTCACCACACACGCCATACAGCCGCACAGGACCGCAAGGGCGATCTCCCCTATTCTCCATGAGGCGGCCGCAAAGAACAGCGCCCAGACCAGCAGCGTTTTGGTCACCAGGGTATGCGCCCCCAGCACCAAGACATAGCCAAAGACAAAACCGCGGTGATCGAGAGGGAGCATCAACATTCCCTGCATGGCCTCCATCTGCCGCCGTCCGGTAAGCACCTGCCACATGACGCCGGCGGTAAACAAAGTGGACGTCAGATAGAGGATCGCGGGGGCAACCGCAACCCGAATTTCCGCCGCGTAGATGGCGATAAACAGGATCGCCGCCGCCAAAAGACTCTTTCTGGCGCTCTCATACTTGGCCCCAAAGAACTGCTTGGAGAGTGCCTTAATGGTGTTCTTCATCAGCCAGCACCTCCCGGATCTTCCCGGCAGCGATCTCCGTGCCGGTGAACGTCCGGCCGATCCTGCCCTGCTCCAAAACCAGCACGCGGTCAGAGGTCAAACAGATGCTCTCCAAAATATGGGACGAAAACAGGAGGGTCCCATACTGCTGATAGCCGCCCATGAGCTGGTACAAAAATTCCGTGCTTTGGAAATCGAGCCCGTTCACAGGTTCATCCAAGAGCAGCAGCTTGGGCCGCAGGGCAAATGCCGTAATGAGATAGGCCTTTTTCAGATTGCCGGTGGACAGCTCCTTTAGGAGCACGTCGGTATAGTCCTCGAAGTGGAAGCCTTTCACCAGGCCGGTCACATCCGGCAAGGCCACGCCATAGGACGCCGCCACATACGCCAGGTACTCCCGGAATGTGAAATACGGAAACGACCGATCCTCCGCAAAGACAATATACCGGCTCCGCTTGAACGCCTTGTCCCGGAACGAGAACGGGTAGCCGTCCCATGTCGCCTCATCCAGATGGTAGCCTGACAACAGACCTGCCACGGTCTTGATGAAGGTCGTTTTCCCGGCGCCGTTCAGACCGATCAGCCCGACAACTTCATGCTCCCCCAAATCCAGCGAGAGGCCGGAGAGTACGGGATGGCCAGCGGTGTACCAGACGCTTAAATTGTTGAGGGAAAGAAGTGCCGTGCCGCTCATGCCGCTCACCCCCGATTCTCTTTGTCCTTCTTCCAGATGGAATAGGCGGAATACAGGAAGGAACCGCCAAGGAAGATATACAGCAGCGCAAACGGGATGTTCATGGTGACGAAGCTGAAAATCATGCAGCCGATAAAAACGATGCCGAGGATCAGACGGAAATAAAAGTGACGCATATGAATAACCTCCTACCCTTTTGCTTGTTTGCGGGCTTCTTGTTTACAATGCAAGCATACACCAAAAGAAGCCCGCCGGCGGGAATGTCCGCGAACGGTAGGTTTTTGACCGCGAAAAAGCGGCGGGCGCCCGAAAGGCTACCCGCCGCATCTCAAATAGAGGTTATTTCGTTTTGATCGCCTGGAAGGACAGCGTAACGACCGATTGAAATATGCCGTCCTTATCATCCGTGCTGATGGTCCCATCATAGCGATCCGCCGCCGTCTGTACGCTCTTCAGTCCCCATCCATGAAATGCTTTGTCTGATTTTGTGGTCAGCAGCTTCCCGTCCTCCCGTTTCAGGTCATGCCCATATCCGTTTTCCACTTTGATGATCAGCATAGCGTTGATCCGCCGGATGGTCAGGTTGAGAAAGCGCAGGCCATCGGGTGCGGCTTGCGCCGCCTCCAAAGCGTTGTCCAGCAGGTTCCCTAAAATGGTTGTCAGATCAACGCTGCGAATATTGGTATTGTGGGGATACTCGATGTTGACCTTCGTTTTGATCTGCTCCTGCTCCGCCAATGCCATTTTACTGCTGATCAAGTAGTCAAGGGCCTTATCGCCCGTCCAAACCGTTTGGGAAATCTCCCGGACAGGGGTTCTCAGATCCTCACAGTACCGGGCCGCCTCCTCCGTATCCCCTTGCAGGAGGCATTGATAAATAGCCTCGATATGATTGTGCAGATCGTGATAGAGCTTGGCGTTGCCCTCATAGGTGCGGCGCAGCGCCTGATAATCCCGCTCCACGATCTCTGCCTGCTCCTGCTTCAGCCGAGCGATTTCCGACTCCATCTCACGCTGGCGGTTGACTCGATAAAACAGGATTGCGAACATCAGCACCATGGAGAGGATGATCCAGGTCCCCACCAGGTTCTCGTCCAGCGGGAGCGTCTTTTGCTCAGACAAGGTCACCGCTCCGACCATGCCGAGAATGACAAGGACCGACAAGCTCCGCATGGCCCCGCCGCTTTGCCCACTCTGCCGGATCAGCATGGCTGCGCCGCCCAGCATCAGCGCGCGCGTCAGCCAAACGCCGGCCAGGGATTCCAAGGCCGCCGGGTCAAGAAAGCTCTGTGAATGAAACAGGATGCCCAGGCCAGCTTGCAACAGGAAATCCCACAGCCCAACGCCTACTTCGTAAAAGAAGGCCAGGAACAGGCATAGATTGAGCTTATCCCGCAGGTAATACCATGAGACGGCTGTTATCACCAGCAGCTCAACGGCCAGCGGCCCAATGGCGGAATGGGACACCATTTGCAGGGCTGTGACCAGGACACCTCCGATGCCGGCAAGCAGCACGGCAACCCTTCTCGGCTGAAAGCCTGTCACCCTGGATACCAGGAAAAGCCCGGCAAACAATCGCAGTTCATTGGTGAAAACATAGGAGAGCGTCAGCAGCCATGCCATCATATATGCGCCCCCCAGAACTCATTGATCTTCTGCTTTACCTCCTGCAGATGGGAACGGCTGATGGGCAGCTGCTCGCCATTCTTGAGCACCGCCATCCCGTCGCTGATTTTCATAATGTGGATGATATTGACAATACAGCCGCGGTCAATAAAGATGAACTCCGGTGTGTTCAGTTCGTCGAATACCTGCTGCAGGCTCTTTCTGACTTTCGCAGTCCCGGCGCTTGATACAATCATGGCGTTTTTCCCATCCCGCTGGACATAGAATATATCCTTGAACGGAATCTTCTCCATGCGGCTGGCGGTCTGGATGGTGTACTCCTGTCCGGCTTCCAGCTCGATCAGCCTGGCGGCATCCAGCACCGCAGCGGGCAGCTTTGCTTCCAGGTTGTTCTTTGGGATATAGCGGAAGATGGACAATTCAAATGCGTCAATGGCATATTCCGTGTGCGAGGTCACAAAAATGATCCTGACGTTGGGTAAAAAACCCTTGATCTGCTGCGGGAGTTCCATACCGCTGATCCCAGGCATTTCGATATCCAGCAGGATCAAATCGTAGAAAAAGGCGTCGTCGGTTATATCATAAAGCAGATTGCGGCTCTGGGTATAGGTCGTGATCTCACAGCCGATCCCCGCCGCTTGCAGGCACTCCCTGACCATCCGCTCATGTAGGGCAACAGACTTTTCTTCGTCGTCACATATCGCAATCTTGACCAAAATCCATCCCCCTCCCTATTCTGGAATTATGTCAGTGCTCAGCGGTTCCTGGAGGCACCAATCCTATCCCTTATTATATGTTTTATTGGTTGGGAAGACAAGAGCATCCTCAAAAGGCGGCCGGCTTGACGAAGCCGGCCGCCTTCTTTCATACGGGAAGCGCCCTCCCGTCTGGAGCCGTTCCGATGGCCTTTTTGAATAGCAGCCAGGTGCTGAGAAAATAGCAGATCAGCAACAGTACCAGGATACCTGTTGTCACAGCGATCTGCGCCATCAGGGTGCCGAACCCGATGTAGGCAGCGATCTCCGCGGACACGGTCTGCAAGAAATAGACGATCACCACCATTGAAACGAGAATCGCTACGGCGATGGGAAGCCCAAACCACACTCCAAGCTGCCGGAGCACCAGCCTTCCGATGCGTCCCTCTTCCACGCCCAGTTTCCGCAGGACGGAGAAACGATAGCGATACTGGCCCGCGTCCAGGAGCTGCTGCAGGGACAGTACCGTGAGGCAAATGACCATTAGCACTACGGCCCCGTAGAGCATGGCGGCCTGCAGGACAAAGTTTCCGGCCTTCGTGCTGTTCACCTGCAGGGTGCTCAGCCGGATGGAGTAGGATACGCCGGTGTCGGCCAGCTCCGGGTATTGCTCGGTAAAGACCTGCTCCAGTTCCCGGGCGTTGTCATAGGAGATGGCCTCCTCCGTGGTAATGTAGCGGTTGCGCATCACCGGGAGCAGTTGCTCACACACACTGTCCGGGAAGATGTAGAGGACATCCGTGTAGGAGTTGTAGGCCGTCTCCCCGATGGAGTCCTCATAGAAGGGCTGCGCCGAGAGGGTCAGCGTGCCGGCGTCGGTCTGCACCTGCGGATGCTCCCGCAGGAAGCTGTCCCGCTCTTCCTCCGTGGCGATGGCCTTCCACTGGGTCGCAAATTCTCCGTCCGCCAGGGCGATGGGCGTATAGCCCAGCATCTCCCGGATGGCGTTGTAGTCGCTCAACGCGATGGCCGCGACAGGGAACTCATATTTCACCCGGTTGTGGAAGTCCGCCCGCTCCGGCAGGTACAGGCTGAAGGCGCAGTCGCCGGCCACGGGGATATGGTGCCCGGCAAGGTACGCCGTGACCTCGTCATAGTTGTCGTCGGGCAGGTCCGCCTCCTCATACACGTCGTTATACCGGGAGAAGATCTGCACATCGTACATGGAGCGCTCGTCCAGATATCCGGAGGCCCACCCCACCAGGACCGGCGCGGCGATGAACAGAAAGATGGCCAGCACCAGGGTCACGCAGGTCAGCGACATCGTCTTGCTGGTGATGCTCAGCTTGGAGATGATCTGCCCGTAGAAGAACAGGTTTTCTCCCTTGTAGCGGTGCTCCGGCGCCCCCTCCTTCCACGCCACGAGAAAGCTGCTGGCGAGATAGAGCAGGGCGCAGATCAGGAAGATCAGATCCACCAGGACAAAAAGCAGGTACTGATTGACGGCCCCGCCTCCCAGGGCCAGAAGATACCGGCTGTTCAGCGCCGGTACGCTGGCCGCCGCAATGGTATTCAGAAGGGAGCAGAGCAAAAGTCCGGAGAGGAGCGCCGGGAAACCGCCTTTCCTCCGCCGGAGCATCCAGAGGACCGGCCACAGAAGGCTCATGGTCGGGAACAGGATGTTCCCCCCAAACATGAGCTGCACGGGCAGCGTAAAGCGGCTGTCCCAGTAGAACAGAACCTTCTGCACCCCGGTCACACACATCCAGACCGAGAACACTTCAAAGAAAATCGCAAGCACCCAGATCCAGCGGCTTTTGCGAAGTTCCGGCCCGTTTTCACGGTCCGCCGTGAACATGTCGATGATCTTCATTTTCCGGATGGCCCGGGTGTTGGAGAGGCCCACCACCAGGAAACTGAGAATGAAGAATCCAGCCGTCAGCAGCACGGTGTCAGGGAACAGCGTCCAGGTGATCTCATACTGCTTTCCATAGGAGGTGAGCAGCAGCGCCGTGATGAACTGGGAGCAGAACACCCCCAGAAAGATGCCGGCGGCAATGGACACCAGCCCCATGAGGAAGGTTTCCGCGAAGAAGAGCCGGCCGATGGTTCGCTGCTCCATCCCCATGACGGACTGGAGGGCAAACTCCCGCTGTTTCCGGCGGAGCATATAGTGGTTGACGAAGCGGATCAGAAACAGCAGGATCAGAGTAACAGCGCAGATGGCCAGCTTCATGCCGTCGCTGAGCATGGTGAAGTCATACTCCGTCCCAATATCCGGCACGTAGTAGCTGCTGGAGATAGAGAGGAAGGAGTAGAACAGGGTGACACAGACGGTCATGGTCAGTAGGTAGACCAGGTAGTCCTGGATCGACCGCCGGGCGTTTCGGAGGACGAGCTTAGCATACATGGCTCTCCCCTCCTCCCAGCAGGGTCAGGACATGCAGGATCTTCTCAAAGAAGGCGCTCCGGCTGTCGCTGCCCCTATTCAATTCCGTGAAAATCTTCCCGTCCTGCAGGAACAGGATCCGACTGGCGTAACTGGCGGTGAAGGCATCGTGGGTCACCATGAGGATGGTGGCGCCCAGCTGCTCGTTGATGCTCTGGATGGTGGACAGGAGCATCTGCGCCGAGTGGCTGTCCAGCGCACCGGTAGGCTCGTCGCAAAGCAGAATATCGGGATTTTTGATTATCGCTCTGCCTATTGCCGTTCTCTGCTGCTGACCACCCGAAAGCTGATTGGGCAATTTGTGCCGATGCTCGTAAAGACCGAGCGTTTTCAGTATTTCATCCGTGTCAAGCGGATTGTCGCTCAGATATGCGCCTATTTCAACATTCTCCTTGATGTTGAGGTTGGGTATAAGATTGTATTGCTGGAAGATATATCCGAGGTGCTTCCTGCGGTACAGCGTCAGCCTTTTCTCGTTCATATCTGCGGTTTTTTCGCCGTTTATGGCAATATATCCGCTGTCGGCACTGTCGATACCTCCTATGATATTCAGAAGGGTGGACTTGCCCGAGCCGGACGGACCGAGCAGTACGCATATTTCTCCTTTTTCGATTTCGGCATCAATTCCGTTCAGCACTTCAACACGGCTGTCGCCCTCACCGAAGTGCTTTCTTATCTCTTTGACAGTAAGAAACATTTTACATTTTTCCTTTCATATTGCTCCGTTCACACAGATTGTACAGCACTGCTTAATTAGCGATAACTAACCATATTATATATTACTAACTTAATTAGCTACAACTAACTCAAGTGCTCCACAACCGTCTTTTTCACGAATATCTCCAAAAACTATTTTATCACAATAAAACCGTGTAGTCAACAAGTCAGATGCTTAAATATTAACGATTTTCAGTTTTCATTTACTTGCGTTTTTGGATATATAGTAGAAAAACAGTTGTGTAAACGTTTTAATCTTTTATGCGGGAATTTGATAAACGGACATTTTTATTTCTCGCTGTTTAAGTCTGCTATAAATATACACTCTGCAGCGGCTGTAAAGTCGGGAGGTGTTTTTAATTTGA
>ENA-ORNG01001299-ORNG01001299.1-human-gut-metagenome-genome-assembly--contig:-NODE-1299-length-18511-cov-3.322009_pt1 | contig 18511 bp, 13 predicted proteins | sample MGYA00242113_ERZ509018 | MGnify/ENA primary metagenome ERZ509018 (study PRJEB26280, sample SAMEA2338711) | human gut metagenome | biome: human gut; feature: human-associated habitat; material: faeces... | reverse complement strand
TACATGCTGGGCGACTACGTCCCTGACAAGGACGCCGTCACCGCCGCCCTGGCCCTCACCGAGATGGCCGCCTGGTACGCCGGGCAGGGCATGACCCTGTACGACGCCCTGCTGGCCTGCTATGAGAAGTACGGCTACTACGGGGAAAAGACCCTGAACCTGGTGATGCCCGGCCTGGACGGCCTGAAGAAGATGGCCCAGCTGATGGCCGACCTGCGGGAGAAGCCCCCGGTGGAGATCGCCGGCGTGGGCGTGCTCCAGCAGAAGGACTATCAGGACGGAAGCGTGGTCAACGTGGGCGACGGCGCAAAGAGCACCATGGAGCTGTCCGGCTCCAACGTGCTGCGCTATGAGATGGCCGACGGCACCAGCCTCATCGTCCGGCCCTCCGGCACCGAGCCCAAGGTCAAGGTCTACATCCTGGCCAACGACACCTCCAAGGAGGGGTGCGACGCCAAGGTCGCCAAGTATGCGGCCTGGGCCGAGACCCTGAAGGGCTGATTTCCGCCTCCGCGTTTTGATGTACCGCAAAATCCCTCCCGCCCAACCGGGCCGGGAGGGATTTTTTATGGCAAATTATACGGAACATTATCAGCTCCACCAGTGGGAGCCCACGGATGACTTTCTGCGCACCGACTTCAACACCGATTTCGCAAAGATCGACGCGGCGCTGGGGGAGAAGGCCGAGACAGAAGAACTCGTAGAGGTCCGAAACTTGGCAGAGAGCAAGTGCCGGGCGGTGGTCGGAAGTTACACCGGAAACGGAGCTGCAAGGCAGACAGTCAATCTGGGGTTCCGGCCCAAGGTGGTGGTGGTAGATGACACCAGTTCCTATTCGTCGGGATGTGAGCTGGGGCTGGACGGTATCGACGAGCGGAGTGTCACGGTGGTGAACGTGGGCTTTCAGGTGGATGCCGCTCCCCAGGATCTGACCGAGTCCGGCACATTATATCGCTACTACGCCATCGGTTAGGACGAAAAGTCTCCGTAGCCTATCGAGGAAACAGCAAAAAATTGGTGCCGGGCATTTTGCCCGGCACCAATTTGATTGTGCTTCTTAGAAGGTAACTTCGGAGATGTCGCAGATGATAGTGGCGTCGCCAGCCTTCCACTGGAAGGTATACTGGCTGTTGCCGGAAGTGGCATGCTTCAGAGTGTAGATGCCATCCTTTCCACCGACAGTGCCTTCGACCACACAGCTCACAGCCTCTTTACCGTTGACATTCAGGCCGATAAAGCCGACCTTCTCAACTGCGGTAAAGCCGAATCCACCATTAATGATGGCATTCTTGAGGCTGTCCGCATCAGTGATGTCAGTGAAATACTGGTGATTCAGGCCAGCAAGCACATCATCGTTCAGGTCATCCAGAACATTGTTCAGTCTTCCGGAGATGTAGATGGTGTCATCGGGTCCCACGGCCTGGGTCAGGCCGGGAGTAGGCAGGTAGCCCCAGTTTTCGAAACCGTCGTTATATCCGGCGAACCAATCCAGAAAACCATCCTGGTTGATAGGCTGAGCAGTAATCTCAGTCTCGGGATTCGGGATATTAAAGTCGGTGCTGATGGAGCCATCCTTTGCAGTCACGCCGGTAATCTTGCCACCCTTGATGGTGACATCGACATCAGTATAGCCCTGATCCTCCAGCTCCGCCACGATGGCATCGGCCACGTCGGCCACATCGGCGTCAGCGCCGTTCACGATAGTGATGTTGCCCTTGCGGTCAACCACGACGGACAGCTCGGTATCCTGAGGACGGCCGGGACGGGTGTTGCCGGTGGGATCCTCAGTCAGGTAGGTCTTGATGATGAAGGCGGCCTTCACGACGGCGGAGTCGTCATCATACACCACGAAGCCGTACTGGCCGTCCTCGAAGGTGGTGTTGGTGGCGGAGGTATCGTCGATGTCGGTGTTCTCCACATCGTAGATCAGATCGTCGTTCTTGTTAGCCAGACGCTTGGGGTTGCTCAGGGCGCTCATGTCGAGCCACTCGTTATCCTTGCCCTCGTTCTTGATGGCATTGTTTACGGTCTGGTAAACGTTGACGTAGCGGCTGCTGGTGACCTTCACATAGCCCTCAGCCACGTTGGTGGCATTACCGAAGGAGGCGATGCCCTTGGAGTTGACATCCATGGTGTACACGAGGCCGTCGGTGCCCTTCAGATCAGCGCGCAGGTTGTCCTCGGACTTGACCTCTTCCATGGTGCCATCCTCGTGGATGACGGTGTAGTAATAGTAGTCGTTGTACACGTTGAACTCGGGCATGACGAAGACATAGTCATCATCGCCGAACTTGGCCTGATCGGTGTACAGGACAATCACGTTGGCAACGTCGCTCTTGTACAGGTCAACAATAGAAACCTTAACATTCACGCCGTCAATCTTGTTGCCAGTCTTGCCATCCTTGTCGATCAGCTTGGCCATGTTGTCGTAGCCCACGGCCACGGAGCCGTCCTTGCCGTTGAAGTAGTACACGACGGTGTCGGCGTCGATGCCGAAGGTACCGGCGGGATCACCCACGCCAGTAGCGGTGGTCACGATCTCCACATCGCCCTTGGACAGATCGTTAGCCAGCATCTCGTGGCCTTTCTGGAAGAAGTTACCGTAATTGTACTCAGTCTTGCTACCATCAACCAGAGCGCCCACGGTCAGGTCGGGCAGGCTGATGGTCATCTCGTCGTCCTCATTGAGGCTGTAAGCGACCAGGTTACCGGCAGCAGCGCCAGCGGGCTTATAGGAATTCTTCCAGTCATTGCTGCCCAGGAAGTCCTTCAGGTCCTGGGTAGCCTTAGCGGTGCTCTCGCCGTCGTCCTTGAAGTTCTTCACGGAGGCGTCCCAGTTCAGCATATAGCGGGCCTCGGTACCGTCGGGCAGGAGAACCTTGAGCTCACCCTCAGTGGTCAGCAGGTTGGTGGAGAACGCGGAGTCCAGGATCAGGGCGTAGTTCTTGGGCGCACCCTCAACCTCCTCGAAGGCGATCACGTTGCCGTAGTCGTCCAGGTAGAAGTTGTACTGGGTGTCGAACTGCACGCCGCCGTCCTTCTCGCACTTCTCGACGTCGAACTTCACGACCTCGGAACGGGCGCTGGTATCCAGGCCGTCCTCGTAGTAGCGGTCGCCGTCAACGGTCATGTACTTCTCGGTGCCCTTGACGTTGTAGTGCTCCATCTCGCCGGTGACAACATCGGGCTTCTCCAGATAGGTGCGGCCGCCGTACTGCACGTACAGGACCACGTCGTCCTTGGCCATGTCCTCATAGCCCACAACATCCTTGTTGTCCAGGGTGCCCAGGGTGCGGACGGTCACGGTCTCCTTGCGGTCGTTCACGGAGGTGATGTCGGCCAGGGTCTTCTCCACGGAGAGGACGTAATCGACCTCGCCGTCACCGTTGTTGTCGATGATGGTCAGGGTGGCGCCCTTCACGTTGGCATAGTCCTCGCCGTACTTCTCGGTGGTGTTGGGGATGTAGCGGCCGGCATTGTAGTTCCAGAAGTACTCGGCATCCTTGTCGGTCAGACCGTTCTGGCCCAGCAGCTTGTCATAGTCCACCTGGGGATCCTTGGCGCCCTCATACAGGACGGCCTCGCCGGTGGTGACCACGGTGTTGATGTCGGAGACCACGGGGTCGCCGTACACGGTGGAGTCAGCCAGGATGGTGGCCTTCTTCACATACATGTCCACGGTCTTGCCCAGCATGTCAACGGGAGTGCTCACGTTGAAGGTCTGGGACTTCAGGTTGGCCTCGTCGTTGCCCACAGCGGTGTTGGTGGTGGTGGACAGGATACCATCGGGATTGTAGATGGTGGTCTTGCCCTCCTTCAGGGCGGCATCACCGTTGTCGCTGTTCAGGGTGGCCCACTCGTTGGCGACCACAACGCCCTGCACGCGGATCACGCCGTATCTGTCGGACAGGATGGTGCGGTGATCGCTGTAGGCGATGGGGTAGTTGTTGGTGGTGTAGCTCTGGATCATCTCAACGTCCAGGGCGTTGTAGATCAGCAGAGCGGCGTCGTCACGGTTCAGGGGGGCAGTCAGATCCTTGGTGAAGTTGCGGAAGATGCCCACGGAGTCAGCGCGGACGGACACGTTCAGGGCCCAGTCAGCACCAGTGAAGCCCTCGATCGCGGGGTCGTAGCCCACGGCCACCAGCAGCATCTTGGCGGCCTCCAGGGCGGTCACAGTAGCGCTGGGGTCGAAAGTGCCGTTGCCGCGGCCGGCGATGATGCCGGTGGTGTAGCAGTAGTTGATGTGGCCCTTGGCCCAGTTGGTGCCGATGTCGGTCAGGCCGGAGTCGACACTCTGGTACAGAGCGCTGTTGTCCACGCCCTTGTTCATGATGACGGAGAGCATCTTCGCCATCTGAGCGCGGTCAACATTTTCGGTGGGTGCATAGGAGCCGTCGGGCTTGCCCTCGATGATGCCGAGGGAAACCAGCATGGAAACGGCATCCTTGTTTACAATCTCGTCCTTATCGGTGAGATTGTTGTAGCTCGCAGCGGAGGCGGAGACGACCATCATGCCAACCAGCATGATCATGGCAATCATCATGGACAAGAGCTTTCGCAGTTTTCTCATCTGAGTTACCCCTTTCTGTCATGTCAATCGAATCAAATTTCAGTGCGCTTTTCGGCCGGAGCTCCTCTATCCCCCCTTTTCCAGCTCCCTCCTGCCGATGGTCGATGACGATACACATTCTTTGCGACAGTTTAATAACACATCGCAAATAATAGACCAAAGAGTTAAATGGAATACCGTGACCGCCCTGCCATCCCTGCCGGCAGCCCCACGCAGGTCTGTGACGTTTAAATTGCCAGTCTTTTTCGTCTTCCTCCCCGCTTTAAAACCAAGTTATTTTCTCATTGCAAATAACTTGAGAAATAACATTTTCTTCCCCAATCAAGGATTCCTGTGACGCCCGGCGTCCTCCTGCGTCACGACGCTTTCCGTCGCGACACAGGCAAAGGATCCTCCGATTTCAAATCGTTTTCTTTCATAATCCCCCTCTTTTTCCACGGATGTATCCGCATGTCATACCGGCGGGAAAACCGCGTCAGATCATATCCTTGATCTGGCTATAGCTCATCGTGTGATGCAGCACGCTGGCGCATCCGCCGAGTATGCCTGCCGTTTTTCCCAGCTCAGAGCGCTCAATGTGTATGGGGTTCGGCGTTTTTCCTTTGAGCATGCGGCGGATTTCCGGCAAGCATGCCTTTGCGCTCTCCATGACGCCTCCGCCAAGCACAATCACTTCCGGATCCAGAAGCGTTGAAATCGCCACGAGCACCATCGCCAGCCGGTTCTGAAAATCATCAATCAGTTCCACCGCCCACGGCACCCGTTCCTGCGCATACTGAAACAACATTAGAGGGGAAATCGTTTCGCCATCCCGCGCAAACCGCGTCGCGCTGCTCTGCAAGCCATAACCGGACAGGCGCGTTTCCAAGGCGCCGTATTGAGGATATTCACGCTTGAGCTCATCCCTGCTGAAGATCAGATAACCCAATTCACCTGCGCCGTGGTGCGCTCCGCGAAAAATGCAGCGATCCTGCACAATGCCCATGCCCAGCAGCGTGCCGATGTGAATGTAGACCAGATTGGATACATTCTGCTCACAGCCAAACCAGGATTCTCCCAGGGCTTCCAGGTTTACATCGTTCTCAACCAGAACCGGGCAGTCAAAATAGGGAGAAAGCCGCTCTGCCAGGCAGATATTGTCCAGCCCGACCGCCGCCATGACTTTATCGCCGTTGAGCACGATTCCAGGCACACCGATCGAGATGCCCCTGATGATTTTCCCCTTGGCATGGGCAACCATGTCGTTTGCAAGCGAACAGATCAGTTCCACACAGTCCTCGCCCTTTTTGTGATGATCCTTGAGCACATGGCTCTCAAGAATCTGCCCTGTGATGGAGCACAGGGCAGCCATCGCCTTTTGCCCGCCCACCACGATGGACACGACGACATTGAGCTGGGCGTCCAGTTCGATCAGGGGGCGGCGGCGCCCGCCGCTGAATTCATACTCGCCCTGCAGGCAGATCAGCCGCTCTTCCATCAATTCATCCGTAATGCGCACAACGCTTGAAAGGCTTAATCCGAGGTCTTTGGCAATCGCGGTGCGGGAAACTTTTCCCCGAAGCCGCATGTATTCCAGAATGCAGGTGCGGTTGATGTCGCGCATTTCTCTTGAAATCACTGGACGCATATCGTTCTTCTCCTCTCCATTTCATAAAGGAGCTGCGGCCCCGCGCGTCATTTCCCGCAAGATGCGGCACAACCTTCCCGCCTCCTGCTTGCCGTTTCATCGCAAAGAGGCCTCCGTTTTTTCTTTTGCACCGCGCCCGCCCGACGGGCATCCTGCATTTCTATGCGCATGGTTTTCCGGTATCAACACCTTTTCTTTGTTATATCATATGCCATTCCGCTTGTCAATCACTGCCCGCGCGGCAGATGCAGCCCAGCGCCCTTTTGCCGGGACAGCCGTGCCGTCTGCCGTCCGCCTGCAGCCATCTTTGGAAGGCTCGTTTCCGCAGCCCCTCATACGCCCACAAGCTGCATGCCGCTGTGCCGGGCCGCCAGATACACCGCACCCCACTCCGCCTCACGGCTCAGGGGCGCGGAAATCCACAGGGGAAAGGCCCGCTGCACCTCCTGTGTCACTTGATCCATCAGCCAGGGCGTGCGCGTGAGCATGGAACCCGAAAAGACAAGCGGATATCTGGCGTCCCCCATATGCAGGCGGTGTCCCAGCGCAAGCGCCAGGGCGGAAAGATGCTGGGCTGCGCTGGTCATGATATGCTTTGCCATGCAGTCGCCTTCCTCAAAAGCAAAAACAACGCACAGCGCAAGCCTCGCCATTTCCGCTTTGTTGCTCTGATATACGAAATCGACCAGCTGATCCATCTCATGGATCCCTAGCGCTGAGCTGATTCGTTCAAACATCTTGTTTGGGACGCCCGTCCGGTCGTACTCGCGAAGGATCGCTTGAATCGCCTTCCGGCTGATCCAGTAGGCCGATCCCTCATCGCCCAGCAGATAACCGTACCCGCCTACGCGGCAATCCCGTCCCTCTCGGTTGACGGCATAGCCGATGGATCCGGTTCCGCTGATGAGCAGCACACCCGGCTCGCCCTTTGTCTCTGCCGCCAGGGCGATTTCGGCGTCGTTCACAATCAGCGTTGGGCACGGAAAATGCAGCTGCTTGACGATTTCATTGACCTCCATCCGGGATTTTTCCGTGTCCACTCCCGCCGTTCCCAGGCAGACCCCCTGGCAATCCTCCAGCGAACAGCCGCTTTCCATCAGGAACTGATCGATGATTTCTTTGAGATTCGTCAATACGCACTGCACGGAATTGCTTTCCACGTTTGTGCTCTTTCCCACGCAGTGCCCCAGCACCGTCCCGTCTGAACCGCAGGCCAGCAATCTGGAATTGGTGCCACCGCCGTCGATGCCGATCAGATATTTCAAACTCATCATCCTCTGCTATTTTCTGCGATTGCCTTCAATCCCGCGTTCTGCATGGCCCGCGACGCCTCTTCCGCCCGCCGCCGCTCCTGCAGCCAGCTTTCCCGGCTCGCCTTGCGTTGCTCCTCTTTGGCAAACATGGTGGCCATCGCCTGAGGGCCGCATCCTCCCGGCACATTGCGGATGGCGACAAAATGCTCCGGCTGTAAACACCGCATAAGCGTTTCAAACGGCGTGTTCAGCGTTTTTCCGGTTACATCCGCATAGATCTGCCGCATTTCCTCTTCTTTCAGGCTTGTCAGCCCTCTTCCCTGATCCGAGAGCGTGCGCGCCACTCTGGCAGCCACGCCATGCGCCTTCCGGAAAGGAATGGCTTCCTCACGCACAAGCGTATCCGCCAGCTCGGTGACGGCCGCAAATCCATTGCGCGCGCGTTCAAGGAGCACATCCCGGTTGACGCTCAGCGTGCCCATGACATTCCCCCAAAGGGTGTAGCACTTCTTCAGCGTGTCGCATGCGTTCCACAAAAACGGCTGCGCATCATCCTCCGTATCGACAATATCCCCATACGGCGTATTATGCAGCATATTCAGCAGGGTGGCGCATTCTCCGCCCACGGAAGAAAGCAAGCTTCGCAAATGCTCAATCGAAACCGGGTTGCGTTTCTGCGGCATGATCGAGCTGATCTGGACGTAGGGATCCGCCGCGCGAATGCCGTTGTATTCCTGCCCGGCCCAGAGCATCAGATCCTGCACGATGCGCCCCGCGTCAATGGCGCACAACTGCAGCGCGGCAGCCGCCTCCCCCAAGTAATCGCCGCCGCCAATAGCGTCGTAGCTGTTGAGAATATACCCATCAAAGCCCAGCAGCTCAGCCATTCTGGCCCGGTCGATGGGGAAGCCGGTTGTTGTGATGGCGCAGGCCCCCATTGCGCTGCGGTTCACCGTGGCATACGCATGGCGCAGGCGGCCAAAATCCCGATCCAGGATCTGGCATGCAGCCAGCAAATAGTGTCCCAGCGTGCTGATCTGGGCCTGCTGGGTGTGCGTGATGGCCACCATGATCGTCTTTTCGTGCTCCCTGGCCAGAATATTCATCTTGGTGATAAAACCGTCGAGCGCCTCCATCACCCCCGCCAGCCGGCGGCGCAGAACCATTCGATACATCGTCACGCCCATGTCATTGCGGCTGCGCGCCAGATGCAGGCTTCCAGCCGGGTCGCCGCAAAGCTCCAGCAGCTTTCCTTCCACCTCAAAAAACAGATCCTCGTACTGTCCCGTGTACTCGCCATGCTCCAGAGCATGAAGGTCGATCTGGCGCAGCCCCTTTTCGATGCAGGCTGCCTCCTGCCGGGTGAGCAGCTCCCGCTCGCGCAGCATGATCAGCTGAGCGCGGTTGACTTCCATCATGGCGTCCAGCAGATTCTGCTTGGCGTGATCATACGCCGGCTTGAGCACCAGCGCCGTAAAAGCCCTGGACGGGAATTTTTCCCCATCCTGCTGCCGAATCTGCTCTCTGAGTGTGTCAAACGCTTCCATCTTCAATTTCCCCCTTCTTGACGGGTAAAGTGCAGCCACTGCGCCACCACCTGATCCAGCGCGGCACAGGCAGCTTGCAGCGCCTTTTCCCCCAGCTGGGTGTTTGCCGCAGATATCTGGCCGCCGTATCGCCGGAATTCAGCGGGTTGGCCCTCCACGTGCACGTGCCTTCCCGGAAATTTACAGCTGTTTAAATCATATTGACTCTCTCCGGTTGCCTGCTGGCCCAGTGCTGCCCACGCGCAGGACAATTCATACGGTCCTCCGTGTCCCCTGCCTCCGCCGGGGAAGAGCGCCTGCGTCTCCTCCAGGGAGAGCAGCTCCCACCAATTCACCACCAGGGTGTGGGATTGCCCGGCAATCGCTTCCGCCGCCGCGCGCGCCATGGACATGTTGCCGTCATGCGCGTTGAGCAGCAGCACCCTTGAAAACCCTGCCGCGTAAATCCCCTCCAGAACATCGATCAGATAGCTGAGCATGGTAGGCGGCTTGATGGAAATGGTCGGCGCCCCCTGGGTCTTGCGCGGGCAGGTGGTATAATACACCGGTGGATACGCCATGCATCGGTAGGTCTTCTCCGCATATTTCGCAATGGCCGTGACAATGGCCGGATCCGTGCCCAGCGGCGCCATCGGGCCATGATACTCAAAACTGGCCAGAGGCAGCAGGGCAAAATCGCAGCCTGCAACCGCCTCATCCCAGTCTCTTCCCCAGATCGATATGCCATCCATGTCGGTTTTCCTCCTGTCACATCGGCGATGTATTGGTATCGCCTTTTATCTTTTCAGAAATCAGAAGCAGCACCGCCACCAGCACAATCTGCAGCGTGCCGTATGCACAGGCCGTTCCAAAGCGGAACGAATACATCTGATTGTTGATGGCCACGGAAATGGGCATGCTCGAGGGCGTATACAGCAGGATAGACGCCACGAATTCACCAATTCCCTGAACGAATCCAAGAATGGCGCCCGAGGCAATGCCTCCTGCCACCATGGGCAAAACGATCTTTCCAAACGTATACAGCCATCCCGCTCCCAATCCCCGCGCGGCCTCTTCGCATGATCCATCCGTCTGCGCAAAGGCGGCGTACGTGGAGCGATACACCAGCGGCAGATGGCGCACAAAGTACGCAACCGGCAGGATCACAAACGTGCCCACCCAAACCTGGCCGAAGCTGAAAACCGTCGGCACATTGAAGGCCGCAATCAGGCTGATGCCCACCACCGTTCCCGGAAGCGACCAAGGAAGCATGATGAGCTTATCCACCATCCCGCGCCCACGGAATTTGCGCCGGCTGATAAAGTAGGCGGAAATCACGCCGAAGATCACGTTGCCCACGGTTGCAGCCGCAGACATGACCAGGCTGTTGCGAATGGGGGCAAGAATCTTCGGGTTTGAAAACAGCTCAATGTAATGATCGACCGTATACACCGGCGGCAGCACCTGCGTGGTCCACTTTCCGTTGGCTGAAAACGAGATGAGAATGATGGTGAGGATGGGGAGCATGAGAAACAGCACCGCCGCAAAGGAGGCCACCATGGCCGCGGCCCTTGCCGCCCTGCTTTTGACTTCCCTGCGGTGAACCGCCGTCCCCTTGCTCACGCTTGCATAGCTCCTTCTTCCTTCGTAGATGCGCATGATCACCAGGAAGAAAATAGAGATCAGCGCCAGGATGGTGGACTGGCAGGAGGCCATGGCCAGATCGCCGTTGGTGCGGGAGATGACGATCTGCATGGTCAGGGTACGATCCACACCGTAAATCAGAGGCGCGGTATACGACGCCATGGAGATCATGAAAACCAGCATGCTTGCCGCGACAATCGAAGGCGTGAGCATCGGCAGACGAACTTTCCAGAAGACCTGCCACCGGTTGCAGCCCAGGCCGTTGGCCGCCTCCTCCAACGAGGTATCCACATTCCTGAGCGCCGCCGACACAGGAAGATAAAAGTACGTATACATGGTAAACGTGTGCATCATCAATACGCCGGCCATTCCATCCAGATGAAAGGGCACCTGCGCCAGGCCGAAGATTTCCTTCAGGCCACGCGGAATGATCCCGCTCTCTCCATACAGAAAATCGAAGGAAAACGCGCCGATCAGCGACGGCAGCGCCATGGGAATGACGGCAAACGCCTTCAGCATCCGCCTGCCGGGAAACTCAAAGCTCTCCAGCAGAAAGGCCATCGCCACCCCCACGATGCCACAGGTGATCACGCTCAGCACGCTGATGTAAATGCTGTTCCACGTTGCCTCCAGGTTCGTCATGCTTGAAGTGTTAAAAAACCTTCGATATAAATCCAGTGAAAACCGTCCGTCCACAAAAAATCCATCTTTGAAGATGCTGATCAGCGGATAGACGACGTAACCCAGCAGCACGAAGAACACGGGAAGCAGGGCGACATAGGTGAACCAGGAGCGCGAAAAAATGGGCGGCTTGCGAATCCCCTGTCCGTTTGCATGCAGGCTCCTCATTTTTCCTTCTCCCCTTTCAGGAAATACACGCGCTCCACCGGCACATGAACGCTGTAGGACTTGCCAATGCTCGCCGGATCGGGCACGTGGTTGACAAACGTGGCCTTTAAGATGCATCCCGCCATGCCCAGCAGGTAGTTGGCGCTCATTCCGGTAAACTCGCAGTGGATGACCTCGCCCCTGAGCAAATTGTCTTTATGTTCCATCGCCGGCTCAATGCACTCCGGCCTGAGCGCCACACAGATCTCAGCGCCCTGCTGAAAGGGCACATCGCTCGCGCTGTGTTTCTTCAGGCCGGTAAGCAGGCTTCCTTCCCTCAGCCGCACCGTGCAGTATTCGCCTTCGGCTTTCTCAACCACCGCGGGAAGCACCGTGTGCTTGCCGATGAATTCCGCGACAAACCGGTTATCCGGCCTGTAATACACTTCATAAGGCGTGCCCAGCTGCTGTGTGACGCCCTCCTTCATGATCAAAATCCGATCAGAGACCGCCATTGCCTCTGCCTGATCGTGTGTGACGTAGATCGTGGTGATCCCCAGTTCCCTTTGCAGGCGCTTGATCTCCGAGCGCGTGTCATCGCGCAGCTTGGCATCCAGGTTGGACAGCGGCTCATCCAGCAGAAGGATCGTCGGCTCAATCACCAGCGCCCTGGCAAGCGCCACACGCTGCTGCTGTCCGCCGGAAATCTCCTGCACCTTGCGCTTCTCATATCCGGCCAGATGCACTTTTTCCAGCGCTGCGGCTACCCGTTTGCGCTGTTCGTCCTTGGGGATCTTACGGGTCTTGAGCCCAAAGGCGACATTCTCCCCAATGGTCAGATGCGGAAATAGCGCATAATTCTGAAACACCATGCCTATATCTCGCTTGTCGGGAGAAAGCGTTGTGACATCCCAATCATCAAAGCGAATTTGGCCGCCGGAAGGAAAACTGAATCCGGCGATCATGCGCAGCGTCGTGGTTTTTCCACAGCCCGACGGCCCCAACAGCGTGAAGAACTCTCCCGATCGAATGTGGAAATCCGCATCCGCCACGGCCGTGAATTTTCCGAATGTTTTCCTGACATGGTTTAAAATCACATCTGCCATTTCCGTATTCTCTCCTCAGCCCAGTCGTCAAAAGAATGCGGCGGGCGGAAATGCCGCCCGCCATCGGTCCATTCAGTTCTTCCCCTTGATGTTTTCATCCCAATAGGTCATCCATTCCATTTCCTTCTCTGCCACCACCGACCAGTCGATGTCCATGGCTTTGAGCTCGAGATCCTGAATCCACTGCGGGAGCTGATCTTCAGGAATGTCGCCCTGTGCGGGAATCTGATACATGTTCTGCGCAAGCGCCAGCTTGATTTCCGGGGTGAAGAGGAACTCGTAGAAGGCTTTTGCCCCCTCCATGTTCTTGGCTCCCTTGACGATACCCACCGCGTCCACCAGGATCGGGGCGCCGGTTTCCGGAATGACATAATCGAAGGGCTGCTCATTGACCAGTTTCTGGATCATGATGTCCTGAAGGTTCCACAGGGACAGGGTGCCCTCCTGACGCGCCAGCTTCAGATACAGATCCGTCGGATTTTGCGCATATTCTTTGGTATTCTTATCAAGGCCGGCCAGCCACTCATAGCCCTTCGTGGGATCCTCACCGCCTTGCGCGTAGATCATGCAGCAATAGATGGTGCGCATCGTTCCCGATGCCATGACATCGCGGATAATGATCTGGTCGGCATATTTTTCATCCAGCAGGTCATCCCATTCGGTGGGCACATCCTCCGGCGCAAGCGCGTCCGAATTATACATGATCACTTCCGGCAGCAGGATTTCGCCATACCACAGGTTGTCGGGATCCCTATACTGCTCGGGGAACGAGTCGGCAAAAGACGGCACATAGGCTTCCAACAGGCCCTCTTTAGCGGCCATCTTAAAGGCGGCTTCCGTTCCGCCCCACAGGAAGTCCGCCTGCGGATTGGCCTGCTCGCCGCGCACACGCTCCAAGATTTCCTGAGCGCCCATATTCAGCACTTCCAGATCATACTGCGGATACGCTTCTTCAAAAAGCGGTTCCACATACTCGATCACGTTCATGTCGCGCGCCGTATACACCGTGACCGTGGTCTTTTCCTCCGCCGAGGCCGTCATGATGCCTCCCAGCATCATGGACAGGGCCAGACAACCCGTGAATAGTTTTCTTGCGTTCGGTTTCATGGTTCTTCCTCCTATCAATTTATCTTTTCACACAATGGATTCTCCTCCCATTGTGCAAAGAAACGCCATGGGACGCCCCTGCCCTCCCTGCCAAACATTCGCAGAGGGGGGGATTCGGGCACAAGCCGGATATCGTTCCTTAAAAATCAAATGCGTTCCGCTTTTCGATCTCCGCAATTATTTTCACATCGCAAATAATTGTCGAAAAAAAGAGGATGGGCTTCCAGTTCTTGACTCTTGACATCGGCCCCGCTTTCCTTCCTCACAGGCATTTCTTCCCCATGATTGCGGGAATCTTTTCTCCCCCCTTCGTGGGAGAGAAAAGCGCGATCCGGGCCTTCTTTCCTTTCTTGAAAAGTTATTTGCGACCTGAAAGTTAATACACCTATTTTATAGCACACTCCCATTCCCTTGTCAATACCCATAAAAATATTTCTTTGAATTTTTACGTTTTCTCTCCCACATCCAATCCTTCGCGCCGAGATCCATTCATTTTACGGAATCATCCGAAAACAGCATGCCTTTTAGCGCCCGTATGCCGGAAAACGCTCGTGCTCTCACGAAAAAACGGACCGGTCCAATGGCCGGCCCGTCTGCACGCTCAGGGCGCCTGAAGGCTTCCGTCCGCGTTTCGGGTCTGTGTCCAAAGCGTAACGCTGTTTTCACAGGGGTATTTGGCGGCCTCCCTTTCGTCCAGCTCCACCCCCAATCCTGGCCTCTCGCTGGCATAGACGTAACCGTCGTTGCCATATTCGGGCATTCCAGGAAACACATCCAGCAGGGCGCCCTGTGGTCCTTTGATCTCCTGAAGGATCGAGTTGGGCGGCTTTATCCCGCTCCACTCCTGGATGCCCAGGTTTTGTGCAGCAAGATCGATATGGATATTCGCCGCATGGGCGATCGGGCTCATGTCGCCGGGACCGTGCCAGCAGATTCTCACGCCATACTGCTCACAATACAGCTGAAGCTTTCTGGCCGGCGTTATGCCGCCGATCTGGCTGATATGCACACGCATGTAATCGATTGTGCGCTTTTCCACCAACTTCTGATACTCCGCCGGGTTGTTGAACAGCTCTCCCTGACTGAGCGGCACCGTGCTCCTCTCCCTGATCTTTTCCAGCCAGCCGATGTGCTCAAGAGGCACGACATCTTCCATAAAAAACAGTTTGTAAGGCTCCATTTCCTTGACGAATCCCATCGCCTGGGTCGGGTGGATTCGCTCATGCACATCATGGATCAGATCGATGTCAAATCCTTCGCGCTGCCGAATTCCTTCAAAGAGCTTGACGGTATCACGCATATAGGCGCCGCTGTCCAGATAAATGCCCGGCCACGCGCCTCGGGCCGTCCAGGCAGGTGCGCGGCCAAACCCGGTTCCGCCATATCCGCCGCGCTGGCAACGGATGTAGCGAACCCCTGCCTCGCGGTATCGCTCAATGCCTTCGCAGATTTCATCCAGATCGGCGCCATCCACATGGCGATATATCGGTACGCCTGCGCGCACCTTCCCGCCAAACAGATCGTATACCGGCATGCCGGCCATCTTCCCCTTGATGTCCCAAAGCGCCATATCGATGCCGGAAATCGCGTTGTTGACGATGGGGCCGCACCGCCAGTAGGCATTCTGATGCATCAGCTGCCAAAGCTCTGTGATGTTTCGCACATCCTGCCCTTCAAGCAGCGGGGCCAGATAGGTTTCAATCAGATGCCTGACGGTCAGATGGCGATAGGAAAACGTTGCGCATCCCAGCCCGTAAAGCCCGGGCTCACTGGTTTCAACCTTGACGACAACCAGATTGATGCCCTCCGGCGCCGTGCAGATCACCCTGATGTTTCGAATGACAACGGCCATGGTATTCTCCCTTCTCGCATCCGGCTCCATGGAAAGCGAGCCGTTTGCCTGATGAACCGACGGCATGCGTCCGCCGACCGGGCCGCATGCCGTCGATTGGTTTGAGTGAAAAGCGGGCTTATACGCCGGGCCCCATCAAAAGATTGGGCAGCGTCATGCTGATGGCGGGGATATACGTCACCAGTATCAGGGCGATGACCATGGCGACATAGAAGGGCAGCAGCGCTTTTGTGACCTTCTCAATGGAGATATGGCCGACGGCGCAGCCGGCGAACAGCGTTGTTCCAACAGGCGGCGTAAGCGAGCCGATTGCCAGATTCATCATGACAATGATGCCAAACTGCACAGGGCTGATGCCGAAATCCGTTGCAACCGGCAGCAGGATCGGCGTCACAATCAGAATAAGGGGCGCCACATCCATAAAGCAGCCCAGAATCAGCAGCAGCACATTGATCAGCATGAGCAGGACGTATTTGTTGGAAGAGACGGCATAAAGCAGGCTGGCGATCTTCGCGGGAATCTGCATGTAGCTCATCAGAAAGCAGAACGCATTTGCGGCGGCGATGATGCTCAAAATCATCGCCAGCGTCCCCAGGGAACGCTTGAGAATCGGCCAGATATCCCGCAGCTTGATCTGACGGTATACAAAAAACGTCAGGATAAACGCATACAGGCAGGCGATGGCGGCACTCTCCGTCACGGTAAACAGGCCGGTGGAACATCCCACCAGAATGATGACGATGGTCATCAAACTCAACAGGCCTGCCCGGCAGATCCGGATCGCTTCCCTGATCGTGTATTTGGGTCCTCTTGGAAAACCGCGTCTCTTGGTCATCCATGCGCAGAGGACCAGCATCACGATGCACATGAGTACGCCGGGCACAATGCCGGCCATGAAGAGCCGTCCCGTGGAGATGCCGCCCGCCGCCATGGCATAAATGACCATGTTGTGGCTTGGCGGGATGATGAGCGCCTGCGTGGCCGTGGCCACCGTGGTGGCGACGGCGAAATCGCGGTCATACCCATTTTCCACCATCATGGGAATGGTGATGGCGCCCAGGGAAGAGACATCCGCCGTGGGGGAACCGGAAATGCCACCGAAAAAGGTGGAATCAATCACGTTGGCATAGGCCAGGCCGCCGCGAAACCGCCCCACGAGCACATCGGCAACGGCCACCATGCGGTCGGATATGCCGCCGGCGGCCATCAGGTCCCCTGCGAAGATGAAAAACGGAATCGCAAGGAATGAAAAGGACTGCACGCCATCGCCAAACCGCAGGAAGATGGAGGACATGAGCCGGGGATCGATGTAAAGCGTCGTGATGACACATGAACCGAGCAGGCTGAACGTGACGGGCACGCGCATGATCATCAGAAGCAAAAAGGAAGCAAACAGGATGACCGCGCCGATGGTGGATGCATCCATGATCAAACCCCCTCCTTTTCCGTGGTCGTATCCGATTCCTCCGCGCCGTTTAGAAAATTCTCGGTGGCCTCGCACCGGTACAGGCCGCAGAGCTTTGCAATCAGCACCACGCTGCACAGCACGCCGCTGATCACAGTGAACAGATACAGGTATTTTTTCGGGATTCCCGTGACGTTCAGCCGTGAGAACGTCCTGGTCATCAGAACTTGGCCGTAATACGTCATGCAGACGCTGACAAGCAGCATGACCAGATCGGAAAGAACCACCAGAACCTTGCGCCCCTTCTTGGGGAACAGCTTGGCAAAGACCTCCACGCGGATATGCAAATCATCCTTGATGCCGATCGGCAGCAGCATAAACATCAGGCCATCGAGCATGAAAAGCATGATCTCTTCACACCAGCGGATATTGCCGTGGAAAGCGCGCACAACAACCTGTGTCGTCACGATGCAGGCCATAAACAGCAGTGCCAGCCGGCACAGCGTCTCAATGAAGGAGAAAAGGACGTTCAGCCCGGTTTCAATGCATTGTCGGGTTTTCATTGCGGCATATTCATCCTTTCTGTCACTCGCATGCGCAGGCCTCAGCGCCCCAGGACCTCGTAAATCGAATCGATCCAGTCGGCATATTCGGCGGCATATTCCTCATAAATCGGCGCCATAGCCTCTCGGAAGGAATCCAGCACTTCATCGTCCGGCGTGTAGATCACGGCGCCGGCGTCCATGAGGCTTTGCAGAGACTCTTCGACGGAGGCGTTCCAAATCTCGCGGTCATATGCAGTCGCCTCGTCCATGGCCTGCGTGATGAGCGCCTGATCTTCGGCGCTCAGGGCGTTCCAAAGATCCAGATTCACGCAGATGGTGTCCATGCCGGTGGTGTGATTGTCAAGGATGATATACTTGGCCACCTCGTAATAGCTCTCCGTGTAAATGGTATTCAGATTGTTTTCTCCGCCCTTGCACACGCCGGTCTGCAGGGCAGAGTACAGTTCGCCGAAGGAGACGACGGTGGGGTTAGCGCCCAGACTCTCGACCATGCCGTTCATAACGGGGTCGTTGGACACGCGCAGCTTCATGCCCTTCAGGTCCTCGATGCAGCGGGTGTCGCTGGTCAGGTCCAGATCCCGCAGGTTGTAGGTGTCGGGGTCGTTCTGCACCCAGCGCAGCTGCTCAAAGGGCAGCTGCTGCATCCGGATCTCCACGTTGTACTCGGTGTTCAGGCGGTACTCCAGCACTTCCAGCTGCAGCACGCCGACCACGCCGACGATAACTTCCTCCATACCGGAGCCAAGGTCGCGGAAAATCTGGATCGCGCCTTCCTGTGCGATCTGCTCCATGCCTTTCACAAACTGCTTGCGCTTCATCGTGTCCACCTGGGTCACGCGGGCAAAATGTTCCGGTGCAAAGGTGGGGATGCCCGCAAACTGCACATGCTGCTTGCCGGTGCACAGCGTATCGCCAATGGAGAAGATGCCCGGATCAAACAGACCGATGATATCGCCGGCATAGGCTTCGTCCACGATGGCACGGTCGTCAGCCATCAGGCTGGTGCCGGTAGCAAGCTTGATGT
>ENA-ORNG01001298-ORNG01001298.1-human-gut-metagenome-genome-assembly--contig:-NODE-1298-length-18511-cov-11.417425_pt1 | contig 18511 bp, 19 predicted proteins | sample MGYA00242113_ERZ509018 | MGnify/ENA primary metagenome ERZ509018 (study PRJEB26280, sample SAMEA2338711) | human gut metagenome | biome: human gut; feature: human-associated habitat; material: faeces... | reverse complement strand
CATGGCCGCAGCCGGGACATCGGTAAATTCTGCACCGATGTAGTCGCCGTAATAGAAAGTGACAGGGACTTTCTTTTCCAGCAGCGCCTTGTAGTAATCGCTGTCCACCTGGGGAGCCATACCGGGCTCAATGGCCACAATAGCGGCAATGTGATCCGTATATCGGGCGGTCTCCCAACCGGGCATACCGCCCTGAGAATGGGTCACCAGAATAGAGTCTTTACCGGTGCGCTCATAGACTTCGTCGATGGCAGCCGCAACGGCCTGGGCCACCACGGCGTTGTCGATGTTCTGGTCCCCGGCGGCGTTGTCCATGCCGGTGTCCGGGGTCATCTGGCGGAAGAACTGGTCCAGCACGTCCTCCCCCTGGGGGAACTGGGAGCCCTCGTTGTAGGTGAACTCGTCATTCAGGTAGGTGCCGATGCGGAACTGGGTGTACCAGGTCTGGTCCGAGGGGGTGGTGGTCATGGTGCCCGCCACCGAGGTTTGGCCAGCCTCGCCCCGGCGGGGCTGGTCGATGAGCCACACGCTGTGGCCCATGCGCAGGAACATGTCGCTCCAGCCCTCCCGGCCGTCGGGGGTGGTCATCCAGCCCATGCGGGACTGGCCGTAGCCGTGGAGGAACACCATGGGCAGCTCCGTGTTGTCCTCAGGGATCTGGTAGAGGACATTGGCGTGGTCCACGTGGGCGGTAGAGCCCTCCCGGGAGGTGTAGTAGTTGGACACGTCAAAGGTTCCGTCGGACTGGATCACGGTGCCGCCGGCGGAGAAGATGCCCTGCTCGGCGATGACCAGGGCGTCGGAGGCGGTGGTCTCTGCGGTTTCCTGGCTCTCAGAGGTGCCGCCGGCGGATGCGTCGGGGGAGGTTCCCCCCGCGCACCCTGCCAGCAGAGAGAGGGATAAGGCCCCAGCCAGGGCCAGAGCCAGCCATTTGCGAGTTTGCTTCATGGTCGTTCATCCTTTCTGATTCTTCAAAAAAGTTACCGACTTTTCACAGCCGTCCCGCCAAACACGGCGGACATGGGGACCGTTTCCAGGATCCGGTCCAGGGTTGCCACCTCGGCGGGGGAGAGGACCACCTCCGCCGCCCCGGCGTTTTCCCGCATCCGCTCCTCCTTCCGGCTGCCGGGGATGGGGACGATGTACGGCTTTTTGCACAGCATCCAGCTGAGGGAGATCTGGGCTGGTGTGGCGTGCTTCCGCTCCGCCAGGTCCCGCAGCAGCTCCAGCAGCGCCCGGTTCTGGTCCGCCGCCTCCGGCGTGAACTGGGGCATGGCGCTGCGGTAGTCCAGCTTGGGGTCGAACTTGTCGTCCTTCCCATAGCAGGCGGTGAGCAGGCCGTTGGCCATGGGGGAGAATGCCACAAAGCCCACGTTCAGCTCCTCCAGCACGGGAAAGAGCGCCTCGTGCTGCCGGGCCATCATGGAGTAGCGGTTCTGCACCGCCGTCACCGGGCACACCTTATGGGCCCGGCGCAGGTAGTCCTCGGTTGTCTCGGAAATGCCCCAGTGGGTGATCTTACCCTCCCGGATCAGGTCCGCCATCACCTGGGCCACCGCCTCCGGCTCCACACCGGGATCCATTCGGTGCTGGAAGTACAGGTCGATGTGGTCGGTGCCCAGCCGCCGGAGGGAGCCCTCCACCGAGGCCCGGATGGTCTCCGGCCGGGCATCGGGGATCAGCGGCTTGTTCACCGCCGCGCTGGTCTCGTCGAAGCGGATGCCGAACTTGGTGACAAGCTGCACCCGGTCCCGCACGTCCTTCAGGGCCTCCCCCACCAGCTTCTCATTCTCGTGGGGATCGGCGGCGGTGCCGTAGGTCTCGGCGGTGTCGAACATCGTGTATCCCAGGTCATAGGCGGCCCGGATGGCCCGTACGGCCTCCTTTTGCTCCGTAGGGGCCCCGTAGGCGTGGCTGAAGCCCATGCACCCCAGCCCCACGGCGGATACCGTCAGATCGGCGCCTAATGTACGTGTATTCATGTTGAAAAGCCTCCTGTTTGTCTGCTTTCATCCTGTATTATAGGGGCGTTCCCGCCGCTGCGGAAGTTCCGATTCGTTACGCAGTGTGTACCAAAAGGTTTTGGGGGGTGGAGAGCTGTCCCAGCCGGTTTTGGACGGCCGCCCCCAGCTGTTCCGGCTGCACAGGAAGGCCCAGCTCCTCTGCAAGTGCCTCCAGAGCCCTCACGCCGTCGCGGGCCAGCTGGGTCTCTGACCGGCCCCGGCCGGAGCGCCCCCAGAGCCGGCAGGCCATCCGGGCCATGACCGCGGGATGATGCTCCGCCTCCCGGCGGCAGAGGGACAGCAGGAGGACGGCCAGCACCCCCGCGTATTCCTCCCAGTCCGACGCGGACAGGATGGCCGCCTCCCGCACAGGCAGAGCCGGGAAGGAGAACCGGCGCCCCAGCTGGAAGAACCGGCTTCCCCACAGGGCGCACCGCCACATCAGACTGCTCCGGGCGTTCTCATCTCCCGGAGCCTGCCGACAGACGCGCAGGTCCCGGACCATCCCCTCCAGCAGGGCCTCCAGCAGTTCCCGGGAGACGCTCATGCCGTCCGTCAGGGTCAGGTACTCCTCCAGCGCCCCGGCCAGGGCGGAAAAGCCCTGGAACAGGAGCTCCCGGCGGGGCAGCTCCCAGGCGCGGGCCGGGTCCAGCAGGGCAAACCGGGGGTCACAGGGGGGATAATCCCGCCAGACGCACTGGTTTTCATGGATCCGACCCGCCGCGCCGTTGACGGCCCCGGCCTCCAGATGGGAGGCGACAAAGCCCACTGGCAGGGGGGGCACGTCCACCACGCCCTGCAGCTCGCCAAAGTTCTCCCACAGGTCGCCCCGGCATACCGCCGCCAGAGAGGCGGCCTTGCAGCCGTCCAGCACGGTGGAGCCGCCCACCCCCAAAATCAGGTCCACCCGGCGCTCCCGGCACAGGCGGGCCGCCTGCTGGACCTGTTCATACCGGGGACAGAACGGCCCCACAGCGCACTCCGACGCCTGTTTCCCCCTGCGGCGCAGGATGTCCCGCACCTCGTCCGCCGCGCCGGAGCGGCGTTCCCCTTCCTCCGTGACCAGCAGAACGCTGGGGCCGTATTTTCTCAGGAAGCTGGCCAGGTACTCCTTCACACAGCCGCCGCCAAAGAGAAACTTGGTCCCGTTTTCAAAGAGAAAGTTGTTCATAGCACACCTCTGATCCCGTCCCTGCCGGGACGGCTCTGTTTGTGCTTTTATTATAAAAAAATCGAGACCTCCGCAGAAGTCTCGAAAAGTTATGCAGTATGTACGTCTGTGTTATAACTGATACACTGTCTGGACCGCCTTGAGAAACCGCCGGACCGTGGGCGTGGGGCGGGGGGAGTGGAGCAGGCCGTAGGGGATGGTGTAGCTCCAGTCCACCGGGATGGTCTTGAGCAGGGGGTGTACCTGCCGCCAGTTGTCAATGGTCATGAGGATGTCCTCGGAGTTCTCGCACTGGTTGAATACGTTGATGTTGAACATCTCAAAGTCCACAATGCGGATCTGGGGATGGTCCCGCCACAGCTCGTCCCGCATCTGGTCCAGATACCGGTTCCAGCCCCGGCGGATCAGCAGGAAGTTCTCCCCGTGCAGGTCCTCCACCGTCAGATGGTCCTTGGCCGCCAGGGGATGGTAGATGGATACCGCGCATCGGATGGGCTCCCGGCTGAGTTCCAGGGCGGCGCACTGCCGGTTCTCCAAAAAATTCTGGTCGAAGAGCCCGGCCACAATGTCGATGTTCTGGCCCAGGTTGCGCAGGATCTCCACCGAGTTCTCCGGGGTGTTCTCATAGGGGACCATCTTGAATTTGATGTTGGGACACTGGGCCTTGATGGCCGGCCAGAGATCCAGCAGGAACTGCCCCGGCGTCATGGGGGAGACTCCGATGCGGATGACCTTGTCCCCCTCCTCGGCAGCGTTCTTGGCCCGCACCACCGAGTCCCTGCAGTACTGCACCACATACTGGGCGTCCCGGTAGATGGACTTGCCCGCCTCGGTGAGCTGCAGCCCCCGGGGACTGCGGATAAACAGCTTCAAGTCCAGGCTGGACTCCAGGGAGCTGATCTGCTTGATCACCGCCGGCGGCGTGATGAACAGCTCCTCCGCCGCCTTGTTGAAGCTCCCCGCGTCCGCCACCCGGAGAAAGGTCTCCAGCTGAGGGTTGTACATCATGCGCGCCGCCGCCTTTCCGCCCATGCCGTCGGGCCTGTTTGGAAGCTATTTTACTGTCTTTCCGTGGAAATAGCAAGAAAAATGCGCGGACAGCCCTGACCGGCTGTCCGCACACGCGTTTACGTTTCCGGGGGCGTTTTGCAGGCGGCACATCATTGCCCAAACAGCCAGCCCATGATCTCCGGGTCGCCGGCAAACAGATTTCCGCCGCCGTGCTGGCTGGTGGCGCCGCCCTCGCGGAAGTAGTCTGCATCCTTGATGTCCAGCACCAGCAGCCGGCCGATCTCCTCCTCGGTCAGCCCTGCCGCCGTATAGAGGTCATAGAGCCGGTCGTATGCCTGCCGGCTGGGTTCAGAGCCGTAGTACTCATCGTCCTCCCCGATGACGAAATACACCGGCACCCTGGCCTCCGCTACCGGCTCATAGTCCCCGTCCCACTGGGAGGAGCACTGGAGATAGGCCGTGAACAGATCGGGCCGCATCCCCATGACGCGGGACATGGTCTCCCCGCCGCCAGAGTAGCCCTCGGCATAGACCTGCTCCGGGTCAATGTGATAGGTATCCAGCAGGTATTCGGTCAGGGCGATGGTCTGCACCGCCGAGGTCTCCCCCCAGTCACTGAGCTGCGGGGCGGCCACGATCATGCGGTCGTTGTAATGCAGTGCCTCGAAGGCAAAGTTCTCACTGTACAGGTTCTGCCCCATCCCTTGGAAGTACAGCCCCTCATAGCCGGGAAGGGTGAGGAACAGGGCATAGGGCTCACTGCCGTCGTAGCTGTCCGGGATGTAGATGTGATAGTGGATGTCCCCCTCCGGGGCGTGGAGCACATTGTCCATTTGAAAGCCCCGGTAGGTCTCTGTCCCCTCCGTGACCTCCAATTCCGGCTCCGAAGCCCCCGGGGAGGGGCCCTGCGCCGGCGTCTCCTGTGCCTGCGCCGGCGGCTCCGGGGCGGGCTGCACCGCAGCTTCTCTCCCGCAGGCGGTGAGACTCAGCTCCATAGTCAGCGCCAGAAAAAACGTAAGGATCTGTTGGATGGAAAACATTGCGGCACCTTCTTTCACAAGGATTGTAGCCCTGGTGAGCCGCCTGCGGAAGTTCCGATTGGTTAGCTGGTGTAAACAAAAAGGTTGATGCGTGGCGGAAAGGGGAGCCGCCGAGATCTGCGGCACAGCGCGGCAGCGGAAAGGAGGGAGGCGCTTTGGGCCGGAAGCTCCGCTTGAATCTCCCGCCGGCAGATGTGGATGATCCTGGCCCGGCTCTCCGGCACCGGCCCCGGAAACCCCGTGACCCGGCAGCAGCTGGTGACCCTGCTGTTCCGGCTTCCGGCCGCAGCCGTCTCTGTGGGCTGCGGCAGTGCGGCCTGACCCCATATGTACGCATCGTTGGCGCTCCGCCCGGCAGAATGAGGCGGACCCGGTCAGTGGATGCCCTTGGTCAGCGGGATCAGCATCAGCAGGGCCACGATCCCCACCAGACCGACCACGATGCCCAGAGCCATCTTTCCAAACACCATGGACAGGCACATGCCCACGCCCAGAAGCAGCGCGCCCAGCACGCCGACCAGAACGGAGCCGATGGTCCTGGCATTGAGCTGGATGGGGGCCTTGCCCTCCATCTTCCGCCAGACGATCACTGTGATCAGCAGGATGACCAGACCGATCACGCCGCACACAACGCCCTGCCGGAACATCTCCCACTCGGGCAGCAGCCCCATGCACATCCCCAGCGCGAAAAAGACCACGCCGACGGTACCCAGCACCAAGGCCGTAAAATTGCTTTTTTTCATGATAAATTCCTCCCGGTCATATGATTGCTTTTTCAGGATACCGGCCTGTTGACAGGCCGTGCTTGAAGGGTTTGCCGTCTGCTCTGCATTTGCCTGTGTATCCGAAGCATCCTCCAGGAATATGGAGCCATGGGGGAAGTCCCGGCCGCCCGCAGAGCGGTCAGCAAGCAAGTCGCCTGCGGCGGAGCAGGAACAGCGCTGCAGCGGCGATGCCGGACAGGACCAGCAAGGCGATCACTGCCTTCTGCATGCAAAGACCCCCTTTCAGGCGGTCAGCAGGCGGCACCCCTGCTCGCAGACCAAGCAGATCTCGTCGTTTTTCTGCTCGATGATGGGGGAGACCTGCTCTGTCCTGCGCTGCCGGATCTTCTGATAGCAGAAGTAGGGAGCGATCCAGCACAGAAAGCCCGGCACTGCCAGGACCACCATCAGGGGCAGCAGGCCGTTCAAGTAGGCAAACACTGCCCCGCCCAGAAAGGCAGTCCCCGCCAGGCCGATGGTAAACGCCGCGATGGCGGCGGCAGTCGTTTTGGAGCGCTCCAGCGCCTCGATCTCCAGGGCGCAGGCCTCAAACTGCCGCTGGAGGCGGGTCAGCTCCGCCTTGCTTGGGATTCTGCGGTCGCGCTTGAACTTGAGCCGCACGGCGCCGCTGCCTGCCTCCTGCGCCGAGGCGCCTTCAAACTTCCAGCCGAAGTTGCGATAACCGTCCACATACATGGACTCCATGCTGCGCTTTGCGGAGACCTCCAGATATTCAAAACCCACAAAGCCATGTTCCGGATTTGCCATCATGAACACTCCTTTCGCTTGATGAGTGCAGTTTACAGGATCTATGTTTCCCGTTTGCTTGAATTTTGTTTGAGAAATGTGAAAAATGCGGACGCCGGAGGCAGACAGAAGCGGGCTCGGACCGCGGGGGTTTTTCTGGCCCCCGCCTGGGTTTCTTCAAAAAATCAAACGGGCAGGACGCTGTACACACAGCGTCCCGCCCGTCCGTTCCCGCCAAAGTTAAGGCAGCAGCCGGCTGCCTTTCTGGCAGATATCGTTGATCTCATCATATGTCTGCTCGATCAGCGGCTCTATCTGAACCGTTTTTCTCCGCACCATGGCCCGGTACAGAAAGTATGGGAGGATCCACCCCAGAAATCCGGGGACCGCCAGGAGGATCATCAGCCATAGGTTGGGCGGCGTGGACACCGCCGCAAAGGTGGAGCCGGCAATCAAGGCGGTGCCGAGAATGCCCACGGTCAGCGCCGCAATCAACCCCTGTGTCCGTTTGGCCCGCTCCAGCGCCTTCAGTTCGGCGACACAGCTGTCAAAATTGCGCTGGAGCCGGGTCAGCTCCACCTTGCTGCGGATGCTCCTGACGCGGCGGAAGTACAGCGTGACGGCATCTTTTTCACCGGCTCCCCCGGAACGGACGTGGGCTCCCCTGCGTCCGGGCTGCTCATAGTTGGGGTCCTCCTCCCAGCCGAAGCACGGATAGCTGTCCAGACAGAGGGAGACGTACTCCCTGGGCACTGAGATCTCACGGTATTCATAGCCGGTGTAGCCGGCCCCTGCCTGCCTGCGTTCCTCTGTCATTGCGCACCATGTCCTTCACTCTGTTTTTCCCGATCCATCAGGATGGGGAGACGCACTGTGAATGTCGTTCCCCTCCCCTCTGCGCTGTCCACGGAGATTTCGCCGTCCATCATCTGCAGGACGCGCAGGGCCAGGGACAGCCCCAGGCCGTTCCCCTCCGCGGCGTGAGAGGTATCCCCCTGATAAAATTTGTCAAAAATATGTCTTTGTGCTTCTTCCGATATCCCGCATCCGGTGTCGGATACCGCCACAAAAACGGCGTGCCCGTCCGAGGTCTGGCGCAGCGTGACCGTCCCGCCCGGCTCGGTAAATTTGAAGGCGTTGGACAGCAGGTTGTTCCAGACCAGCTCCATGAGGCTGGCGTCCGCCTGAATGACGGCCCGGTCCTCCAGCTCGGCGTCAAATTCGATCCCCTTCTCCTCCCAGACCGGTTCAAAGGCTAGCGCGCACTCGCTCAGCTGGCGGCACAGGTCGTAGGTCTCCCGTCGGGGCGTGATCTGCTGGCTCTCCAGCTTGTTGAGCTTCAGAATGTTGGTGATCAGCTCCGAGAGCCGGCGGGTGCTGTCCTGGATGGCGGCCAGATAGGCGTCCCGCTCCGACGGGGACAGGCCGGGCCGCTGGAGCAGCTGGGTATAGTTCTGGATGGCCGCCAGGGGCGTCTTGATCTCATGGGACACATTGGCAATGAAATCCGTGCGCATGGTCTCAATGCTGCCCAGCTCCGCCACCATTTGATTAAAATCCAGAAACATGAGGTCCAGATAGTCGTGGCGGTTGGAGGTGTGGAGGGGCGGGATATAGACGGAAAAATCCCCGTGGGCCACCTTGTCCGCCGCCTTGGCCAGTTCCTTCATGGGCTTGTCATAGGTCTTTGCGATCTGGTACCGGGTAAACAGCGTCAGCCCCACCGCCACCAGCGTCCAGTAGGCGGTGGGGATCAGGATCTGCACGGCGGTGTGCCAGTGGGGATTTTCATTGATCAGGGTGACAAGCCCGATGTGGATGCCGGACATCAGAAGCAGCGTCACCAAGTAAAGTCCAAACAGGGAAGGCGGAAACCGGGACTCCAGCCTTCTTCGCGCCCGCGTCTTCATTTCAGCACCGCCTTATAGCCCAATCCCCGCACCGTCTTGATCTCAAAGGCGGGGCAGGCAGAAAACTTGTCCCGCAGCTTGGTGATGTAGACGTCCACCGCCCGCAGGCCCGTGTCGCTCTCGATCCCCCAGAACTCGTCCATCAGCTGGGAGCGGGAGAAGGCGTGGTTGGGATAGGAGAGCAGTTTGTACAGGATGTTGAACTCCCGGGTGGTCACGGGGATCTCCACCCCATCCAGAGCGGCGGTCAGGCCGTCCGCGTCCAGCACCAGGCCGCCCACCGTCAGCTTTCGGCTGGCCTCAATATTGGCCCGGCGCAGCAGCGCCCGCACCCGCATCCGCAGCTCGCTGAAGTCGATGGGCTTCACCATGTAGTCATCAATGCCCAAATCAAATCCCTTCTGTTTGGCCGGCAGGTCGTCCCGCGCCGACATAAACAGAATGGGAATGGTCTTGTTCAGCCCCCGGATTGTCTCGGCAAACTCAAAGCCGTCTGTTCCGGGCATCATAATGTCTGAGATGATCAGATCAAAGAGCTGGCTGTACATGGCGTCATAGGCCGCCTCCGCGCTGAGGCAGCCCTTGGCCTCATAGCCGCTGTCATTGAGATACGTACAGGCCGCCTGGTTCAGCTTCGGGTCGTCATCCACCACCAGTATCCGGATCATAACTTATGTCCCCCATTTCATTTGCTTCCCTGCGCCGCAGCTTCCCAATGCGCCAGAGCATGAAGACTCCCAGCAGCGCCGCGCAGGTCCCGCTGAGTATCCCCATCAGCGCGTTCACGGCGGGATCATGGTCTTCCCCGCCGGCAAAGGAGAGAATGGCGGACTGCGTCAGAACCAGAGAGATGAGCGCGGCCGCCAGATTGATGGTCTTGATGGCGTGAAGCAGCGGGGTGCGGTTCTTTCGGTTGGCGATCATTCCGTATAAATTGACGCCGATCTCAGCGAAGGTGAAGGTGGCTATGGCCAGAGCCACATACATGTGATAGGAGACCTCTTTGGGATGAAAGAAGCTCCACACGGAATAGCAGATATACAGCAGACTGGCGGCGATCAGGATCATCCCCGACCGGCGGTAATAGCCGTACTGCTGTCCGGTATCCTGGGTCCGGATCGCACCCGCCAGGGCACAGTAGCGTGCCAGCACCATCCCAAGGGTATACAGCCCGTTGATGCACACAAAGACGGATAATGAGAGTATGCCTGATGCGATCTTGCCCAGTCCCAGCAGAATATTGCCCACGCCGGAGATCCCAGCCAGATGGAGCGTTCTGCTGTCGGAGGCGCCATAGGCGCGGTGGATCGCGCGGCTGTTCGACCTCATAAGACGAAGTCCGTTCTTCACCGGGTTCTTGAACATCCTGCCCCCTCCTGAAAACACTTGGAGAACTGTACCCCTATACATAGCACCCGATTGTTTGCGTTTTGTTAAAAAAGCAGGCTCGAACAAAAAAATTTCAGCTGCTCTGGTAAAGCCGCGGGCGCGGGAAAGGGGAGCATGGGACCGGCGGCAGAACGATCTCCTCCGGCCATGGCCCATGACGCAATCATAAATAGAACCGGTCCCGCTTGTCAAGCTGAAGCACCCCCCGGACCAGTGTTCCTGAGGGTAAGAGGCTGTCTCCCGAAAATGTGCTTGGGATCCGTCCTGGCCGCAGATTTTGACGGAGGAAAACAGAGACGGTGCGGATGACAAAGATGACGGCATGAAGGATATCCGACAATTGACAATCTCCGCCGGAACCTGCTATGATAAACGAAATCGCATGTTCAGAGACGTGGAATGGAAAAACTTACACGCTGCAAGAGGGGGATTCCCTTTACATTGACTCGTCCAAGCCGCACCGCTGGAAAAACGCCGGAGAGAAAAAGATGGTCGTTTTGGCGGCGCTGATCCCCTCCAAATCGTGGCCGCCGCTGGCGGATTACTGACGGGGCGGAAGCGGCCCTGCGAGAAAACGGCACCTGTGAGGAAGGGGGAGACGCTGTGGACTACGGCGGGACTGCGGCGGTGCTTCGGAGACCGCAGCGCCGGATCGCCGCGCTGGACGCGCTGCGGGGACTGAACCTGCTGAGCATGATCGCCTATCACACCTGCTGGGATCTGGTGTATCTGTTCGGCATGGACTGGAGCTGGTACCGGGGCACCGGCGCGTACATCTGGCAGCAGAGCATCTGCTGGACGTTCATCCTGCTGTCCGGCTTCTGCTGGCCCATGGGACGGCGTCCCCTCCGCCGGGGGCTGACGGTGTTTGCCTGCGGCTGGATCATCACGCTGGTGACGGTGATTTTCATGCCGGACGAGCAGATCTGGTTCGGCGTGCTGACGCTGATCGGGTCCTGCATGCTGCTGCTGATCCCCCTGGAAAGGGGACTGCGGTATGTGCCGGCAGGAGCGGGTCTGGCGGTCAGCGCGGCGCTCTTTGCCCTGCTGCGGAATGTGAACCGGGGGACCCTGGGGTTTGAGGGACTGGTGCTGGGCACGGTGCCGGCGGAGCTGTACCGGAACGATCTGACGGCGTATCTGGGGTTTCCCGGGCCGGGCTTTTTCTCCACCGACTACTTCTCGCTGCTCCCCTGGCTGTTCCTCTTTCTGGCGGGGTACTTTCTCCATCGGCTCTGTGCTCCGGCGCTGGAGCGGGCGGATCCGGACATCCTCCGGTGCCGACCGCTGTGTGCCCTTGGCCGATGGTCGCTTCCGGTGTACATGATCCACCAGCCGGTGGTCTACGGCGTACTGACGCTCTTTGCTGCGCTGATGCGGTGAGACCGCGGCGGCGCGGCGGCCGCCCTCTTCGGGGGCGGCTTTTTTGCGCAGCGGCGGACCGTCAATCTGGCGAAATTCTCCGGGCTTTCAACGGGAAAACAAGGCAGGTAAACGATTGACATAAAATCAATTACATGGTTTAATGAACATACTGTGAAATGGTCCGCCCCGTCGGCGCCGGGGCGAAAGGAAGGGGAGGGAACTCGGTTGGACCTCTACAGCATCGGGGAAATGCTGATCGATTTTATCCCGGGGGACGTGCCCGGGAGTTACCTGCGCAACGCCGGCGGCGCTCCCGCCAATCTGGCCATCGCCGCCGCCCGGTGCGGACTGGACACGGGCCTCTGCTGCTCGGTGGGCAATGACGACTTCGGCCGCTTTCTGCTGGACACGCTGCGCCAAAATGGTGTGCGGGCCCTGCGGACGGAGCTGTGTGACGAGGCAGTGACCACCATGGCTTTTGTCACGTTGACGGAGACAGGGGAGCGCAGCTTCACCTTTGCCCGGAAGCCCGGCGCCGACATGTTCCTGCGGGAGTCGGACGTGAAGGAGTCGGATATCCGGGAGGCGGTCATCGTCCACGCCGGGTCCTGCTCGCTCTCCGCCTCTCCGGCGGCGGAGGCTACGGTGCGGGCTCTGCGGCTGGGCCGGCAGCTGGACAAGCTGGTGACCTTTGATGTGAATTACCGGGACATGATGTGGCCCGGCGGCATGACGGCCTGTGCTGCAAAGGTCGGGGAGATCCTGCCGGATGTGGATCTGCTGAAGATCGCCCGGGAGGAGACGGCCCTCTTCGGCGGGGAGGATGCCCTGCCCGCCCTGATGGAGCGGTACGGACTGACGCTGGTGGTGGAGACCCTGGGCAGCGGCGGCGCCCGGGGGTATTTCCGGGGCCGGGAGATCCGGGTGCCCGGCCGCCCGGCCCGCTGCGCGGACACCACCGGCGCGGGGGACGCCTTCTGGGGCGCGTTTTTGTCGCTGCTGCGCTTCCGGGGCGTCACCCGGGCGGAGGAGCTGACGGAGCCGCTGATCCGGGAGGCCATGACCTACGGCAACGTGGGCGGCTGGCTCTGTGTCCAGAGCAAGGGGGCCATCGCATCCCTGCCCTCCTGGCAGGAGATCCGGCGGCATCTGGCCTAACGGGGGCTGCCGGAAAAATTTTGATTGACAAACGGAAAACGAGCTTTTACAATAGGCTGTGCAAGGGAGCTCCCGCGAGGGGGCTGAGAGGAGGGGCAAGTCCCTCGACCTGACCTGATTTGGGTAATGCCAACGTAGGGACGCGGCGCAAAAGCCGCACGGGATCGCTCCCGTGTGGAGAGGAACAGAGCTGGCGGCGGGGTGTCCCACAGGGACGCCCCGCTTTTTTTGCATGGCCGGAACGGCTCTTCGGCCAAGGAATTGGAGGAATGTGAGATGAAGACCACCCAGCGGCTGTACGAGGCCGCCCACCCCATCTGGGAGCAGTGCCACGCCCACCCATTCGTCCGGGGCATCGGCGACGGCAGCCTGGACCTGGAGAAGTTCCAGTGGTTCCTGCTGCAGGACTACCTGTACCTGTTCGACTACGCCCGGGTGTTCGCCTACGGCGTGGTGAAGGCCCGGGACCCGGAGCTGATGCGGACCTTCTCCGCCAACGTGGACGCCATCCTGGGAGGCGAGATGAAGGTCCACCGGGCTTACATGGCCCGCCTGGGCATCACGGAGGAGCAGGTGTTCGCCGTGCAGCCGGCCCTGTCCAACCTGTCCTACACCCACTATATGCTCTCCTGTGCCGCCGCCGGCGGCCCGGCGGAGATCATCGCCGCCATCCTCTCCTGCTCCTGGAGCTACGCGGAGATCGGCACGCGGCTGGCGGCCATCCCCGGCGCGGCGGACCACCCCTTCTACGGCGAGTGGATCCGCAGCTACGCGGGGGAGGACTACCAGAAAACCAACGACGCGCTGGTGGAGCTGATGGACACCCTGGCGGAGAGCTGCACGGAGGCGGAATACCAGCGGCTGGAGGAGATCTTCATCAACTGCAGCCGGTATGAGCTGGGCTTCTGGGAGATGGCCTGGACGCTGGAGCGATGACCATGCTGGAATTTCAGAACGTCTCCTATCAGTACCCCAGCGAGGACTTCGATATCATCGACCACCTGAGCTTTGCCGTGGAACCCGGCTCCTTCCACTGCATCATCGGCATCAGCGGCTGCGGAAAGAGCACCATCTTCCGCATGACCAACGGACTGCTAAAGCCCAAGGCGGGGACCATTCTGGTGGAGGGGAAGTCCATTGTGGGACGCAAGCACTACTGCGGCTATATGCCCCAGAAGGACCTGCTGTTCCCCTGGCGAACCGTGGGAGAAAATGTGGCGCTGCCCTTGGAGATCCAGGGGGAGCTGACCCGTGCGGAGCGCCGGGACCGGGCGGAGGCGGCGCTGGCCGACGTGGGACTTGCCGGCTGCGGCAGCAAGCTGTGAATTACATACATCAAACGCTTTGCTTTTTCTGCAAATTCTTCTTCTTTCCAATCCGGTGCCACAATATTAATTCCCTCAGAGTGTCCCGACAAACACCAAAAGACTACCTGCATAAATTCAGGCAGTCTTGACATAAGATTCATCTCCTGCAAGATATCTTTTCTATGAAATTCCGGTTCTTCAAGGAATAACGGCTGTAAATAACCAACACTCTCTTCCTCTGCCCATTCTCCTCCCGGTGCAAGATAGGCTACTGGATTACTTTCAGGAGCCTTGGGCTGATAAATTCTAACTCTCTTATTCTGCCGCTTATCCTCTCCCGATTCACATGGAACAGAACTCATCTTTACAAAACCACAAACAGAACTATAAACAAGTTCATCTACTTCTGTTTTTCCAGTCTTATCTATAACAGCTGCCTGTGCCAGCTTTTCAAGTTCTCTTAAATAGGCTCTGTCTTCCGGCATGGAGGAAGCAGTAATTCCCCAGCCAAGTTTATTCCCGGAAATGCAATGATTCGACCACATATACTCATGTATTAAATATTCTGTCTTCATTCAAGCCACCCTCTTTCCTGCATGAACTTCATCATCATCCACAGTATTGGTTCCTCTGTTCGAATCGGCCGTACTCTTCCTACTGTTTTCACTTCCTTTTGTGTTCCCTCCATCGTCTCCTCTGTCTCACAGCCAAGTGCTGATACTGCAAAGAGACCACTCTCTTTGTAATCTGCAAGATTACGCTGCAGGCGGAACACCTTCTGATCAAAAATCTGCTTTAATATCTCCTGTCTTAAAAAATGATGATCCATGTTCATAAAGCCATAAGATACCTGTTTTCTCTCAAATAAAAGACTGTTTCCCCTGTATTCCTTTATCTCTCCAAGTTCCTCTAATAAATCACTCTTTGCGATAGTAAGAGCCATATACTTCTGCTTTAATTCATGATCTCCAAGAACAGAACGAATAGAATCTAAAACGGTGTCTGCCTTTCTCTCATAAAAATACTCGTCACTCATCGTATTCTCCATCATGAAATCCGCCTGATCCATAACCTGCTTTCCATTCTCATTACTCATTCTCTGAATGGACATCTGTTCTTCCTTCCCCATGACATAAAGTTTCTCTAATACTCGCTCCTCATCAGGAATCTGTTTATTAATAAGAGAATGTTCCAGATGCATCTGCGCTGGATCTACCAGGCAGATAAATCCATCCATATGCCGGACAAATCCTGTTCTTCCTGTACCTGCACTGTCTCTGATAAGCTCTCCCGCCACATCATAAATTGCCGTAAGCATATGCAGATTCTTCTGTCCAATCCGATAGGTCACTTCCAAAAATACCGGTTTTTTAAAAGCCTTACTTGTTGACTCCGGACAGATTCCATACCGCATAAGACGGTCGGCATTCCGCTCCATCTCTATCTTATAATCATCATTTGGATTGCCATAAGCATTACGAACCGTAAGATTCTGTCTCTGCATCACATCAAATCCATTCATCATTAGAGAACAAAGATACACGGTCTTACCAGAAGCGACACTTCCTGCAAGCCCGATCATCAACATCTCATATTTAAAAAAGTTCTGTGGAAGTACATTATGACAGTGCGGACAGACCATCGTATTGGAAAAAAGAGTAACCGCTCCCTCTTCCACATGAAACGTATATCCACAACTATCCGTATCAAAGCGTTTCACGGCAAGATCTCTTCCGGCCGCCGTCAGTTCCTGATTCAGTTCTGTCATAACTTCATTATCTATAATAATTCTCTTTGCATCGATTTGTTCTTCCGGGATTCCCATAGCGCTCCAGAAATACAAATACGCCGTATCTGTCTTATAAGAAAATACTTCATTTAACGCTGGTGACTGAAATCTTACCCCGTCTGTTCTTAAAAGAAATCCTGCATCCTCATTTGAAATATTACGGAAACAGTAAGGACATTTCTTCACCCGTATTGTTTTTGTCTCCTGCATCTGTATCTCTCCCGTCTAACATCTTTTCGTTGCTTTAATCGAAATCTCGTGTTTTGATTCCAAAATAATATAATACTTGACATCCTGCTTTATGACCGCCTGCTTTGTCGGAACACCCTGTCCTCGCGAAAGACCTGCCTCGCGAATCTCAAATGGCTGCTGTTTCGAAATAACCGTCAGTTCTTCTGGATTATCGCAGGCACAGATTTCCAATCCCTGATCTTCGATATAATAAGTAAACTCTTTACCCGACGGATGCTTTCCATACATAAGAATATTATCAAGCGCCACCTTATCCCTGCGGATTCTTCCATCTGGACAAATCGCTGCACAGCCACCAAAGGCGGAACCATGCGTAATCATAAAGTCCATGCCAAATAAGCGGTCTTTCTGCTTCTTTTCTTCTTCCTGTCTCTGCTGCCGTTCTTCTTCTCTCTTCTGACTCTCTAATTCCGAAACTTGCCCGGCATAATCCAATATGTATTTTTCCTGTTGCTGCCGACCACTCTGCCGCTTCCACTGAACGACTCCGACCACCGCCATTAATGCCGCAATCACAAGCCCGGCTTCCATTGTAAAAGTAGAAATCAACTCTTTACACCTCATTTTTATTCATTATATGCAAAAAGAAATCTTTTTTATTCTCCTTGCCCTTATACGATTATAACAGAAAAAAAGCATTTCTCAAAGAGGGTGATTTATTGGTTTTTACTAGAGTGTGTTTGAAAAATGAATGCTCTAGAACAATCCAGTTATCTTTCCATTATCATCTACATCAATTCCAAATGCAGCCGGTTTCTTTGGTAATCCTGGCATTGTCATGACTGCTCCGGTAAGGATTACTACAAATCCTGCTCCAGCATTTACAAATGCATCACGGACATGGATATCAAATCCCTCTGGACGTCCTAACTTTGTCTGATCATCAGAGAGGGAATACTGTGTTTTTGCCATACATACTGGCAGAGCACCAAATCCTAAATCTGTGAGTTTTGCAAGCATTTTCTCTGCGGCTGGTTCATATGTTACACCATCTGCTCCGTAGATTTCTTTTGCGATTGTCTCTACTTTTTCTTTTAAAGATAAATTGTCTGGATAAAGTACTTTAAAGTTGCTTTCTTTTTCTTCTAATGTTTTCAGTACTTTCTTTGCAAGGTCAATTCCGCCTTCTCCACCTTTAGCCCATACTTCAGAAAGAGCAAATTCACATCCTCTTTCTTCACAGAACTGACGGATGAATTCGTGTTCTTTTTCTGTGTCTGTCTCAAATGCATTTAAAGTTACAACAATAGGCACACCGAATTTCTGAAGATTTTCGATATGTTTTTCAAGGTTGCAGATACCTTTTTTCAGTGCGTCCAGGTTCTCTGCTACAAGTTCTGTTTTTGGAACACCACCGTTATATTTTAAAGCACGGACTGTTGCTACTAAAACAACTGCATCTGGCTTTAATCCAGCCATACGACACTTGATATCCATAAACTTCTCTGCACCGAGATCTGCACCGAAACCTGCTTCTGTGATTGCAATGTCAGAAAGCTTTAATGCCATCTTTGTCGCACGCACACTGTTACATCCGTGAGCGATATTAGCAAATGGCCCACCATGAACAATTGCACCTGTATGCTCTAATGTCTGTACCATGTTTGGTTTGATTGCATCTTTTAATAATGCAGCCATAGAACCTACTGCATTAAGCTGACCTGCTGTCACAGGATTACCATCTACATCATAGGCTACAATAATTTTAGCAAGACGAGCTTTTAAATCCTTGATATCTTCTGCCAGGCAGAGAATAGCCATAATCTCAGTTGCTACTGTAATTACGAAATGATCTTCTCTTACATATCCATCTACTTTTCTTCCAAGACCGATTACAATGTTACGAAGCGCGCGGTCGTTCATATCCATACATCTTTTCCAGATTACCTGTCTTGTATCAATACGAAGTTCATTTCCCTGCTGAATATGATTATCCAGAAGTGCAGCTAATAAGTTATTGGCAGATGTGATTGCGTGGAAATCACCTGTAAAATGAAGGTTCAAATCTTCCATAGGAACAACCTGAGAATATCCACCACCAGCAGCTCCACCTTTAATTCCAAAACAAGGTCCAAGAGAAGGCTCACGAAGTGCAAGAACAGACTTCTTCCCTAACTTTTCAAATGCCTGTGCAAGACCGATACTTGTTGTTGTCTTTCCTTCTCCGGCAGGTGTCGGATTGATTGCCGTCACAAGAATCAGTTTTCCGTCTTTTTTATCGGATTTCTTTAAGAAATTATAATCAATCTTTGCTTTATATTTTCCATACTGTTCCAGATATTCTTCTGGAATTCCTGCTCTTTCTGCTACCTCTGTGATAGGCTCCATAGTACATTCCTGTGCGATCTCAATATCTGTTTTCATCATTCATTTCCTCCTGATCGTATGTTGTCTTTCTGCATTTCCAGTCCTTTTGATACACTGCTTCCAACTCTTCCGATACCGGGCGGTGTAAAAAAAGGACAACACTCATCCTCTTCGGGATAAATGCTGCCCAGACGGTCGGCTCTTACCAAGTATCTGATTCCCCTGTGGTACTCCACATTATCCGTCAGTCATCAGATCTTCTCTTTGACTCTTACTATATTATAAGGACGCAAAATTG